>Ga0209555_10000116_pt1 | contig 66742 bp, 65 predicted proteins | sample SaaInl85LU_5_DNA_FD_184643 | JGI IMG/M metagenome (GOLD analysis project Ga0209555, IMG submission 184643) | Marine microbial communities from expanding oxygen minimum zones in the Saanich Inlet - ESP_85LU_5_DNA (SPAdes) (version 2) | ecosystem: Environmental > Aquatic > Marine > Intertidal...
GCGCCGTCGACGCAGCGCTACGAACAAGAACATCCAGCCTCTTCTTAGTATCGCATGTGCACTTTGAGTTGGTGGGCCGCTGAAACAGAGCGCGGAATATTGTTTAACCGTGATGAGAAGCGCACGCGTTCACACGGTCAAGAGCCGCGCGATGTTCTTGGGGAACGCGGGTCAAAGATGTTGATGCCGATCGATCCAGATGCTGGCGGCACTTGGACCGGTGTGAATGAAAGTGGCTTGATCGTGGCGGTGCTCAATAACTATCCCTTTTTTCAAGAAGCGAAGCCTGGGCAGCGCAGTCGCGGCAAGTTGGTGATCGATCTATTAGACCAATGCCAAACTGCACAAGCCTGTATGGACGAACTGGAAGCGATGGATGTCTCGATATATACGGGTTTTCTTCTATTTGCATTTGGGCGTGGTGATGGGCCGATTGCTCGTGAATGGGACGGCCAGAAACTGTTGCCGATCTCACTGACAGGAGAAGGTGGTTTACATGTATTGACCTCTTCTTCGTTCCGCCGTGAGGCTTGCGAGAATTTTCGTTTTGATTTGTTTACTGGGCAGAGCCGTGAACGTGCCACATTGAAAGAGAAACATGGCTCCTTTCACCCCGATGACCCTGCTTTAGGCCCTGTTATGGTTCGAGATGATGCGGCCACCGATTCGATAACCGAAATTGTCGTTGGTCCGAATAATGCGCACATGTGGTTTCAAACCGTGCGGGGGAACCCTCCTGTCCTGAGTGAGGCCACTGCATATCGATTGCCACTGATATAGTGCGGGCCAGATTGACTAGGATGATGCGCGTTCGCAATTTGATAGGATTTTGGCTTATTGCCTTATTGCTATCGACAGGCTACCGAACCTATCGCGGGCTTGAGCCGATGCCGCTTAGTGATCAGCGAGTCAGCGAGGTCGCCGTGGATTTTTCGACCGCTGAGGACGGGCACATCAAGCTCGCTTATCGAGAGCTCTATGCGGAGCGTGACTCGACCCCGATTCTTTTATTGCATGGCAACCCTATGGCAGGGCGGGCGATGTTGCCGCTGGCTAAGGAGCTCGGAGAAGCCCGCCGTATATTGATTCCAGATTTATCAGGCCTAGGATTTTCTGAGCGCACGCTGCCTGCTTTTTCAGCTGAGCATCAAGTGTCCGTGTTGATTGCTTGGCTTGATTCGATTGGAGTGCAGCAAATGCATGTCGCTGCTTACTCGCAGGGGAGTGCGGTTGCCCTGGAACTGGCCAATCGTATGCCCAGTCGTGTGCAAAGTGTCAGTTTGATTGCTGGTGTTGGTTTGCAAGAGCATTAGCTTTTGGGGCGTTACGAATGGAATCAGCCGATTTATACTGCCTATTACGGTGCGCTATGGGGATTACGTTGGTTGACACCTCATTTTGGTTTGTTTGACGTCCCAGTTTTCGCAACGAGCGCAGCGCAAAATTTTGCGGATACGGATTTGCGGCGAAACGAAGCCTTTCTCGAAAGTCTCGATCAACCAGTGTTGATTCTGCATTCTGTGGAGGATCGCCTCGTGCCTTTTGCGGCGGCGCAAGCACATGCAGAGCGGGTGCCAGAGGCACGTTTTTATGAGGCGAGTGGCGGGCACATGGGGATTTTTAGTCACCCAAAAGTCTATGCGGATCATGTGACCGCTTTTTTAGCAGACGTTGAATCCGGCGTCGCCATAACTCGGGGCGAAGCACTTCAGAATGGACACGCTGAGCAACCCGCGGCGTAGATCATTTTGCCAGACAGACCACCGCTTGCTCAGAGCTGGCTGTTTGCTGGTTTATTGTGTGTGTTTGTGTTCTTCTCAGAGGATCTCGCGTGTATTATTGGGGGTATTCTAGCCGCAGGTGGGGCGGTGAGTTTACCCGCCGCGATCGTTGGTTGCTTCTTAGGCATCTTCATTAGCGATATGGCTTGTATCTGATTGGTCGTATTTTCGGTAGCCGTGCGATGCGCATTGGTTTTATTGCCAAGGCATGTGAAGGTAGTTCCTATACGCGCTTAAAAAGGGGCTACGAGCGCAAAGGACTGCAAGTTGTTTTTCTGACACGCTTCATTTCAGGCAGTCGTGTGCCAGCGTATACGACAGCAGGTATGATGAAGCTGCCATTGCCACGATTCTGTTTATGGTTGAGCCTTGCCGCAGCAATTTGGACGCCGATATTGGTTTCATTGGCTTACTTCGTCGGGCGACCATTGGTTGAGTGGTGGGAGCGCTCTGGAGTGATGGTTTTACCCTTCGTTGCATTGGGGCTGATCGCGCTCTATTTCGGGCTGCATGTGCTGACTCAGTCGATGACGTATCGTGGTCGACGGATGCTTCGTGGTCGCTGGAATCGACTCACTCAGTGGGATTTTTGGCCAGCATTGCCTGTTTATTTCCCCGTGTTCATCTACTGCCTGTGTCTGGCGATACGCTATCGAAGCTTGACTGTGTGGGCCGCGTGTAATTCAGGAATGCATCCCGCTAGTGGACTGGCTATGGAGTCTAAAAGTGAAATACTGTTGGCGCTCAATTCGGCAAGTGGTTGTGTCGCGGACTGGTCTTGTATTGAACCATCAACTACAGTTTCAGAGCGCTTAGCGGCCTTGGAAGCCTTCCAAGAAGAATATGCTATCACTTGGCCCGTAGTATTGAAGCCAGACATCGGCCAGCGAGGTGAAGGTGTTGCGGTGATTCGCTCTTCGGATGCAGCCACGGCGTATTTGAGTGCCAATCAAGAGCGCGTGATCGCACAGCGATTCATTCCGGGTGCAGAGTTCGGTGTTTTCTATGTGCGATCACCTAATGGTGAGAGTCGGCTCTTCTCGATTACAGAGAAGGTCTTGCCGCATCTCACGGGGGATGGTCAGCGCACGCTTGAACGTTTGATTTTAGATGACTCACGGGCAGTCAGTTTGGCAAAGCACTATATGAAGGTAAATCGTGAGCGTCTCTATGAGATTCCTGCGCAGGGTGAGTCGATTCAGTTAGTTGAATTGGGAACACATTGCCGTGGCGCAGTTTTTCTCGACGGAAATCGCTATAAAAGCGATGCTCTGCTCGCGAAGCTCGATGAGGTGTTGTCTAAATATACGGGCTTTGGTTTTGGGCGCTTTGATTTACGAGTGCCCAGTGGCGAAGCGCTTACAGTTGGGGAAAATATACAGATATTAGAGCTCAACGGAGTCTCATCGGAGTCGACTGATATCTATGATCCGAAGAATGGTATTTTTCATGCGTGGCGGGTTCTGTGTCAGCAGTGGCGTGTCGCTTTTGAGATCGGTGTGGCGAATCGTTCTAAGGGAGCGACTGTGCCGACTCTCAGTGAGGTCCTTACTGTTTTGCGTGGACACCGAGAGCGTTCACCCTACCAGGCTTCTTAGATCGCAAAATGCACGCTAGTTGATGGATTGTGCATTTTTCTCTTTTCCTTCGCCTAGCAATGGACGAGAAGAGTGTATGCCTTGGTATATTTACCATGCTTTGAAGCAGTTGTTTCCTTCAGGGCGTTTCTTTTCTTTTTTCTCTCTGATGTCGATCATGGGGGTGATGCTTGGTGTCTGCGTGTTGGTCATTGTGCAGAGTGTCATGAATGGCTTCGGGGAAGGCATCCGTCAGCGTATTGTAGAGACGCAGGGGGATATTCGGATTCGTTCAAATGAAGTGGTTTACGATTGGGAAGCGCAACTCGAGCGCTTGCAGGCGGAGGAAATGATCGTAGCGGCAGCCCCATTTGCAGAGGGTGTCGTGATGTTGCAGCATCAAAATCGACCGCAATTTCCTATGATTCGCGGGGTGGATCCGATTGCTGAGTCGGATGTGATTGCTTTGGAAAACTTTATAACGCTCGGCGATTTGGATGACTTTGACGATGAGGGCATTTTCCTAGGTGAAGGCTTGGCGTATACTTTGAAGGCTGGGCCAGGTTCGATCGTAGAAGTGTTTACACCGCTGATGTTGGAACGTTTAAAGAAAGACGAAGTTTTTTTGCCGCGCGAGTTTACTGTGTTGGGCACTTTTCGGACAGGCTCACCGCAGGTGGATAGTAACATGGTTATTTCTACCCTACGTGTGATGCAGGAGCTCTATGGTTTAGAAGAGGGTGCACATGGCATCTCCGTAAAGCTGCGTCCTGGAGTGGATGCTTGGGCGTATTCAGGTGAATTAGAGGAACGAGTGTTACGTCCAGGGCTTGAGGCGGTGAGTTGGTTGGAGGCGAACCGTGATTTTCTGTTTGTGGTTCAACAAGAGAAGCGCGTGATTTCGTTTATCATTATATTCATTATATTGGTCGCCTCGTTCTCGATCACGATTGCTTTGATGATGGCGGTCATGCGTAAGACTCGTGAGATTGGTTTGTTGGTCGCGATGGGTGGCAGGCCGATTGAAGTCGCGTATAGTTTTTGTTTTCAAGGATTTGTTATCGGCACGATCGGCACTGGGTGTGGCATTGCGATGGCGATGCTATGTTTGCACTATCGTAGCCCGATATTATACTTCTATACAAAACTGACCAACACAGAGGTGGATTTCTTGGGGCAGTATAATGTATATGAAATCCCCGTGCATTATTTGATGTCTGACTTTATTACGGTCACTCTGTTCGCAGTGGTGATTTCTACGCTCGCTGGATTGCTGCCAGCCTTGCGAGCGGCTCGACTGAAACCTGCAGATGCTTTGCGTAGTGAATAAGACAAACGATATATTGTTAGAGGCGCGTGGGCTCGGAAAACATTTCCCAGGAAGTGAGGGTGAGATCTCTGTGTTGAGCGGTGTGGATTTTCAAATTGCGCAGGGTGAGAGTGTCAGTATTCGCGGTGAGTCTGGTAGTGGAAAGTCGACCTTGTTGAATGTGCTTTCGGGCCTAGAAACTGCAGACGAAGGTGAATTGATTTGGAATGGGCAATCCGTTTCGAAACGTTCGCTTTCGTGGTTAGCCTCACGGCGCATAAATTTCATAGGCTTTGTCTTTCAAGCGTATTATCTGGCGCCAGAGTTGAACTCGATGGAGAACGTATTGCTGGGCGCGCGTATCGCAGGCGGTTTGAATAGCTCCGTTGTGGACCGTGCTGAGGCCTTGTTAAAGAAGGTCGGCATGGGGCATCGTTTGAAGCATAGTTCGACTAAGTTATCAGGTGGCGAACGTCAGCGTGTCGCGGTTGCGCGTGCGCTGATTAACGATCCGCCCCTAGTGCTTGCCGATGAGCCGACCGGTAATTTGGACGAGGCCACGGGCCAAGCGGTCATGGATTTGTTGTTGAACCTAGCCACTGAAGAAGCGAAAAGTCTGGTGCTGGTGACGCATAATCCAGAGTTTGCTGCACGCACTCAGCGCCAACTAAATCTCCATCTTGGAGAACTGGCGTAGTTTGAGTCGTTCCGTGTTACTGTGGACAAGGCACAGCCTGAAGCGGAGGAGGCTTTTATCTTGTCATGGCCTTGCTCTTTAGCCATCTCATGATCCTTCTATTTAAAGACTTATGGAACAAACACTTATTATCCTTAAACCCGACTGCATGGAAAAGCGTATTGCAGGCGAAGTTATCTCTCGTTTTGAAAAAGCGGGCTTTGAGATCGTCGCCTCTAAAGTGATGCGTCTCGATAGTGAAATTTTGCGTGAGCACTACGCACACGTCGCGGATCTTCCGTTTTTTCCAGATATTGAAGCTTTCATGAGTAGTCGCGCAGTGATGCCAATGATTTTGGCTGGCGATGACGTGATTGCAAAAGTGCGCGAGTTGCTCGGGCCTACGAATTCGAAGGAAGCACCAGCAGGCACGATTCGAGGTGATCTCGGAACAGACATGATGCGTAATGTTGTGCATGCTTCGGATAGTCCTGCAGCGGCCATTGCTGAAAAGAAACGCTTTTTTCCAGAGCTTTAAACCGTGAAGGTTAAAACAGGACTTGGGCTTGATAGTCATCGCTTCGTTGAAGAGGATACAGACAAGTCTTTTGTGCTTGGTGGCCTTGTGTTTAGCGACGCCCCAGCACTTCTAGGAAACAGTGATGCCGATGTGATATTGCATGCGTTGACGGATGCGATCAGTGGGATTACCGGTGTGACTGTCATCGGTGCGACTGCCGATAAAATGTGCAAAGCGGGCGTGACTGATAGTAAAGCCTATCTCGCTGTTGCGCTAGAGGCTTTAGGTGACTGGAAAATCAGTCATGTCTCGATTGCGCTCGAGTGTCTGCGCCCAAAGATTGATCCGAAAGTTCCAGCCCTGCGCGAATCGGTTGCTAGCTTATTGGGAATCGAAATCGCTGATGTGTGCATCACCGCCACGACGGGCGAAAAATTAAATGATGTCGGGCGCGGCCTAGGTATTCATGCTACAGTGATAGTGACTGCCGTTGCAGGGTAGCGATTTTGAGTTGCTACAAGCCAAAAGCTCACGCTATCGGACGTTCGCTTAAAACACTGCGGGCTTCACCAGTGAAGCCCCTATGGATTCGGCTTAATGAGTTCTGCAAAGATAGTCAGATTGTGGTATCAGTGCTCTAAAATTTCGACTTCGTAACCATCGGGATCGGTGATGAAGGCCATTTTCTTACCGTCCACGAATTTTTCGCGCCATTTGCTGGGCCAGAGATCGATCTCTAGATTCAGACTTTCGAGCATTTCACAGTATTCGATGATGTCATCCACTCGGATACAAGTGTGCACCAAATCTTCGGGCACGTTCACTTCGTAGTCTGGTGAGTGGGTTAACTCCAATTTGTGTGGGCTTCCCGGTATTTGTAAGTGCGCCAGTTGATTCCCACTTGGGGATTTGTCTGTGCGACGAAGCACTTCAAAGCCACAGGTCTGGCAATACCAGTCGATGGACTTTTCAAGGTTGGAGACGCGAATACGAGTGTGATCAAAGGCTACGGGCATATGCTTAGAAGTCAGAAGTTAGAAGTGTGTATCATGGTGTAACTCACTTGCGGGTTTCTTCAACTCTCATCGAAGGTCTTTTGATGCGGGACGGATCAGTTGATGAGGCTTTCACATGGAGACGTGAAAAGAGTGCGGCTTCTACTGTTTACAAGCTCCGCACCACCGCCTTGGCGACGCCTTGCACGCTGAGCTCAGAAATTGGGTAGAGCTCGGGGTAAAACTTATTTTCTGCTTTCAGATAGGGTGGTTCGCCTGCTTTTTTGATATAGCGCTTGAGGGTGGTTTCGCCGTCGATCAGGGCGGCAACAATATCGCCGTCTTTGGCATCGCGTGGTTCGATGATGACCATATCTCCATCGTAAATTTCGGCGTCTACCATACTTTCGCCTCTGACTTGGAGGGCAAAGGTGCGGCGCCGACTGGAGAAACCTGCGTTTTGGATGTCGATTTGAAGGCGGCCGATTTCGCCGGCAGGTTCGACGCGGTCTGGATAGCCTGCGGCGATGTCGCCCATTACTGGAATGTCGACGACTTCAGTTGCATCTTCAGGCATCGATGGAATTTCTGGCGCGTCAGGGCGATTAATGCGAAAGGTGCGGGCTTGACCAGGAATCCGTTCAAGCACCTCTTTTTTTTCTAAAGCACGAAGGTGTCCCATGACTGCGTTTGTGCTCTTAAAACCGAATTTGTCCTGAATCTCACGGATACTCGGCCAGTAGCCATTGCGCCATTCGTGATGCTCAATGAAGGTAAGGATTTCTTGTTGGCGAGTGGTCAATTCTTTCATGGTGAACAAGTATATAGGTGAACAATTGTCCATTGTCAAGTGGGGAGTGGATAGTGGGGGCGTTGGTCGAAACGAGGAATTCGTATCGTTACAAATACGGAAGAGTCAGATTTGGAGTAGGATTAAGAGTAGGATGACGATTAAGACGGGGGATTTGGACTGTGGACTTGCGCCGTGTTGGGAAATTGCCCAACTTTCTCCGTTTTTATGAGCAAGAACTTCTACATCACTACTGCAATCGATTACGCTAATGGCTCGCCGCACCTTGGGCATGCCTATGAGAAGGTGCTGACGGATATCGTCGCCCGTTTTCGTCGATTGATGGGGGATGAGGTGAAATTTGTTACCGGGCTCGATGAGCATGGGCAGAAAGTGCAGATGTCTGCAGAGAAGAAGGGTGTGCCGCCAATTGAGGTTTGCGATTCGCTAGCTGTAGAGTTTCAGGGTCTGTGTCGCCGTTTATCGATATCTAACGACGACTATATCCGGACTACAGAGGCGCGCCACAAGAAGGTGGTGCAGGAGATTTTGCAAAAACTCTACGATCAGGGGCTCATTTATAAGGCTGATTATAACGGCTTCTATAGTGTGCGTCAGGAGCAATTTGTTACTGAGAAGGAGAAGGTTGAAGGTCAGTGGCCAGAGATTTACGGAGACGTGGTGGAAGTGACGGAGAGTAATTACTTCTTCAAGCTCGCTCAATATCAGGATTGGTTGATCGAAACGGTAGAGAAGGACGAGAGCTTGATCTATCCACGCTTTCGCAGTGCTGATGTTTTGCAGTTCTTAAAGAAGGAGCCTCTCAATGATTTATGTATTTCTCGTCCCAGAGAGCGCTTAGAGTGGGGGATTGAGCTGCCGTTCGATAAGGAGTTTGTAACATACGTTTGGTTCGACGCTTTAACCAACTACATCACTGCCGCTGGGTATGGCACCGATGAGTTTGAAAAGAACTGGCCTGCTGATTACCATGTGATTGGTAAGGACATTCTTGTGCCACCGCATGCGATTTACTGGCCGATTATGTTGAAGGCTCTTGAAATCGAGTTGCCGAAGAGTTTCCTAGTGCACGGGTGGTGGTTGAGTTCCGGAGCCAAGATGTCGAAGAGCACTGGCGAGGTGGTGGACCCGCTCGACTTGATCGAGCAGTTTGGCACCGATGCATTTCGTTATTTTGTGACTCGTGAAATGAATGTCGGGCAAGACAGTGAATTCTCTATCGAGCTGTTCATGAGCCGTTACAACAGCGACCTTGCAAATGATTTGGGTAACTTAGTGAGTCGTCTCTTGAATATGGGCGGACGCTACACAGAAGGTAAAGTGCCGGCTGCGAGTATTGAAGAGGCGCCCGAAAAAGCGTTGAAGCAGCTTTGGAGTGAAGTCGGCCCTGAGTTGATTGGTTTGTTTGAAAGTTTTCAGTTTCACAAAGCGCTCGACCGTATTTTTACATTCGTTTCTGGAATCAATAAATATGCCGAAACGCGCGCGCCGTGGCAACTTGCTAAGTCGGAGGCTCCTGAAGACCAAGCGCGTTTGCAAACTTCGCTCGCCTATATGGCGGAGGCCTTGCGTCTCGCTGTGGTTATGCTCACGCCTGTTATGCCAGAAATCTCCCAGAAGATTCGTAGCCTAGTAGGTGCGCAAAGCTTCGACCGTCTCGAAGGGCAATTAGAGTGGGGGAATACTCTCGAAGCTTGTATGTTAGGTGAAAAGACAATCCTCTTCCCACGTCCAGAGCGAAAGAGCTAGAGGTAGTTTCGCGCACTCTTTTTTGATGCGTTTGCCGCCACTGCTATCGCTAGGTTCTTCGCAAGTTGCCTCACTCTAGATCATGCAGTGATTGTTATTTTAGGGGAAATTGCGGATGTTTGTATCAGTTGTTGAGACCATCGACTGATGAATCTCGTAGCGTCGATCGATTCGGTGGTCTCATGACTTGACCTTGTGCCAGTATTTAAGGCATCTTATAGACTAATCATTCCCCATGCAGCAGCACAGAGCACTCATTCTACGCGGTAATCGTTTTTTAGGTTCATCACTTGTCGATAAAGGTCTTCTTTCGATGAATGACCTCGAGTCTGCTAACGAGAAGTTTATGGAGTCCATTCAGGGGGGCGAAATGAGGCACGCCTCGATTCTGACCCCATTGATCTATGACCTGAAAGTCCTAGAAGAGGACAAGATGATTGAGTATATGGCAGAAGAGTATGAGCTTGGTTTGGTAGATTTAAGTTTTATTAAATTGCAGAGTTTGCGCCCGATCGATGTGGACCTCGACTTATGCTGGGCGACTAGCACCCTGCCATTTGATTATGTTGACGGAGTTTATTTGGTGGCCACTTGTTATTATTTGAGTGCGCCCGTAGTGAAGCACTGGGAGGATTCCCTCGATGGTCGAGTCATTTGGTATGTGACATCCTGCACATCGATGGCGCGCGCACTCGATAGAATCGCAGAAATTCATCAAGCTGAAGATGACGCCGAAGATGAAGATTAAATTTTTAGATAACATATAATGGCTTACAGCGTTTTAATTTTGGATGATGATGCAGACTTTAATAGTCTCTTAACAGATATATTTGAGCAGGCGGATTATGAAGTGACCTCCTTGCTCGATCCGCTTGAAGCGGTAGACGTCTTCCGTGAGAAGCATTTTGATCTAGTTGTGGCCGATCACAAAATGCCGTGTATGAGTGGGGCGGAGTGTATGAAAGTGATAAAGGAGATGAAGCCAGAGGTTCCTGTGATCATGGTTTCAGGATATTTGGAAAACGATACGATCCGTGAATTGATCAGTGAAGGAGTTGGCGGCGTTTTCCTAAAGCCGCTGAATATCTTTTCATTGCTAGAACGCACTGCTGAGTTGATCGATGAGGCGAAGAAGTCGCACGGTAACAGTCGTGACGAATCGAGTGGTAGTTATTCAACGCTAGCAACGAAACGTTCGAACCTACGCTTTGAATTTCAGTCTTTCCCTTGCAAAGCATCTGCATCCATTCGTTTAGCGGAGCGTCTATATGGCCTGCGTAATTTTAAATCGACGCTTTCGTTAATGGGTGAGCCTGGGGCAAACTTTCGTGCAATTTGCGACGACATTCGTGGCTTTGACAGTTCAATTGCGGATAGTTTTATCTACCTGACTCCAGATACGTTTGATGAAGCAAATACGATTGCATTGATCCTCAAGGCGCAAAAGTCCGGCGCGGATATGGTGACATGTGTCATCCTAGACTTTGCAGCTATGTCGGATGCCCAGAAGTCGCTTGCAACTGACCTCGCCAAGGCTGAGGGTGTCTTTGATAATGGTGACTTGGCGTTGCGAACGATCTTTTGCGTGAATAGTGACCTTGATTCTTTGTTCGAAGTCGGTGTGATCAATGAACAATTATATATTCTAATGGGCACAACGGAAGTGCATGTGCCTTCATTGAATTCCTGTAGCCATGATATACCAATTATCGCACAACAATTACTGGTGGATGTGGCGGCGGCTAAATGGATCGAAGAGGTCCCACAGTTAGGAAAGTGTGCGGTCGAGTTTTTACTGCGCCATCCATTGGACGGAGATTATCAACAATTAGCAGATGCGATGAGCCATCTAATCCTTACGGGGGTGAAGGGGCCGTTAACTGCGCGTATCCTAAAGGCGGCACTCGAAGAGGTTTCAACGATCACTCCACGAGAACGTGCACTTGCTTACTTGGGCGATCAACGTGTGGACTACACACTAGCAGTGTTGACGCTCTTTAACGGTGATACCGCTAAAGTTGCAGACTTCTTTGGTGTCAATGTCGCAAAGGTAGAAAGTGTATTACAGTAGAGGTGCTAGTAAGACTTGAAGTAAACCAATTTAAATTATGGCTAGCAGAATATTAGTTTTAGATGATGAAGAAAATTATGCAGCGATGCTGCAAGAGCTGCTGCGGGAGTATAAGTATCGCGTCGATATGGCGACACGCCCAGAGCGTGCGATTAGTTTACTCGAAGAAATCCCCTATGATTTAGTGATTTCTGATTACAAAATGCCAGTGATGGATGGTGCCGATTTCTTGAAGCGTGCCCGTGAGCTGTATCCGAATTTACCCTTCATCTTGGTTTCGGGTTTGATGAACACACCTGAACTGGTGAAGGTCGCGAACATGAGCGTGACGCTTGTTATGGAGAAGCCCCTGGATACCGCTTCGTTTCTACAGCATGTATCCCGCTTCTCCGAGCCCATGACCGACGAGGAGCGTTCGGCCTATGTTCAGCAATCAGAGCGAAACGATGAGACTCAGTTAACGGCAGTGGGTCTTCCTGAAGAGCCTCGATTTATCAGTGCGGCATCGAATCAATCAGTGCGGTTTATGCAAGAGCTTTGGGCCTGGGCGCAGAGTAGTGAGCCTTGCTACCTTTTTGAGCCATTAGGCGGTGAAGCCGATTTAGCATTGAAGGACATTTCTGCATGGATGGGCAATCACGATAAGCCACTTCAATCGTTCACGATGGATGAGCTTGTTGGCGATGGCTCGATCTCGAAGCTAAATGCTGTGGCAGAAGATCCTGAGAGCAGTCAAGTCGTGTTGGTGCGTTTGGATAGTGTCGAGCAAATCGACGCGGCGAAGATCCTTGCGGTGCAAATGTTAGAAAAGCCAATGAGCTTAGCGGTGGCTTTTGTGGTCTCCTCAACAGGTGATGATGCGGAGTTCGTGGCTGCTACGGGATCGTCAGGATTAGTTCTGCCCGTGTTGTCTGAGCGCCCCGCTGATATCGCTAATTACATCTGCCGCTTTCTTCGTATTGCCTCAGAGCGTATGGATAAGCCTAAAGTTGCCAAACTTTCGGCTGATGTGGTGTATGCTCTTTTGGCCTATTCGTGGTCGAGTTATCGCGAAATACAAGAAGTCGTCACTCAACTAATAGGCGATAAGCAAGATGTGCATTTAGATGACGCCGCGGTATGTGGTCGATTGAATGTCGCGCAAATGCCTGCCCCCTCCGAGCGTTTGGCGGCATTATTGAGTCAATCCCAAACGCAGTATATTCAAGCACAAAGTCGCAAAAATGGAGTGACTGTTGAAGAGTTCACTGCGAGCCTTGATGGTAACTTTGCAGTAGATTCTGTTGAGAGCCTTTCTGACATGCCCTTGCTCGACGAGAATTTAGCCACATTATAGTATTTAGATAATAGCTCCTTAATAACTGCTTATGGCACTCGCTAGAATACAAACTTCGATCGTTGAGAACCTGCTCCAGATGGGGCATCTTTCCGAGGCGCAATTTCAGACGATTACGAATACGGAAGAGGAGCTTTCGGGGGAAGCTTTAGAGCTGCTACTCTCTACAGATTATAAAGTTACTCAATTCCAGATACTCGCTGCTAAGAGTAAGGCATTTGATATGTCGCCGGTAAATATCTCAAAATGCATAATCAATGAGATGACTTATTCGAAGTTGGATAAAGATTTTTGTCAGGAGAACAAAGTCTTGCCGCTTGGGTTTTGTGGGGAATTTATTATAATAGCCGTCAGTAATCCTTTTGATTTACGGGTGACGACCAAAGTGCAAGAAATCTCAGGCATGCGGGTGTCCGTATTGCTTGGCTTGGAGCATCAAATTGATAAGATTCTAGATAGCCAGTCAGACAAGCATGAATCCGTAGGCTTTGGTGACGTTGTGGAGGCGCTCGGTGAGGCTTACGAAGAGATCGAAGAGTTTGATGAGGATCAGAATGATGAGGATTCCGCCCCGATCATACAGTTAGCCAACCGAATTATTGAGGAAGCCTATTATGCTGGAGGTAGTGATATTCATATCGAGCCTTTTGAAAAAGAGACCCGCGTGCGCGTGCGTGTGGATGGTGTATTAATGAACCGGTTAGCCATTCCGCCGACGGCCTCGAATGCTTTATTGGCACGTTTGAAGGTGATGGCGCAACTCGACATCGCAGAAAAGCGCCTGCCGCAGGATGGGCGTATTATCTTTAAGCAATACAACAAGAAGGGGATTGATGTCGATTTACGTGTATCTTCAGCACCCTTGAATCATGGTGAGGGCATGGTGATGCGTATTCTTGATAAGCAAAAGAGCACCTTGCCTTTGCCAGCGCTCGGATTTTCTGATCGCAACCTCGGGATTTATCGTGACTTGATTCAGCGCCCCTATGGTATGATTCTACATTGCGGACCTACTGGTTCTGGTAAGTCGATGACCTTGTATTCGGCTTTAAATGAGATCAACACCCCGGACTTATGTATCCGCACAGCCGAAGATCCGATCGAGTATACGCTTCCAGGTTTATTGCAGATGCAGATGCAGCGTAAGATTGGGTTGACCTTTGCGACCGCCCTGCGTTCGTTCCTTCGTCAGGATCCAGATGTTATTCTAGTGGGGGAAATTCGGGATAAAGAGACGGCCGGCATTGCCGTTGAGGCCGCATTAACAGGGCACCTATTATTTAGCACTTTACACACCAATGATGCGCCGACCACGATCTCCCGTCTTACGGAGATGGGCATTGAGCCTTTTATGATTTCGGCTTCTTTGATCTGTGTTTGTGCACAGCGTTTGATGCGTCGGGTTTGTAAGTCTTGCGGTGTGTTGTATCGCCCTGAGGGCAATGAGGCAGAAATTATTAACCGTGCTTTAAACTGGAGTGGAAAGATTCATCGAGCACAAATGGATGGATGCCCGAGTTGTAGTGGTAATGGCTATAAGGGCCGTGTAGGTATCCACGAGCTCATGGCTACAAGTGAAGAGTTGATCAAAGCGATCAATGCGGGCGAAGAGGCTGCCGTCTTAAAGCGTATCGCCATGCGTAATGGTATGATGACGCTGCACCAAGATAGTATGCTTAAGGTTCGGGAAGGTATCACTACGATGTCAGAGTCGATTGCTACGGTTCCGCCCGATATGGAAGTATATGAGGTCGACCATAATGAGCCGAGAAAGGCCAAGAAATCTAAGGCCACTTCTGAAAGTTAATTTGCTTACTCGCCACCTCTGTTGTTTGAAGCGAAGTGCTTCTAGCAGGGATCAATCGCCTTGCGCCCAGAGTAAGTATTTGGGGTCGACGTGTTCAGGCTTGAAGACGATCCATTCAGGAATTTCGTAGGGATGATTCGCATGTATGTATGCTTCAATTGCAGCCATTTTTGATGCGGTGAATTTGATGCAGAGCCGAAGTTCCGAGTCGTGGTGAAGCGCACCATCGTGGCGATAAATTGAGCGGACAGGTTCGAGTTTTACGCAAGCCGCCAAACCTCTTTCAACAATATCCTGCGCTAAACGTTCGGCGACATCTTGATTATCGCAAGTGGTCCATCCAACGTATAAATCATTGCTCATGTTTGCATACTGAATCGATCCCCATTGAAGTCAATCACATGAATGATCGCGTGTATGGAAATCTTCGTTAGTTAGGGATTATCATTTTTACTAATGGATATAAACAGGCCCGCAGTTTCCTGCGGGCCTGTCTCTAAAGAGAACCTATACTCAAGCACTTAGAGCAAGTCTTTGACGGCTTCGTGCTCTTCCGCCAGTTCGTTGACTGAGGCGTCAATTTTCTCTCGGCTGAATTCGTTGATCTCGATGCCTTGGACGATTTCGAGTTGACCATTTTTGACGCGGCAAGGTAGGGAAGTAATCAAGCCTGGCTTGGTGCCGTAGCTGCCATCGGAGCAAATGCACATGCTGAAACTATCACCTTCTGGAGTGTCATTGATCAATTTTCGAACTGAATCGATCGCGCCGTTTGCAGCAGATGCTGCTGAGGAAGCACCGCGAGCTGCGATGATCGCTGCGCCGCGTTTTTGCACGTCTGGGATGAAGGTATCTTTAAGCCATGCTTCATCGCCAATAACTTCTGCCGCTGATTTACCGCCAATCTTTGCGGAGTAAAAGTCAGGATACTGCGTGGCTGAGTGGTTACCCCAAATTGTCATATTTGTGACTTCGGTGACGTCGACTCCTGCCTTTTGAGCCAGCTGTGTTTTCGCACGATTTTCATCAAGCATTGTCATCGCGAAGAAGCGATCGTTGGGGATGCCTTCTGCATTGTTCATGGCGATGAGGCAGTTGGTATTACATGGGTTGCCGACTACGAGCACGCGAACATCCGCAGCCGCATTGGCCGCGATGGCTTTGCCCTGTCCAGTGAATACTTTACCGTTTATTCCGAGGAGGTCGCCACGTTCCATGCCAGCCTTACGCGGGACCGAGCCAACGAGGAGTGCCCAGTTTACGTCCTTAAAGCCTTCCTCGAGATCAGTTGTGGCAACGACGTCTTTTAGAAGCGGAAACGCGCAGTCATCGAGCTCCATGACAACACCTTTAAGCGCGTCGAGGGCTGGTGGGATTTCGATTAAATTGAGCGCGACCGGTTGGTCGGGTCCAAAGACAGCACCAGAAGCGATGCGAAAGAGAAGGGCGTAGCCAATGTTGCCAGCTGCACCTGTTACGGCGACACGAATAGGTTGTTTACTCATAATTTCGTTTTCAGATTTAATTTTAGTGAGGTAATTAGTTAGACAGTTTCAGAGGGTAGATGAAATAATCTAGTGAGTGTTTGAATATAAATTAGCCGACCTAATTAGTGATTATGCATCGAATAATGGGGCAAGGGCATCATATCCCTCACGAATCATTTTTTCTGTGGTTTCCCAGTCGATACATCCATCCGTAATCGAGACACCATATTTGAGGTCCTCGATTGGCTGAGGGAAGGATTGGTTACCATGTTGCAAATTACTTTCGACCATCGCGCCGATCACGCTTGGATCGATAAGGCTCTGGCGCACGATCTCAGAAAATACGGCTGGTTGCTTCGCCGGATCTTTGCTGCTGTTGGCGTGACTGCAATCGGTCATAATTGCTGGAGTGAGCCCTGCGCTTTCAAGTTGTTCACGTGCCATTGCAACATCATCTGCACCGTAATTTGGCCCCTTAGAGCCACCACGTAGCACGATATGGCAGTTTGGATTGCCTTTGGTGGTGAGCGCATTGGCTTTGCCCTCATTATCGATGCCGAGAAAAGTCTGTTCTTGGCTAGCAGCTTTGATCGCGTTAATCGCGACCGTGAGGCCGCCATCGGTGCCATTTTTGAAGCCTAAAGGCATGGACAGGCCAGATGCCATTTGACGGTGTGTTTGACTCTCCGTTGTTCGCGCGCCGATTGCAGACCAGCTGATAAGGTCAGCGATGTATTGCGGAGTGATCGGGTCAAGTAGTTCCGTTGCCGTTGGTAGGCCGAGGTCGATGATGTCGAGCAGGAAGCGACGCGCGATGCGTAGCCCTTCGGGGATATCGCTCGTGCCATCGAGGTTGGGGTCCATGATCAAGCCTTTCCAGCCGACAGTCGTGCGTGGCTTCTCGAAGTATACCCGCATAACGATAAGCATGCGGTCGTCGACTTCCTTGGCGAGCTTTGCGAGTTTTTCAGCATATTCGCGGCCGGCTTTCAGGTCGTGGATTGAGCAAGGACCGATCACGACGAGTAAGCGTCGATCATCACCAAAGATGATTTTATTGATCGCATCGCGGCTCTCAGCTACAAATTTATCCGCAGCCTCCGTCTTTTCGATCTCTGCGCATAGTTCAAGCGGAGAGGGGAGGAGCGTCTTGGAGGTAATATTGATGTCGGTGACTTTTTTCACAGTGGGAGACTAGTAGGGAAGCCTCTGAAGAGTCACAAGTTCTTATTCGTTTTCTAAAGAATTTACTGCGAATTGTTGCAATTTGAGATCGAGACTTGCCAAGCTCAAGTTGGCTTGCTTTTTTCCGACGCTTGTCATCGCTGACAAACGTAAGCCTGAGTGGCGGAATGGTAGACGCTGGGGATTTAAAATCCCTTGCCAGTAATGGCGTGAGGGTTCGAGTCCCTCCTCAGGTATTTCGTTGGTGGCGGTAGAGTGGCAAATTTGTTTGCTGAAGCTGCACGCTTCCGGAGCAACAAAAAAGCCGACCCTTTGTGAGGATCGGCTTTTTGATAAAGAAAGAGCTTACATCTACAGTCGGAGCTAGAGCTCCTTGATTTTTAAATTTTTCCAATGGATAATGCCTTGCTTGCCTCCATGCACTTGTAGGCCGATGAAGCCTTTAGGAAAATCGTTCTTTTCGTCTACCCAGTTGGCGGCTGGCAGACCATTGATCCATGTTTTGAAGACCTTGCCTTCGACTTTTACCGTCACACGATTCCAGCCGCTCCGATCAATGATGTTTTTAAGCGGTTTGTGTGCGGGTGACTTGAGTGGATAGAGCCATCCACCGCAGGCCTGTCCGTAGATTCCACCAGACCAGCCACGGCCTTTTTTTGCGAGATCTTCTAATTCGACTTGTGGTCCAAACACGACATCCATGTTTTTCTGCTTTCGTATACGAGATCGGACTTGGATGCCAGAGTTTCCATCCACTTCCCACTTCACTTCACAGGTGAAAATAAAGTCGGTATATTCCTTGTCTGTGGAGAGGAAGGTGCTTGGGCCCTTACTGCAGGTGCCTACAATGGCGCCATCTTGCACATCAAAGATCATAGTCCCTTGTTTGGGCGTCCATCCATCCAAGGTTTTGCCGTCGAACAGAGAAATGAAGTTTGCATCATTTAGGTTTGGCTCTGGGTCGCTATTGATTGCTTGCGCGCTCGTATTTTGAGGTGCAGCAATGGCACCTGCTGAGCTTGCGATTAGGGCGATTAGAGGGAGTGCTATGAGTTTCATTTGTTTGAATAGAGTGTGTGCCTATGGTTGGGTTATTTAGGGTGATTTGATTGGATTAATTCCTTTCTACACTGAATGTGTAGAAACCAGAACCGATATCGAGTTCCAAGTAAGTTTGATTCACTGCGTTGATGACTCGCGCGCCTGTGTCATGTCTAGCTGGATGTGATTGGTTTGATACGTAGCTTTGAGTTCATGAAGACCGACGTTACTGGCGTGGACGAAGTTCGTTTACAAGAAGCAAGCCTAGTATCGTGAGGAGGTATAGACGAGAGATTTTCATTTAAAAAGATTAGAGAGAGCTAATGGTGAATGGCTTAGTCCTGCTTGCCTAAATAGAGAGGCTCGGCCATAGGGGAGCACACATTGCTCAACGGGAATTTAAGCGTCCGCTTTAAGTTCATCCTAATTTGCTTTTCAAAAAAACGGCGTGTTCGTAGTGTTTGGCCATGCAGGTCGATTCAATGCCAGCCCAGTCAGTGCGTGTTACTGAGGTCGTGAGCTTCGGTGAAGTGCTCTACGATGTGTTTCCAAATGGGAAGCGTGTTTTAGGTGGGGCACCTTTTAATGTGGCTTGGGGGCTAAAAGGTTTTGGGCACGATCCCTTGTTGCTGAGCGCTGTGGGTGCGGATCTTCTTGGGCGACAAGTTCGTGATGGAATGTCTGATTGGCAGTTGAGTGTCGAAGGCCTGCAGGTCGACCCTTCGCTGGCAACTGGTGAGGTCTATGTGGCGATCGAGAACGATGAGCCTAGCTATGAAATCGGCACACCGAGAGCTTGGGATTCTATTCAGGTCACGGGTGTAGTCGCTCGGCGAATCATCTATCATGGTTCTTTGGCGACGAGGAGTGCCGTATCTGAGGCAAGCTTGCGTGCCTTAATCGAGTGTAGTCCTGCGATTCGTTTCTTTGATGTAAATTTACGCGCACCCTATTATGAGATGAAATCATTGAGGCAATGGATGCGTGGTGCGAATTGGTTGAAACTCAACATCGATGAACTGGCGATTGTATTGGGAGACCGCTCGGTGACTTTTCAGAATGGTGATAAATATGTGGAACGATTGATCGACGACTTTGAAATTGAAAACGTGTTACTGACCGGGGGCGCTCAAGGAGCATTGATCCAAGGAGCTTGTGGCTATGCGCGTTGTAGCCCTGCGCCGACGCCTCAGCCATTTGTGGATGCAGTGGGCGCGGGAGATCTATTTACGGCATACACGATTCATGGTATTTTGTCCAATATGTCAGTCGAGCAGATCGTTACTTCTGCCAGCGCATTCGCGGCTAAAGTATGCGGTGTTCCCGGAGCGACGAGTGGTCGTAAATCGTTTTATATGAATTTAGATAGCTAATTGCTTTGAGAATCACTGCGTGAGCTTCGAGTTTAAGATACGAGTGACGCGCTCGGCGGTGCCTTCGTTGTTTGTCTGCCCATTATTGTAATACCACTTCACCTTATTACGCTGTTTGTGTTGATGGGTCGTCGTGTTGCCATTGCCGTCGGTATAGATTGTGACCGTTGGTGGGCGGTAGTAGTAGCGACGGTCGATGACTGGATCCGTATAATAGCGTAAACCGTAGTAGCGGTTGTTCTTGTTTGCTTCGGCTTCGCTTTGTGCTTTTTGCGCCTCAAGTCGCGCAAGTGCCGCTTCTTTTTCGGCATGTGCAACACGTGCTTCCAGTTCGGCGATGCGTTGCTGTGCTTTCAGTTCCGTCAATTCGGTTTCATAGCCTTCGAGTGCACTGGCAATCTGCTCAGAAACATCAATTTCGGGGAAGCGAATTTGATAGCTGCGCCAGTAGTCGACTCGGTCTTTCGCTGGAAGTGCGGCAAAGGCGCTACTTTGTAATTTAAATGCCTTCAACTGTTTCCCTTCCTCGATGCGTTTTTCGGCCTCCATCTTTTTCTGGAGAACCCATTCTTCGCGCTCTTTTTTGAGGCGTTCTTGGTCGGCTTCGAATGCTTCTTGGCTCATTAGGTCGATCGCACTCACTCGGTCATTTTTCAGTGTAACTTCACCTTGTGGGTAGAGCAGTAGAGTCTTTTCACGGAGTTCGATCAAACCCATCGGCTTGCCGAGGAGTTCGAGTGTCTCTTCGAGTGTTTGGCCAATTTTAAGTTCATTGGCGGAGAATAGCAGCGTGGGGATCGCTAGGGTCATACAGAGAAGTAGGGTCTTCATGGTTGTAACGATACGAACGATGGGAAAAAAAAGCAATTCACACTTACTTTTTCTCGTGAGTGATAGCTGTTGGGCTAGAGCGTTGCCCCAAATTCTTGAAATTCAGGATCTTATTTTTACTTTCAACATTAATGAGAGATTAAGGGGAGTTTTACAATTTTTCACTCGCAACAGCAATAGTGAGGTATGAGGCTAGCAGGTTGTCATGTATTTCAAGAACGTAGCTATAGAATCGATCGCGTATGCACTTCCAGATGAGGTATGGACCTCTGCGGACGTGGAGGCGAAACTTGCGGAGGTATATCAGCGCCTACGCTTGCCTGAGGGGCGTTTGGAGTTAATGACTGGTATTAAGGAGCGTCGCTTTTTTCCAGCTGGCACCCCTGCATCGGTGGCCTCTGCCAAGGCGGGCGAAGCGGTTTTGGCAAAGTCCTCTTTTGATCGTGCGCAAATGGATTTATTGATCCACTCGGCGGTGTGCAGGGATCGTTTAGAGCCGGCGACGGCTTCGTATGTGCATGGTTTGTTGGGGCTTTCTGGCGGCACGCAGATTTTTGATGTCTCCAACGCATGTCTTGGTTTTTTAAACGCAATGGTGATCGCGGGTAGTATGATTGAGAGCGGACAGATCGAAAGGGCGCTCATTTGCTCGGGCGAGAATGGTCGGCCGCTGGTTGAAAATACGTTGAAGCAATTACAGAACCCAGAGCTGACGCGTAAGACGATTAAGCCATATTTTGCGAATCTGACGATCGGTGCAGGCGCGGTGGCTACAGTGCTATGTCGCAAAGACCTTGCCCCTGCGTCGTCTCCATTGTTGACGGCGGCTGTGGTGGAGACCGACACCTCGCACAACGAGCTGTGCCAAGGGGATAGTGCTGGGGATGCCTTGGAGATGCTGACGGACTCAGAAGAGTTGTTGGTCGCGGGTATCGGAGTGGCGACTCGCGCGTGGGCACGCTTTGTTGAGGCGACTGGTTGGTCAGAGCAGACGCCTGATCGTGTGATCACGCACCAAGTCGGTAAGGCGCATACTCGAGAGTTGTTTGCCGCGCTTAATCTAGACTTGGAAAAGGATTTTGCTACTTTCGAGACTTTGGGCAATGTGGGTTCAGTATCTTGCCCGATCACTTTAGCGCATGCGATTGAGGCAGAGGCTTTTGGACCCGGTCAAAAAGCTGCATTGCTAGGTATTGGCAGTGGTTTGAGTAGTTTGATGATGGCAGTGGAGTGGCCGAGTGATGTATAATTCAAGAGCGACTGAATTACCTACAGATGTGCGTCTGGAGTATCCTTTTGCGAGTAATGAACTCGATCTTGGGAACGGAGTGAACATGCATTATCTTGACGAAGGAACTGGGCCAGTGGTGTTGATGCTGCACGGCAACCCGACTTGGTCGTTTTATTATCGGAATTTAATCAAAGCCCTGACCGCTCGGGGCTATCGTTGTATCGTGCCAGATCATGTCGGCTGTGGTCTTTCAGATAAGCCGCAAGACTATACCTATACACTAGAGCAGCGTATCAAAGATGTTGAAAGCCTAGTCGACCACTTGGGAATCGAGGCCTTTAGTCTGGTTGTGCATGACTGGGGTGGTGCGATCGGTTGTGGTCTAGCAGGCCGTCGTCCAGATTCGATTGAGAAGTTGGTGCTTTTAAATACAGCGGCGTTTGTATCGAAGCGTATACCTTTGCGCATTGCGTCGATTAAAGTGCCACTACTCGGTGAAGCGGTGATTCGTGGCTTGAATGGCTTTGCAGGTCCCGCGGCGGTTATGTCTGTGAAGTATCCATTGACCGATACGGTGAAACGAGGCATGTTATGGCCGTATCGAAATTGGGCAGATCGTGTGGCTGTCTGGAATTTCGTGAAAGACATTCCACTGCGTCAGACTCATCGCAGTTATGCAACTTTGGCCGAGGTGGAGGCCAATTTAACTAAACTTGCTGATATTCCGATTCAAATGGTCTGGGGCGGTAAGGACTTTTGTTTTAACATGCACTTTTATCGTCGTTGGCAGTCAATCTATCCGAATGCGGATATGCAGTTGTTCCCCAAATGCGGGCACTATATACTCGAAGACGGCGGTGAAGAAGTGTGGACGACGATTGTCAATTTCTTAAAAAGCTGATCTACTTAATCCCTTTGTCCCCTTCCATTTTGAGTGAATCCGATACAGAAATAGCTATTCAGTTCCCCGAGTCATGTCCTTGGGGAATGGTTGTGTATGACGAATCTGGCAAGCATATGCGGAGAGCAAATAAGCATATGCAGATGTTTTATTTCGATACGAATCCTGGTGCCCAGTCGATTGAAGAGCAGTTTCATTTTCGCGTAGAGGGTGGTTGGTCCCGTGTGCTTGAGAGCTTGCTGGCTGGAGTGAGTTGGACGGGGCGTGTGGTGCCGTTAGCGAACCAGCATGGCATCAGTTCGGTAGAGGTGATGGTTTACTCTGATGCTGAAGTGCCTGGGCGTATTTGGCTCTACACGCTGGAACATCCGTCCGTGAATGGGCAATTGCGTTTTAGCACGCGTAGTGAGTTCAAGATATTGCAATCGCTGCTGGATAATACTCTCGAATACGTCTTTTTACGAGATACCGATGGACGCTTTATCATTACGAATCGAGAATTTCGCAAAGCGGCGGCAGTGGATGTGAATTCTTCATTAGCAGGTGAGTTTCTTTCGGATCATATTACCGAGGAAAGCACGAAGTGGGTTGCGGCCAATGACCTTGACGTGATCGGGAAAGGTCTGCCGTCCGTAAATAAGGTGACACATTTTTCTTTTAAGAATGGGAAAACGCATTGGTTGCAGATGACGACGGTTCCGGTGCGAAGTAGTGATGATGTCATTATTGGGTCGGTTAGTGTGGCGCGTGACATCAGCGATTTGAAGCGAACTGAATCTGACTTGCGTTTTGCAATTGAAGAGGCCAAGGCTGCGAGTCGGGCGAAGGGTGAGTTCCTTGCGGCGATGAGCCATGAGATCCGCACGCCGATCAACGGAATTGTCGGCGCATCGGAGCTCTGCCAAGAGACAAATCTGGATGCGGAGCAGCGTGATTATCTGGATACTGTAGTGCAATGTAGTGGCACATTAATGGCGTTGATTAATGACGTGCTTGATTTCTCCAAGATTGAGGCGGGACAGTTGAACCTGGAGAAGTTGAATTTTTGTCCGGTCACATTACTGGAAGATGTCGCCGCAGAGTTCTCACCTGTTGCGCGCAAGAAGGGGTTGGAGTTACTTGTTACATACGATGATTCAATGCCTCGATATGTCATGGGCGATCCTACACGAATGAAGCAAGTGCTCTATAACTTAGTCAGTAATGCAATCAAGTTTACCGATACTGGTGAGGTCACTTTACGCGCCGATACCTTGGAGTTGAGTGAGCTAGATGCGCGTCTCCGTTTTTCGGTAATCGACACGGGGATCGGGATCGATGCCTCCCGTTGTGATGCGATTTTCAGTAGCTTTACACAGGCAGATATGTCGACGACTCGTAAGTATGGCGGCACAGGTTTGGGCTTATCGATCAGTAAAGAGCTTGCGGAGTTGATGGGTGGACAGATCGATGTGGAAAGTATCGAAGGGAAGGGGGCCGCCTTCTTTGTTGAAATTCCTTTTGAATGCACACCTAGTCATGGTGCTGATCCAGTGCCGTATAATCCAGAGTTGGCAGGTCTGCATGTTTTAGTCGTTGATGACAATCAAACGAATCGTGACATCTACGCACAGATGTGTGCCGGTTGGGGCTACCGAAGTGGCCTTGCGAAGGACGGGCCAGAGGCCTTGTCTATGTTGGAGGGGGCATTGAAAGATCGAGATCCGTATCAATTGATTTTGCTCGATCACCAGATGCCAGGTTTGAGCGGTTTAGACCTCGCAAGTGTGGTGCGCAATCGTCCAGAGCTCGATGATTGCCGTATTATTTTACTCTCGTCTTCCTTGAATCGGCAAGATGCCGAGCGTGCGACAAAATTTGGTGTGTCACGTTCGCTGTCGAAACCTGTGCGCCGTTCGACTTTGCTTGAAGTGATCTTAGAGACCTTTGAAGTTAGCAATAAAATGGCGAGTGATGGTGCCGATGTAAGTTCTGAGTATGTCGCTGCTGAAGATGCGATTAAACTGTCCATACTTTTGGCTGAAGATAATCGAGTAAATCAAAACATCGCGCGCCGAAGGTTAGAGAAGCTAGGGCATTCAGTGATGATTGCTGAGGATGGAGTCAAGGTCTTGGAGCTTCTGGCGGAGCATAGCTTTGACTGTATTTTGATGGACATTCAAATACCTACTTTGGATGGCTACCAAACGACGCGCCGCATACGCACACAAGAAGCTCAGTCGGGTGCCAGTCCTATATTCATTATCGCGATGACGGCACATGTGATGAAAGGTGACCGTGAGCGCTGTCTCGAGTGTGGTATGAATGCATATATTTCAAAACCATTTCGAGTCAAAGAAATGAAAGCGGTGTTGGAGGGAGTGACTGTTGCACAGACGATATCTACATCAACTAAGGAGGTTGCTAGTCCTACTAATGATAAACATGTGTCATTTGAGGAGCGTCTGCTCACTTTAGACCCTGAAGATCGGCAAGATGTGCTTTCAGTGGCTGCTATCTTTGCTCAGACTATGCCTGATGAAATCAAGCGCTTAGAAATGGCATTGAAGACTCGTGAGTGTCAACAAGTTCGCTTTGTGGCGCACAGCCTAAAGGGGGGCAGCAGTATTTTCTTATGTCAGCCTTGTGTGAACCTCGCCCAGTCAATTGAAGATGCATGTAGGCGTAATTCGATTGATGAGGTTGATGTGTATGCCGCCCAATTGGTTTCTGAGTTACATATTCTCGCTCAGGAAATTGAAGCGGTGCTTTGATAGCTCGCCTATTTTGCGCGAAAACCGATGCGAAAACACAATTAAAGCATAATTGCTTTTTTCTGAATACCTGCATTTACTGCCGCGTTTATGAGTTCCGTTCTGAAACTACTTCTTGAAGGTGAGCGCCTCGACACTGCGCAAATGGCACAGATCCTAAATCTGTCCGAAGCAGCGGTCGCGGCTGAAATTAAGCGCCTAGAGTCTGAGAATATCCTTCTTGGCTGGCGCCCCGTGTTCAATCCTGAGCGCGCACTTGAGGATGTCGTCCGAGCGGTCATTGAGGTTCGGATCAGTCCCGAAGGCGATGGCGGCTTTGACCGTCTTGCTGCTCGCATCAGCCGCTTCGACGCAGTGGAGTCCTGCTACCTCATGTCAGGTAGCTACGATTTGTTGATCTTCGCCATTGGTAAGGACCTTCGCGAAGTTGCATCCTTTGTTTCGGAACGCCTTGCGAGCGTCGATGGAGTGCTTTCGACGGCAACTCACTTTATGCTGCGTGCTTACAAAGAGCAGGGGCATTTGCTTCTTTCACCTACAGAGAGCGGGGATAAACCCTCCGTTAGTCCCTAATGAGTGAGTCTAGTCAACGCTTTGTGGCGGATCATGTAAGTGGTCTGCCGCGTTCGGGTATTCGTGATTTCTTTGCGATTGTCGCAGCGATGCCGCAAGCGATTTCGCTCGGTATTGGTGAGCCTGACTTTTCCACGCCGTGGCACATCCGTGAGGCCGCTATGCTTGCGCTTGAAAAAGGCAAGACGAGCTACACGGACAATCTAGGCCTGATTCGATTGCGTCAGGAGATTAGCAAATATGTGGAGCAGAACTTTGATATCAGCTATCAGCCGGATACCGATGTCTTGGTCACTGTTGGCGTATCTGAAGCGCTCGATATAGCGCTACGTGCGGTGCTGAATCCGGGTGATAAGGTGATGTATCACGAGCCCTGCTATGTTTCCTACAGTCCAAGCATTAAGTTGACTCATGCGAAGCCGATTTGTGTGGCGACGTCTGCGGAAGATAAGTTTGCAATCGATCCAGCTAAGGTTGCTGAAGCATGGGAGCCAGGTTGTAAGGTGCTGATTTTAAATTTCCCGACCAATCCAACGGGTGGGGTGACTGAGCGTGCCAAGCTCGAAAAGATTGCCAAGTTTGCGGTGGAGAAAGATCTCCTCGTGATCAGTGATGAGATTTACTCTGAACTCACTTTTGAAGGCGAGCACACCAGTATCGCTTCTTTGCCGGGGATGAAGGATCGCACGATCTTCCTGCATGGCTTCTCCAAGGCATTTGCGATGACCGGTTTCCGTATCGGATATGCTTGCGGCCCGCAGCCGCTCATCGAAGCGATGATGAAGATCCACCAATACAGCATGCTCTGTGCGCCGATTCTCTCACAGGAAGCTGCTATTGAAGCGCTTAAAAATGGTGCCCCGGCTGTCGCTGAAATGAAGGAGGCGTATCACAAACGCCGAGATTTGATTGTCCGCCGATTCAATGAGATCGGGCTGGACTGTCACTTGCCCAAAGGATCCTTCTACGCATTCCCATCGATTCAAAAGTCGGGACTTTCATCCATTGATTTTTGTAAAGGTCTGCTCGAAGACCAAGAGGTCGCGATTGTTCCCGGCACTGCGTTTGGCGCGAGCGGTGCAGGCTTCGCTCGCGCAAGCTTCTCCACTAGCTACGAACGTATCCTCGAAGCCACCAACCGAATCGAGCGCTACGTCGAGAGAATCAGTAAGTCAGGCACTCTTGCCTAACTCTCATGCTAGCGACTGCTTAGTGGGGACAGACAAGAGTGTCTATCCTACCACATTCTGATACTGACTTCTAATTTCTAGCTTCTAACTTCTATTTCAAATGATCGATCCATCCAGAACCGTGGCCCTCGTAGGCCGTCCTAATGTCGGAAAAAGCCGTCTCTTCAACCGGCTTTGCGGTAAACGAATGTCTATCGTTCACGATATGCCCGGTGTCACCCGCGATTTGATTTCTACCGAGGTCAATGATAACTATGTGCTGCTCGATACCGGTGGTATTGGTATGGAGTTGGAAATGACTGCCAAGAAGATTTCAGTCGCGGCTGAAGATCAGGTGGAGTTCGCGATTCAAGCCGCTTCGGTGATTCTGTTTGTGGTCGATGCCAAGGAAGGCATTACATCGCTCGACGAGATTGTTGCGCAAAAGCTACGCCGCTATGGTAAGCAGGTGATCCTTGTGGCCAATAAGGTCGACTTCGAGGAGCACGAAGGCACAGCCGATGAATTTGTCCGTCTCGGGCTAGGTGATCCTTACATGACCTCTGCAGAGCATGGGCGTGGTATTACAGATCTCAATGTGGCCATCGAAGTTGCCCTTGGCCCTGTGCCAGAGGAGAGCGAAAGCGATAAGTCCAAGCGTATCCGTATTGCCTTGGTTGGGCGTCCGAATGTCGGAAAGTCCTCCATTGGCAACAAACTACTCAATTCGAATCGCCTCATCGTCAGTGATGTTGCCGGCACGACTCGCGACTCGGTTGAACTCGACCTCGACTACAAGCATAAGGACGGCGAGATCCTCAAGTTTCGCATGGCGGACACCGCAGGTTTGCGAGGTAAGCGCAAGGTCGACAGTCCGGTTGAATACTTTTCCACGGTTCGCACTCAAGCGGCGCTGGAGCGCTCCGATGTAGCTTTTCTGATTATCGACGCGGTAGATGGAGTCACTAAGCAGGACCAAGCGCTTGCGGGTGAAATCCTTGATGCGGGCAAAGCACTCGTCATTGTGGTCAACAAGTGGGACCTCATCATCGAACGCTGGGAACGCGATCCGATTGAAGGCTTCAAGAACTTAAAGCATTTCCTCACCAAGTATGAGGAGTCCTTACGCAAGGAGATGTTCTTCCTGCCAAATCCACCTGTATTGTTTGTGTCTGCCAAGAGTGGATTCAAGATTGAGTCGATGCTCGAAAGCGCAGCTTCCATTGAAGCGACGCTCGACATGAAGTTACCCACAGGGCGTTTGAATAATACTATCGAAAAACTTTTCGAAGCGCGCTCACCAAAGATTGTCGGCACCAAACGCTTCAAGGTCTTCTATGCCGTGCAAACAGGATCACGCCCAATGCGTATTCGATTTTTCTGTAATCGGATCGAACGTCTCGATCCGAGCTATCGCCGCTATCTTGAAAAAGCGATCATTCACGAGTTTCGCTTGAGCGGTTGCCCCGTGCGCTTTGATTTGGTTGGTAAAGAAAAGCGCTACGAAGACGGAGCTGAGAACGCACCGCGTCAAAGCGATACGATTCAGAATAAAGCCCGTGTCCGCAAGATGGGCGAGAATGCCGCTGAGCTAGACACCAAACACCCAGAACGCCGTAAAAAGATCGTTCAGAAGAAAGCAGCCCACAATAAGGGCGGTAAAAAACGACGCTAGGCGATTCATACGTGAGGGGTTCTCGCGGAGGCACGTAGACACCGACCTAGAGGTAGCGGCGCGCGTCCCTGCGCGCCATCAGTGATCAGCTATGGTGCGGTTTCAACGGTCAGCTTGATGTGGTTGAGCACGCGTTGGTGAATTGCGTGGATCATGTAATCGCTCATCCAACCCCAGTAGGGTTCGGGTTGCATGTTTACATGAAACCATGTTGTGCCCGAGAGTTCAATTCTACCATTACCTAAATCTGTTAAACGGAATTCGCCTTTCTCGGAGCGCAGTGCCCAATCGAGATGGGGTGGATGAATGTGGTCATGCAATGAAAGCTCAGTCATTGGGATGGGTTGCTCCAAAACATCGAATGCGAGCCGTTTGTTTTCCTCCCAGTGAGTGATGGGCTCGACGAAGGTTCTTGTTGTGAAGTTGCAGTGGCGGACCGCACCAACGCCTTCGCCTTCAATTTCGGCATCGGTTGGGTAGGCGATACCAACTTTGAAAAGCCATTCGGTAGGTTCTGGAATTTCTGAGAAGGCGATCACCTCCTGCCAGACATCGCCGACTTTACCTTCGATGATGACAGTTGTGTTCACCTCTCGAATCTCTGGGATGTATTCTTGCCTAGACTCAAAGCCCATGAACATCGGGACGAATGCGATGAGTAGAATGATGCTCAGGTCGCCATATAGTTTTCTACCGATCGCTCGTGAGAGTGGATAGGCGATCATGCCACCAACTATAAATAGAGGCAGCATGATGGGGACTACCATAACTAAGCAGATCAGCCCTTCAAATCCAACGATTAGAAAACCAAGCAAGGTGAACCATCCACTCAATATTGCGACACCTGCCGAGCCGCCCAGTGTTTTCTGCCCTTTTCGATTATAGATCAAAACGGAAAGCGCACCGCAGACTATTGGTGTGAGTAAAAACACACCTGATCCGTAGACTTCGAAAAACTCGGTAGAAAGGTAGGCTAATAGCAGGCCAATGATTGCTGTTAAAATGATCGCTGATAGTGCGGAGATGATGCTTTCTTTATTCATTTGAACTTAGGGTCATCATCTTGCCCAAGATTGTTGTGAATTGTCACCATTGGAATATCGTCGGATTGAGGGTTGTGCTCTGTCGCAACCGCGGTGTGTTCTGGGGATCCCGAAGTGTCTGCGGCTGTAACGGAGCACAGCCCTCCAGTAACAAGAAAGCCATTCGGTTTTCCGAATGGCTTTTGCTTAAAGAGTTGAACGCTACGTTTACTTCTTTGCGGCTTTGGCTGCTTTGCGACGCTTGTTTTCGTCGAGCTCGCGTTTGCGCATGCGGAGGAAGTTTGGTGTGGCTTCGACGAGTTCGTCGGGTGCGATGTATTCAATCGCGCGCTCGAGGGAGAACTTCATTGGTGGTGCGAGCTGAATGCCCTTATCGGAACCGGAAGCACGCATGTTATCGAGTTGCTTTGCTTTGGCTGGGTTGACGGGCATGTCCTCGGTGCGAGGGTTTTCGCCGACGATCATACCTGCGTAAACGTCTTCACCAGGGCCGACGAAGAGCTTGCCGCGGTTTTGGATCATATCCAATGCGTAGGGCATGGTCTTGCCTTGTTCCATACTCACGAGTGTGCCGGTGAGGCGAGTGACGATTTCGCCACAATGTGGACGATACTCGAGGAAGGAGTGGCTCATTACACCGTGACCGGAGGTCATGGTAACCAGGTCACTTTCAAAACCAATTAGGCCGCGTGTTGGGCATTCGGCTTCCACCGTCACACCTGCATTGTGGTGCTCCATGTTGGTGACTTTACCTTTACGTTTGGCAAGATTTTCCATGACGCCACCGAGTTGCTCTTCGGGAACTTCGACCCAGACTTGCTCGAAGGGCTCGTGTTGTTTGCCGTCGATTTCTTTGTAAAGCACTGTAGGGCGAGAAACGAGGAGCTCGAAGCCTTCGCGGCGCATGGTTTCGACGAGGACTGCAATTTGCATGGAGCCACGTGCGTTGACGAGGAAGCGTGTGCCGTCGTCAGTGTCTTCGATGCTGATGGAAATGTTGGACTGTGTCTCGCGGATGAGGCGCTCACGGATTTGGCGAGAAGTGACTTTCTTGCCGTCTTTACCGCCGAGAGGACCGTTGTTCACGGAGAACTCCATTTGCACAGTCGCTGGATCGATTTGCACGAATGGCATCGCTTCGGCGTCTTGCTGCGCAGCGAGTGTATCGCCGATGTCGACATCATCGAAACCTGCGAGGCCGACGATATCACCTGCGACTGCGTCGGTCACGTCGTCCGTGTTACCTGCACCAGAGAAGCTCTTCATCTTGGTGACTTTCACGCGCTCGCGTTTGCCGTCCTTGCGAAGGGCGAAAATGGTTTGTCCGACTTTGACTTCACCAGAAAGCACGCGGCCAATCGCCATACGGCCGACATAGTCATCCCAGTCGATGTTGGAAACCAGCATGCGGAAGTCACCTTCTTCAATGACTGGTGCTGGAATGCGCTCAACGATGGTTTCGAAAAGATCCATCATGTTCTCACGCGGGCCATCGACTTCGCGATCAGCAAAGCCCATTTTGGCGGATGCGTAAAGGAAGGGCGCGTTGAATTGATCTTCGTCGGCTTCGAGGTCGAGGAAGAGTTCGAGCACCTTGTCGTGCACCCAGTCTGGGCGAGACGAGTCACGGTCGACCTTGTTGATCACACAAATTGTCTTGAGGCCTTGGTCGAGGGCCTTGCGAAGCACCCAGCGTGTCTGCGCCTGTGGACCACCCACTGCGTCAGTCAGAAGGAGCACGCCGTCGACCATCTTCATCACGCGCTCCACTTCAGCGCCGAAGTCGGCGTGACCTGGTGTGTCGACAATGTTAATGGTGTATTCTTCGCCGTCCTTTTTGTTTGTCCATTTTACGGCGAGATTCTTCGCTTTAATGGTAATGCCTTTTTCGCGCTCCAAATCCATGGAGTCCATGGCGCGTTCTTGCACCTGCTGATTTTCGCGGTAAGTGCCACTTTGTGCAAGCAAGCAGTCGACGAGCGTTGTTTTGCCGTGGTCAACGTGTGCTATGATGGCGATGTTGCGGATGTTTTTGGCGTTCATGGATTTTTAAGAAGGTAGAAGCTAGAAGGTAGAAGTTAGCTCTGAAGAAATGAAAAACCCGCCGACTTGGATAGCGACGGGGATTAATGAAAGCGCGCATAACGCCCAGACGGGGGCGGGAAGTCAATCGAAATGATCCTATATAGCGAATCAGTAGGACCTTGAGGGGCATGGGAACGTCGAACGTCGAACGTTCAACTTCGAATTTAGAGTGAGTATTAGGTTCGAGGGTGTATTGTTATCTAACATTGGATCTTCAAAGTTGAGCGTTGGACGTTCCCTCGGTAGTTGCCTTAAAATACTTGCAGACTAAGCAAAACGTTACCGTTTCGGCTACAAATTAGAAAAAAGTAGCCTAAAGCGTAAGTTTTTGGTCCGTGGAGGGCTGAATATACTGGAGAATCCAATTTTTGAGACAGTTTCATCGCGCACTGATGCAAAAATCAGATTTGCGGTTGCCAGACCCTCCAAAGCTATCCTTATTGAGACGCTTTTGAGATTAACCCCTCTGGAGAGGTCACATTTATGAGCAAAAGCTTATTTGAAAAAGTATGGGATGCGCACGCAGTTCGCCAATTGGCAAACGGCCAGACGCAATTATTGATCGGCACGCACTTGATTCACGAAGTCACGAGCCCGCAGGCCTTTGGCATGCTTCGCGACCACGGTCTGAAGGTGCAATACCCGCATCGCACCTTCGCGACGGTGGACCACATCGTGCCGACGAATGAATCAGTTGAGCCTTACAGTGACCCGCTCGCTCAGGGTATGATCGAGGAACTTCGTAAGAATTGTGCGGAGAACGGCGTCACTTTCTTTGACACCAACACCGGTAAACAAGGTGTGGTGCACATCGTGGGACCAGAGCAGGGGATTACACAGCCCGGCACGACAATCGCTTGTGGTGACTCTCACACAGCGACTCACGGTGCGTTTGGTGCGATTGCTTTTGGTATCGGCACCAGCCAAGTGCGCGACGTGCTTGCCACACAGACCATTGCGTTGAACCAGCTCAAGGTGCGCCGGATCAATGTGAACGGCGATTTGCTTCCCGGTGTGTATGCGAAGGACGTGATTCTTCACATCATCCGTCTCCTCGGCACACAAGGTGGCACCGGTTACGCATACGAGTATGCGGGCACCACATTTGATAATTTCACCATGGAAGAGCGTATGACCGTCTGCAACATGTCCATCGAGGGCGGTGCACGTGTCGGTTACGTCAATCCAGACGAGACGACTTTCGAATACTTGAAGGGCCGCCCATATTCACCAACCGGTGAAGCGTGGGATGCTGCGGTTGCCGAGTGGAAGTCGTTCGCGTCTGATGAAGGCTGCTCGTATGACGACGTGGTTAATATCGACGCATCCGAAATCCAGCCGACTGTGACATGGGGTATTACTCCTGCACAGGGTGTGGGTATCAATGAGAACATCCCAGCGATTGCTGAGGGTGAAACTCAGTCGGAGCGCGATTCCATTGCAGAAGCACTTGAATACATGAAGTTCGAAGGTGGCAGTGCGATGAAGGGGAAGAAGATCGATGTCGCATTCATCGGTTCCTGCACCAACGGCCGTCTTTCTGACTTTGAAGAAGTCGCCAAATTCGTTGAAGGCCGTAAGGTCGCTGAAGGCGTGCAAGCCATCATCGTTCCGGGTTCTCAAGTCGTGGCTAAGATTGCAGAAGCGAAAGGTCTCGATAAAATCTTTGTCGAAGCCGGTTTCGAATGGCGCGCCGCAGGTTGCTCCATGTGCTTGGCGATGAATCCTGACAAGTTGGTCGGTGATCAACTCTGCGCGAGTTCTTCTAACCGTAACTTCAAGGGCCGCCAAGGTAGCCCAACTGGCCGCACCATGCTCATGAGCCCACTCATGGTTGCCGCTGCAGCGGTGACTGGTGAAGTCTCTGACGCTCGTGAGGTCTTCGGAGTCGCTCCAGTCGGCGTCTAACTTCTACATTCTAATTTCTAAATTCTTTAATTATGCCATCTACACCAATTAAACAAGTTTCCGGTAAGGGCGTTTTCGTTCCTGGAGACGACATCGATACCGATCGCATCATCCCAGCCCGCTTCATGAAGTGCATCACCTTCGACGGCCTAGGCGAATATCTCTTCTACGATGTGCGCAAGACTGAGTCTGGCGAAGATAAAGCGCACAACTTAAATGATCCACGCTTCTCAGAAGCTTCGATCCTCGTGAGCGGAAACAACTTCGGTTGCGGTAGCTCTCGCGAGCACGCACCACAGTCGATTCTACGCGCGGGATACAATGCAGTGATCGCAGGTAGTTTTGCGGAGATCTTTTTCGGCAATTCCACCAACCTTGGTGTGGTCTGTGTGATTGCGACCGATGCAGATCGTGAAGCAATAGCAGCAGCGATCGAAGCGGATCCTACACTAGAGGTGACGATTGACGTTGAGAACTTGAAGGTAAACTTCGGTGATCAGTCGGTTCCGTGCGAAATCAAGCCCGGCGCCCGTGACAGCCTATTGAGCGGGAATTACGACCCATTGAGCGAATTGCTTGAAGGCCTCGATGATGTCGCGAAAACTGCAGGTGCGTTGTCTTATATGCAGGCGTGACATTTGTCATGAAAATTGCTAGTAACGACTCAGCTTAAGCTAATTAAGCTCACACTAACTAGCACAACTTAATATATCATGGATAACAAAATCGTTCTCATCTCGCGATCTTCTTGCCGCCGGTAGCGGTGTTTCTCAAGAAGGGCGCAGGTTTACCGCTCGTCATCAACATTGCGCTGCTATTGCTTACCTTTGGTGTGGGCGAGATCATTCATGCCTTCTTGGTTGTTTTTGACGTTCTTAAGTAGAACTACGAGCAGGACTTATTCTTATCGCAAAGGCGCAATTTCGGTTGCGCCTTTTTTATTCAATTGTTTGAAACTTTGTCTTGATCGTGCTGACCTAAGCGTGACCCTATTATGCATTTATGGACCTTTTAATTAACGCAGGCATCTTTGTCTACCCACTCGCGGTGTGCTCGTTCATCGCGGTTTTTATTACGATTGAGCGATTGATTGCGCTGCGCAATTCAAAGGTGATTCCTCGAAGCATGGTCGATGCTTTTGTGGCGGGCGATCTCGAGAAGGTCGCGTCGAGTATGTCATCTGTCACAGGTCGTATTGTGACTTTTTATCGTGAGCGCAATCCAGACGCCGAAGCCTTAAATGCATTTGCGCGGCTGGAAGTGAGTCGGATGGAGCGGGGGATGTTTCTTTTGGAGGTGGTGATTGGTGCAGCGCCTTTACTTGGTTTGCTCGGCACTGTGACTGGTTTGACGCAGGTGTTTGGTGGGTTTTCTGCGGATACGGGCTTACCCGACCCAGCTGCTTTTATTAAGGGGATCGCTTTGGCTTTGAATACCACTATTCTGGGCCTTGCGATTGCGATTCCTGCACTTGCTGCGCATGCGTATCTGATGCGTAGAGTAGAGTCACTTGCCGCTCGCATTAGTGTGGGTGTCGAGTGTCTGACCGAACTCAAGCAAGGTTCTGAATAGTCTTCTGAATTATTACTATTGTTATGTCACTATTGCTCCGCAGACGTCGTCAACCGACGATCAATATCGTGCCGCTTGTGGATGTGCTGACAGTGCTATTATTCTTCTTTTTGGTGACGATGCAATTCAAGCAGGTGAGTAGCTTGAATATTACCGTTCCTAAAATTGAGACTGCTGGAAAGAACGAAATTAAAGAGCAAATTGTGATCGCGCTTAGCCCAGAAGGTGAACGCTATCTCAATGATAGGCGGTTAGGGCTGGATGCCTTTAAGTCAGCGATCGAACTTGCCGGTGAGTTGACTCCCGACTTACCGGTTTTATTGATTGCTGACGAAGATGTGCCTCTCAAGCACGTGACTGCGGTGATGGATATATGCCGTGCGAATCAGCTCAATAAAATACGGCTACAGTCTCGCTAGCAATTGGGACCGAGGATGCTTTTTATGCCTCTCATTAAACTTATAGAGTTGATAAGCAGTGCTAAATTGGGGCATCTTACTATAAGTCATGATTAATAGGTTGTTAATTGAATTTAGCTTTTCTTATAGTGAAGGCAGGAAAACAACTCTCTAATACCCTAATGACAGATGCGAATGATGCGGTGGCCTCGGTGGCCTATCGTGTCTCCGAAGTCATTGCAATTTACCCTATTACTCCATCGACCAGCATGGGTGAAGCATGTGACGAGTGGTCCGCCGCAGGTCGTGAAAATATATGGACTGATGTGCCACAGGTAGTGCAGTTACAATCGGAAGCCGGTGTGGCAGGAGCCTTGCATGGTGCGCTGCAAACGGGTGCGCTAGCGACTTCCTTTACGGCGTCGCAAGGCCTTTTGTTGATGATCCCCAATATGTATAAAATTGCGGGTGAATTAACGCCGTTCGTATTACATGTGAGTGCCCGGGCGTTGGCGACGCATGCGTTGTCTATTTTTGGCGATCACTCTGATGTGATGGCCTGTCGCCAAACTGGTTTTGCGCTGTTGGCATCTAATTCAGTTCAAGAAGCGCAGGACATCGCTTGTATTGCACATGCTGCGACTTTGAAGTGCCGGATTCCATTTTTGCATTTCTTCGACGGTTTTCGCACCTCGCATGAGATTAATAAAATCGATCCGTTGGAGGACTCCGTATTGCAGGCGATGATTGATCCGGAAGCAATTGCACGCATACGTAACAATAGTTTATCTCCAGATCACCCAACGATTCGTGGCACGGCGCAGAATCCGGATGTCTTTTTTCAGGCACGTGAAGCAGTGAACCCTTTTTATGATGTGTGTGCAGATGTGGTTGAAGCTGAAATGAACAAGTTTGCTGAGCTGACAGGCCGACAGTATTCATTCTATGAATACCATGGTGCAGCGGATGCCGAGTCGGTCGTGGTCATTATATGTTCTGGTGCGGAAACTGTGGCAAGCACTGTAGACTATCTTAATGAGCAGGGGGAAAAGACTGGCGTCCTCATTTTTAGGTCGTCGCATAAATCCAGCGTTCTGTTTTATGAGGGAAACGTAAAATTCCCCATTAAACGCAGTCCAAGTTGTAGTTTCGCTTGGATTTTATAGGATTATAGTTGGTAATTTAAGTGCTTATAGTTCAAGAATACACTCTTGTATTCGCGCCTAAGATAATTTTTTACACAGCGCGGTCGCAGAACACTTCTATTTATGTCAAAGAAACACCTAGTGAAATATTCTCCTGAAGAGTGGGAATTTATTTGCCGTCGTTTTACAAACTCGATTCTCAACGAAACGGAGATCGCGAAGCTTGGGCAAAATGCTGGAATTTCATGGCCATTCAAGGGAAGCGATGAAACTCCCAATAAGTATATCGATTTCACGCTCGACGAGCTCAATGCGGTGCCCGGCTTAATCGGTAAAAAAAAGCCGTATTCATAAGTTGATCGACATTCTCCGTGAGACACTTGCGTTTGATGATCCCTTTGGCGATATGAATGACAAGGTCGAGGCCGAAAGCGAAGTGGACGAGACTTTTGACGTGATTCTAGCACGCTTGAACGTAGTGCCCAACTATCCCGCACAGTTTGTTCATTTCAGTGATGAGACGATTGAGCTGCTGTCGTCACAGAACCCAAAGACTTTGATTGATATCGTTCATTTCGGACAGACATTGGATCAGTCAACTGTTGTTGGGGCAGACCTCAGAGCTTTCATGAACAGTCTCGCTCACAAAGACGATATTGGTATACGTAAGCACATCCCATATCGCCGAGGCTTTAAAGGCCTACATTTGGCTGAAGCGATTGGACTGATTGCCGAAGATTTGAGTGAGCCTTTGCAAGTTGAGTTACTGTATCAATCAGGTGCGATTTTAACAGATAAAGAAATGGCCTTACGCACAAGTGCTGAGGGCAGTCATTCTGAAGCTCAATTAACAGGTGCCTTAGATAAAGTGACCAATGTATGCGAATGGTTCACCGCCGAAGCGGCCGAGTTAAAGGAGATCTTTACGAGCGGTGACCGACCTGAGCGTTTCTTTTTGATCAATGATGCGCCGCGCACCGAGCGTGTGGCATTGGCGCTAGCTCGGCTACATTTTGGAGTCAAAGAGAGTGGCGGCAATACTAGTGGTAGTATTATCGGCAAGCTCTCGAGTCTCTTCGGGCGCTAAGAGCTTGAGTGATTACTTGATGTAATCGAGCACTGCTGGATTTTCTATAAACTGAGCGGCAGCTTCAGGGGAGCTAAACACGCCTATGATCGCGGCTTCGGTTAAGCGCTGTTGAAAAATCTGACTCAAAGCGACGACCATGGGGTCATCTGCCAAAATCGCCCATTTGGCTTTGCCAAACTGTCCACTCTGGTTGATGAAATTCGCAAATCCGTATAGCTCCGCGCGTGTGATCTGCGAGCTTGCTTTGCGATAGTCGGCGACACCTACATAGTTTGAGTCATAATTAGGGTCTGAGAATAGGGCTTTGGTTTTTTCGGCGAGACCTTCGATCGTGGTTTGACCAGAAACGACCTCGATGATCAGCTTATGCTCTTTAATTATACTGTATTCAAATTTCATATCTTAGCGAGTATAGGGTAATTATATTAGGGCTAAATAGTGTAAAGCACAGTGGGCGTTGGATTCAAGACCTTCGTTGCGGGCATACGCTCTAATAATGCCTTCTCGAACCATTCGCGAGCGAGGTCCTCGCCGTGATTAAGGACGATCGCACGTGCTTCCGATTGCTCTGCATAATCCGCGAGTTCCTCTCGATCGGCATGTCCGCTCAGGTCAAATTGATCAACGGATGCGCGAATCGGCGCGATGTAATCCATCGTCTCGAAGAAGAAACTACCGCTGTCTTTTTCTTCTAAGAGTTTGCCACCAGGGGTGTCAGGATCGCAGTAACCGACAAAGCAAATGCCGTTCTGTGCATGAGGGAGTAATGAGGCGGCGATTTTATAAGATGGAGTGTGTTGAACCATCATACCGCTGCTGACGAGATAGATGCCTTTGCGAGGCATATCACGCCCCGGGCGCATATTCATATCTACGGTGCGCACCTTCATTTTTTCGAGCATAGTGATGTCGAAGTCGATTAGGTGCGTGCGTTTACGTATCTTATCAAAGTAGTTACAAATGTCCATGCCCAGCCCTGCTGCATGCACCGGACAGTGGGGGAGGCGTCCGAAACTGCGGGCTTCGTATATGATCTTAAACAGCTCTTGCATGCGCCCTAAGGCGAAGACTGGTATCAAGCAACTGCCATCTCGATCGAGGATTTCGCCTATGCGAGTGACGAGTTTATCGACTTCGGAAGCACGCGTGACTCCATGTTCTCGTGCTTTTGCACCACGTGTGGTTTCGAGTATCAAGGTGTCGATTTTACCCTGTGGCAAATGTGCGCCAGGAAGTGTGCGCTGTGCATCGAAGAGCACATCTCCTGTGAAGACGATGCGTCGATCGTTGTGGATGAGTTCAACCGCAGCGGCTCCAGCTACGTGGCCTGAAGGGTGTAGGATGACTTCGATTTTTTCCTCATCCTTGTAGTAGAGCTCACCGTGTTCAAAGCGCTGCACCACGAATTGTTTATTCAATTGGATAACGTCGCGATGTAGGAACAGTGGATAGTCAGTAATGCCATGTTCTTCGCGCTGGCGCTTCATGACATTGATCGAGTTTCTCAACATACGAGGTGCGAGCTCAGCATTCGGCGCGGTCGTAATGACTGGCGTATCCATATTGTGTGCGGTGACGACAGGCAATGAGCCTAAGTGGTCGAGGTGGCAGTGAGTCAGGATGATTAGGTCCAGTTCAACGTCTTCTATCGGTTTGAAGTCAGGCATCGCATCGAAGCCCATCATCTTTGGGTGCAGCCCCGAATCCACTAGAATATGAAACGCACCAATCTGAATATAGGTCGAATTGGCTCCGATAGCACCGTGGCGATTTAAATCAATCAGCTTCATGCGTGGGAGCTGTCGGGGGTGTTCGGTGGAATCTTCATTTCTATTTCAGGTATGCGGAGATGGATGGGATATCCTGAGGTGTCAATACCATGAAATGAACCTGTTGCGATGCAGTCGCAGTGTGTCATGTGGTAACTGTTGTAGCTGAAACGTTCGCCGGGAGCGAGCGTCGGCTCTTTGCCAACGATGCCTTCACCTTCGATCACATGGCTATGCCCGTCAACTTCGCGTAGCACCCAGCGCCGCCCGCGTAAGGTGACCGTGCTGTTCGACAAATTACTGATTGTAATGAAATAGATAAACGCGTGCGGGGCATCGCTTGGCAGTTTATCAGTGTCGTGAAAGTATACCAGTTTATCGAGTTCAGCGCGAAGGCCAGGGAGTTCTTTACTTTCGTTGGGCACAGAGATGGGGGTGAATGTATATATGTTGTATGTAAAGCAGAGGCTGTGATGACTACAATTCAATTATTCAACTGTCCACTAGGGCTCGGTTGGTCATAATCATGTGAGTGGCTGATATCTAGTGGTATGAAAATGTATCATACATGGCGCACGGTGTTCTTTAGTATCGTGCTCTGCTTGCTGACTGCACTGGCATGTCGCGGTGATGGCGCACCGTATGGCATGTATCCTGATTGACTGAAAAATGCGGGCATCTATGAGGTGAACGTGCGCCAGTTTTCAGAAGAGGGCACCTTTGATGAAGTCACGGAGTATTTGCCACAAATTAAGGCGATGGGTATCGATATTGTATGGGTGATGCCGATACATGAAATCGGAGTAAAGAATCGGAAGGGTGGTTTAGGCAGTTATTATTCGATTAAAGACTACAAGTCGGTGAACCCTGAGTTTGGTAACAAGCAAGATTTTCGGGAGTTTGTAGATCGAGCACATGAGCTCGGCATGTATGTGATTCTTGATTGGGTCGCTAACCACACCGCATGGGACCACCACTGGACAGAAACTCACCCAGAGTTTTATGAGACCAACGAAGCTGGTGAATTCATACCACCCGTGGCTGATTGGACAGATGTCATTTCGCTTGATTACGATCAATCAGGACTGCGCGCGGCAATGATCGATGCGATGGTCTATTGGGTAAAGGAGTTTGGTGTAGATGGCTACCGCTGTGACGTTGCCGAGGAAGTGCCGACTGATTTTTGGAATGAAGCTCGTCGAGCACTGAACCAAGTCGACCAAGTGATTATGCTAGCAGAGGGGCAATTGCCGGAGTTTCACGATGAAGCCTTGAAATGACCTATGCTTGGCATCAAATGGGTGAAATGCGGAAGCTTGTTGCTGGAGAGATTAATGCCAAGGACCTTGCCGACTACGAGGCATACGAACGAAACGAGAAGTATCCACCCAAAGCGATCCGTATGAAATTTCTGAGCAACCACGATGAAAACAGCTGGCACAGCACTGTCGCGGATGATTATGGGCCCGCAGCAGGCGTCCTGCGTGCCTATACCTTCGCTTCGCGTGGCATGCCACTCATTTATAATGGAGAAGAGGCGGGCCTGGATAAGATGCTTTTATTCTTCGAAAAAGATCTCATTGACTGGAGGCCGCATCCAGAGCGTGCGACTTTGACACGCTTGTTTAAGTGGAAGCAGCGCAATCAAGCACTCTGGAATGGTGCGCATGGTGGTGATCTAGTCTATTTTGAGACGGGTGCAGATGAGCAGGTGTGGGCCTTTCACCGTGAGAAGAATGGAGATAAAATTATAGCTATTCTGAATTTATCGCCGCGAGCAGCGACCTTTACGATCGACGATCCTGCTTTAGCGGGCAGTTACATTGACGTATTAAGCGATCAAAAGAATCTGTTCAGTCACAAAGAACAGTTCACACTCGGAGCTTGGGGCTACGTATTGCTCGAAGCGAAATAGCTGCGCAGTTGACGCAAATTTCAGAAGAGGCTGTCCCTGCGGTGGGCGGCCTTTTTTAGTTTGCCCCTTCACGTGCAAACCTTTCTCTTCATCGGTTTTTCCTCAATCTGTTCTGATCGATGCAAGCACCTATTAAAATTTACGACACAACCCTTCGCGATGGCACACAAGGCGAAGGCGTTTCATTTACTGTGGCAGGCAAACTTCGCGTTGCTGAAAAGCTCGACCAATTTGGTATCGATTACATTGAAGGCGGCTGGCCTGGGTCGAATCCTCGTGATATGGCTTTCTTTGAAGAGGCTCAAAAGCTGAAGCTCAAGCATGCCAAGATCGCAGCATTCGGTTCCACTCGTCGTGCGAAGCTCAAGGCGGAAGCGGATCCGCAATTGCAATTGCTGTTGGATGCAAATACCCCGGTGGTGACCATTTTCGGCAAGACGTGGCTCTTGCATGTGACCGAGATTCTGCGCACTACTGCTGAGGAAAACCTCAAGATGATCGAAGACTCCGTCCGTTTTCTCACCGAGAACGGACGCGAGGTGATTTACGATGCGGAACACTTTTTCGACGGTTATTGCGACAACCCAGAGTATGCCTTGCAGACTCTGGAAGCTGCGAAACGTGGCGGCGCGATTAACCTTACACTCTGTGATACCAATGGTGGTAAACTAGTCAGTGAAATGAACGAGATTGTTTCCAAGGTCGTTGCGCATTTCCCAGACACACCGATCGGCATACATTGTCACAACGATTCGGGTTTGGGTGTTGCAGTCTCGCTCGCCGGTATCGAGTCGGGTGCCACCTTGGTTCAAGGCACGATCAACGGTGTCGGTGAACGCAATGGAAACGCAAATTTAACGACGATCATTCCAAATTTGGTTCTTAAAATGAAGCGTGTGCTGAATTGTGGTGAGAACCTAACCAAGCTTCGTGACCTCTCACTTTTCGTCGATGAGATGGCGAATCGCCCGTCTGACAACAATGCTCCATTTGTTGGGCCTGCGTCCTTTGCGCACAAGGGGGGGGTGCATGCCGATGCCGCAGCAAAGGTGAAGCACAGCTACGAGCATATCGAACCAGAACTCGTTGGCAATCGCACCCGTGTGTTGGTTTCCGATATGTCCGGGCGCAGCAGTGTGATGATGAAAGCCAAGGAGATCGGTGTCGATTTGGACGCGCGTTCACCTGAGCTGAAGGACTTCCTCGCCGAGCTCAAGGAACTCGAGTTCAAGGGCTACGGTTATGAAGCCGCAGATGCTTCGTTTAAATTATTGTTGAATCGCTTCCTAAAGGGTAAGAAAGACGACTTTGAGTTGATCGGTTACCGTGTCATGGTGGGACATCAAACTGCTTTGAAGCGAACCGTTTCAGAAGCGACGGTTCAGGTGAAGGTTGGCGACGAAATTCATCACACGGTAGCTGAGGCTACAGGTCCTGTGGGCGCATTGGATCATGCTCTACGCAAAGCGATCTCGCCGGTCTTTCCTGAGATCATGGCGGTTGAGTTGATCGATTATAAGGTCCGTATTTTAGAGAGCCAACACGGTGCCGACGCGATCATCCGCGTGCAGATCGAGTCCACTGACGGCAACGAGATCTGGGGCACGGTGGGCGCGAGCGACAATATCATCGAAGCCACATGGGAAGCACTGGTGGATTCGGTGGAGTATAAGATCCTCCTCGATTCCGAGAAGTAGGGGATTCACTTGTGAAAACGCTGCAGGGCGAATTAAAAGTCAGCTGATAGCATCAGTGCTCAAACGGAGCACGACTAGCTACATGGGTTCGGTGTTAAGCACCTCTAGGCAGTGCATCGATTTCATCGAGTTGTTTGCCGATTGCTTGGGCGTAACTTTCGACCTGTCTGATTTCGTCTTTGGAAAAAGCATTGCGACATTTCGGCGAACTAAAGTTGATTGTGCCCCAGACGGCACCTCTATGGTGGATCGGAGCTCCGATATATGCTTCGAGCGGCATGCTGACGTATAGCGGGTGCCGTTGTAGCCCATGCACGCCATCAATTTCTGTAATCGCGACAGTTTTGTCCTTTTCGACGACATCACGGCAGTAGGTTTGATCGACTGGAAATGTGGCTCCAGGGATCAAATCACCCTGTCGAAGGTTGATTGCGACTACTTGATACAGGTTGTTGTAAACGTGGCTGACGATTCCAACTGGAAGCCCTAGCCGCTTTGAGCCATCATCCAAAAGCTCGTAACATGAGATACGTAATTCCTTCTGCAACATAGTAACCCTTTCGTTAACTACTATGCGCCATTTTCGATGAAAAGGCGAGCGAGCAAGCTGAGTTTATCGACGAAGCTCAGTGTTTTTAAGGAACGCTTATACCGATTGATTCAATTCCACTAGCTTCGCCATGATTGCCTTTTGAGCATGGAGGCGATTTTCTGCTTCGTCGAAAATGATGCTCTTTGGGCTATCTAAGACTTCTTGGCTGACTTCTTCACCGGCGTGGGCAGGCAGGCAGTGCATGAAATAGGCGTCTGGATTGGCGAGTGCGAGAAGCTCGGTGTTGACCTGATAGGGTGCCATTTCATTGAGGCGTTGCTCAGCTTCGGCTTCATCCCCCATCGAGACCCACACGTCGGTGTAGATGCAATCAGCACCCTTACAGGCGGCTTTTGGATCGTCGGTATAGGTGAAGTTTACTGGTAGACCAGCAGCATTGAGCGCTTCAGTTACGACTGGTTTAGGCTCGTAGCCTTTGGGTCCAGAAACGACGATCTCCATGCCAAACATGGCTGCGCTGAGAATCCAAGAGTTTGCCATATTACAGGCGCTATCCCCGAGAAAGGCCACTTTCTTACCCTTGAGTGATTGAATGTCCACGTCTTCAGGTGAGTAACGCTCAAGCAGGGTAAAGAGATCGGCCATTAATTGGCACGGGTGGTTGAAGTCAGTTAGGCCATTGATGATGGGCATGGTCGCATGCTTGGCAAATTCCGTGACGGTTTCGTGCTCATAGGCACGAATAACGAGGCCATGTAGATAGCGTGATAGGACCTTAGAGCTGTCTTCGATGCTTTCGCCACGACCGATTTGCGTTTGTTGCGAATTGAGCACAACAGGGAAGCCGCCGAGTTCGTTGACGCCGACCTCAAAGGAGACACGTGTCCTCGTGCTACTCTTGTAGAAGAGTAGACCCCAAGACTGCATATTCAATGGTTGTGGACTATTGAGGCGCTTGTCTTTGAAGCTTTTTGCGAGGGAGAAAACTTCTTGCGCTTGTTCGAGTGTGAAGTCGGTAACTTGTAAAAAATGGTGCATTCTAAATTGTAGTTAGAAGTAAGAAAATAGAAGTTAGTTTAACTCGGTGAAGACTTCGTCGAGTATACGGACGCTTTCGGCGAGTTCTTTCAAGTTGGCTGTGAGTGCGGGGAGTAGGCGGATGACGTTTTGTCCAGCAGGGACAAGGAGTAACTGTTTTTCTCGAGCGGCGGCGGTGATTTTAAGGTTATGACCTTCAGGTTTGAGGACGAGGCCGACCATGTAACCAGCACCCCGCATGCCCAGAATCTGATCTGGATATTTTTCGACTAAAGCTTGGAGAGCTTCATGCCAACGCACGCTGTTGACGGCAACATTCTCGATGAGTTGTTCGTCGTCGATAATATCAAGCGTCGCGTTGGCTGCTGCAGACGCGAGAGGACTGCCGCCAAAGGTGGTGCCGTGTGAGCCTGGCTGAAAAAGTTCTGCATAAGGTTCGGATACCCAAATTGCGCCGATAGGGAACCCGCCACCTAATCCTTTGGCCATACCAATGGCATCTGGTTTGACGCCGCTCTTTTCAAAGGCGAAAAAATGTCCGCTCCGTCCGATGCCGCATTGGACCTCGTCGAGAATGAGCATGGCGTTTCGCTCGGTGCAGAGTGCCCGTAGTTCTTGTAAGAAGCTATCTTCGGCAGGAATCAATCCGCCTTCACCTTGTATTGTTTCGATGAATACAGCTGCAACCGTTTCGTCGACAAGCTTATCGAAGCTTTCGATGTTGTTGAGCTCGCCGAACTTGAAGCCTTCAAGCATGGGACGAAAGCCGCCTTGAATCTTTTCCTGCGGTGTTGCGCCCATCCCGCCAAAAGTTCGACCATGGAACGCATTATTTGCCGCGACTACTGTGTAGCGTTTAGCTTCTTCTCCAGTGATGTGTTTACCATGTAGCCGAGCGAGTTTGATCAGCGCTTCGTTGGCTTCAGCGCCACTATTACAAAAGAGCACCCGACCTGGGCCCGCTTGTGCAACAAGCCGATCTGCTAGCTTTTGTTGATCAGGGATGCCGTAAAGGTTACTGCAATGAGTGAGGGTTGCTGCTTGGTCCTGCACGGCTTGCACCCACTTTGGATGTGAGTGGCCAACAGAGGTCACTGCGATCCCGCTGCCGAAATCCAAATAGCGCTTACCAGACTCGTCATAGAGATACACGCCTTCCCCCCGCACTGCGTTGAACGCGGGCGGACCGTAGTTTTTCATGAGAGTCTTATAATGTTCCATTATCTTGAATGGTTAATGGTTAATGGCTAATAGCTGATGGCTAAATGGTATGTTTGGTGACTAATGATTTAGTCATTATTTATTAAAGATTACGTATTAAAATCAGAGATTTTAGGCGTTATGGATTTCGGTGCCGACGCCTTTGTCGGTGAAGATTTCAAGGAGTAGACTGTGTGGTTGCTCACCGTCGATAAAGTGCACGCGATGCACTCCGTTCTGTAGCGCTTTCACAGCGCTGTCGGTCTTTGGAATCATCCCCTTACTGATGGTGCCATCAGCGACGAGACTGGCGACGTCTTGAGTCTTGAGTGAGGACATCAGCGACTCTGGGTCGTTGATGTCTTTCATTAAACCCGGAACGTCACAAAGGTAAACAAGGCGTCGTGCGCGCAGTGCGGAAGCTACGCGACCTGCAGCAGCATCGGCATTGGTGTTATAGATTTGTCCGTTATCATCACAGGCGATGGGCGATATAATTGGAATGTAGCCATCGTTGAGTGCCTTTTTAATGATCTTGGTTTTGACTGTATGTATTTCACCGACGAAACCGAGATCGAGCTCCTCGTCATCGACGACGACCTGCTTCTTATCGCACACGAGGATATTATTCCCGGGAATGGAAATTGGCCGTGCGTTCTTGTGTTGAAGAATTTCGCAGATGTCTTGGTTGACTATTTTATTGAGTGTGTGGTCAACGACTTTTACAGATTCGGCATCCGTTACACGTAGACCATGCTCAAAACGTGTTTCGACGTTAGACTCGGCGAGGGCGCGTGTGATCGCCTTGCCGCCACCATGCACGACGACAACTTTGATACCAGCCGCATGTAGAAATGCAATGTCGGTCGCGACTCGCGTGCGCACAGATGGGTCAGCATCGTCCATGAATGCGCCGCCGTATTTGACGACAAATATGGCGTCACGAAAGCGTTGAATATAAGGCAATGCTTCGAGCAGCACGGCTGCTTTGGTGGTGACGTCGAGGTGGTCGATGTTGGTCATTGTATGAAAACGCTGAAACGCTGAAATTTTGAAAAGTTGAGAGGCTGAAATGGGCTTACTCGGACTTATTGAAATCTACGTAGGCTTCGCTGAGGTCCGAGGTGAGGAGGCGGAAGTTGCCATCGCCTTGATTTAAATTGAGTGTGATGCGGAAGCGCTTCTTAGAAACGATGGTCTTCCATTCGGAGAGTTTGCTGTCTTGCGGCTTACCTTTGATGAGTGCAGGGACTTCGTCATAGTGGATATCGAAGCATTCCTCTTTGAGTCCCACGCGTGCGTAGCCAGCAGCATCGGCGAGGCGTCCCCAATTTGGATCGGAGCCATACCATGAAGTTTTAACCAAGAGCGAGTTGCCAACAGAGCGCGCGATTTTCTCGGCATCTTTATCTGTTTTACAGCCTTCGACGACGAGCTCGACGAGTTTGGTGACCTTTTCTCCATCACCTACAATTTTTTCTGCCAAAGTATCGCAGACCATAAAGACTGCTTCACGGAATGCATGCAGTAGCTCTGGATGATCATTGGGGACAAGGCCAGATTTGCCATTGGCAAGTAGTAACACGGTGTCGTTCGTGCTCATATCGCCGTCGATGGAAATACGGTTGAACGTTTTGTTGCAGGCTCGAACGAGTGTGTCTTTCAGAGTGCTGCTTTCGACTTCGAGATCCGTGGTAAGAAAGGCAAGCATCGTCGCCATGTTCGGCTCGATCATGCCAGCCCCCTTCGCCATACCGGCGACAGTAATCGTTTTACCATTGAAGACAAATTGTGCTGTTGCGACCTTTCGGCGCGTGTCAGAAGTCAGTATGGCATCGGCGGCGTTGAGTGATTGCTCTTCGCTTTCGTTTAGCCTTTGTGCGGCTGCAGCGATGCCAGCTTTAATTTTGCCCATCGGCAAGACCCGTCCGATCCGACCTGTAGAGCATACGAGGAAAGGCGATCCGATACCTGTTTCTAGCTGAGAGATGGTGGACATCTCTTTGGCGTCGACCATGCCTTGCTCTGCAGTGGCAGCGTTAGCATTGCCGCTATTCGCAACAAAACCAGCTACTTTGACGCCTGAATGTGAAAGGATTTCTTTACAAACATGCACCGGAGCTGCGCAAACATCATTTAAAGTGAACACACCTGCAGCTGCACAGGGACTTTCAGCAGTCACAAGTGCTAGATCGAGTTGCTGTTTTCCATTTTCACGTATGTCACACGCGATACCTGCCGTTTTAAAGCCAGGGCAGTCCGCGATGCCTCCCGGATTATCGATCAGTTTGACTGTAATTGTGTCGCTCATGAAAGTTGTCGAGATTTGCTTTGCGAAATTGGTTTAGATGAGGCCAGCGGTTTCTTCGAAGCCAGACTTTAAGTTGAGAATCTGCACGGCTTGTCCGCTGGCACCTTTGAGTAGGTTGTCGATGACAGAGGTGATCACGAAGTTATCTGTCCGTGGGTCGTAGACTGCAGAAATATCAGCTCTGTTACTGCCTGTGACATGTTTCGTGTCTGGGTAGGTGCCTGACGGAAGTATACTGATGAAGGGTTTGCCCTTATAAGTTTTCTGCCATGTCGAATAAATACTTTCAATCGATGCTTTATTCGACTTCGCAACGATCGTGGTGGAAATGCCACGAGCCATAGGAGCGAGGTGTGGATTGAATTGCACTAGGCAGTCGGCAAAGGCTGCTTTTTCGAGTTGTTCCTCAATTTCGGAAAGGTGTCTGTGCTTCGGAAGTCCGTAAGCTTTCATGCTTTCGTTGCGCTCGCAGTAGATGAAGTCTTCGGCGACTTTCCTTCCCGCGCCTGAAACGCCGCTGTAACTGTTGATCACAATACCGGATGGCTTAATTAAACCTGCCTTGAGTAGCGGAATCAGAGGGACCTGCACGCTAGTTGGATAGCATCCAGGGCATGCGATCAAGGTGGCTTCTTTCCACGAGTCGTCCGCGAGCTCAGGGATGACGTAGGGAGCTGCCTTGAGTAGTTCTGGCGCTGGGTGTGGATGCCCGTAGTAATTTTCGTAAGTTGAAGTGGAGTTCAACCGGAAGTCGGCGCTTAAATCGATGACTGTTTTGCCTGCCTTATAAAGTGGGCTGGCAAATTCGCTAGCGACACCGTGCGGTAGTGCTAGAAAGAAGACGTCGAGGTCATCACGTTGGGCAAGTTCGACCGGGTCGGAGCTTGTAAATTCTAGATCACCGACCGCGTGCCGTAGAGCGGGCATAACGTCGGCCACCTTTTGGCCAGCGAGCGACCGAGATGTGACGGCAGCCAGTTGCACGTTCGGGTGCCGTGAAAGTAACCGAACAAGTTCTTCTCCGGAATAGCCAGATGCTCCTATGATTGCTGCGTTCATTGTTTTAGTGGTGAGTCGAGAGAGGGCCGTTGGTCTTGATTGGTTATGCAGAAAGTCTGCCGAATCTGAAAATTGGGAAACAAAAAACCCTCCAAAGCACGTGTGAACACGGCTATGGAGGGTTGCAAAAGTTGCGTCCTTGCCGCTGTGCGGATTAACGTTTTGAGAATTGGAAGCGCTTACGTGCACCAGGTTGACCTGGTTTCTTACGCTCACGGCTACGAGGGTCACGTTTCATGTGGCCTTCTTGCTTCAGAGCAACGCGAAGTTCGCCGTTCATTTTTTCAAGTGCACGGGCGATGCCGAGGCGGACGGCGCCAGCTTGACCGTTTAGACCGCCACCTTGTGCGCGGACCTTGATGTCAACTTGGTCGGCCATCTCAACAGTCTTGAGAGGAGAGAGGGCTGCGTTCGCAAATTCTTCAGTTTTGAAGTAAGCGCGAGGCTCACTACCGTTCACTTCAATTTTGCCAGTGCCGCGAGTTAGGCGGACACGTGCAGTAGCTGTCTTACGACGGCCTACAGTAACAAATGTTTGTTCGCTCATAGTATAAATTGTCTAAAATTAAACGAGCGGCTTAGGCTGCTGCGCTTCGTATGGGTGTGTTGGACCAGCGTGGATCTTCAACTTTTTGATCATTGCACGACCTAGCTTGTTACGAGGAAGCATGCCCTTGACTGAGTGCTCGATAATGAACTCAGGCTTCTTTTCACGCATCTTTTCCATGGATACGTAGCTATCGCCGCCCATCCAGCCAGAATAAAACATATAGTTCTTATCGCTGTTTTTCTTGCCTGTTACGCGGATCTTCTCAGCGTTGACCACAACGACGAAGTCGCCAGTGTCAGCATGCGGTGTATAGGTAGGCTTGTGGCGCCCACGGAGCACGTTTGCAATTTTTACGGATACACGACCAAGTGTTTCATTGGCAGCGTCGACCACATACCATTCTTTGGTGTGATCAGATTTTGTAGCTAAAGTCGTCTTCATGATTTTGGAAAAGCGGCAAACAGTAAAATGGCAAGTCCGCCTGTCAATGGGAATTTTAGCCAAAATGCAGAAGTTTCTTGTTTTTTGTTGCAAAGGGGAATGTCTGCGTCATTTTCCGCTCCTTTCCAATTCTAACCTTAGCGGAGAATTTACCTTGAGAGACGACTATTTACAAGCAGCACAAGAAGTTATCACAGATCCAATGATTTTGATCAATGTGATCTCTCGTCGTGCAAAACAGTTAAAAAGTGGCTATAAGCCACTTATCGAATCACTTGAGCGCCTGTCTGCAGAAGATATGGCCTTGCGTGAGGTCATGGAGGGTAAGATTACTTATCAACTGGCTGAGTCCGACGAGGATTAATCGACTGGCTGGATTTACTCCTGCCGATCCGCGTTACTCCGCGTTTCCCGTTTAGAGGGATTGTATTAACGTGTGCGCGAAAAAACAGACCCCTGAGGATCGCTTTAGAGAGATCCGCAATGCCAAGGCGAACCACAATTATTTCGTGGGCGATCGTTTTGAAGCTGGGCTCGTGTTGAAGGGCACCGAAGTCAAAGCCCTTCGTGAGGGCAATGGGCAGATTAGTGAAGCATTCTGTCGTGTCGAAAAGGGGCAAGTCTGGCTCTACCAGTCGCATATTGGCGAATATAAGTTCGGCAATTTTCAGAACCACGAACCGCGCCGCAAACGCAAGCTTCTGCTACATAAACGTGAAATCCACAAATTGATGGGTGCCACGGATGCGGGGGGTAAATCTTTAATCCCGATACGCATCTATCTGAAGCATGGTTTAATTAAAATCGAAATTGCTCTGTGCGTGGGTAAGAAGCTGCATGATAAGCGCGAAACGATGAAGAAAAAGATCACCATGCGTGAAGCTGAGCGCGAAATGCGTCGCCATAAATAAGAGACCATTCATGACAACTCTGTCTACAGTCCTCGTGCAAGTGCCAGCTAGCACCTCTAATTGCGGCCCCGGCTTTGATACGTTGAGTATTGCGCTATCGCTATATAACTTCGTGCGGCTAACTCGGCGAGACGATCATGCGATTGCCGCGACGTCCGAAGTAGGAGAGGGCACACAGCAAATGGTTGAAGAGACTGCACTGAGCTTTGCGCAAGTTGCTGGGGTGGAACTCTCTGGTTTTGATTATGAAATTTGGGGAGAAGTGCCGATGGCTCGTGGGCTTGGTTCGAGCTCGACGGTCCGTGCAGGTGTGGTTGCTGGCTTGAATGCGCTGCACGGTGAGCCTCTAGATAAAGAGGCGATGATTCGTCTGACGACGAAACTCGATAATGCCCCCGATAACGCATGCGCAGCCTTTGCTGGTGGATTCTGTATCGCTCGAACCGAGCCGAAGACATTTAGCTATCGAGAGCACGTGCGTTTCGAGCTACCGGAGTCTTTAGTATTTGTTGCAGTCTCTCCAGACTACCAAGTTTTGACCGAAAACTCACGCCGTGTATTGCCAGACTCGATACCCTTTAATGATGTCGTGCGCAGCACCAATAGCCTCGCTTTTCTTGTCGGCGTGTTGGTATCCGGAGAATTTGAGCGACTGAAAGATGCGGTGAACGATTATATCCATGAACCGTATCGTGTGCACTTGAATCCATTTGGGCACGAAAGCGTAGAGGCAGGTGTGCATGCCGGCGCTTATACCGGTTGGTTGAGTGGTAGTGGCTCTACCGTGGTTTGTGTGACTGATGCTGAGAAGGCTCGTGCTGTTGGAGAAGCGATGGAAGCTGTTTATAAGGTTAACAATACCAAAGCCCGTGTCTATCGCTTAAACGCAGACAATACTGGGCTCACTGTGACAGCTTAGTGGGGCGAGGTTACGTGCGCACGATCCCTTGCGACATTGCTATTTATTCCACATTTTGCACTCGGGATTAAAAAGGATAGGCTAATAATCTTTAAACGTAAAAGCCGCGCGGAGAGCCGCTACGATTGCTTTTTTTTCGATGCGAACATGGCATATAGGCCGATGATGCCGCCAATGATTGCGCCGATGATGCTTTTTTTTATGACCGTATCCCAATTAATCGTTTGTGTGCTTGGCGACTTCTGTGGCGCGGGTGCATTCTTCGAGAGCATATCAGAGGCCCATTGCTTTGAGTTCTCGCGGGTCCACTCAAGTTCCTCTTCTGAGCCTTAGCTATACAAGAAGAGTAGGTGCCCAGATACATTCAGTATTGTCGCGGTTGCCGCAACGATGAGTTCTTCGGAACTGCCTGCTGCCTCAACTCCGTAATTGATCATCATTGAGTATGCAAAGGCATTTTCATCTACGACATGTGGATCTAGCGGCACCATCTGCCCCACATATAATGCCATTTTGAAATCAAATTCATCGCTCATGTTTTGACTCGTTTGATCCATGATATCAGGCATCATCTGTTGGATCTTTTCAAAAATTTGCTGGTTCTGGTTTTTGATTTCCTTTGAGAGCATTGCAAAGTCGCGAATGCTAACAGTTTTGCCCTTCAGCTGTTTATTCAGCTTTAACATGAATGTGTTTTCAAGGTTAGGCATCTCGCCAGCACGAGCGAGTTCGGCATCTTGCTCGCTTACATAGTATGCCAGCGTATCATTCATGGGGTCGACCATGGATTGAACGATTCGCTGGACATTTGGCATGCTATCATCGGCCGCGACGTAGCCTGTTGGATTTGGCACGATCACATTGTCTCCGTTGATTGTGAACGTTTCGGCCGAAACAATTGTATGCATACTAAATAGGCTTAGAGCGAATAGTGTGTATTTGATTAGCTTCATTTTATTTTAAAGTTTAATTAAATAGCCCTCTAAACCATGCGTCGACTTGAGATTCAGGGATGATACCAAATTGATAAAGGGGGCTGGCGACTGTTAAAAATAAGCCGCAACAGAAAAAGATAATTCGCAGGCCGCGCCTTTCCTGAATCTCCTCCCATTTGATTACTCCGCTGGCAATGAGTAGGCAGAGTATGCCTGCAACTAATTTTCGAAGAGCTACGGGATCCATCGCTTGAATTAAGCTGGGGGCGCTTACTCGACGTTTTGCACCTGCTCGCGGATGCGTTCGAGGGTATTTTTGCCTTCGATCACAGCACGTGTGATTTCGATTTGGCTGGATTTACTGCCTGTGGTGTTAAATTCGCGATGAATTTCTTGGCAGAGGAAGTCCATTTTTCGCCCCGTAGCTTCATCGGAATTTAGGAATTCACGGAACTGTTCGAAATGACTGCTTAAGCGAGTGATCTCTTCACTGACATCGGAACGATCTGCAAAAATCGCCAGTTCTTTGAGGACGCGTTCATCGTTGATATCGAGTTCGAGGTCGAGTTGCTTGAGGCGATCGAGTAGGGCGTCTCGGTGCTTACTGACAGCTTCGGCGGCATGTGTCTCAATTTGGGAGCGCAGCTGATCGAGTAAGTCGATACGTTCCAGAAGGTCTTGCTTGAGCGCTTCACCCTCGGAGGCGCGCATGGAATCGATGTCGGAGAGTGCTTGATTGAATGCAGCCTGTAGAGCTTCTTGGATATCCGTCCAGTCAGGTAGGCCAGAACTATCTTTGAGTGATTTGGCGAGGTCCACTAGCACAGCGGCGTCGGGGGTAAATGTCAGCCCTCGGCTTTCGGCAAATGCTTTTAGGCGCTCTAAGGTTTCATCCATTGCCTGGGCGTCCCAAGTGAGACCGTATTGCACTCCTTCGGTCGACGTTACCTTGATGTGCACGTTGACTCGTCCACGCTGGAAGCTACTTTTGAGCCATTCGGTGCACTTTTGGTCGAGGCCGCTCCACTCACGGGGCGCGGAGACAAAGGCGTCGAGCGTCTTACGATTGACGGAAGTGATTTCGACTTCGATTTGTAAATTCTCTTTTGCAGCCTGGGATGATCCAGAGCCATATCCTGTCATGCTTTTCATGTCTAAAAGCTGTTCGGATTTTACGCTGTCGGCGAACTCTTTTTTTAGAGCCACAGCCTCGCGAATGTTTGCTACCAAGCGAGTGCGGTTTTAAGTTGCTCTAAATCTTCAAATGCGGCTTCGGCGCCAGCATGTTGGAGTTCTTCGACGCGGTGCGCGCCGGTTGAAACACAGTAGCAAATGAGGCCCGCGTTATGGGCGGTTTCAATATCGGTTGGAGAGTCACCAATCATGCAGGCACCTTCTGCTCTGCACTGGATTTGTTTTAATACATAGTTTGTGAGTTCGGCTTTTGGCTTGTGCCACTCGGTGTCTTTGCTGCCGACGCAAATGGGGACTCGTTGATCAAATCCTGCATGTGCGCTCACTTGCCGTGCAGTGTCACCGTGTTTGTTGGTAAAAATTGCTTGAGGGATTCCGTTTTGGTGAAAGCTCTCGATGAGTTCATGGGCACCTGGCAGTATAATTAGGCCCTCATACATGATTTCTGGGAATCGTGCTCGAAAGCGCTTTGCGGCTTCGTCGAATTGATCGTCTTGAATGAAAATCGACATAGTTGATGCCATAGGACCACCCAGGCTTCGTCGGATTGTTTCTGTTTCTGGCTCTGGGTATCCTAGACCCATTATGACATCGCGATAGCAGCGAATAATCGCAGCGGTCTGATCGATCAGTGTGCCATCCATATCCCAGAGCACAGCTGTGGGAAGTGGTTGTATTGTGCAGGAGGGCATTCCTGAGAATTAAGCTTTGTCTTTTTCAGCAGGTGCGTCAGCTGTTTCAGTTGCTATGGTTTCGCTGGCGGCAGGCGTGGCTTCAACAGACTGGCTTTCCACAGTTGCCCTTGGAGTTGGCTTTTTGACGGGTTCTTCAGCTTCCATTGCGTTGCGTATATCCTCTTCAATACCTGAGGTGGCACTCTTGAATTCCTTCACGGATTTTCCGAGGGAGCGAAAAAGTTCTGGGAGACGTTTAGCGCCGAAGAAAAGAAGCACGACTAGGAAAATGAGAACAATTTCCCAGCTGCTTAGGTTTTGGAGGAAAGCTAGAGTGTGCATGATGATGAAATGCTAAGTTATGGAGGATCTTTGAAAGAGGTGGCTTATAATATGGCTATACGCTTATTCGGCGTCCGCGTCACGGTATATTTTGCTTAGACGTGCTGTCTCCGAAGAGCTGGCTGAGGAGATAATATCGTTGATACGTGGTTCACCCTCTAAGATGTCTGCCGTGCGTAGGCCTTCTGCTCGAGCCGGCCGTGCTTTCAAGGCTGCGGTCTGTTCTCCGGCTCTATTTTTAGCGACAAGGAAGCCCGAGGCGAGCGCGTTGCCATTACGTATGGTTGCGATACGTTCGAACATATCGACGTGGACGACGGATGATGAGTTGCTGGGAACAATCGTGCCTGGGCTGGCTGCACCGATTTGTGCGTCGCCTTGTGTGACCCGAACTCCGTTTGAGCTGCATGCACTAAGCAATACGATGAGGCAGGTGCCGAGGGCTAGAGGAGCTGTTTTTTTGAGGCGCATAGGATCTTTAATAGTGTTCAATATGAAGGATTCGTTCCTTCTTATTTATGTTTCGCGTTTTCGCGTTTGATACTGTCCATGCCTGGTTTTTCGAGATTGATATCACCCTCGAAGAAGCCGTGCAACTGGCGAATACGCGTCGGGTGGCGCATCTTACGGAGTGCCTTGGCCTCAATTTGGCGAATTCGCTCACGAGTCACCTTAAATTGGCGGCCGACTTCTTCCAGTGTGCGTGAGTAGCCGTCGGCTAGGCCGAAGCGTAGTGAAAGCACACGGCGCTCGCGCTCGGTTAAGGAGTCGAGGACGTCGGTGATCTTCTCACGTAAAAGACTGTATGCAGTCATGTCGTATGGATTTTCCGCCCCTTTATCTTCAATGAAGTCACCGAAGTTGGTGTCGTCGGAATCTCCAACTGGGCTTTGCAAGGAGATCGGTTGCTGTGCCATCTTCATGATGGACTGCACACGCTCGATAGGAAGGTTCATTTCGTCGGCAACTTCCTCTGCGGTAGGCTCGTGACCGAGCTCTTGGAGGAGTTGCTTTTGCACCTGCATCACCTTGTTTAAGGTCTCGATCATGTGGACCGGGATACGAATGGTGCGTGCTTGGTCGGCAATAGAACGTGTAATCGCTTGGCGAATCCACCATGTTGCGTAAGTTGAGAACTTGTAGCCGCGGCGATATTCGAATTTCTCAACGGCCTTCATGAGGCCCATGTTACCTTCTTGAATGAGGTCGAGGAACGAGAGACCACGGTTGGTGTATTTTTTTGCAATGGAGATAACGAGGCGCAAGTTAGCTTCGACCATTTCAGTCTTCGCTTTGTGTGCTTCTCGGACACCGGTGCGCACTTCACGGATGATCTCCATGAACTCTTTCGTATCAATTTTGAATTCTGTTTTGAGAGCTTCGAGACGTTTGTTGATTGCGGCGACGTCTAGTTTTGTCTTACGACGAGTCGATACCAAATCAGCCGCCTCGATGTCTTCGTAAAGGCTCGTGATTTCACGGTAGATTGGGGTTAGATCATTGAGGAATTCTTCAAAGACTTTTAGCTTTAGGCAATACTTACGCAGCACGAGGCGCAGCTCGTTTTCGTATTTAATCATACGAGTGCGTGAGCGTTTTGCGATTGGGTCGTTGCCTTCTTTGGTCGCCGCTACATGGCTATCCCATGCTGCGTAAATGCGTTCGCCCAACTTGTGTGCCTGTTCGAGCAGTTTGGGTAGGCTATTGAAATAGGCTTCACGACTTTCGATCTTTTTATCGAGCACAACACGGTCAAATCGCTCTTCACGGTTGAGGAGTTTCGTGACGATGTTGTTTTGAAATTCGAGTGTCAGCGCAGTGGAGAATAGTGCATCTTGTGCTCGTAGTTCAGCCTTTTCAATACGTTTAGAGATGGCGACCTCTTCTTCACGAGTGAGCAAAGGGACTTGGCCCATTTGCTTGAGATACATCCGAACAGGGTCGTCGAGAATGTCATTTTGAGAAGTGCGCACTTCCTTCTCTTCGGTCTCTTCGAGCCGTGCTTTATAGGCTTCAACTTCGCTGTCGTCGAGTATCTCGACTTCGAGGTTTTGAAGAATGGAAATGACGTTTTCGATTTCGTCAGGATTGTTGACGCTATCAGGAAGCGCTTTGTTGATATCCTTGTAGGTGAGGAAGCCTTGTTCCTTGGAAAGGCGGATCAAAGTGCGAATACGCTCGTTAAGCCTGTCTTGTGCTTTAGCGGTAAGCTTGCGTTTTTTCGGAAGCTTTGCAGCCGCTGCTTCAATCGCTTTTTCGGTATCAGCTTTGGTAATTTTGGTGGCGCCTTTTTCAACTGTAGCCTTCTTGGTTGATGCAGCTTTCTTTTTGGCTACGGGCTTTTTTGCTGATGCAGCTTTCTTTTTGGCTACGGGCTTTTTTGCTGATGCAGCTTTCTTTTTGGCTACGGGTTTTTTTGCTGATGCAGCTTTCTTTTTAGCAACTTTCTTTTTAGCTGGCACCTTCTTGGCGACCGCCTTTTTTGTAGCGGCTACTTTTTTAGCAGGCGTTTTTTTAGCCGCTTTTTTTGCGGGTGCTTTTTTGGCTACTTTTTTCGCAGCTTTTTTGACTGTCTTCTTGGCGGTTTTCTTTTTCGCAGCTGACATAATATTTGATGAGTCGTTCTTACTTAGAGTTCTAGCTTTAGCGGTTGAGCTAAAGCTTTTCGAATTTTGCTGACTTCTTGCATGAGGCGGAGTTGAGCTTCAGAGGAAGCGCCAGCATTGGTGATTCTTTGTTCGAGATCTTTTCTTCGGGCGTTTAAATAGTTTTTATAAAGCGTTTGTAGGCAGGCTTCAATATGTGCTTTGGGGTTTTCGATTTCGAGTTCTTTGAGGTTTATTTCAGCCAGAAGTTGGCGGTCTTCAACACTTTCCACTAAATTTTCGGTCTGTGTGGCATCATCGATTAAGCCTTCTTTGAGTTCGGCGAGTATGCGATCAAGTAAGCGACCTGCTGGTGACTTTGTATTAATCCATTCGTAATCAATGATTTCTGATAGTTTGTTGCCGTATTCCGGATGATGTGAAACGAGCCAAAGTAGTTCCCATGTGGCTTGTGTCAATAGCGGGTCTCTAGCTGGTTTAGGGGTAGCTGGTGTCGATTGTGACGTGGAATTGTATATTGTCGGTTTGGGGGCTTTATTAAAATCGCGCAAGGCGGCGAGGGGGTCGACGTTGAGCAAGCGAGAAGCGATTTGTATGTAGTCCTCACGTGCGACTTCTGAGGGGACATGTTGCAGGAGGTCGAAGATCGTGCGTAAAGCGGTGGTTTTATCACGGGTTGTCGGGGCTCGATTTTCTGGAAGGCTATCTTGGATCGCTAGTTCTATGCCGTTTTTTGAATGTTTGCGGAGTGGGTCGAGCGCCTTTGCTCCATGTTGCCGTAGGAGGTCGTCGGGGTCTGCTTTTTCGGGAAGCAGTAGAAAGTTAAATTCTAGCCCTGCTTTGAAAGCGAGTGGGATGTATTTGACGGCAGCTTTGCGCCCTGCGGAGTCGCCATCTAGCAAGCATTCTACATAGGCGGGATCATAACGGCGGATGAGGTGCACTTGATCTTCGGTGAGTGCAGTGCCTTGGGGGGCGACGGCAGTGTGTAAACCGACGGACCAACAACGAATCGCGTCGAGCTGGCCTTCAACAAGTAGGAAGCCTTCCTGGTCTTTGATATGCGTTCGTGCATGATCCATGCCGAAGAGAATGCGCCCTTTGTGGAAAATGGGTGTCTCTGGGGAATTTACGTATTTAGCGTCTTTGGCTGGGTCGTCGTCTGGTGTTTGCGGTAGCTGGCGCGCGGTGAAGGCGACCACGCGGCCTTGCACATCACGAATGGGGATCATTAGGCGGCCGCGAAAGCGTGATTTGAAGTTCTCGTAGTTCTGCTCGCCGTCGCGGGCGAAAAAGAGGCCTGACTGTTGCATGGCTACGAGTGAGACGTTCTTTTCTCGGAAATGAAGCGCGAGTGCGTTGCGTGCAGCCGGTGCGTAGCCGATTTTTACTTCGTCGGCGGTCTCCATACTGAAGCCGCGCTGTTCTTGCCAGTATTCACGGACGGGTGCGGCTTCTTCACTCTTTAGAAAGCACTGGTGAAAGTAGTAGGTGGCTATTTCGTGGAGCTCGTAGATTTGCTTACGCACAGAAACTTCTTCGCGCGATGGGCCACCTTCTTCGTATTCGAGGTTGATGTTGAATTTTTGGGCAATGAACTCCACTGCTTCGATGAATTCCAAGTTCTCTTGCTTCATCACAAAGGAGAAGAGGTCTCCACCTTCGCCGGAACTGAAGCATTTGTAGAACCCTCGATCAGGGTGCACGTAAAAAGAGGGTGTCTTTTCTTGCGTGAATGGGCTCAGTCCTTTCCAGGACTTACCCGCACGCTTAAGTTGCACATAGGGAGATACGACATCAACAAGGTTAACTTGATGTTTGAGAGTCTCGATAGATCTTTGAGCAATTCTTGGCACTTAAGAAGACGCGAAAACGCAATGATGGATACCACTGTTGCTGCGTGGGCCAGCAGTGGTCAACGAGGAACCCAATGGCTTACTGCAGACGGTTAATCGCCGCTTCAGCCTCGGGTCTGAGAGGATGACTAGGGGCGAGGTCGATGAACCGCTGGTAGAGTATACTGGCTGCGCTGTTGTTCTTGGCAATGCGCTCATAGCCACGTGCGATTGAAAGCGTGACCTCCGGGCTTTGCGGAAAGCGGTCATAGGCCGTCTCTAGCTCTGCGAAGAACTCTTCCGGCGTTTTCGAGCGTTGCGCGACGCGTAAATAATCGAGTGTGTAATTGATGTCGCGTGGAGAGAGGCGAATGGCTTCGAGCGCGGTTGTCTCCGCATTTTTGAATTGCCCATCGATTAGGTAGGCGCGTGAAAGTAGGTTCCAAATGTCGTCGCGGTCGTTTGCGGCTCCAAGTGCTTGCCAGTAGTTTGTGATCGCGAGGCGATAGTTTTTATCAAGGGTCGCATCGTTTGCTTCTTTGAGTAATTCATCAATGGAGCGAGGGCGGTTGCTTGGTCGAACGGCGTCGGCGAGTGTCGTTTCGACTTCTTGGACGGCTTCGCTGCTTTCTACGGTGTAGCTCGTTGGGTTATCGCTACCCTGTTGGTCGTAGGAGACGTCAATGGTTAGGTCGGGTTCAGCTGGCTCGATGGCGATCTCCGGGTTAAATACGATCGAATTGTTGTCTGTTTCGGTTGATTCAGCGACTTCGACTGCAGGTGTGTTCGCCATCGCTTCGGCAGCTTCGAGATCGCTGATCACCTGGGCTTTGCCTTCTGAAATGTCTGTGGCTTCGGTGCCTACTTCGATGTTGGTGGTAACTGTTTCGCTGCCATCTGAGCCTGCTGTTTTTGCGAGTGCTGCCTGCATGGCATCTTGCGCCTCTCGCCAGCGTATAAGTTCGTTGCGACGGGTGGACCATTCACTTGCGTCGACGGCTCCTGGGAATTGATTGTCGAGTTGTGAGAACAGTGCTTCAGCGGCTTCCCAGTCTTCCTGCCCGAATTTGATTTCAAGAAGGCCAAAGAGTGCGGGTAATGCGTCTGGACTGTTGTTTTCGGCGGCAATGCTGAGCCAATATTCGGCTTGCGCAGTGTTGTCTAATTGGATGAATAGCTTGCCGATTGCTACAGCGGTTTCCGCCGACGGAGTGCTGTTGTCTGGGTCAACGCCTTTTAGGTAGGCATCGAGAGCGGATTGTGGCTTGTTTGTTTCAGCGAAATATTGGCCGAGTTCCCTCCATAGTTTTAAGTTCATCGACTCTGGAGCTTGAACGGAAAATTTCTCGAGGAGTGCGCCAGAAGGTTGTTCGGCAGCTTCGAGTGCTTTATAAGTCTGGTAGAGTAGCTCTATGTTCGTGGGGGACTGTTGATGTGCTTGTTCTAGGAAAAAGGCAGCCATTGTGGTGTCGCCTTGTTCGCTAAAGATCTGTCCGATACGCTGTAATATTTCAGGGTCGTTTGGGTATTTAGCGGCGAGGGCCTCAAGAATGTCGAGCGCTGCGTCGCCATTGCCTGCTGCTTGAAGTTTGGCGGCCTGCTGTAGTTCGCTCGCTTTCTTTTCTTCGGGTCCACTGCAACCAATGACTCCGAGCATTGTCAGAGACAGCAATATGAATAGAGGACGTTTGAAGTTTGCTTTTGGCATATCTCGGAATTTTGTTCGGAGGCGTATTATGTTTCGATTTACGAAAACACTTTCCATTCTACTCTCGTTTCCAGTGTATCGGTGTCAAGTGGATAGGCGAACCTTCCTCGGCGCAGTGGTATGCCTTGTCTGCATGTTTTTTCAGTCCAGTATGCTTCAGGCAGCACTTTTGCCGAAGCCACCGAATGGTATCGTTTGGGAGTCGGAAATTGCGGAAGGTGCGCTTTACTACGCGGAAGTGGAGGCGTTGCTTTCGGCCTACGAGCAAGTTATGGGTGTTCAGTTGTCACCTGGTGAACGCGGCAAGGTCGGCTTGAAGGTGAATACGCGTGGAGGCCGTGGCATCAGCACGCCGACTCAGTTGTTAAGAGCTTTGATTGAAGCGCTTGAACTACGTGGGTTTTCACGAAGCGACATTTTGTTGGTCGATTATTCAGGGCATCAAATGCGCCAAGCTGGGATCATGCCCCCTTTGAGCGATGCTGGGGCGAGTTTTGATGGTTGTCCAGTGGTCGCCTTGGATAGTGGGGACTTTTATGACTCGGAGTGGTTTTACGATAGCCCTTTGCCTCCGGCTCTGCAGCAAGAGCCTCAGCTTTTCGGGCACTTCAGTGCTCGGCAATCCCTGCAAGAGGGTGATGAGGGGCGAAAGAGCTACTTGCCTCAGCCACTATTGTTTGATGTCGATTTTTGGATTAATTGCGCTGTAGGTGTCGATGATCCGGCGCTCGGAGTGGATGGTGCCTTGGCCAATGCCACCCTGTGGAATGTCAGTAACAGTCGACGATTTCTAGTGAACCAAGCGACGGTATCTGCGGCAGTTGCCGAGATCGCAGCGATTCCGGAATTGGAAGAGCGGATGCTGTTAAACTTTATATCGCTCGAACGATATCAGTTCATTGCTGGCCCGTTTTTTAATTCGATGTATTCGCGTTCGGAACCAAAATTATGGATGAGTGGCGACCCTGTGGCTTTAGATCGTCTATTGTATGAGCGCTTTAATGCGAGGCGTTTGCTGGAGGGATTCCCCGAGATTGATCCCTTGCCGCGTCAGTTGTCCTTTGCGGCAAGTTTAGGTATGGGCGAGTTTGAGAAATCCAAGATTAAGATTGAATCTGTTCGAACGGTGATTGCTCCAGCAGTGTCGGTTCCAGAAATAATTAGTCCAGAGACGAAAAACACCTTGAACTAGCGGGAAAAGCCGCCTTCTTTCTAGTATATGCAGATCGCGGACTATTATCCGATACTCGTTCAATTTTCTATCGCAGCCGGTATTGGTGCGGTTGTTCTTGTTGCGTCGCATATCTTTGGACAGCGCGGCACGCCAAATTCGATAAAAGATAGTCCGTATGAGTGTGGCATGTTGGCAGAAGGATCTGGCCACGCGCGTTTTGCGGTGAAGTTCTATGTCACTGCGATGTTATTCATTCTTTTTGATATCGAAGTCGTCTTCCTCATTCCGTGGGTGCTGGTCTTCCGAGAATTTTTATTGGTTAATTTACCGATCCTATTGCCTGTTTTCTTCTTCTTATTCGTGTTGGTTTTCGGACTGATCTACGAATTGAAGAAGGGGGCGATTGAGTGGGAGAAATAACTTAGCCTAAATTGTTTATATTTTGTTGGTTGTTGATTTGTTCGGCAACTACACGTTTAGTATGAGCACGTCGCCCCATCTAAACAGTCGCCCTCGAATTTTAGTGAATATTATATGCGCATAGACCGTTACATTGCCCAATCACGTGTGATCGATCTCGAAAGCACTGATTTCGAATCGGGATTGGCGGAATTGCTCGACGTTTGTGATTTCTCAAAAGAGAAGGGGCTGACCAAGAAGAAATTGCATAAGGAGCTGCTGGATCGTGAAAAGCAGATGACGACTTACTTGGGTAACGGAGTCTGTTTGCCGCATGCGCGAGTTTCAATGAGTCGACCTTATATGATCGCGGTCGGTCGTTGCTCGAATGGTCTCAAGTATGACGGGCAAGACGAATATCAAGAAATACGTTACGTCTTTCTTTTGTTGGCTGCTAAAAACGCCCGCAGCTATTTATATGGTTTAGCTTCGTTGGCACGCGTGTTTCAAGATCACGCGCAAATGGCGAGGCTGGAGGCGGCTAAGGAATTACCTGTTTTTCGCAAGGAATTGAAAGCTGTTTTTGCGGGTGATGGCACTACGCCTAAGCAAAAGCATAATCGTTTTAACAACCTGATACTGAAAGAGGCGGCAAAGATTGCTAAAGGAGCTAATTGCACATCGGTATTAGTCTTTGGAGATACCTTTGGTGGGGGGGTTGAAGTTGGAAATTTATTTAACGAATTTAACACGGTGTTGATTGCCCATGCGGCATCTGAAGGTGTTACCGAGCACTCCACCATTGATGCGGTTATACCGATTCGTTCTTACAGCAATCATCGCTTCTCGCAGTTACGTAGTGCTGTGTTGATAGGACTGACTCGCGGCATTTTCGGCAGTCATGATCGTCTTTGCTGTGTGGGCGGCCTGCCGCAAAGTAATCAATTCGACAGTATTACTGTGGTAGATATTGAACGCGAGTTTCAGACGATGCTGATGCAGAAAACGGATATGCTGCCTGCCAGCGTGAAACCTGAAGTAATCGAGCGTGTGTTGGCGATTGCGACAGAGCTCGCTGTGGAAGGTCGAGAGGGGCATCCAGTCGGTTGTTTATTTGCATTAGGTAATGCGGCAAAAATTTCCGAGTATACGAAACCATTGATTCTGAATCCATTCTACGGATACAAAGATGAGGATCGGAATATTTTAAACCCCTTCATGGATGAGACGGTAAAAGAGCTGTCCTCGATTGATGGTGCCTTTATTATACGTGGCGATGGTGTGTTAGTCTCCGCGGGATCGTTGATCCATGCGCCAGACTATACGCACAATTTACCGAGTGGCCTCGGCAGCCGACATGCCGCAGCGGCTTCGATTTCTCAGGCAGTGGATTGTCTTTGTATTGTGGTTTCGGGTAGCACTGGCCAAGTGACGCTTTTCCGTCGTGGTGAAATGTTGCCACTGATTGAGAAAGCCTTGATTCGAAATAGTTGATTCTTGAAACTTGAGGATAGGTGCTGAAAAAACTCGCATTGAACCACAAGCAACTTTCAACTTGTTTTTTATGTCCCGTCTCGAACAAGCCTTTGCGAAAGCTCGATCTGAAAACCGCGCTGCTTTTGTTGCCTACCTATGTGCAGGCGATCCCGATTTTGAAACCTCTGTCGAGTCGGCTCGTGCCATTTTGGCGAATGGAGTCGATGTGCTTGAGTTGGGTGTGCCTTTCTCTGATCCGCTTGCGGATGGATTGACCAATCAGTTGGCGGCGCAGCGTGCATTGGAAAATGGTATGACGAGTGAGCGTGTTTTGGACTTGGTTCGTGCTATTCGCGAGTTCAGCCAGGTGCCGCTTGTTTTTTACACTTACTATAACTTGGTCTATTCTCAGGGGAGCGATGCCTATGCTGAGAAAGCTAAGGCTGCGGGCGTGGACGGATTGTTGACACTCGATTTGCCACCTGAAGAGGCTGGTGAGCATCTGGCAGCCTGCGAGAAGCATGGCTTGGGCACGGTTTTTATTGTCGCGCCGACCACACCGGATGAGCGTTTAGAGATTATTACAAAGGCGACTACGGGTTTTGTTTACTATGTTTCTCGTGAGGGAGTCACTGGTGAGCAGGCCGCGATGTCCGAGGGCATCCGTGAGCGTGTGGACGTGATTAAGCAGCACACAGATTTACCCGTTGTGGTTGGTTTCGGTATCTCAAATGCAGATCATGTTAAAACAGTCGCTCAGGCCGCCGATGGTGTCGTTGTCGGCAGTGCCATTGTAAATTGTATTGCTGAGAATTTAGGTGATACCGCTGCGACCGTTTCTGCTCTTGAGAGCAAGATGCAGGGACTATTGGCTGGCGGAGCGCTCAGCAAGTCGACTTAGTCGATATTTGAGCAGGCGGCGAACAAATCGTCACTTTTTGGGGGCACAATGACCGAATGTCGGCGCATATGATCCTATTAATGCTCTAGACGGGCTGATTAACTGTGTTCGCTTTTTTGTGTGTGCACGGCTGCTGGTTTTCTTTGGAAATCCGTAGTGGGGTAGAGTGGAGCCATTATTTCGCAGAATGTTGAGTCGAGTCGCTCTGTGAACAAGTGATTTAAGTCGCTAGCTTGAAGTTACTTAAAGTGCTTACCACAAGTTGTTCACAGTAATTAAATGTCTCTTTGGGCTTGACCTGTGGGGCAATATGGGGCGATATGGGGCAAAATGGTTTAACTGGCGACTGATGGCACTTTTCAAAACAGGATTATATGTGGGGACTCACCACCACAATTTAGACGACAAAGGTCGCCTAACGATCCCGTCGCAGTGGCGTCCAGAAATCGGATCGGATCAGAATTCATTTCTAGCGCTTCCGAACCCCAGCGGCTACGTCACGGTTTATCCACCAAAGATGATTGCGCAGCTCGAAGAGCGTATTTCTCAAATTAGCTTGGGAGATACAGAAGGTCAGAAGGCAGTCGAAGACCTTATGTCCATGGCGCACAGCTTTGCTTGCGATAAGCAGGGGCGCATCAATTTGAATGAGAAATTAGTCAAGCATGCGAAGATCGGGAAGGGCGCTGTTCTCCTCGGTAAGTTGTCCTCCTTCAGTATCTACAGCGAAGAAATCTATAATGCGATTGAAGCGGAAGCTCCGGTAGATCCGGAATCACAAGCCGCCGTTTTCAAGCGTTTCGGTCTATAACTTAAGCATTGAGCCATATGTCGAACAACGTCCTCGAAAACATCGCCCGCGAAAATTTCCGCAGCTCAGGTTATATTACCCGCCCGAAGAGCGAGCGCCGCAGTTCCTGGATATTTTCCAAACCGCCGACTCGCCCCATTCATGCCACTGACATTTTTCGCGGCACACTTCAAAGGCGTGAGAATGCGCAGCACCGCCAAACTCAAAAAACGAATTTTATACAGAACTGCTT
>Ga0209555_10000120_pt1 | contig 65413 bp, 61 predicted proteins | sample SaaInl85LU_5_DNA_FD_184643 | JGI IMG/M metagenome (GOLD analysis project Ga0209555, IMG submission 184643) | Marine microbial communities from expanding oxygen minimum zones in the Saanich Inlet - ESP_85LU_5_DNA (SPAdes) (version 2) | ecosystem: Environmental > Aquatic > Marine > Intertidal...
CAAATTCTTTTTCAAACTCCATGATTAACTCTACAGTATCTAAAGAGTCTGCACCTAAATCGTTAGTGAAGCTCGCTTCAGTTACTACTTCGTTTTCATCAACTCCTAGTTTGTCAACGATAATCGCCTTAACTCTTGATGCAATGTCTGACATATCTTTGTTTTTAAAAATTATATCGGGACAAATGTATAAAACTTTAATTGATTAAAAGTTACCCTACAAAAAAGTCCTTTTAACGTACCTTAGTATCTTTAAACACGGCAGCTTTTACCATGCACAAACTTGTTCTTTTCGCCTCAGGATCAGGCTCCAACGTTGAAAATATCGCAAATTATTTCGAACAAAATAACGAGGTAAAAGTAGCCGCTGTATTTACCAATAAGACGGATGCAGGTGTTATCGAGCGCTGCAAAAGGTTGGGTATCCCCTGTTATTCATTCACTAATGCGGCCTATCTAGACCCTTCTTTTATTGATGTGGTTAAGAGTTTTTCACCGAGTTTAATCGTGCTCGCTGGCTTTCTGAAAAAGATTAATCCCTCTTTTGTAAAGGCGTTTGAAAATAAAATCGTGAATGTACACCCTGCCTTGCTCCCTAAATTTGGAGGTAAAGGAATGTATGGCATGAATATTCATAAAGCGGTAGTTTCAGCGGGTGAGATTGAAACTGGAATTACTATTCATTGGGTCGATGAGATCTACGACAATGGAGCGACTATCTCACAGTTCAGAGTAAGGCTAGACGGCACAGAGACTCCTGAAGAGGTAGCGCAAAAGGTTCATGAACTCGAATACCAGTACTTTCCTAAAACTATAGAAAGCCTCCTATAGGTATGCAGAAAGAAATTCATCTATACACTGACGGAGCAGCTCGCGGAAATCCAGGGCCGGGCGGATACGGAATCGTTCTCGAATGGCCAGAAAAAAACTATAGAAAAGAATTTTCAGAAGGGTTTAAGCACACCACAAATAATCGCATGGAGCTCCTTGCAGTAATTGAGGGATTAAAAAAGCTCAATGAATCACCACTCAAAGTAAAAGTATATACCGATTCTAAATATGTGGCAGATGCGTTTGTAAAGAATTGGGTGTTTGGTTGGGAAAAAAAAGGGTTTAAGGATCGAAAAAATACCGATCTATGGATAGCCCTACTGAAAGAATATCGAAAACATGAAGTGAGCTTTCATTGGGTTAAAGGCCATAATAATCATCCGCAAAATGAGCGATGCGATCGTTTAGCCGTTGAGGCCTCTCACTCAAATCAATTAAAGGTAGATATTGGTTATACCGAAAGTTAATCCCTGAAGTGAAAGCCCTTATATTTGCAACACCATACTCAGAATCATGGCAAAACTTTTAGTAGTTGGGACCATGGCTTACGACGCCATTGAAACCCCTTTCGGTAAGACAGAAAAAACCCTTGGCGGTTCAGCATCTTACATTGCGCTTGCTGCCTCTCATTTTGACGTAGAAGTCGGGATCGTTTCGGTAGTTGGAGATGACTTCGAGCAGAAACACCTTGATTTGATGACCGATCGTCAAGTAGATCTTTCAGGAGTAGAGATCGTTAAAGGCGGTAAAACTTTCTTCTGGTCAGGACGCTATCACAACGACATGAATACTCGTGACACCATAGTCACAGATTTAAATACGCTTGCTGATTTTTCTCCGGTGGTACCTCAGAGTTTTCAAGAGGCAGAGATTCTTTTATTAGGAAACCTGCATCCCGCTATTCAAATCAGTGTACTTGATCAAATGAAGAAGCGTCCCAATCTAGTGATTTTGGATACCATGAATTATTGGATCGAGAATACTCCCGGACAGCTCGAAACCGTTTTAGGGCGAATCGATGTTTTAGCCATCAACGACGAAGAGGCACGTCAATTATCGGGAGAATACTCGCTAGTTAAAGCTGCAGAAGTCATTCTAGCTAAAGGCCCTAAATACGTGATCATCAAAAAAGGGGAACACGGAGCGCTCTTATTTCAGAAAGATCAGGTGTTCTTTGCTCCTGCGCTTCCACTTGAAGAAGTATTTGATCCAACTGGAGCAGGCGATACATTCGCTGGGGGATTAGCTGGTTATATCGCTGCTTCAAGACACATTTCTTTTGATCGATTAAAAAATGCACTGATTCATGGGGCAAACCTTGCTTCGTTCTGCGTTGAAAAACTGGGAACCGACCGTATGGAAACCTTAACCCGCGAAGAAGCGAAGAAACGTCTTCAAAGCTTTAAAGATCTAACTCACTTTACTGTAGAACTTGACTAACCCTCATTATGAGTGACGCCATTAAACACGAATGCGGAATTTCCCTTGTAAGACTACTTAAACCGCTTAGCTATTATCAAGAAAAATACGGCACCCCTTTCTATGGGATAAGCAAAATGTATTTGATGATGGAGAAGCAGCACAATCGAGGACAAGATGGTGCCGGTCTTGCTGCAATCAAGTTTGATATGAACCCGGGGGAACGGTACATTGCACGTGTTCGATCAGCACAGAAGCAACCGATACAAGATATTTTTGACCAGATCAATGGTCGCATAGAGAGTGAGTTAGAGAAAGCAGGAGAACAGGCAAAAGACTTAGACTACCTAAAGAAGAATGTACCCTACCTCGGAGAATTGATGCTAGGCCATGTTCGCTACGGGACTTTCGGCAAAAATAGTATTGAAAGCGTCCATCCCTTTCTGCGTCAGAACAATTGGATGCACCGCAATCTAATCGTTGCAGGAAACTTCAACATGACCAATGTTCAAGAACTCTTTGAAGAATTAGTTCAAATTGGGCAGCATCCGAAGGCTATGGCAGATACAGTTACGGTAATGGAACGTATTGGTCATTTCTTAGATGACGCTGTAGCCAAGCACTATAAAGTAGCGAAAAAAGAAGGGTTTGATAAACACGCAGCCTCAGAGATCATCGCACAACGATTAGATGTTGCCAGAATCCTAAGAAAGTCTGCAAAAAATTGGGATGGAGGTTACGCAATGGCAGGTCTCATAGGGCACGGGGACGCTTTTGTTCTAAGAGACCCCGCAGGGATACGTCCGGCATATAAATACGCCGATGACGAAATCGTAGTAGTAGCCTCAGAACGCCCGGCCATTCAAACTGTATTTAATGTTCCCTTCGAATCGATCACAGAGATTGAACCCGGAGAGGCATTAATCATAAAAAAATCGGGAGAACATTTTTCGTCCCAAATAATAGAGCCCCTCGAAAAGAAGGCCTGCTCTTTTGAGCGAATCTACTTCTCTCGAGGTAGTGACAAAGAAATCTACCAAGAACGAAAGGCTTTAGGTCGTTACGTTTTTCCTGAGGTACTGAAAGCAATCGATGGAGACATACAGAATTCAGTGTTCTCCTATATCCCAAACACGGCAGAGATTTCGTTTATGGGGCTTATTGGAGAGGCTCAGACTCATATGAATCGACTGAAGCAAGAGCAAATCATGTCGAGAAAGACACGAATGAGTGAAGAAGAATTGAATGAAATTCTCAACGTAAGACCTCGAATAGAAAAAGTTGCTATTAAAGACGCGAAGCTGAGAACCTTCATTACTCAGGATAGCAGTCGAGACGACTTGGTTGCTCACGTTTACGATATTTCTTACGGATCAGTAAAACAAACCGATCACTTAGTCATCATTGATGATAGTATCGTACGAGGGACCACGCTTAAGAAGTCGATTCTCAGAATGCTTGACCGACTGAACCCGAAGAAGATTGTTGTAGTTTCTTCGGCCCCACAAATACGTTATCCTGACTGCTACGGAATTGATATGGCACGATTAGAAGACTTTATTGCCTTTAGAGCGGCAGTAGCACTTCATAAAGACCGAGGCACAGAATCAATTATCGACAACATTTACAAAGACTGCCTGGTAAGTGTAAAGTTAGATAAGAAGGATATCTTGAATCACGTCCAAAGGCTTTATGAACCGTTTACAGACGAAGAGATTTCAAAGAAAACCGCTGAACTACTTATTCCTGAAGGTATGGGAGCACCGGTTGAAATTATCTTTCAAAAAATTGAAGAGCTTCACCGGGCTTGTCCTAAAAACAAAGGAGATTGGTATTTTACTGGTGATTATCCCACTCCCGGCGGTAACCAAGTGGTCAACCGAGCCTTCATCAATTTCTACGAAGGAAAACGCGAAAGAGCCTATTAATAAAAAACGCCCTCAAAAGAGGGCGTTTTTAGTTCTAGAAATTGACGCAAAAATTAAGCTTTCTTGTCAACAGCAGCACTCCAATAAAGAGAAGCTACTTTCTCCCAATTGATTACATTGAAGAACGCTTCGATATAATCAGGGCGTCTGTTTTGATAGTTGAGGTAATAGGCGTGCTCCCAAACATCTAACCCGAGGATAGGGGTTCCTTCACAATTCACCCCTGGCATAAGTGGGTTGTCTTGGTTAGGAGTTGAGCAAACCTCTAGTTTTCCTTCCTTGTTTACACATAACCAAGCCCAGCCAGATCCGAATTGGGTAGCTGCAGCAGCAGAAAAAGCATCTTTGAACGCTTCGAATGATCCGAAAGCATCGTTGATTGCCGAAGCTAATTCTCCTTCTGGCGCACTACCACCGTTAGGCGACATTACTTCCCAAAAAAGATTGTGGTTAAAATATCCGCCTCCGTTGTTACGAAGAGCTCCATTGCTCATATCTAAACCTCGTAAAATTTCTACAATAGACTTACCCTCTAAATCAGTTCCAACAACTGCTGCGTTTAGTTTAGCGGTATATCCAGCATGGTGCTTTCCATGGTGAATTTGCATCGTCTTTGTGTCAATGTGCGGTTCAAGTGCATCGTGAGCATAAGGTAATTCTGGTAGTTCAAAAGCCATAGCAATCTCAATTTAAATTAATACCACTACGAATATACGCCGAAGTTGTTTAATTTGCATACAGCCCATGTTAGCTCAATCTTCATTCCTTTTTTACAACGCAGCTGCAGGTTCAGGTAAGACCTACACGCTATCAAAAACCTATCTCAAAAAGTTATTTGAGTCTAAGGATCAACGACCCTTTCGTAAGTTATTGGCAATCACCTTCACTAATAAAGCAGTGGCCGAGATGAAGGATCGAATCTTGCAGAGTCTTTGGTATTTTTCTGATCCTTCGCTGAAAAAGGATAAAACCAAAGAACAGCTTCTTAAAGACCTAAGCGAAGAACTAAATCAGAGCGAATCCCTTATTAGAAAAAAGGCTAAATCAATCCTCGGTGAAATACTGCATAATTATTCGAATTTTGAGTTGACTACCATTGACACATTCACTCACCGAATCATTCGAAGTTTCGCGCTAGATCTTGATTTAAACCCCGGATTTGAGGTAACCTTAGACCCAGAAGAAAATTTAAGGGAAGCTGTAGAATTACTTATCGAAGGGGTAGAGAAGGCTTCTGCTATTGAAGAGATACTGCTTCAGCTAATTCGTGAAAAGATTACAGATGGCAAAAGTTGGGATATTGGCTATACCCTTCTAGGCACCAGTAAAGACATTCTCCTTAAAGAGGGGAACACGGCGATTTTTGAAAAAAACCCCATCAATCAGTCTGAAATTCAACCTTTGAGAAAGGAGTTGTCATCAAAAATCGAAGCTCATAAAAAAGCCGTTCAAGAAAAGGCCCAAGAATTGCTTGAGCTCATTCTGAATGATCGAGAAGGAGAGCCTTACAAAAAAACCATTATCGATCATCTTAAAACAATGATCGAAGGTTCGCTGGAGGCGGCCAAACTTTATGGAGACACCAATACTAAAGCGTTTAGTAGTGGTACGGTCACCTCGAAGAATAAAGCCTTTGACTCCAATGTTCTACAGGTATTAGAAAAAGAGTATCCAAATCTTCAGAATAAACTTTTTGAACTAAAACGTCTACAACTCATCGACGCGCAAGTAGGTCCTTATGCGCTTCTGAAAGAAATATCAGAATTATACCAGTCGGTATTAAATGAAAAAAGACTACTTCCGATAGCAGAATTTAACCGATTGATCAGCAATGCGATAGCCGACCAACCCGCTCCCTACATTTATGAGCGTCTAGGGGAACGCTATGAGTCGTTTTTTATCGATGAATTTCAAGACACCTCTCGCTTGCAGTGGAACAACCTTCAGCCACTATTATCATTGGCCGCCGAAAACGCCTACGAAGAAGATCGAGGATTAGTTTTTATCGTTGGTGATGCCAAACAAGCCATTTATCGATGGCGCGGTGGTGCTATTGGTCAATTCTTAGAAATTGCACAATCAAGAAAAAACCCATTCAATGTGCCGGCGCAGGTAATCAACTTGTTTACCAATTATCGTAGTTCAGGAGCGATCATACAGTTTAACAATCATCTGTTTACAGCAATTTCAGAACAATTGCTATTGAACGAACATCAGACTCTTTATCGAGAAACATCCGCCCAAGAAACACCAGAAAGTAAAACGGATAAAGGGCTCGTTTCTATTCGATTCAATGAAAAAGGGGATTCAAAATCATTAGATAATCTCGAAGGCTTATCTGATGATATTCAACACTGCCTTGATAAAGGCTACCATTACAAAGACTTTGCGATTCTAGTATCTACTCACAAGGAGGGTGCCAAGGTGATCGAATATTTGAGCGCTCAGGAACCCCCCATCCCATTTGTGTCGGCAGATGTTTTAAAATTAGGAACAAATTCTGCCGTACAAGCGCTAGTTGCGGCTATGCGTTATTTTGTAGACACAAAAAATGGTGATGCTGCCTTTGATTTAGTTCGATTCATCGAAAAAGAAACGAATGATAAACACCAAGCGCTAAAAGAGGCTTTACAGGGGTTTGATAGATCAAAAGGCTTTGAAAACTATTTACGCGCTCATGGGGTTAAAATTGAAGAACTAAAAACAGCCACAGCACACGCATTTTGCTCGACCCTCGCCACTACACTATCCATCACAAAGGAAGATACGGCCTATGTCGGCGCCTTTCTAGAAGAACTCTATGCCCTTCAGCTAAAATCGATTACGACACTTTCTGGCACCCTCGAATATTGGGATAAAATAAGCGACAAATCGCTCCAGTTACCCGAACACTTAAATGCAGTACAAATCGTCACTATTCACAAATCTAAGGGGCTTGAATTTGAAGTGGTATTCTATCCTTTTGCTTGGAAACGCTGGGGCAAACTCAATCAACGACAAGCTTGGCTAGACGTCTCAGATGTAACAGGTCGAGAGAAAATGCTTTTGCCATTAAAAAAGGAGTTAATTCCAATTAGAGAAGACGCTGATAAAGCTTATCAATTAGAAGAAGCAGAGTCGCTACTCGACGAAATCAATATGCTCTACGTGGCTCTTACAAGGGCCGAAAAAGGATTGTTTATTTATACCGAATCCGACGAACCCTCAGATACAATGAAGTTTTCTACTCTTTTTGCGGATAGCCTTGAGCGCCACTATCCCAAATTTGAGCGAGGAATGTCTTATTTCTTCACTGGTGAGTTAGAAGAGAAAAAGAAAACTGAAGAGGTCATTGATCAGTCAATGGTTTTAAATTTTCAACCCTTCAGGCTAGTTCGAGAAGGCCTTGTTAAGGTCGTTTCGCAGATTTCAGAAAGTGAAGAGCAGCGATTGGGAAACGCATTTCATTACTTCATGGAAGAAGTTCATACCGAAGACGATCTCCTTAATCTAAACTCAACACCGTCTTGGAAAATTCCCGATGATCTTCAAGAATGGTGCTTCAATAATGCCAAAAATATTCTTAATCATCAACAGTTATCGGCATATTATCAACCGGGTTTAAATGCGAAAAACGAAGGTGTTTTAATCGATAACCAGGGCAACGTATCTATCCCAGATCGCGTAGTATTCTGTAGGGATAGCTGCACGATTATCGACTACAAGACTGGACAGAAAAAGGACGAACACCGAAAGCAGCTCGACAAGTATGAATCCCTGATTTCTGAGATCATTAATGCGGACGAGAATTATTCATTCAAGAAAATCATTGTCTATCTTAGAAGTTCGGCTGAAGACCTAGAAATTATTCAATTCTGATTAAACTATTTCATTGCTATGTATACCGAATCGTTTAGAAATCAACTCAGCACTACCCTTGAAGAACTAAAAGCAGAAGGGTTATTTAAATCTGAGCGTATTATTGCCTCCCCTCAAGGAGCTGAAATCACTTTAGAAAACGGAGACAAGGTGCTTAATTTTTGTGCCAATAATTACCTAGGACTGTCTGCGCACCCAGAGGTGATACGGGCTGCCAAAGACACTTTAGATTCTCACGGATTTGGGATGTCCTCAGTTCGTTTTATTTGCGGAACCCAAGATATTCACAAACAACTCGAGTCAGAGATTGCTAAATTCTACCACACCGAGGACACCATTCTATACGCAGCAGCTTTTGATGCTAATGGAGGATTATTCGAGCCGCTATTAGGGCCCGAGGATGCGATCATTTCTGATAGCCTCAATCACGCATCTATTATCGATGGTATTAGACTTTGTAAAGCCATGCGCTATCGATACGAGAATAATAATATGGAAGATCTCGAAGCCAAATTGAAAGAGGCTACTGAGGCTGGAGCTCGAAACCTTCTCATTATGACCGACGGGGTTTTCTCAATGGATGGTTTGGTTGCTCCTCTTGACAAGCTCTGTGATCTCGCCGAAAAATACGGGGCTCTAGTAGCGATAGACGAATGCCATTCTGCTGGTTTTATCGGTCACTCAGGGCTGGGAACACCCGAAGCCAAAAACGTCTTGGGTCGAGTAGATATTATTACCGGAACCTTAGGAAAGGCCCTAGGTGGAGCCATGGGCGGATACACAACAGGCAAAAAAGAGGTCATCGAAATTCTTCGTCAACGCTCTAGACCCTATTTGTTCTCAAACTCTCTTGCACCTGCAATCGTAGGAGCTTCAATTAAGGTATTTGAATTACTTCGAAAAGACTCTTCTCTAAGAGATCAATTAGCCGATAACACTGCTTATTTCAAAAAGGGAATTAGAGAGGCCGGCTTTGATTTCATCGATGGAGAATCTGCTATTGTGCCCATTATGCTTTACGAGGCGATCAAAGCACAAGAAATGGCTGCTAAACTTCTCGAAGAAGGCATTTATGTTATCGGATTTTTCTTTCCTGTAGTTCCTAAAGGCAAGGCTAGAATTCGCGTACAACTCTCGGCTGCTCACACCAAAGAACACCTAGACCAAGCAATCGCCGCATTTGTCAAGGTAGGTAAAGAACTAAAGGTAATTTAATGGGTGTTCGAGCTGGTATTTGGCTATTCCTTCTTCTGGGCTGGGTAGTAAATTTAGATCTGCGCGCTCAAGAGATTAATCAGCGAAGGTGGGAGCTAGGATTTGGAGGTCTTGGTCTTAATAGTTATGCCGCTGGACGTGCCGGACAGTTCTCCTCATTCAGACCAGCTTTAACCGAAGACGGAGCAGAGACCGGGTCGCTACGGAGCGGAGGCTTTCTCGATGGGCTTTATGACTTTTCAAAGGCCAACTTGAGTGGTTCTACACCGGCTTACATCCAAATTGGATATCGAATTGGTGATCTCTCAGAAGAAAAACACACCCTCGGTCTTAGAATCGGCTCTTCAAAATTAAATCAGTACGGAGATCAAGAAATATCTAAAGTAAGGTTTGGTTCTTTGGAAGGCCGATTAGAAAGTGTTCTTGTTCGATACGCTATGATTCGATTACACTCAACCATTGGTTTAGGGTTCGCTTCGTTAGAGGAAGATTCCTCTTCTCAAGCATTAATTGGGGCGGGATTGCGCGTCAAATTAGGAGCTAATACTTCTTTAAATATTGCAACCGACTATCACACTGCCTTAAGTCAAAACTTTTTTGATTACTTCTCTCACAGCTTGGGGATTTCATTCGCTATAAAGGGGAGTGACAGAGATAAAGATGGGGTGTGGGACGTCTATGACCAATGCCCAGATACTCCTGGACTTAAAAAATTCATGGGATGCCCCGACACCGACAAAGACGGCACCGAAGATCGATTTGACAAATGTGTTGACCTGCCAGGTCCTGAAGCTCTTAATGGGTGCCCTGACACCGATGAAGATGGCATTTCTGACCCTATCGATAGTTGCCCCGAAGTTTTCGGAAAACCCGAGTTAGGAGGATGCCCTGATAGTGACAATGACGGAATCAAAGATTCAGATGACGCATGCCCAAACCAATACGGGCCATTGAAAAATAAAGGATGTCCGATAGCTGATAGAGATAATGATACCATAGCTGATAGCGAAGATCAGTGTCCAGATATTGCCGGATCAGTAGCGAACAAAGGGTGTCCAGAGCCAAAAATTCCCGAGAAAGTAGACATCAATGAACTAGCCAAAACGTTAGGTTTTGCAAAAGGAGGCTTTGTATTTATCACTGAATCGAATGAGGTGTTGAGACAGATTGTACAGTATATGTTTGCTCATCCGATTGAGAGCTATGACCTAGTAGGATTTACAGATTCGGTTGGTCCAGACGATGTGAATCTAGAGCTATCTAAAAATCGAGCTAAGCGGTTACATGACTACTTAATCTCTAGAGGCATTCACCCCTCAAGATTGACCTACGAAGGAAAGGGAGAGCTACCTGAAGACCCCTCGCTAATTGGATTAGAACCACATCCGCACCGACGGGTAGAGATACGTATAAGGAGGCCGAATGACTAGTCAAAAAGGCTTCATAGATTTAATCATCACCAAGCTTCAAGAAGAACGATCTTTAGATCACTATCTTTTTGTTCTCCCTAATATTCGAAGTGCTCAAGCATTGTATAGAGCAATTGGTCGAATGAATAAATCCCCTGGTTTTGCCCCTGAAACGATTACTATTGACCAGTTATTTTCAAAAATTGCAGGTCTCAGATATGCTGACCCTTCACATCAATTATTAACCCTCTTCAGTGTTTATAAAGAAGTTGAGGGTTATAAAGATCCGTTTCACAAGTTCTCTGCAATGGGGAGTGCACTACTAAGTGACTTCAATGAGATCGACCAAGGGTTAATCGCTTCTGAGGAGCTCTTCCGCAGCCTCAAACAAATGGGTGAAATGGATGCTCAATTCGCCGAAGAAAAGCGTTCAGATTTAATCAAGAATCATCTGAAAAGAATAACGCTGATTGAAAAAATCTATCCGGTATTCAAGCAAAGGTTATTAGAAACACGCCAAGGTTATCAAGGGCTTGTCTATCAAAAGGCGGCAGAAAAAGTAAGTCAATACCTAGAAAAGCGCGTCAATCCACATGTATTTATCGGTTTTAACGCTTTTTCAAAGGCAGAACAGGCGGTAGTGGCTAACCTACTTCAATCCGAAAATCAGGGATTTATCTTCTGGGATATTGATTGGGATTTATTGCAGAATGAACAACACGAGGCGAGTCATTTCATTAGACAGTATCGAAAAGAATGGAGTTTTCTTGATAGGCAACAGCTCCCTTCCGTATTTAAAGAAAACAATGAACTGCTTCGTAAAGAGCGCGGCATCGAAGTCATAGAATGCCCAGGAGTTTTAGCGCAATGTCACGCGATGGCACAAATCCTCAATGAATTAGAATCTTACGATAACACCGCTGTGGTGCTTGCAGACGAATCTATTTTACCTGCTGTTATCGCTCATCTTCCTGAAGATACCAGCAAAGGATCGATCAACATAACCATGGGTGAGGCTATTATTTATACCCAAGGTGCTGCTCTGGTACGTCAATATTTAGCGCTCATAAAAGTAGCTATACAACGGTCTGGAGTAGTACCCACCAGATTGTTGCTTCCCTTACTCAACCATCCGCTATTAGAAATAGAAAAGAGGGCTGAAGAAAGTAGAAAAAGTACGGTTGAATTATCAAGCTACGCATACCTACCCTTCTTCGATCTAAAAGATAACAACCAAAAGTTAAGTAGCCTTCTTATCAAATTTATCGATCATCTTGCTTGCGCCGAAGCTAATCTATTAAAGCAGGCGGTTTATAAGGCAATTGAGCTTCAAACCTCTTACCTCAGCAGCGATCTAAGTCTAGAAAGCTTTGAAGAATTAGTGTTCTCACAGATAAGAACAGGTAATTTTTCATATAAAGGAGATCCTAATAGTGGGCTTCAAATCATGGGGATCCTCGAGACCAGAAACCTCTCATTTGACAGAGTTATTGTCTTGTCGCTCAATGAAGGAATCATACCGAAAGGCAAGAATGATGCCTCGCTCATTCCACATGAAATGAAACGGGCGTTTGGACTACCGACTTACAAAGAAAAGGACGCCATTTACACCTATTACTTCTATCGTCTTCTTCAGAAATCTTCAGAAGCCTATTTGACCTTTAACGGTCAACAGGGCGCCTTCGAAACCAAAGAAAAAAGCAGACTAATTTATCAATTAGAAACACATTCGATTTTAAGAAATTCCATTATATACCGATCGGTATATTTTAATCAGTCCTTTCATAAGAATAAAGAGGATAAAGTCAAAAAAAATGAGGCCTTCAAAGAAAGTCTGATAGCCCTTGGACATTATGGATTCTCGCCCAGTAGTCTAAGTCGTTCTATATCAGATCCCTTAGACTTCTATAAAAAACATTTACTTCAAATTAGCTCCTACGATGAACTCTCTGAGATGATGCCTTTAAATATCTTCGGCAACATCATCCACCACAGCTTAGAGTCACTGTATAAAAGTCTCGAAAAGCCAATCCTGACCGCTGAAACCATTCATCAATTGTATCCAAAAGTAGCAGCTTTTACTGCCAACGCCTACACGAAAGAAAAGGTGATTTATGACAGAGAAAAAGGACGAGGATATCTGACCTATGAGGTTATTAAAGATTACGTGACCAAAACCCTAGAAGCTGATACCTCGCTTTGTAAAAATCAAGGAGATATCGAATTAGTTCTTTTAGAAGAGAAACTAGAAGTAGAGCTAAGCTTGCCAGAGATCAGCCCAAAACCCTTCAGAATAAGAGGGCTCGTTGATCGTGTCGATCGCATCAATAGCACCCTTAGAATTGTAGACTATAAAACCGGTTCAGTCTCAGCCTCTGAATTAAAGATCGAAACGATTAACGAGGTATTTACTAATCACAAAAAAGGAAAGGCGCTCCAACTCCTGTGTTACGCCTTGTTCCTGTACCGAAGTGAAAAATGGAATTCGGTCTGCAGCGAAGAGGTGTCCGCATATGTTTTTAGTACAAAGAGTCAAACCTACTTCCCGCTTATCGAGGGAAAGAAACCAATGAGCCTTACTCCAGATAAAATTAATGAGTTCGAAAAGCAATTGAAGCAGTATATAACGTCACTTTTTGAAGGTGACTACTTCTCACTCGATAAACCCGAGTAGTTCCCCCTTTGAACCGCAGCTTCTAATTTTTTTGAAATTAGATCAAGTCCTAAGTTTCCGATAGAACCTAAATGAGTATGAGCGGCCTCTTTATTCGGCACATAATTATTCGTCGCTATGTCTTCTGCCATCTTTTTATACGCGTCTCTAAAGGGCATCCCAGAACTTACCATAGTATTTAAAGTATCGACACTCCATAAATAGGTGTACTTCTCTTGCTCTAGTAACGCCTTTGATGGGGTCATTTTCGAAAGTGAAAAAGAAAAAATGCTGAGTAGTTCTTCAATGGTAAAAAAACTGTCCATCAACATTGGCTTAGTTAGCTGAAGATCTCTGTGATAGCCTGTCGGTAAGTTCGCTAGAATGGTAGAAATCTGTACCGATACCCCTTGTAAGGCATTCCCCTTAGCGCGAATGAGTTCAAACACGTCCGGATTTTTCTTGTGAGGCATGATACTACTCCCGGTTGTGATTTCGTCATCAAAAGAAAGAAAACCAAAATCCTGCCCCATATATAAACAGATGTCTCCGGCTAATTTGCTTAGCGTAGCACCTAATTGAGCGATGGCATTGACAGCTATTCTCTCCATTCGACCTCGAAGCATTTGAGAAGCAATCGAATTTACCTTAACTACCTCAAAACCTATAAGTTCAGTAGTTAAAAGACGGTCAATACCGAAGTTTGAGCCATAACCTGCCGCTGAACCGAGGGGATTTTGATTCGAGACAACTGCGGCTGCCTTAAGAGCTACGATGTCGTCACAAAGCGTTTCCGCATAAGCAGAAAGCCATAAACCAAATGACGAAGGCATAGCGACTTGTAAATGGGTATATCCCGGCATTAGAATATCGCGATGCTTTTCAGATATTTCGAGCAATAGCCCAGCAAAACCAGCAGTGCTTTCTATAAGCTGCTCTAAAGAATCGGTTACGTAGAGTTGTAATGCTGTAATCACTTGATCGTTTCTAGATCGAGCCGTGTGAATCTTTTTTCCTACCGAACCGAATTTGTCAGTAAGATAATATTCAATGTATGAGTGTATGTCTTCGAAACTTTCGGGAATGCTGAAATCTGCAAGAGCAACTTGTTCTTCAAGTTCGCTAAGGCCTTCTAGTAATTGATTAAGTTCAAGCAATTCTAAAAATCCACATTTATGCAACATTCTAGCGTGAGCGGCCGAAGCTTTGACATCATAAATTGCCAGGTAACGATCATAATGACGGTCGTTTCCGACGGTGAAATTTTCGATAGAAGCTTCTGTTGAAATTCCCTTTTCCCAAAGTTTCATGGCAATACTAGTTTAAAGATTTAAAAAAAGATTCAAGTAGATCAGTGTATAAAGCAACCGCCTGTTCTATTTCATGAAGGTAGATGAACTCATCCGCCTGATGAGAACGAAGGCTATCTCCGGGACCCATTTTCATCGATTTACAGCGAAGAGCTGCCTGATCTGATAAGGTCGGAGACCCATAAGTTTTTCTCCCCAGTGACTTTCCTGCTAATACCAGTGGGTGGTTCGATTCAATTCCTGAAGATCTCAAATGCGTTGATCGAGCGGTCATTTGACAAGGAGCGTACATTCTAAAGTAAGCGTCTACTTCCTCATTGGTATAGGCATCGGTAACCCGAACGTCCACTACCAAGGCAACCTCAGCAGGCACTACATTATGTTGTTTTCCTGCAGAAACTTGAGTCACGGTAGTCTTGACACTCCCAAGCATTTCAGACTTCTTCTCAAATTCAAGTTCTTCAAACCACTTAAGGACAGCGCCTAATTTGTAGATCGGATTATCATTGTTAGTATGTGCCGCATGTGATGGAGTTCCCTTCACAATCGCGTCGTACACCAAAAGCCCCTTTTCGGCAATAGCAAGGTCGAGCAAGGTAGGCTCTCCTACAATCGCCAATTCAAATTCAGGCAGTAGGGGGAGAATGCCTCTCAAACTATTCTTGCCAGCTGTTTCCTCTTCGGCAGAAGCGACCATCACTAAATTATAAGGGAGGTCTAAACGGTTGTAAAATTGAACAAAAGTGGCCATTAGCGAAACCAGTGGCCCTCCTGCGTCGTTGCTTCCGAGGCCGTATAATTTACCGTCTACAACCTCAGGGGCGAAAGGGTCCCTAGTGTAAGCCTTGTTCGGCCGCACCGTATCGTGGTGTGAGTTTAATAGAAAGTAGGGTTTTGAGAGGTCTTCGTGTTTATTAACGGCGATAACACTGTTTCCCTCTCTTCGGGTAATTACTCCGTACTTATTGAGCCAAGCCTCAATAAGTGCAGCCGTTTGATCTTCCTCCTCAGAAAAAGAAGGAGTAGCAATGAGTGATTTTAAAAGTTCGATAGCAGAGCCAGTCAGTTCTTCTAGCGACATAATAGCGTGTTTTGATGATTGATAAGTGTTTCTTCATTGGCAATAATCACCTCAGAAACTCCATTGTTTATAGCCTGAAAGCCATTGTGTAGTTTTGGCAGAATGCCTCCTGATAAGGCTCCCGAAACTTTGAGCTCCTCATAAGAAGCATAATCTAATTTTTTAATTAAGCTTTCAGAGTCTTCTAAATCTCGAAGAATTCCTGGAATACCCATGAGTAAAGCCAATTTTACTGTATGATTTAAGGTTAATACCGTAGCTACTGCTGTTGCTACAGTATCCGCGTTAGTATTGAGCAGTTGTCCTTGTCCGTCACTAGTGATCGCAGAGAAAACAGGTGTTATTCCTAATTTAAGGAGCTCATTTATTACCGCCCCGTCTACTGCTCTAATATCTCCTACAAATCCATAATCGATTGGGGTAGTCGGCCGTTTATCACAAGTAATTATGCCAAGATCAGAGCCGTTGATGCCAAGAGCCTTTTGCCCTAAGGCATTTAATCGCGCCACTAGTTGCGTATTTACCTTGCCGGCGTACACCATGGTAACGACATCTAATTGGGCGGCATCGGTAACTCTTCGGCCATCTATAAGGTGGGGTTGCATTCCCATTTTTTCACTTAGCAGTGAAGCATCTCGCCCGCCACCATGAACCAAAATCTTTGGCCCTTGATGAGCGACAAAATACTGTAGTACTTGATCACACTTTTCAAGGGACTGCAATAACTCTCCTCCGATTTTCAAAATAAATAGGGAACTCATGATTCAAGTAGCTTTTGAATAATGTAAGCAGCAGAGAAGGTTCTATTATTCGCCTGCTCGATGACCAAAGATTGTTCTGAATCTAAAACAGCATCGGATGCAATCACGTTTCTTCTCAAAGGCAAACAGTGCATAAACTTCGCAGCCCCTAACTTCTCAGGAGTGATCATCCAATGATCGAGACCAGTACTCACCGCACCATAGTCGACAAACTGCGACCAATTTTTAACATAAACAAAATCGGCTCCTTCAAAGGCTTTGTCTTGATCGTATTCAACCTGAGTATCTCCTACAACCGCAGGATCTAATTCATATCCCTTAGGGTGCGTAATTATAAAATCAACATTGGTAGCCTGCATCATAAGGGCAAAGGAATTGGCTACCGCGTGCGGTAAGGCTCTAGGGTGTGGCGCCCAACTAAGCACCACTTTAGGTCGATGCGTACAATTCTCTGCAATGGTAATGGCATCGGCAAGCGCCTGAAGTGGATGTTCAACCGCACCCTCCATACTAAAGACAGGTGCGGTAGCATGGGCAACAAAAGCCGACATCACTCGGTCATTAATATCTACCTCTTTATCGGTTAGCGTTGGGAAAGATCGAATTCCTATAACATCAGCGTACTGAGATACAACTGCAGCAGCCTCCTTGATATGCTCTGCTTTAGTACTATTCATGATTGCCCCATCTTCAAATTCAAGTGCCCAACCACTCTCGCCGATTTGCATGACCATTACTTTCATCCCTAATTTAATCCCTGCCAATTCAGTACTCAGTCTTGTTCTCAAACTATTATTGAAAAATAGCAGACAAAGCACCTTGTCTTTGGTATAAGGCTTTGCAATATTCTGGCTTTGTTTCAAAGAGAGTGCCTCTTTCACTGCGTCTGGGGCAGACATTAGATCTCTAACGCTGGTGTATTTTTTCATGATAATCGCTTTATCTCACTAAGGAGGGTTGATATTTCCTCTTTGGTACAATTAAGGGGCGGAAGAATTCGAACCACATTAGGGTTGCTTGACGACCCAACAAATAGATGGCTTTCTTCTAATAAAGCCTTGCGAAGTGCGGCCGTTGGTTTTCCAAAATCTAGACCGATCATCAGCCCTGCACCTTTGATCTTAGCCTCGATACCTAGCCGATCGACCTCTGATCTAAAATGAGCCTCTTGATCCCTCGCGTTGGCAATTAAGTTTTCCTCTTCAAGAACATCTAAGACGGCTAAAGCGGCTCTACAGGCTAGATAATTTCCGCCAAACGTTGTTCCTAATTCACTTTTAACAGCCTTATGTTTCTTGTGTATAAGCACTCCTCCAATAGGGAATCCATTCCCCATTCCCTTGGCCATACTTATGAAGTCTGGCTCTAGATCAAAGCGCTGAAAAGAGAAAAAGCTGCCGCTTCTACCAAAACCAGATTGTACCTCATCTGCAATAAGTAAGGTGCCTGTTTTTTTACATTGTTCATTAATCTCCGAAGCAAAATCCAGGCTGGGTTGATCTAGTCCTCCAACCCCTTGTATCGTTTCTATAATTACCGAACAATACTGTTCTGTGGCTAATAACTGCTCTAATTGTTTGCGGTCGCCAAAAGGAATAAAATCGACTTCATGACCAGCATTAAGCGGAGCTACAATTGAAGGATTGTCTGTAGCTGCAACTGCTGCTGAAGTTCTTCCGTGAAAGCTCCCTTTAAAAGCGAGAATCTTTTTTCTACCGGTCTTGAACGAGGCCAATTTGAGTGCGTTCTCATTTGCCTCGGCCCCACTATTACAAAGAAATAAAGTGTAGTCCTCGTTTAATTTCGCGTTTAATCGCTCAGCAAGTTCCTCCTGAAAACGATTGAGAACAACATTCGAATAGAATCCGATTTGTTCTAACTGCTCGGTAAGTGCTTTTACATAATGTGGGTGGCTGTGCCCAATCGAGATCACCGCGTGTCCACCGTAATAATCAGTATATTTTACCCCATTACTATCGGTAAGTTCCATCCCTTTAGCTGAAGCTAATTCAATCGGATACTGAGCGTAAACCTGATATAAACTCATAATTAAATAGTCGATTTAATTTCGTTGATTTTGTCAAAAGAGGCAGTAAGGCCCTGAATAAATGCCGAGCTCATTCCTGAATGCTCCATGACATTAAGCCCTGTTATAGTACATCCGCTTGGAGTGGTAACACGATCAATCTCCGCCTCAGGGTGATTTCCCGATTCGATAAGTAATCGAGCCGCTCCATAGGCTGTCTGTGTAGCAATTTTTAAGGCTACCTCTGACTCAAATCCCAATTGTACCCCACCTTGAGTATTGGCTCTTATCAGTCTTAGCCAAAAAGCGATTCCGCTGGCACAAAGCACGGTTGCTGCTTGCATTTGTGACTCTTCAATAGCTAAGGTCTCTCCTACATGAGCAAATAGTTTCTCAACCTCTGAAAGTCTAGAGACCCCCTTCTCATTAGACGCAATTAAGGTCATTGAAGCCTGTACCGAAATAGCAGTATTAGGCATAGCCCGATAAACAAGAGTGTCAGATCCTAAAACCCTCTCAAGCTGCTCAATTTGATAACCGGCAGCAGTACATACTACTAAACAATTCTTTTGAAGACTTGGTTTTATCTGTCTTAAAATTCGATCGCACTGGCTTGGTTGAACCGCAATGATAACTATATCAGCCTTAGAAACCGCCTGAATATTATCGCTAGTCACCTCAACATTTTCTTTCGTTGACCAGCTCGAAAGTGAGGCAGTTTTTCTTCTAGTAAGCACAAGAGTGTGCCCTGTTTGATGAAGACCCGAGGCAATACTTAGTCCTAGATTTCCCGCTCCTATAATAGCAATAGTCGATTTCATTAGTATCCTATAGATTTAAACAACAGCCCTTCAGATTCGTCAAAGCCAAACATGAGATTCATATTCTGAACCGCTTGCCCAGCAGCTCCTTTCAATAAATTATCAATGGCAGAGGTGATCAGTAGTGTGCTCTTGTGTTTGTAAAGATGAATTTGACAATTATTAGTGCCTACCACCTGTTTTAGTGATATAGGGGCTTTTACAACCTGAGTAAAGACCGCCTCCTTGTAAAACGATTCATAAAGACTATAGGCTTCTTCTACAGATCCTTCGAATTCACAATATGAAGTGGCGAAAATTCCTCTAGTAAAGGCTCCACGATGAGGAAGAAAAAACAGGTTTGGAGCGCCTTCAGCCTTCTGAATAAGTTGCTCTCCAATTTCAGTTAAATGCTGGTGGGTGAAAGCTTTATACCATGAAAGATTATTTGATCGATAACTGAAGTGCGAAGTCTCTGAAAGCGATACTCCTGCCCCAGTACTGCCTGTTGTAGCGTTAATATGAACCGAAGCCTGTTCATCTATTTTATGATGGTGATAAAGCGGCACTAAACCAAGTGTGATTGCAGTCGCGAAACAACCAGGATTAGCAATATGATTAGCCTTTTGAATCTCCTGTCTTCTTAGTTCAGGCAATCCAAAAGTAAAGTGATAGTCTTCCCATTTTGATTGGTTGATAGGCCTGAACTCGTTACTGAGATCAATGATTTTAGCCTGATCAGCAAGTGCCTTATGCTCTTGTAAAAAGGATTTAGAGGCCCCATGTGGAAGGGCAAGAAACCATACGTCTGCACCAGCACTAATGGTGCCGCTAAAATTTAAATCAATTCTATTCGAAAGCTCAGGCATCACCTCTGCCACAGATTGACCCGCTTTCGATCGACTGATGAGTTGCGTTAATTCTACCTCATTATGGTAGGCTAGAATTCTGATAAGTTCAGCCCCTGTATATCCCGTTGCACCTATGACAGCAACCTTAATCTTGTGGTTTTGCATGGTGTGAAATTTGAATAGCATTACTGTAAATTTTGATGAACCCTTTAGCGTCTCTAGAATCCCACGCCTTATTAGTCTCCCCATAAGTGGCGACCTTCGACTGCATCATGTCGTAAGTTGACTCAATACCCTCTAAGGTGAAACGGTACGGATGTAAGGTTAAATAAACAGCCCCTGTGACACGTTCTTGACTGCGCTCTAGGTAAGCCTCAGTATCTCTCATTACAGGATCAAGCAATTGACCTTCGTGAAGTAACATCCCATAAAACTGAGCCAACTGCTGTTTTTGGTATTGTTGCCACTTGGTAAGCACATGTTTTTCGAGAAGTTCGTGGGCTTTCAGAATAATCATTGGTGCGGCAGCTTCAAAACCGACTCGCCCTTTAATCCCTAGAATCGTATCACCAACATGGATGTCTCTCCCTATGGCGAAGGGCGCAGCAATCTCCTCGAGAAGTGTAATTAATTCAGTCGGTGAACCCTTTTGTCCATTAACTGACCTTAACTCTCCGCTCTTAAACTCAAGGGTTAACTTCTCGGGTGTTGATTTTTCAAGTTGTGACGGATAGGCTGACTCCGGAAGTCCTGTCGAAGAGGTTAAAGTTTCTGCTCCCCCTACCGATGTCCCCCAAATTCCTTTGTTTACCGAGTACTTCGACTTTTCAAAGCTGAATTCGTAACCGTGGCCTTTCAGGTAATCAATCTCTTCTTCTCTAGACAAAGTATTATCCCTAATCGGAGTAATAATTTCAATTTCTGGAGCGAGAACGCTAAAGATTAGGTCGAATCGAACTTGGTCGTTTCCTGCTCCGGTAGAACCGTGAACGATCGACTGGGCGCCTACCTTCTTTGCATACTCAATAAGTACCATTGCCTGAGTAGCGCGTTCGGCGCTAACCGATAAGGGGTAAGTGTTATTTCTAAGTACATTTCCATAAATCAAAAAACGCAACACCTCGTTATAAAGTCGTTCTCGTGCATCTATGCACTCATAATAGCTTACTCCAAATGCTAAGGCCTTTTCCTCAATTGAAGCAATCTCGGCAGCTGAAAATCCACCAGTATTTACGGTCACAGCATAAACCTCATTCTGTTTATCACTCGCCATTAAGTGTGCACAATAAGAGGTGTCTAAGCCTCCCGAATAGGCAATAACTACTTTATTTTTCATCGTTCTTGATTTTTTGATTTAAATGCTTGTCATATAACATGCCTGTACAAAGGCACATTTGGCGATTGGTTCGAGTTAAGATGTCGTAGTTGAGACAGGTTTGACATCCATCCCAAAATTTGGGATCATCAGTTAACTCATTAAAGGTTACGGGTTTATACCCTAGCTGATAATTGATCTTCATTACAGCAGATCCGGTGGTGATTCCAAAGATTTTAGCCTCTGGGTATTTCTGAATCGAAAGTTCTAAAACCTTCGACTTAATCGCCTTTGCTAAACCTTTTCCTCGATAATCTTCTGAAATAATGAGCCCCGAATGAGCAACGAAGTTCTTTCCGCCCCAGACTTCTATGTAACAGAAGCCGGCAAAAGTATTTCCGTCTAAGGCGATAACGGCATTACCGTTGGTCATCTTAGTTTTGATATACTCAGGGCTACGGCGGGCAATCCCTGTACCGCGCTTTTGTGCCGCATCCTGAATAGTGTCGCAGATATGTTCTGCAAAGCGATGAAAAGATTCATCAGCAATAAATAGATCCATGATTAAAGAATCGTTGGGTTGTTTAAAGTAAAAGGGTAATTGAGAATTCAGAGGGGGAAATGGACTCACCTATTTCCATAACAGCACTACACCCTTACGGGCGGCGGCGGCGAATACGTCGGATAGTAGTAATAGTGTGCTGTGTCGTTTTCACGGGGTAAATCTACTCTTTTATGTCAGTCACACAATGTTTTGTTGAATTTTTAACAAAAAAAGTGCTTTGTGAAGAAATTGTGGATGAAGTAGTTAGCGATTAGCACAACCTTATGATTGTGCTGATCCGGATCGCGCCCATCCTGAAAATAGCACGGAAACACTTGTGCTTTCGCACAATTACTATTTTTCGCTCAAAAAGATTGATAAAGCAAGCTTTACAACTTTTTCAAACAAAATCACGGCCCAAAAATGGGCCGTGTTTGCTTATACTTTAATGTGGAGAATACCGGATTCGAACCGGTGGCCTCTTGCCTGCCAGGCAAGCGCTCTAGCCAACTGAGCTAATCCCCCTGAAGAGGACGCAAGATAGTGAAAATGGAGATTTGAATTGAAAATGATTGCGAAATGGGTGTGAATAAAAGCAACAAGTATTCAATAATTATGTTAATTTAACTAAATGAAAATCAGAGTATTACTAATTTTATCGTTTTTCTTTATATCCTTTCATAGTTATAGCCAGGGCAAAGAGTCAATGCGAGTCATCACGAGCGTCGGTGACACAATTACTGTAAGTCGCAATGTCTTCGAGTTCTTCAAGTCTAAAGAATTTCCGAGATATAACTACAATAATAATTGGTACTGGAATAATTGGTATTGGTCAAACTATTCTTTTGAACAAGGGGCTTTTCGTTCACCCACTGACTTTTATCGATTACAAGATTGGTCTAGAAGAGCTTTTAATGGAGAGGTAGGCACGCTTACTGGTGGTTTAAATGAATGGATCATACAAAAAGAACGGCAAGACTCCTATCAGCCTAAAAGATCCTTCAGCAACTCATCAAGTAGGTCTTTCGCTTCTCAGAACAACAATACAGCGAGTTCAACCTCAGCTCGAAAACAGAATTAAGGAAAACACTAATTCGTCAGAGTCCCTAAAAGCACTAATTCGTCTTCTGCCGTTAGCTTTTTAAATAAAACTAATGGGGTTTTGTTCGAATTAGGATACTTCGATCGAGCGACCAGTTTTATAGAAGATGGAGTTTGCTTTTTGTTTCCGAGATATTTCAAATACACTTTCCACTCCCCTCTTAAATTTTGATCAATAAAGAATTCGAGGCTAGAAAGACCGAGTGATTTGTTGTTGTTAATAAGGTCTAAATTCGCCCAAGTGCTGTAGTTTTCAGTGAAATACTGGTTCTCTGGATTGACAAAAAAGAGTTCGAACTCTGCCTCAGTTTCATCGAAATACAAGGTTACCTCGGTGCCTGTATCCTCTGAATCCCACTCAAAATCTAGCTTTGCAAAAGCTTCCTTATTTCGCTTCAAGAATAAATCATAACTGCGGTCGAAATTATATAATAGGCCCTCTTCAGAGGGGGACACTATAAACCCAGAATTCACCAGATTGGATGCTCTAACGTATAAAGACAATGCCTTTTGTACTTGTCCAAGCGACTCATGGGTGTCTGCGAGATCTATATACGATTGTAAATAATTGGGTCGTAGCTTAAAGACGGTCTGAAAAAAGGTAAGTGAGATTTTAAAATCTCCGATAGAGTGAAGCCAGTATCCATAGGCCTTTAAAGATGGTGCGTGCTCAGCAAACTTTTCAAGGTAAGCTTGATGCAACGCAGCAAGTTCCTTTTCTAGATTCAAGTCATTCATTTTCTGCGCAACTGAAATCCAGTCGTAATTAGAGAATGAAGATCCGGCTCTAGATAAATAGTCTATTAGGTCCTCTCCATCATCGAAAGACTGAATAAGTTTCGAATGTTTTGAGTCGTATAAATCTTCATCTTCAAGCGCCTCGTATCTAAAAAGGTTGTCATCTAGGCGTGCAAGATCAATTGGTTTTCCATCTTCTCCGACCGGATGAATGTTTGAATTCTGGGTATTGATGATGATCATTCCGCCGGCTCCAAAAGACCCATATCTCGTATTTGCAGATCGGGATGGAATAATCGCTAATCTGAAAATGCTATTGGCATCTAGCCAGTTAGGATAGGTGTCGTATAATACATTGTCGATATCATAACCGGCCGGCACAGCACTAAAACTTGCGGTTTGTCTTAAGAAAATTTGTGGCATTCCTAGACCATCATTGGCAATTTTCACGCCAGGAAATCGGCCTCGTATCATGGTTGCAAGATCTCCGCCCGCTTGAACCATATTCTTTTCATTCATCGTTCGAATCTGATAACTCGCAGACTCGGTGTCTAAATATCCAAAGACCGTTTTAACAATAGCCGGATTCGCATTGTACTCTTTATAAAGTTCTTTTAATGTTTTTTGACCTTTCCGTGTAACCACTACGTTGACGAGTTCGGTAATCTCATCCTCTAATCGAACGTTTAGGGTTCGGGTGATATCCTCAACAATAAATACAAGGCTTCGCTTACCAGGAAAAGAAAATTGCAAACGATCGCCGATATTAGCCATAATCTCATACTCTCCAATGTTATCGGTGGTTGTAGAAGTTTTTTGAGTTAGATTCTCAATAGTACCAAGGGGCAACCCAGCGAACTGATCACTGAGGGTTCCTTTAACTAATTGTTGGGCAGTGATTAAACTGCTGCAAAGAATAAGGAAGAAAAATATAACCGCTTTTTTCATGATCCACGAATTGTACTTAACAAAGATAGCCTTGAAGTATACTAAAAATTACTAAGGCTTCGTTAAATTGGGGGAATAAAACACCATCCGATGATTCGGCCAGCCATTAAAACAGACCTCTCGAAGATCATTCAAATAACACAGGCTTGTGCAAAGCATCTATGTGAGATGGGAATCTTTCAGTGGAATGAAAACTATCCGTCTCTTGAGGCCTTTGAAAAAGACCTTTCTAATGAGGAACTTTTTGTATTAGAAATTGAAGGTGAAATCGTTGGGGCAATTGTGGTATCTACCAGAAAAGATGGGGTTTACGAACCGATTGATTGGCTAACAGTAGACTCAACAAACGGATATCTTCATCGCCTATGTGTACACCCCGAACATCAAGGCAAAGGTTATGCCCGAGCACTTCTTGACTTCGCTGAAACTCATCTTAAAGAGCTAGGCGCGGTATCGATTCGGTTAGACACCTTTTCAAAAAATCTCCGCAATAATAAACTCTACGAGGCTCGAGGCTATAAACGCCTTGGTGATGTGTATTTTGAACAGAAAAGTCCTTTTCCGTTTCACTGCTATGAGAAGCTTTTATAGATAATCTTACCTTTGATTTATGAATAGTTACACCCTTGAGTTAAGTATAGACAATCGTATTGGTAGAATCACATTTGGTCATCCATCAAAAAATGCCATGACCAGCGAAATGTTAAATAAACTTGCCGAGCTCATCGACAAGGCCAATGAATCGCAATTATGTGCGATTGTTTTATCGTCTGTTGGCTCTTCTGTTTTCTGTGCTGGAGCAAATTTTGATGAATTACTAGCTCTTGAAAATCAAGAGCAAGCAACGGCATTTTTTAGTGGCTTTGCGAAAGTGATTTTAGCTATTCGAAGATCAAAAGCACTAGTAATTGGCCGCATTCAGGGTAAGGCTGTAGGAGGGGGTGTAGGATTAATAGCGTCTTGTGATTACTGCTATGCTACAGAAACGGCATCGATTAAACTCTCTGAGATTGGCATTGGTATTGCACCTTTGGTTATAGAGCCTGCTGTTAGCCGAAAAATTGGAGTTGGAGCCCTAACCGAGTTCGCACTGAATCCCAATGAATGGAAGAATTTTGAGTGGGCTAAAACAAATAAATTATACCAATCGGTATATTCTAGCGAGATTGAGTTAGACAAAGCTCTAGAAGAAAAACTAACCCAGCTCTCTAATTATAGTCCTGATGCACTAGCTGCTTTAAAGCAATCGCTTTGGGAAGGAACCGAACATTACGAAGAACTGCTTTTTAAGAGAGCCGAAGAATCAGGTAAACTGTCTCTTACAGAGAATGCTCGCTCGATTCTTGCCGCGTTCAAAAATCGCCGCAATGCATAAGATTACGAGCACATTACCGGTCTATTTTGCCAGTGACCAACACTTCGGAGCGCCAGATAACTCGTCGAGTCGCGATAGAGAATTGCGATTTGTAGACTGGCTTGAAGGGCTTGAAGGCAAAACCGATGTGCTATTCTTGTTAGGGGATCTATTTGATTTCTGGTATGAATACAAAGAAGTGGTCCCTAAAGGGTTTACCAGAGTATTAGGAGCATTAGCCCGGCTAAGAGATAAAGGAATTACGATTTATTTCTTCGTCGGAAATCACGACCTCTGGATGGGAGATTACTTTGAAAACGAACTTCAAATACCCGTGTTTCATGAGCCTCAGCTTTTTGAAATTCAAGGTAAACGATGCTACATCGGTCACGGGGATGGTCTTGGGCCTGGCGATAAAGGATATAAACGAATGAAAAAATTATTCACTAATCCCATAGCTAAATGGTGTTTTTCGAGACTTCATCCCAATTTTGCAGTACGTTTAGGTAGATTGGCCTCTCTTAACAACAAACTCATCTCTGGTGACGAAGACGTCACGTTTAAGGGAAGAGAAAATGAGTGGTTAATCACTTATTGCGAAGAAAAACTAAAACAAAATTCTTTCGATTATTTCTTATTTGGTCATCGCCATTATCCAATGAAAGTGCACCTCATTGGTGGCGCATTTTACTTCAACACGGGAGATTGGTTACGATATGATAGTTACGCAATTATGGAAAAGGGAGAGTTAAGTCTTAAAAGTCTTCGTTCAGACGTTAGTTTTCCTGAGATTCTCTGAGGTCTTTCAGCTTTAATTGCAATTGCCGTTTACCGTTCCAGTTATTTTCACCAATCGTTACCAGAAGATCAACTTTATTTTTGGTTCGTTCAATCGTTTCTCCAAAACCAAAACCAATAAGGTCAAAACGGTGAAAACGAGCCTTCAAATGTTTACCTTCTGAGCCGATCAATCGAACCGATTCAAGTTTAACCCCGTTTAACCGAAAGACAGGTTCTGGATTGTCAGGACCAAAGGGCGCAAAGCGATTCAAGATTCGAAAGTTTCTTTGAGAAATAAAGGAAGGATCAATTAAATAGTCGTAAATCACCTCGGGCTCTTTATGTTCAGACTTTAGGGTTTTCGTCACATGTTTTTCAAAGGCTTCTTTAAAATCTTGGTAGGAAGATTCCTTGAGACTTAACCCTGCTGCATAGGCATGACCGCCAAACTGAATTAGGTGTTCGGCACAGGCATCAATGGCCGAATAAATATCATACCCTTGCACAGATCTCGCTGAGGCGGCTAGATACTCTCCGCTTTTTGTAAAAACCAGTGTTGGACGATAATAAGAACTAATGAGTCTTGAGGCAACAATACCAATGACCCCTTTGTGCCAATCAGGATGATACACAACGGTACTGCAGCGATCTTCTTCGCCAAGATCTATAATTTGCTGAAGGGCCTCATCACTTACCGAATGATCTGTACTTCTGCGGTCTATATTAAACTGCTCAATGGCCTTAGCTTCTTGCTCGGCAGCACTCAAATTATCCGTCAACATTAAACTCACGGCATAAGTGCCTTGTTTCATGCGGCCTGCCGCATTTATTTTTGGTGCTAAAGAAAAATTAAGATCTGTTAAGCTAACTACATCTCGCTTCGTCTGGCCTAACAAGGCTTTGAAACCAGGTCTAGGATTCTTGGTTATCACCTCAAGCCCCAAATTGGCCAGCACCCTATTTTCACCCATCACAGATACTACGTCGGCACCGATAGCAACGGCGACCAAATCAGTTAATGGTATCAAAAATTCGAGGCCTCGACCTTCACTAGTCTCAATAGCTTGTATAAGCTTGAAGCCAACCCCGCATCCACAAAGTTCCTTGAAAGGATATGGGCAGTCTAGGCGCTTAGGGTCTAAAATAGCAACCGCATTTGGCAGTACATCTCCTGGTGTATGGTGGTCACAAATCACCATATCAACCCCCAAGCTCTTGGCAAAATCGACTTCTTCAATCGACTTGATACCACAATCTAGGGCGATGATTAAAGAAAAGTCATTATCGCTTGCGAATTGAATCCCGGGGTAAGAAAGTCCATAGCCCTCAAGGTAGCGATCAGGAATATAATACGAAACCTCTACCCCCTGCTTTTCAAGATAACTGTAAACTAAAGCTACTGCGGTAGTTCCATCTACATCATAATCTCCGAAGATCAAGATTCGTTCGCCGGCCGCAACACCTTGCTTAATGCGAGACACCGCACGATCCATGTCTTTCATTAAGAAAGGATCGTGTAACTGATCGATTCCTGGTTTGAAAAATGTAAGGGCGTCAGCATATGTTTTTATGCCACGACTAACTAGTAGCCTAGAAAACTTTCGATCTAAAGGCTTTGTTGGGTCTTGATTAAATGCTTCGTGAAGCGAATCTACCCAAGCTGAGTCTGCTTTGTCTCTTTGGGACCACCGCATTTACGCGGTCTTATGATGAAAAATAGTTTCGATCTTTAATTCTGCAAATTGGCGAAACATCTCCATTACACCACAATATTTCTCTACGGAAAGATCTACACAGCGCTGAAGTTTTTCTTCGTTAAGCTCGCTTCCTTCAAAATGATATTCTACTCTAACGTGACTATAGGTCTTAGGGTGTTCATTTGTTAAATTGGCAAAGGTTTCAACTCGAAAGTCATCTACTTTTAATTTCATTTTATCGATAAGAGATGCAACATCTAATCCTGAACAACCCGCTAAAGAAGAAAGCATAAGGGCCTTAGGAGTTACTGGGCTGTGTTTCTCGTCTTTGCTGCCGTCATTGATATGAAAAGTTGTTCCTGTTAGACTGTTAGTTTCAAAGAGCATACCGCCCTTCCATTCTGTTGTAATATGATTCTGCATATTCTTTAACTTAATTCGATTCTTAAATATAGGGGTTAATGCTGCATTTTACCTTCAGGGCCAATGACTAAAACAAACTCTCCTCTAGGAGCTGTTTCTTCAAAATGGTCAATCAATTCGGTAATGGAGCCCCGCAGGGTTTCCTCATACATTTTGGTAAGTTCTCGGGAAATACTCGCTGGGCGGTCAGCACCAAAAATCTCTGCACATTGTTTTAAGGTTTTGAGAATTTTGTGCGGTGACTCGTAAAATACTACCGTCTTATTTTGGGCGGCTAGGTGCTCAAGTCTAGTTACTCTCCCTTTTTTCGGCGGTAAAAACCCTTCAAACAAAAAACGATCGCAAGGCAATCCGCTCATCACAAGCGCCGGCACAAAAGCGGTTGCTCCGGGAAGGCATTCTACCTCGACTCCTTCAGCAATTGATGCTCTAACTAATAGAAATCCTGGGTCTGAAATAGCCGGAGTCCCCGCATCGCTAACAAGCGCTATTTGCTTTCCCTCCTTTAACTGATCAATCCACTTTTTGGTAGTGTGATGTTCGTTATTCAGATGATAAGCATGTACACCCACACTGATTTCGAAGTGATTCAAAAGCTTTAGACTAACCCTGGTGTCTTCAGCAAGTACTAAATCTACCTCTTTCAACACCCGAAGTGCGCGAAGCGTAATATCCTCAAGATTACCAATAGGTGTGGGTACAACGTATAGCTTACCTGACATTAGCCTATTTTTCGATTTCAGAAACCAATTTTCTTATGGTATCGATTCCTGGAGTGATTAAATCCTCTTTTTGGGGATTTCTCTCAGGAACATGTTTTGACCGAAAGAGTACTTGGTCTGCTATACGCTCGAATCTCCTAGAAAAGGCGATCCTGAAAGTGAACGAAAGCGATGGTATTTTCATAATACAATTTTGAATAAAAATACAACCTAAAAGAAAGCTGCGGGGCTGTATCTGCGTTAAATCTTCCTATTTTTGAATTTAGACTCTTTGCGAATGTTTTTAGAAAACCCTGTAACCCCTGATGCTCCATACGGATGGATCGAAGTGATCTGTGGATCTATGTTCTCGGGAAAGACCGAAGAGCTCATTCGTAGGTTAAAGCGAGCTAAAATCGCAAAACAGCGGGTCGAAATCTTCAAACCCTTAATTGATACTCGATATGATGAAACCATGGTAGTTTCTCATGACGATAATCAAATACATTCAACGCCGGTTCCTGCAGCAGCGAATATTCGCTTGTTAGCAGATGGTTGCGATGTCGTTGGAATCGATGAAGCTCAATTTTTTGATGATGAAATTGTAGCAGTTTGTAATGATCTTGCAAATAAGGGTATTCGAGTGGTGGTTGCGGGTCTTGATATGGACTTTAAGGGAAATCCTTTTGGCCCTATGCCTAATTTAATGGCGACCGCAGAATACGTTACTAAGGTTCACGCCATTTGCAAGCGTACAGGTAACTTGGCCAACTATTCACATCGTATTGCTAATGGTGAAAGCTTGGTACTTCTTGGTGAGAATCAAGAATATGAACCCCTAAGCAGAGCGGCCTTTCACAAGGCGATTCAAGAAGAAAAAAAGCGCAATGATCGCTAAGACAAGGCTTCAAGTAAGCAGAACTGCACTTGAACATAACTTTCGTTTTTTAAAAACTGCTGCTGGCCAAAAAGCTAAACTAATGGCGGTGGTCAAGGCTAATGGCTATGGCACTGACTTGGTTAAACTTAGCCAGTGGTTAGTTGAAATGGGGGCAGATGCTCTGTGTGTGGCTTATACTCCTGAAGGTATTACGCTTCGAAGAGCAGGGATAACCGTTCCTGTTCTTGTGTTGCATCCGCAAGTTGAAGATCTAGCGGGTGCAATAGCTGAAGACTTATCGCTAAGTATCTACTCGATTTCGTTTTTAGAAACTCTTGTAACGATAGGAGCGGAACAAAAAATCGATGTGCACCTTAATTTGAACACTGGTCTGAATAGACTAGGCATAAAACCGCATGAAATCAAAAAAGCGCTACAGTTGATTGAGGCATGCCCTGAAATCGAACTGTCTCACGTAATGACCCATCTCATAGGAAGTGAAGATCCTGCGTTGAAAGAAGTTACCGAAGACCAGCTCAACACTTTTGAACAAAGTGTGGCATTTATAGAGCAAACAATAGGTAAGACTTTAAAAAAACACGCGCTAAACAGCTCAGGAGTTCTAAATTATCCAAAGGCGAGCTTCGATATGATTCGGTGTGGAATTGGACTTCATGGATTTGCAAACGATCCTGTCTTAGACCAAAAATTAAGACCGATAAGCACTCTTTTTTCTCAAATTTCTGCGTTGAGAACCATTGAAAAAGGAGAGTCGGTAAGTTATAACCGTCAGTTCATTGCTGATACCCCAATGACTATTGCTACCATACCTGTCGGTCACGCAGATGGATTCACGCGTGATTTAGGAAACAGTAGGGGCCAAGTATTAATTCATGGTCAGCTCGTTCCAGTTGTTGGGATGGTTTGCATGGATCTTTTTATAATCGACGTAACAGGCCTAGAAGTAGCTGTCGGAGACGAGGTGGTCCTAATGGGGCAAGAACTCTCCGCAAATAAACTTGCCGAACAATCAGGTACAATTCCTTACGAATTACTTACGGGGATTGGCCCTAGAATACCCAGGCTTTTTATCTAATGTTATATTTATAACGTTTTGTTATCATAATTGTCTAGGAGGTTGTCCTACCTTTGCGGCTCAAATTGAGAAACTCATGAAAATAGCCGTCGTTGGGGCTACTGGCCTCGTTGGAACCGTAATGCTTCAAGTCCTTGAAGAGCGCAATTTCCCGATTGATGAATTACTTCTAGTCGCTTCAGAGCGATCGGTAGGGAAAACCCTCAATTTTAAAGGTGAAGAAATTACTGTAATTGGGCTTGAGGAGGCTGTCGACAGACGTCCTGACATTGCTTTGTTTTCAGCAGGAGGAGGCACCTCTCTAGAATGGGCGCCTAAGTTTGCAGCAGTTGGAACACGTGTGATTGATAACTCGTCTGCATGGAGAATGAATCCGAACAACAAACTAGTGGTTCCCGAAATCAATGCAGCAGAGCTTACTGCTGAAGATTATATCATTGCAAACCCGAACTGTTCTACGATTCAAATGGTGCTTGCCCTAGCTCCACTTCACAAAGCCTATACAATAAACCGAGTGGTTGTTTCTACGTATCAATCGGTTTCTGGGACAGGTGTTGCGGCGGTGAGCCAGTTAGAAAATGAAGAAAAAGGTATTGAGGGGGATCGTGCATATCCACATCCTATTTACAGAAATGCCTTACCTCACTGTGATGTTTTTCAAGATAATGGGTTTACCAAAGAAGAGATGAAGCTCATGACAGAGCCTCTTAAAATTCTTTCTGATGATTCGTTGAAAATAACTGCAACCGCTGTAAGGATTCCTACCGCTGGTGGGCATTCTGAATCAGTGAATATTCGATTTAATAATGATTTCGAACTCGAAGAGGTCTACCGCTTACTTCGCGAAACCCCGGGTATTGTTATCGAAGATTCTCCTGAGAAAAACGAGTATCCTATGCCTTACAAAGCGCACGGTAAAGACGAAGTTTTTGTGGGACGTATTAGACGAGATCCTTCTGAGGCCAATAGTCTCAACCTGTGGATTGTAGCAGACAACCTTCGTAAAGGCGCTGCCACAAATGCCATTCAAATTGCAGAATATTTAGTAAGCTCAGGACTAGTTTCTTAATTCGGGTCTTCTTTAATTTTGTAATTTTTGGGTCTAAATCTAGGCTCAGATGAAACAATATTATCTAAGAATTACCGCGCTAGCGACTGCAGCTGTTTTGAGCAGTTGTCAGCAAAAAGAAACAGCTATGACTCTTATCTATCCTGAAACTAAAAAAGAAGTTGTTCAAGACACTTTCTTTGAACAAGCTGTAGAAGACCCCTATCGATGGCTCGAAGATGATCGATCAGAGGAGACAGCCGATTGGGTAAAACGTCAAAACGAGGTAACTTTTGGGTATCTAGACCAAATTCCCTACCGCAAAGATTTAAAAGACCGCCTCACAAAGATCTGGAACTACGAAAAGATAGGAACCCCTTTTACTGAAGGCGACTACACCTATTTCTACAAAAATGATGGGCTTCAAAATCAGTCGGTTTTATACCGAAAAAAGGGAACGGATACCAAAGCTGAGATCTTTTTAGATCCGAATACTTTTTCTGAAGACGGAACAGTTTCACTAGCTGGACTAAGCTTTGCCAAAGACGGGAGTCTTGCCGCTTATAGTATTTCAGAAGGTGGAAGTGACTGGAGAAAAATCATCGTCATCGAAACTGAAAATAAAACTCAGGTTGGAGACACTATTGTAGACGTTAAGTTCAGTGGCGTTTCATGGAAAAAAAGCGAAGGTTTCTACTACTCTAGCTACGACAAGCCAGACGGCAGTGAATTATCTGCGAAGACCGATCAGCACAAATTGTACTATCACGAGCTAGGCACTCCGCAGAGTCAGGACCAACTAGTTTTTGGGGGGAAAGAGCGCGAAAAGCATCGATACATTGGCGGCTCTGTATCTGATGATGGAAATTTCCTATTCATTTCTGCATCAAACACCACTTCAGGCAACAAGCTTTTTATTCAAGATCTAAGAACGCCTAACGGGGTAATCGAAACCATTCTAGGTCATGAAGATTCAGACACCTACCCTATTGACAATGTTGGAGGTCGTCTAATTATGACCACCGATTTAGGAGCGCCGAATCGAAAGGTGGTGACAGCTACTTATCCGAACCTTTCTCCTGAAAGCTGGACAGATCTTATCCCTGAAACCGAAAATGTTCTTAGCGTTAACACTGGAGGGGGCTATCTTTTTGCAGAGTATATGGTTGACGCATTGTCTAAGGCCTATCAATACGACTATAACGGAAAGCTGATCAGAGAAGTTGCCCTTCCCGGCCTAGGAAGTGTTGGCGGATTAGGAGGAAAAAAAGAGGCAACCACCATCTACTACTCCTTCACTAACTACAATACCCCTTCTAGTAGTTACACCTATAATGTAGAAGATGGAACTTCTGAGCTGTATTGGAGCCCTAACATTGACTTCGACCCAGATCAGTATATCTCTGAACAAGTATTCTATACCTCTAAAGACGGGACTAAAGTACCGATGATGATCACCTATAAAAAGGGATTAATTAAAGACGGTAAAAACCCAACCCTTCTTTACGGATACGGAGGGTTCAACATCAGTTTAACCCCATCATTTAGTACGGCAAACGCTATTTGGATGGAGCTTGGCGGAGTTTACGCCGTTCCTAACCTAAGAGGTGGTGGCGAATACGGAAAAGAATGGCATAAGGCAGGGACCCAGCTAGAAAAGCAAAACGTCTTTGATGATTTTATCGCCGCTGGCGAATACCTGATTGAAAGCGGTTACACTTCGAGTGACTTCTTGGCTATTAGAGGAGGTTCTAACGGAGGATTACTTGTCGGAGCGACTCTAACACAACGACCTGATCTAATGAAGGTAGCACTGCCGGCGGTGGGTGTTCTTGACATGCTGCGCTATCATACCTTTACTGCTGGAGCAGGATGGGCTTATGACTACGGCACTGCAGAAGACTCCAAAGAAATGTTCGATTACTTGAAAGGGTACTCGCCGGTACATAATGTCAAGGAAGGGGTTCAATATCCGGCAACTCTAGTTACCACCGGCGATCATGATGACCGTGTTGTTCCTGCGCATAGCTTCAAATTTGCGGCAGAGCTTCAAGACAAGCAATCTGGAGCTCTACCTACCTTAATACGCATTGAAACCGATGCAGGTCACGGAGCAGGAACCCCAGTGAGTAAGACCCTCGACCAATACGCCGACATCTTTGGATTTACTCTTTACAATATGGGATTTGAAAGCCTTCCTAGTCCTAGAATCAGAAACGAAAACGAGAATAATTTGAAATAATAAAGTAGTGAAGGTCTAGAAGTCGAATTCTTCTAGATCTTCAGACTTTTCTTCACGAATTACCTGATTCGCTTCGTTGCATAGAAGATTAATGCTTATCTGGTCGGGTCTTATAAAATCTTCATAAGAAACTCCGATCGAATCGTTATAACTTTCTCGCATATAATTCGCCCAAACGGGAAGAGCCATGGTAGCTCCTTGTCCGTAGGTTATGTTATCAAAATGAACGGCGCGGTCTTCGGCTCCTACCCAAACCCCGGTAGCAAGGTTGGGAACCATTCCCATGAACCATCCGTCAGATTGATTTTGGGTCGTTCCTGTCTTTCCGGCGATAGGGTTTTTAAACTCATAAGGATATCCCGTAACGACCTCCTGATAAACCGGGTTGTCAATCATCCAGTTATGTCTTAATCGAACCCCCGATCCCGTTTCAGTAACTCCCTTTAAAAGGCTGATCATCGTGTAGGCAATTTCTTTGTTAAAAACGTCTCTAGTTTTAGGAATTGCTTCATAAATAACGTTGCCTGATTCATCCTCAATACGAGTGACAAAGGTTGGAATCGTATGAACCCCCTGATTCGCAAAGGTGCTGTAAGCCGAAACCAGATCGAAAACTTTAATGTCCGGTGTTCCTAATGCAATAGCCGGAACTGCAGGTATTCTACTTTGAATTCCTAGGCGCTCAGCTACGGATACCACAGAGGCCGGGCCTACCTTGTCAATGAGCTGAGCGGTAACGGTATTAATACTGTTTGCTAATGCATGTTTTAGTGTGATCGATTCACCTGAGTACTTTCCGCCAGAATTTTTTGGACACCAAGCCTCAATATTTCCATGTCTTCCTGCGCTAACGCAATACGGAACATCAGGTAGTCGATCACAGGGTGACATTCGCAATAGGTCGATAGCCGCTGCGTAAACAAAAGGCTTGAAAGTAGAGCCTACCTGACGGGCGCCTTGAACGACATTGTCGTATTGAAAATGCTTGTAGTCTGCGCCACCAACCCACGCTTTAATGTGTCCCGTCTGCGGCTCGATACTCATCAGTGCTCCTCGTAGATGAGATTTGTAATAAAGGATCGAGTCATATGGAGTCATCACTGTGTCGCGCTCTTTGCTCGGAGCCTTCCAATCAAAGACCGTCATCTCAGCAGGGATATAAAAACTCGCCTTAATAAGGGTGTCTGATTTGCCTTGTGCACGGAGCGATCTCCAACGATCACTATTTCGCATGGCACGATCAACAATCTCTTCAACCTGCTCTAATTCTAGGTCGATAAATGGTGCTGTTGGGTTACTATCCTGTTTTTGCTGTCTGAAAAAAGCTGCTTGCAAGTTAGAAAGATGGTTTTCCATTGCGTCTTCAGCATTCTGCTGTAGCCTGCTATCTATCGTGGTATAGACTCGTAAACCATCTCGGTAAATGTCGTAAGTCTCTCCTGTTGATTTGGGGTTTTCGCGCACCCATTTTTTTAGCCACGACTGTAAATGCATTCTAAAATAGGTGGCTAAACCTTCGTTGTGAGAGTTTTCTGGAGTAAAACGAATATCAAGAGGAGTTTGCTGTAGCGAGTCACTTAGCTTTTTATCAAGATAGCCATATTTCACCATCTGGTCTAAAACCGTATTTCGCCTAGAATTAACTAATTCTGGTCTACGAACCGGGTTGTAGAGGGAGGAATTTTTAAGCATTCCGACCAGCATAGCACTCTCTTTAACCTTTAGTTCTTGAGGCGTTTTATTGAAATAGATTCGAGCGGCATTTTCAATTCCGTCAGCTAAATAATTAAAATCGTAATTGTTGAGATACATTTGAATGATCTCCTCTTTGGTGTAGTTGCGCTCTAAACGAACTGCAATCACCCACTCCTTAATCTTCTGTTGAAGGGCTTCCTTTAAATTTCTTGAACGAACACCCACAAATAGCTGTCGCGCAAGCTGCTGCGATATTGTTGAGGCTCCTCCTCTTTTGCCAAGAAAGACCACTGCTCGTGCAAATCCTCGAAAATCAATTCCAGAGTGTTCGAAAAATCGGGCGTCTTCGGTAGCAACGAGTGCATCAATAAGTGATTTTGGAAGTTCGCTATAATCTACCGGGCTTCTGTTGTCTGCTAAATAGAACTTACCTAATAACAGGCTATCTGATGAATAGATCTGGGTGGCGAGATTAGATTCTGGATTCTCTAATTGCTCAAAGGTGGGCATTTCCCCAAACTTACCAGTAGCTGCACTGTGAAAAACAAAGTATATACCAGCAACTCCGAAAACAAATAGAGCCCAGAGAAGGACAATTATTCTTCGATACATCTGTTAGTTATTCTCGCGGTTTTTATTTTGATTCTTTCTTCGATTCTGTCCCGAATTTCTTCTAGGTTTATTCGAAGCGGTCTTCTCCTTATTAGGATTAGCCGACTGCTTTGGGGTACCAGGGTCGTTAGTTGACTTCGGATTTCTGTTATTGTTTCTTCGCTTATTTCTCTTTTTCGGTTGATCAAAACGAGTTAAGCTATCTTCGGTCAGAGATTGTTCAGGGTCTGGAGCCATCTCATCAATGGTCTGCACTTCTATTTGATACGCCTCAAGAGAATCAATCTTTTTACCCTCCTTATTTATTGCCAAAATTTCATTCACCCGATCTTTGTCAAGCGTGTGCCAATTGGTGGCATCATTCTTATAGGTAAACCATAAGAGCCCCTTGAAAATGTCTACCTTCTGACAGAAGGCAACCCCTTTTTCTGTTTGTAACTTGCAGTCAGTCGGTGGGAACCCTTTAAGTGCATCGAGATAGGTGTCTAACTCAAAGTTGAGACAGCATTTCAGCTTTCCACATTGACCAGCTAGTTTTTGTGGATTCAAAGCAAGTTGCTGATAGCGCGCTGCGGAGGTGCTAACTGCTCTAAAATCAGAGAGCCAAGAGGAACAACAAAGTTCTCGACCGCAAGAACCAATGCCACCTAATCTTTGGGCTTCTTGACGATAGCCAATCTGACGCATTTCTATTCTCAGACCAAAAGCACGAGCCATGTCTTTTATTAGCTGACGAAAATCTACTCTAGCCTCGGCCGTATAATAGAAGGTTGCTTTTGAACCGTCTCCCTGAAGTTCTACATCTGAGATCTTCATCTCAAGGGTTAAAGAAATAGCAATTTCTCTCGCTCGTTTCTGTATTTCGTCTTCACGCTCTCTAGCTTGATGCCAAACCTCAATGTCTCTTTGAGATGCCTTGCGATATATTTTACCTAAGGTCGGTTCGTCCACCGCAACCCCCTTGCGCTTCATCTGAACCTTAACCAGCTCCCCGGTAAGGGTTACGATCCCAACATCATGGCCCGAAGTAGCCTCAGTAGCCACCACATCGCCGATCAGAATCGATAGATTTTCGGTATTTTTGAAGAATTCCTTACGACTGTTTTTAAAACGAACCTCGACAATGTCGAAACGCTCCTGTCCTGCAGGCAAAGACATGTTCTCTAGCCAATTAAAAACAGTAAGTTTATTACAGCCGTCTGTTCCGCAAGTACCATTGTTCTTGCAGCCCCTAACTTTTCCATCCTTACTTGTTGAACACGATGCGCACGACATAATTCGTAAATGAACCTTAAAGGTACGACAAAGGAAAACCGGCTACAACTAAGCCTTGTATTTAAGCTTTGGAGATCGCCCTTTTTTAAAAATTTTGTTGCTTACTGTTTTTCCCTTTCGAAGCGCTTTTTGCTCCTCTTCGGGTAATGCTACAATCTCCATACACTCTTCACTACAACATTGATTCATCGTAGAAGCACAGCTTTCACACTGGATGAAAAGTAAATGACATCCTGAATTCGCGCAGTTTACATGGGTGTCGCAGGGGGAGCCACACTGATGGCAAACGGCAATTACATCTTCAGAAACACATTCTGCACGACGTTCGTCGAAAACAAAGTTCTTGCCTAAGAATTTATTCTCTAATCCTTGATCTCTAACCTGTCGAGTATACTCAATAATTCCACCTTCAAGTTGGTACACCTGTTTAAAGCCTTTGTGTTTGTAATATGCACTGGCCTTTTCACAGCGAATACCCCCGGTGCAATACATCACCAATTTTTTAGACTCTTTATGATCGCTAAGCTGTTCTTCAATAAGGTCTAAAGAATCTCTAAACGTATCTACGTCAGGGCAAACCGCATTTTTGAAATGTCCGATTTCACTTTCGTAATGATTGCGCATATCGACTAGTACGGTGTCTGGATCTTCGATAAGTTCATTAAATTTCTCAGCTCCAACATGAATTCCCTTGTCAGTAACATCAAAAGACCCATCGTCTAATCCGTCAGCCACAATTTTATCCCGAACCTTAACCTTAAGTTTCAAGAACGACATGTTGTCTTGCTCAATAGCGATGTTTAATCTTACATTTTCTAGAAAAGAAATGCTATCTAAGTGCTTTTTGAAGGCTTCAAAATTAGGCGCAGAAACAGAAAGTTGTGCGTTAATCCCTTCTTTAGCCACATAAATTCTACCTAGAACGTCTAAGTCATTCCAAGCTAGAAATAAATGATTACGAACGAGTTGCGGGTTCTTAAGGTGTGCGTATTTATAGAACGAGATCGTAAGCCGGTCAACACCAGCTTGCTCAATTAGAACAGCTCGCTCCTTCGCACTTAAGGTATTGTACAGTTGCATGCTATACGATGTTATAAGTTAGAAAGATTCGATAAAAGTTAAACAAAAGTACATTTTTTCAACAATTTCATTCTTCTGTAACATTGATGCACGGGAATGCTTTAAATTTGGAAATAGTCCAAATGAATAGATATGAGCAAAGAACAAGAAGCTAAGTTAAAAGCGCTCCAACTTACCCTAGACAAATTAGACAAAACCTACGGTAAAGGTGCCGTTATGAAAATGGGAGACTCGGTAGTACAAGAGGTCGAAGTTATTTCTTCGGGTTCTATCGGTCTAAACGCCGCTCTTGGCGTTGGGGGTTTTCCAAAAGGTAGAATTGTAGAAATCTACGGGCCTGAATCTTCGGGTAAAACCACGCTTACTCTGCATGCGATTGCTGAAGCTCAAAAAGCCGGAGGCATAGCAGCGTTTGTTGATGCAGAACACGCTTTCGATCGTTTCTATGCGGCAAAACTAGGTATAGATATAGACAATCTAATCATCTCACAGCCCGATCACGGAGAACAAGCGCTTGAGATTGCGGATAATCTTATCCGATCAGGGGCCATAGATATCATTATTATTGACTCTGTAGCGGCATTAACGCCAAAGAGTGAGATTGAAGGAGAGATGGGTGATTCTAAAATGGGATTACACGCTCGATTAATGTCTCAAGCACTTAGAAAACTTACGTCAACCATTTCAAAAACTAATTGTACGGTGATTTTCATTAACCAATTACGGGAAAAGATCGGTGTAATGTTTGGCAACCCAGAAACTACAACAGGGGGTAATGCCCTTAAGTTCTATGCTTCGGTTCGACTAGACATCCGTCGCTCAAGTCAAATCAAAGACGGTGACTCTAATGTGATGGGTAACAAAACCAAGGTTAAGGTGGTTAAAAACAAGGTTGCTCCTCCTTTTAAAACCGCTGAATTCGATATCATGTATGGTGAAGGAATTTCAAAAGTTGGTGAAATTATCGATTTAGGTGTAGCCTATGAAATCATAAAAAAGAGTGGGTCTTGGTTTAGCTACGAAGACAGCAAATTAGGTCAGGGTAGAGATGCAGTTAAGGCGCTACTTTTAGATAATCCAGATCTGTCTGAGGAAATTGAAAACAAAATTTACGAGGCTCTTAACCACGTGAATTCATAACTGGCTCATTAGTCAGCTCTTCAATAAAAAGAGCTCTTACGTCTTCTCGAAACTTTTCGAGTTCGTTTTTAGAATAAGTGCCCGCCTTTATGGTGGGCATTATTTTATATCTCAGTACTCCCGGCCCACCGTGATAGAAGTCCCAGTTGATTCGCTTCTTACAATCGTAATTGATAATCGGTACAATGGGCAAACCATGGGTTAAGGACATTGAAAACGCACCGTTTTTAAAACGATCAAGCATTACAGACGAGTCAGGAACCCCGCCTTCTGGATAAATAGCAATTGAAGCTCCATTTTTAACTCGTTCTTGAACGCTCTGATACACTTGCTTTCTGCTCTCCTTATTCGACCGGTCAACCATGATTACTGCGCGTTTATAAAAAAACCCGAAAATCCAGATTCTCTGCAACTCAGCCTTGCCGACAAAAACCACGGGTTTTCTACATATTCTCAGCATCAACATCACATCGAGCATACTTGTGTGATTCATTACCATGATGGCAGGCGTGTTAGGCAATTTTTCAGAACCTAACACCTTTCTAATCGGCGTTCCCATCATGAAGAGAATAAATGGTGCCCATATCGATCGAGCGCACCAGTAAACTAAGGGGTACGTTTTTCTAGAACTAACCCCAATAAGTAGAAGAGGAGAAAAAACGAGTACCGGTAGAGCGGTTACCACATAAAACCACACCTTGTAAATGATGTAGCCTGAATTTTTGATGAATCTCAACACGCTTTCGAAAGTATAACTTTTTAAATTTTTGTAACTATGTAACCTAAAATTTGCAGATGGCACGAATCCTTACAGGAGTACAAAGTACAGGAACCCCTCACCTTGGGAATATACTTGGAGCAATCCTACCAGCAATATCACTAGCAAATAGTGCAGAAAACGATTCTTATTTGTTTATCGCTGATATGCATTCGCTCACCCAAATTAAGGATGGCGCAACGTTGAGAGCGAACACCTTTTCAACCGCGGCAACCTGGCTAGCCTTTGGTTTGGATGTAGACAAAACGGTATTCTATAGACAAAGTGACGTGCCTGAGGTTACCGAGTTGTCTTGGTATCTAAGCTGTCTATTCCCATACCAAAGACTTACTCTTGCACATTCATTTAAGGATAAATCCGATCGTTTAGAAGACGTGAATGCCGGCTTGTTTACCTATCCAATGCTTATGGCTGCTGATATTCTTCTTTATGATGCAGAGCAAGTACCAGTAGGTAAGGATCAACTTCAACACTTAGAGATGACAAGAGACGTTGCTCAACGTTTTCACAATAAATACGGTGAAACCTTTGTCTTACCAGAAGCGACAGTTAACGAGAATACAATGTACATCCCTGGCACTGATGGCCAAAAAATGAGTAAGAGCAAAGGAAACCTCATCGATATTTTTACTTCCGAAAAAGAGCTTAAAAAGCAGGTTATGGGTATTCTCAGTGACAGTAAAAGCCTTGAAGAGCCTAAAGACCCATTAACAGACACCACTTTTGCCTTGTACAAGTGCCTTGCTCCACAAGACGAGATAGAAGCTATGAGCGCGAACTACTTGGCTGGAAATTACGGTTATGGGCATGCCAAAAAAGCATTACTAGAACTTATTCTCCAAACCTTTCAGGAGCCAAGGGAAAAATATGAGTATCTACATGCGCATCCTCAAGAGGTCGAAGACGCCCTACAGCAAGGAGGTGAAAAGGCTAGAAAAACAGCCCAAACAGTACTTCAAAGAGTACGAGAAAGGGTTGGCTTCTAACCTATATCGAATAAGAATTGTCAGGGTTATGAACCACCTGATCATCTAAATGCATTTTAAGTAATAGCTCTAATACCGTATCCTTTTCGAGTCTCGATAATTGAATGATTTGACTAGGGTAAAGTTTTTGGTGAAATTTTAATAACTCATAAATCTTTATAGTTTTAGAATCTTTCGGAAGCTTCTTCGAGAACGCTTGTTTCAACGGGAAGTGAACCCCTAAATGAGTGGCGATTGTTTCAGGTCTCTCATACAGTGATGCAGAATGATTTGCGATTAAACGATTACAACCCTGCGATGTTTCCTGGTGAATTTCGCCAGGCGAGGCAACCAAATGACTATTGTAATCCTTCGCAAAATTTGCTGTAACCAAACTACCTCCTCGCTCTGCAGACTCAACAACCCAAACAACATCTGCTATACCAGCAATTAGTCGATTTCTCGCAAGAAATCGCCCCTTGTGTGCAAGACTTTGTATAGGATATTCTGAAAACGTAAACCCCTTTCGCTCTAATCCCTTACGCAAAGTAAGGTGCGATTTAGGATAGGTGTAGTCTAAACCATGAGCTAGAACACTGTGAACCGTGAACCCTGAATTGCTTGCGACACTTTGGGAATAACTATCAATACCATATGCCAAGCCGCTGATGACTTCGAAATTAGGTTCATGTGCTATTTTAAAAAATTGATCTATTTGTGCTTTCCCATAAGCGGTCATCTTGCGGGTACCAACAATAGCAAGAAGCGGAAGTCGCCGATCAGATGCAGCGGCATTTCCTGTACGATAGATAAGAACAGGAGCATCACTCATCTTATTTGGGTTAAAAGGATATTCTTTGTTGAGATAGGAAATCGTTTTTACTCCCATTTTTTCTTGCTTTCTGAAAATCTCAAGAGCCTTAAGACACTTTATTTTGTCAAAAGGATTTATTTTATATACCGATGAGTATTTAATTGTTTCGCCACTTATCAAATAATCAATAGTCTTTTGATTATCAGTATTTAATAAGACAAATTCTCTCAGGTTTTTAGGTGAAAGTCCTGAAAATTGACTCAATAAAAACAAGGACTCATTTGTGGATAGCTTTGAAAACATGCTTAAAGGTATCCCTGTGGACTGAAGAATACATGCAGCCCAACAATAGGTCTATAAGAATTGAGTAAATTTTAAGATATTTGTATCTATGCATCTTGCCCCATATATCGAAACACTTCTTGAAGATAGAAACTTCATAATACTACCTGGTTTCGGAGCTTTTGAGCCAGGGGCCTATTTAGGGATTAGCATCAATGAAAACGGAGAACTTCTTCCTCCAAAACGTGCCGTCTCATTCAATCCGCATTTGTCCAACGATGATTCTGTGTTGGCTACGGTGATCGCTTCAAAGGAACTTTTAAAAGTTGATGACGCAAAAGCAAAACTGAAAGCATTAGTATTTGAATGGAAATCAACCCTTAATAAAGAAGGCGCTTTAGTCGTGGAAGGTTTGGGAAGGTTTGAAAAAGCAAATGGCCTCGTTCAATTGATCACAGAAGCTTCTGAGCTTAAACTAGGAAGTTTTGGCCTCCCTGCCGTGGCTCCGCCATCCAAAAAAGAACAAGTGATTAAGGAGGAGGCCCAGCCTGTTCAAAAAGAAGCTGAACAATCAGAAGTCGAAAAACCTGAAACGCATAAGCCACACCAAAAAGCTGAAGAGAAGCCTGAAGTGGTCAAAGAAGCAGTTTCCTCTCCTTCTATTGCCTATCAACTAGCCATCGTTCTCGCGGCAATAGCTGCCCTGTCGGTAGGCTATTTTTTCTATTCTCAACTAAAAGGCGTAGACCTAAGCAACCTAATTTAGAATGAAGTCGAAAACTCCATCTGACTCTAGAACAGTAACTACTGATCTGGTCCTTCCTAGCGAAACCAACCACTTGAGCCATCTGTTTGGTGGGGCCTTATTAGCCAAGATGGACCGCGCCGCTTACATCACTGCAAGACGTCATAGCAGAAGAATAGCTGTGACCGCATCGGTAAACCATGTCGCTTTTAACACCGCAATTCCTTTAGGTAGCGTGGTAACTATAGAGGCAAGCGTTTCGCGAGCTTTTAAAACCTCAATGGAGATATTTATCGATGTGTTCATTGAAGATCGAATTAGCGGGGGGCGCACCAAAGCCAATGAAGCGATTTACACTTTTGTAGCTGTTGACGATACCATGACTCCGGTTGAAGTTCCAGAGATTGTTCCCGAAAACGAACTAGAGAAATCAAGGTATGAGGCTGCCCTTAGAAGAAAACAATTAAGCTTGGTCTTGGCTGGTAAAATGAAACCTCAAGAAGCTACTGAATTAAAGGCGATTTTTGAGATAGAATAAACCTCTAAAGCCTGTAAACCCATTCCTCTGGGTTAAGCCTCGTTGTATTCTTGTAAAGATAAAATTTGAGATGTGTTTGTCCGCTCACCTTGTCTGTATGAAGCGTTCCAAGACTTTGCTTTGCAACCACCTTATCCCCTTCCTTCACACTTACGTCTTGAAGATTGTAATACATGGTAATATAGTCACCATGACGAACGTAAACCCCTTTTATTCCTTGACGGCTGATCATCACATTCATCACTTCGCCCTCATAAATCGCTCGCGCCTTTGAACCAAATTCTGTGGCAATAGTAACGCCATTATTGAAATGCTTTAATGCTGGATATAACTTATCGGCGTAAGTGCCATAACCAATGCTTTTAATTCCCTTTTCTACAGGCCAGATATGTCTTCCTTTATTCCCTTCGAAATTTTTAGCCAATGCTTCTGCCTCTGGGGTGAGAACGAACCCATCTTTTCGGTTAGCTTTTTTAGCCTTGGCTAATCGCTCTCTATTTGCCTTTTCAATAGCCTCTCGAATCAATCGGTCAATTTCAGAATCAATGCGCTTTCGTTCTTTATCTCGATCAGCGAGCTCTCGGCGATAGGCTCTCTCTTGCTTACGTGCATTAGCCATCAACATTTCTTGTTTTTCCCGGGCTGCAATTAAGGTGCTTTGCTGGCGCCGGTTTTCTTCAACCTTCTCTTCCTTTTGCTTTAGTTGATCCTCTAATGTGGCAGAAATTTGTTGCAATTCTTCTTGTTTGCGAACAAGCCGTTCGGCTTGGGTTGTTCGAAAAGAGGCGTATTGTAATAAATAATTCCACCTTCTTCGCGCATCCTTGAAGCTGTCAGCTGCTAGTAAAAACAACCATTTATTCTTCTCGACTTTTCGCTTATATGAATTGACAATTACTTTCTCGTAATCTTGTTTGATTACTTCGATTTGATCCTTTAGGTCATCGATTCGACTATTGCTTTCTGCTATTTGTCGCTGAAGTAGTTGCACTTCGTTTGCGGTAAGCTCGACAAGGCTCTCAAGGGCATACCTCTTATTGTCAAGGAGTTGAATTTGATCAATTGCCGATCCTTTTAAGCGCATTTGTTGCTGTAATAATCGCTCCATCTGAGCAATTTCTGTCGCGATCTCCTCTTTACGTTTCTCAAGGTTTCGTTGTTGTTGTGTCTTCTGTTGTGAAAACGAAAAATTACAGACGATTAGAAGTACAACAAAAAAGGACCAGAAACGCTTCATTTAATTGTCGTAAAACCAAATGGTATTTGAAAAGGCAAAGTCAATTTCTTATCGAGTTGAACCCCCTCTAGTTCAAGATTAAGCACTCGGTCTCCTGCAACTAATCTTATGACCTCTGGTGTATAAGAATCTTTGTTCTTGTGCTGGTAGGTAATTTTTAGCTTGTCAAATCCTTCGATCTGAAACTCTTGAAAGCTGATTTGAGACTTATCGGCAGAAAGCCCAACCCGATAGTAACCTTTAGCGGGTTTGGTTAAATCTCCGCTAAACACTCGACTAACCACCGTCTCATTGGTAAGCAAATTAACCTCCTTTCGTTCTAATTCTTGAAGACCATCAAGGGATTCTAAAAACAACGGCTGACCCAGAAAAAGCCTTTCAATGTGCTGGTAACTTAATTGGGCAGGAATGATGGTTTCAATGACCGAAACAGAGCCTTTGTAATAGGTTCGATCGAGGCGGTTGTAAAAGGCCACTTCTTCTGGAGACAATAAAGCTTTCGCAACCCCGAGAGGTGCGCTTAAAAGGATTCCTTTGCTTGGCTTTAGTCGCATTGAGAGAGTAACAGCCTTGGTATCGGTATCGTTTTTTAATTCAGCCTTAATTCGAGCTCTAATCCCCTCTGATTCTTGAAAGTTTCTTTGATTAACCTCGAGCGGATGAGATCCTGTACGATTCGAAACGGCGTTTGCCCCTGGCCTAAGTAAGGCACATGAAGTAAAGCTGAGTGCTAACGCATAAAGGGCTACCCGTTTCTTTATCATTCTATTCTAATGCACTGTAATCTCCTAAACTAAGTGAAGTAAAATCGCCGTCGTATATGACGTGATTTCCTATCATTGAGTTTTGAATCTTTGCGTTTGAGATTTTTGACTGACACTGAATAATAGTGTCCTTGATTTCGCAGTTGTCGATATGGGTTTGGCTTCCGATCGAAACATAGGGGCCTATGGTACTATTGTAAATTTTGGCTCCTTTTGCTATGCTACAGGGCTCTACGATAGTGCTGTTGACGATTTCGGCGTCATCATTGATTAAAGCCTCTCCTTCTTTATGCAGAAACCCTAACATTCGACGGTTGGTCTCCACAGTGATCGCTTTGTTCCCACAATCCATCCACTCCGCTACCTCCGCTGTCATAAATTTCTTTCGGGCCTGCATCATTCGCTTAATACCATCATTAATCTGGTATTCTCCTCCATTCACAATTTCATTGTCAAGAACATAGGTGAGCGCATCTCTTAGCTCTTCAACAGCTTTAAAGTAATAGATGCCAATAACTGCCTTGTCAGACACAAAAGTAGTGGGCTTTTCTACTAATGCTTGGATTTGCCCGTTTTCATCTAGTTCAACGACTCCATAAGCTTCTGGGTTTTCAACCTGTTTCACCCAAATCACACTATCTGCAGAGGCATCTAATTCAAATTTTGCGCGAATAAGCGTGTCTGCATACGCGATCACTGCCGGGCCTTCTAAAGAAGGTTTGGCGCACATAATAGCATGTCCTGTTCCCAAAGGCTGATCTTGACGATAAATCGAAGCTTTGGCTCCTAAACTCTCTGCGAGTTCAGTTAAGGAGTCCTCTACGTCGCTGCCAAAAAAAGCTTCATCTCCAATGACAAAAGCGACCTCGTCAACAGGTTCATCTAGTATGGCCGCTATATCTCTAACAAGACGGTGCACGATGGGGCTCCCGGCTACAGGAACTAAAGGCTTTGGAACAGTAAGGGTGTGGGGTCTAAGGCGCGAGCCCCTTCCTGCCATGGGTACTATAATTTTCATTGGGTTATGTTTATGCGGTTCCTGTACTGCCGAACCCTCCAGATCCACGATCTGACTCGTTCAAAGATTCTACCTCCTGCCAGCTCGCAGCTTCATGCTTAGCAATTACCATTTGAGCTATTCGCTCTCCGTTTTCGATAGTAAAATCCTCATTTGAAAGGTTAACTACGATTACCCCTATTTCTCCTCGATAATCTGCATCGATGGTTCCTGGCGAGTTAACCAGACCTATTCCCTTTTTAGCTGCTAATCCACTACGAGGACGGATTTGTGCCTCATGCCCTTCAGGTAATTCAATGAATAAGCCTGTCGGAACAATAGCTCGCATCAGAGGCTTTAGGACAATAGGTTCTGGGTTATTTGCTCGAAGATCCATTCCTGCCGACTGAGAGGTCTGGTAACTAGGCAGTGGGTGAGACGATTTGTTAATGATCTTAACGGGTACCATAAGATGTAAAGAGTCTTTTTAAAGTTGATTTTTCAATAAGTATAACAAAACTAATAAATAAGAGAAGGAACAGTAAGGCCATCAGTAAGCTTGTCGAAAAGAAAAAGAAATGGATAAGAGAAAAGGCCACCGAGAATGTAAGGTATCCCAACATAGGAGCAATTTTGTAAGGAATAGGATATGACTTCATCCCCCACAAAAACGAAATCAACATCATCGCCCCATAGGCTGCTAGGGTGGCTATTGCTGCAGCAATATAACCCATTTGTGGAATAAGGTAGCTGTTTAAGCCTAGGGTGATTAAGGCTCCTAAGCCTGAAATCACCGCGCCTATATAAGTTCGATCTGTAATCTTATACCAAACCGAAAGGTTGTGATAAACTCCTAAAAACAGCGCGCCGAGCAAGACAAAAGGAACAATGATTAGGCCTTCTCTATAGATTTCGTCACGCAAAAAAATCTCGGCAATGGGATGTAAGAATACCATAACCCCTAAGTATATAACACTAGCTAGGGCGACGAAAAAATAGGTAACATCTGCATACTGTTTCTCCTTATTCTCCTTTTTTGCTTCTCTAAAAAAAAAGGGCTCTACTCCCATTCGATAGGCGGTTGCAAAAAGGGTCATGAAAACTCCGAGTTTATAACATGCTCCATAAATCCCCGCTTCTGCTTCACCAGCCAATCTGGTTAGGATAATCTTGTCAAATACTTCGTTGATGGTAAAGGCAATTCCTGCAATCATCACTGGCATTGCATACCTCAAAAGTTGTTTGTAAAGCTTATAATCGAATACCGGTTTATACCTGAAATAAATGGGAAGCATCCAAAATAGAGTGAAAGCACTAGCGATGATGTTAGCCTCAAAAATGGCATCGATTTCATGACCCAAGAATCTCGTTCCTGAGAACTTCAGGTAATAGATGTTTAGACCTACATTAATAACCACGTTGATCGATTTTACAATTGTGTACCTTGTGGCTTGTTCTTGTGCTCTTAGATAAGCAAAAGGGATTACAACTAGCGCATCGAGTATTAGAATATACACTGTCTTCTTTACAAACTCTGGCTGAATCCCAGTAGCGGTTCCAATAAATTCATAGAAGAGGATTCCAAGAGCGAACAAGACCAAAGAAGATGCGGCAAGCGCCCAGATTGAGGTGGTTAAAACCCGATCTGGCTTATCACTTTTATGATAAAATCTGAAGAATGCAGTCTCCATGCCATAGGAGAGCAGCACGTTGAAAAAGGCGATCCAAGAATAAATAAAAATATACTGACCGTATCCCGCTGCTTGATCAAAGGTTGAAGTATATAAGGGTAATAAGAGAAATGATAATGCACGCGGAAGCACTGTGGCTAACCCATAGACAAAAATCTGTTTTCCTAAACGCTTAATAGTCTCCATAAATCTACTGTCTTATGATCGGACGGCTTAACGGCGGTAAGATAAGCTTGGTTTTACGATTTGGACGGCTCAAACAATAAATAAAAATGGCTTCCCCCTCCCGATAAACCTCTAATCTCAGACGGTATGAGTCTTCTATTCGCTCAATGGTTTTTGGTACCCCCTCTATCGCTGCTGTCCAATCACAAGATTTAAATTTTGCTAATTGAAAAGTAACCTCAAAATAGGGACTTCGCTCTGCTCTTCCTGGTAAAACTTTATTAGCAACGATACGATCAATAGGGTAATGATCTGGATAAGCACCACAGGACCACAAAAGTCCCACAAAGAAAAAAGAAAGAATACGAAGCCTGCTTCCCAAGACATAATTACTTATATCCTAAAGATAAACAAACTGAGTGGGGGAACTACCCGTTAAGTGCTTCGGCTCCACCTACAATCTCGAGGATCTCGTTGGTAATTGCCGCTTGACGCGCTTTGTTATAGGTAAGTTTTAACTGATCTCTAAGCTCCTTAGCGTTATCTGTTGCTTTGTGCATAGCGGTCATTCTAGCGCCGTGCTCACTAGCAAAAGAGTCTCTAATCGCTTTGTACAGCTGAATTTTTAGAGACTTAGGAATAAGTTCGTTTACGATTTCCTCTGCCGACGGCTCAAAAATGTACTCCTCAGTGGTAGTTTCTGAAGCGTCTCCCTCTGCTACCATTGGCAAGAACGCTTCGTTCTTAATAATTTGAGTTGCTGCATTTTTAAACGAATTGTATACGAGTCTGATCTCATCGTATTGCTCCGCAATAAAAGCCTCTATTAAATCATTTGCGATAGTCGCAGAAGTGTCAAAAGTAAGATCGTCATAGATTGAGCTATGGTCTCCCGCTCTATTGGCTGCTTTGAGGCCGTCTGCCGCTTTCTTTCCGATCGTTAAAATTTCAACCGACACATCTTTGCCATAAGACTCAGATACCAATTTAACTGCTTTAATAACATTGGTATTAAAAGCCCCGCAAAGCCCTCGATTTGAACTAATAGCTACTAGGAGCACCTTTTTGGTTGTTCGCTTTTCAGCATATAAGTTCTCTATACCTTCATCGAGGTTTTGTCCTAAGCCGGCCAATAAAAAAGAAAGCTTGTCGGCGTAGGGACGCATGGCAACAATAGCATCTTGGGCCTTCTTCAATTTAGCAGCAGAAACCATTTTCATGGCGCTGGTAATCTGCATGGTTGAAGAAACCGATGATATTCTGTTACGTATTTCCTTTAAGTTAGCCATAAAGCCTTTCTTATGCTTGGTGTCGTTTAGTTACTTCAGCAGCCACATCGGTTAGTACTGCAATTGCCTCGTCGGTTAGTTTTCCTGCTTTCAAGCTAGAAAGAACCTCTTGGTGACTCATTCTAAGAGTTTCAATATAGTCCTTCTCAAAAGCCTTAACTGCCGTTACAGGAACTTCTCTAAGTAGGTTTTTAGACCCTGCGTAGATAATCGCTACCTGATCTTCTACAGTGAAAGGATCATTCTGTGCCTGTTTTAGAATTTCAACGTTACGACGTCCTTTTTCAATTACGTTAAGGGTTGCAGCGTCAAGATCAGAACCGAATTTAGCGAACGCTTCTAACTCTCTAAACTGTGCTTGGTCAAGTTTTAAGGTACCCGCAACTTTCTTCATCGACTTGATTTGTGCAGAACCTCCTACACGAGATACAGAGATACCTACGTTAATGGCAGGACGAACCCCTTGGTTGAATAAATCTTGCTCTAAGAAAATCTGACCGTCAGTAATCGAAATTACGTTGGTTGGGATATAAGCAGAAACATCTCCCGCTTGTGTTTCAATGATAGGAAGGGCGGTTAGCGATCCTCCTCCTTTTACTTTATCCTTTAGTGATTCTGGAAGGTCGTTCATGTTCTTCGCAATTGAATCATCTGCGATAACTTTGGCTGAACGCTCAAGTAGTCTTGAGTGAAGGTAGAAAACGTCTCCAGGATACGCCTCACGCCCCGGTGGACGACGCAGAAGAAGTGATACCTCACGGTAAGCTACTGCCTGCTTAGAAAGATCATCATAAACGATTAGCGCTGGACGACCCGTGTCTCTAAAATATTCTCCGATTGCTGCACCAGCAAAAGGAGCATAAACCTGCATAGGCGCAGGATCTGATGCGTTTGCTGCAACAATTGTAGTATAAGCTAAAGCTCCCTTGTCTTCAAGAGTTTTAGCAATAGCTGCTACCGTTGAAGCTTTTTGACCAATAGCTACGTAAATACAGTATACTGGCTCGCCTGCATCATAAAATTCTTTTTGATTTAGAATCGTGTCGATACAAACAGTGGTTTTACCCGTTTGACGGTCACCAATAACCAGCTCACGCTGACCTCTACCTACAGGAATCATCGCATCAATCGCCTTAACTCCTGTTTGAAGCGGTTCGTTTACTGGCTGTCTGAAAATTACCCCTGGCGCCTTACGTTCAAGAGGCATCTCGAAGGTCTCTCCTTCGATAGCTCCTTTTCCGTCGATTGGCTCACCAAGAGTGTTAAGAACACGTCCAACTACACCTTCTCCAACATTGATAGAAGCGATACGTTGTGTTCTTTTTACTGTAGAACCTTCTGTAATTTCTTTAGATGGACCAAGAAGTACAACACCTACGTTGTCCTCTTCAAGGTTAAGCACAATTCCTTGCATTCCTCCATCGAACTCAACAAGTTCTCCGTATTGTGCATTAGATAGACCGTAAATACGTGCGATACCGTCACCAACTGTAAGTACAGTTCCTACCTCGTCAAGGGTAGCGCTAGCGTCAAATCCTTCGATTTGCTTTTTTAAGATTGCTGAAACTTCAGCTGCTTTTACTTCTGCCATCGTTATAGACTATTAGAAAATTCTCTTTTTAATCGATTCAGTTGTTTTGAAAGACTTGCATCAAACTGCAGGTCATTAATTCTTAGGACAAATCCACCGATAAGTTCAGGTACGATTTGTTTTTCAAGAGTTACCTCTGAATAACCAGAGGCCTTGATTTTTGCAATGATTTCGTTATCAAAAGTTTCAGTAGTAGCCGAACTGCTTTTCAGGGTTGCAACTACTGCTCCACGAACTTCATTGTGCTTTTCAGCGTAGCGAACAATAACGTCTTGAAGTAATTCAAGTCGCCCGTTACTAACAAGAGCATTAAGCAGGCCGTTTGTCAATGGATTTAACTCAGTGAAAATTTGATCGAGATACGCTCTTTTTACTCTGCTACTCGCAACAGGCGATTCAAGCACAGCAACTAATTCATTGTTTTCAGACAAAGTTAGTTTGATAGAAGCTAGATCACTTTGTACGGCGTCGACAGCATTCTTTTCAGAAGCCGCGGCATACAAAGCTTTTGCGTATCGTAATGAGGCTCTCGAGTGTTTCATAGTTTATTTTAAGTTTACCTCTCCAAGCAAACCGTTCACAAATGACGCGTCTTTTTTGGCGTCAGAAAGTTCTTCTTTCAATAATTTTTCAGCTACCGAAATAGAAAGTTGAGCTACCTCAGCTTTTATCTCTGCTAAAGCCTCTTTTTTCTCTACCTCAATGGCTTCTTTCGCGCTAGCGATGATTTTTGCTGCTTCTGCTTCAGCGTTTGCTTCAGCCTCGGCAATCATCTTAGCCTTCATTTCACGAGCTTCCTTAAGCATAGCGTCACGATCTTCGCGAGCCTGATTAAAAAGTTTTTCGTTTGATGAAGAAATGCTTTCCATCTCTTGCTTAGCCATTTCTGCAGCTTCAAGAGCGTTCTTGATGCCTTCTTCTCTCTCATCAAGAGCAGAAATGATAGGCTTCCAGGCAAATTTTACCATTAAAAAAATCACAGCAAGCATTAACACGCTTTGCATGATGAATAATCCTGGTGAAAAATCGTTTAATAGTTGTTCCATTCTTTTATTACCATTTTAATTAAAGTGCTGCTGGCCGCCAAACGCGGCCAACCCACTTTGTTTTAAGGTTTATTTTCCTAAGAAAAGGGCCCCAAAGGCCAAACCTTCTAAAAGTGCAGCAATAATAATCATCGCTGTTTGGATCTTGTTGGTTGCTTCCGGCTGACGCGCAATACCTTCCATTGCACTTCCTCCGATATTACCAAGTCCGATTCCTGCTCCGATAACGATTAAGCCTGCACCTACTAAATTTGGAATTGTCATAATAATTGAACTATAGATTAAACAAAATTTTAATATTAATGATGGTCGTGTTCTTCTACCGCCATACCAATAAACAAGGCTGAAAGCATAGTGAAAATATATGCTTGTAAAAAGGCTACTAGAAGCTCGATTAAAGTCAAGAAAAACGATAGGGCTAATGAAAGCAGGGTAGCTCCAGCTGCGCCTAAAGTGCTTTTCATAATGATTGCGATAGAAATAAGGCTCATAACCACAATATGCCCTGCTGAAATGTTAGCGAACAAACGAATCATTAGTGAAAATGGTTTCGTTAAGGTTCCTAGTAATTCGATGGGTGCTAAAATGATTTTCATAGGAACAGGAACTCCTGGCATCCAAAAAATATGTTTCCAATAGTCTTTTGTTCCACTAAACTGTGTGATAAGATACGTGAAGAGCGCTAAGGTAAATGTTACAGCTAATTGTCCTGTTATATTAAACCCAAGAGGGGTAAGACCTAATAAGTTCGATGTCCAAATAAAGAAAAATACCGTCATTAAAAAGCCTGTAAACCTTCGATAGTGTTTCTCTCCGATGTTGGGTCTGGCGATTTCGTCTCGTACATATAAAATTAGCGGTTCAAGAACTCGGCCGAACCCTGTTGGTACGGCTTGTTTTTTGTACTGCTTAGCAAGTCGTCCGAATGCTATTAACATAAGTATACTAACCAATAAAAACCCAAAGATACTCTTGGTTATTGATAGGTCTAACACAGCATGAGCATTAGTCGGATGGTGAGCCTCGTCAAACTCAACCGCGTGAGCACCTTCATTTAATTCGTAAATCTTTTCGTGGTACTTAACTAATGAAACCCCGTCGCTTTCAACCACATGGTGACCTGAGTCATCATGGTGAAATTCAGAAGACATGAAAGTTCTTAACCCTTTTGAACTGTAGACAATAACCGGCAGTGGAAATCCGATATGTTTGCGATGACCCTCTGCATCATTATAGGAAAATAAATGAAAGTCGTGAGCGTCTTTTATGTGGTGAAGGATATATTCGTTGATCTCAGACTCGCTTGTAACGGCTCCATGACCTTCAGAACCACCGTCTGATTTTGGTGCTGCGCTAGAGGCAAGCGCCGAACAAAAAACAAATAAACTTATTAAGCCGAGTAACTTATTTCTGCCAGATTTCCCTAGGATCATGTGAGTTGTTTCTATCTCTGCGATTTTCAAAATCGTGGCAAAGGTAAGTATTCTTCTCTAGTTATAAACCTTTGTCAATTAATTTTATTCGGTTTGTCTTGAGGCTGAGACGACAATACCGCTTGTAATCCAAACACTTCTATAGACAAAGTAATAAGGAGCGGTATTAAATACCCTGTTTTCTCAATGTCATCGGTGCCCGAAAGTGTTTCCAAGTCGTCGAAATACAATAGCATAAACACAATTAATTTTAGGGTGAGAAATCCTAAGTACCCAAAGCCAATATAGCCTGATTTGCCTTTCGTTATCAATATCAAAACAATCAAACCACCAAGCACAATCATCGCGCCAAAAAACAGATAGAATGATCTGGCTAGTTGATCACTAAAAAGAAAATGGGTTAAGCTTAAAATAAAGGGTATGCTAATAGCTTTTAATACTTTCTTAATCATTTGTTTTCTTTTAACACTTGAATAATGACTGAAAACATCGCTAGAAAAACTCCGAGCAGCGTAATTAAAGACGGTATCCATTCCTTTTCAAAACGATCACCAAGCTTTTCGCCAAAAAAATTAAATACAACAATAATCAGTGCCATTTGAATGGCAATTCCACTATACTTTATCGCCAAACGAAATTTGTTGTCACTCATTACAAAACTTGTTTTTCATAAAAAAGGGCCCAGTTCTTCGTCTGATAAGCCGCGATATACTCTGATTCTGTAAGGACATATAAAGGCACTAAAGACAGGAGTTCTGCATTGTTATCGATAAATTCCTGGATGTAAGAGGTCTCAAAAAAGCGATGAAGCACAGCCAGAGTATGGTCGGCGTCAAATTGTTCTAAATAAGCCTTAGCTAAATAATTCTGAGCTTTGAGCGCTTCGGACAGTCTGCTCTGAAATTTAACCTGCTCCTTTGAAGTCATTTTGCTGACATCTAATACTAATGAAACTCTGTTTTTAGCAGAATTGCTATTTGCTGCCTTTTTAGACTGCAGGTTGATTACCTTAAGGGTTTGAATGGCCTCTCTTGATAAATAACTATTGGGGTAGAGCAGTCGTAACTGTTCTAGGGCCTTCTCAAAAGCTTCAAGGCCTGCAATCTTGAATTCGTTTTTTGCAAATAATAGGGCCGCAGAAGGGCTAATTCGTAATTGAGCTTTGTTAATGCTGTCAAATGTTGTTCGCAACTCTTGATGCTTGCGATCAATATATAGCTTAGCCAATCTTTGCTCTAATGCAATCGTTTCGATTCCTTTCGAATTGAGATGCCGCGAAAAAAGACTGTTCGGATGCTCCTTAAGCAATCTGTTTTTATAAGCCTGAGCGGTGACCTCATCTGTATCAATGCTAATCAAATAGAGGGTATAAAGCGTGTTTGCCTGTATCAAATCAGAAGAACCCTCTAATAATGGCTCAAGTAATTTTACAGCACTTGAATAATCTTCAAAGGTGTAATAATAAATAGAGGCGCTTGTAAAAAGAGCTTCAATCTTTTCTTTGATTAAATCGTCAACAGCCTCTTGATTCACCGGAATCTCTCCAAGCTTTTGCGCAACAGCAGAATTGATTTCGCTCTCTATAACAGACGTCGGAGCTGAAACGCGTTCATCTGGTTTTTCGCTTTTTTTAATCTCAGCATCTGCAATGGCGCGTTCTGGGGAAACACTTCGAAGTGACCAATAATCAACGTTTGATCGAGCTCCCCATTGTTTTTCAAATGCTAACTTCCCAGATTTTAATAATTGCTCATTATTAAAATAAAAGTTTGATACACTCTCTATCTCTGAATCTTCGTTTTCCTCTTGGTCCATTTCAGCCAATAATTGTTCGGCGCGCTCTTGTTTTTGTTTGACTTCGATTTCGTTGCGAACTTTCGATGTTATTCGACTTACTCTTTCCTCTTCAGTAAGCTCAGCATAAGCGAGAAGTGTATCTATTTCTGTTGCGCGATCTAGCAGTACAAATAACTCTGATATATGTTTGTGAGCTCCTTGACGAGCTTCTAATTTCAGGGGCTCGATAAGCGATTGATGCTCTAGTAAACTGTCTAAATACGAAAATGCTCCACGATAATTTCTTCGCTGTAGTTCAAATGATATAAGAGTGTCAAAATTTGCAATTTGTAGCGCCGGTGATCCCAAATCATTCGAATTTTCAAAATGCGAAATAGCGTTTTGAAGAAAATCATTGGTGGTAGTGTCGTTTCTGAATAAGCTCAGTTCTTTTAATCCCTTAGAGCGGTAAATAAACCCTCGATCTTCGAAGTTGTTCCATCGTTTGAGCATCCGGTCTAAGGCCTTGTGATAATCTTCGGTGTTTAGATTCTCTTGATCGGTCAAGGCTATTTGAGCGAGTATTCGGTACGGAGCATAACGATAGCTTCTATCTTTAGCCAATTGTTTCAGAAACTGATTTGATGAAACCTGTTGGTTTTGTTTTTGAAGCAATTGGGCAAGAACCCACTGGGTTCGTCGCAGTAATGAATCAGGAATTTTCTGTTCTAGAGCGTATTCGAGATTTTTAAGCGCGGCCGAGGGATCTTGCGACTCCAATCTTATTTGCGAGCGAAGAAGCAAGGCGAGATAACGCTGATCCCATTTTATCGGAGCTAGAATTTCTACTTTATCTAGGGCCTCTTCGGCAGCCGGGTAGTTTTTTGTTGAAAAGAAAACGAACGCTTCGCCTAAGTAACCTGCAGCAATAGCCTGACTTCTATTTGAATAGGACCTAAGCTTTCTAAACGCCTCCAGTGCAGGAAAGGGTCTTGCGTTAAAATACCGACTATATCCTAAGAGTTCGTAGGCACGATCCAACCTATCGTTCTTTTCCTTTTGGCCAACTTCGATCGAAAAGCGTTGTATTGCCTTAACCGCTTTCTCTTCAACCCGTTCAAGAGAATTGTTTGTAGCGGTATCTGTTGGGCGTGTAAAATACCACTTGGGTAAAGGAGATAGCGGTTCTAATAGATTGTTTTGGCTCGAGTTTCGCTGATCTAAAAACTTTAGTAGTGCCTGCTCACCATTATATAAGGTATTAAACTTGGCGTTTAATCGCTTCGACTGCAGTCTAGTTCGCGACGAAGGAATGATTGCGCACGAGCCCAGAGTTAACAATAGCCCAAGAAATAAAGAAAGTCGTATCCGCTTCACCCGACTAAGTTAAGTCCTAATCAGTACATCTTAAAATCTATAGAAGCTTCGTATTTTTGCTAAAAAGAATTGCCATGAATTTTCACTACTTAACGGTATCTAAAATTGAGCGGTTTAATGCTGACTCTTTGGCTATTAGCTTGGCTGTACCTAATCATTTAAAGTCAACTTTTCGCTTTGAGCCCGGTCAATATATCACCTTTAGTCATTCGGTAGGCGACAAGGAAATTCGCAGATCTTATTCTATCGCCTCAGTCCCCAAAGACGAGATGATCACCGTTGGGATCAAAGAAGTGGCCGGCGGTATATTCTCTACTTATGCTAATAAAACGCTTAAAGAAGGAGCTGTTTTGGAGGTAGCTTCTCCTGAAGGCGGGTTTGTTCTCGATAAAGAGGCAAGTTCAATCTTGGCAATAGGCGCAGGGAGTGGTATAACGCCGCTACTAAGTATTATGAAAGCGGCCCTGTCAAACAACCCAAATGTAAAAGTTGGTTTGATCTATGGAAATCAGAGTGAACACTCGATGATGTTTAAGGATTCGATTCAGGAACTTTCTCAAAACTTTAGCGACCGTTTTTTTGCAGTTCACGCCTTTTCTCGTGAGCAAGTAGGCGACTACTTCGGAAGAATCGATAGGGGTGTCATTCTGCACGCGTTGAAAAATAAACTTGCCGGGATAGGAGAGCCAGACAAAACCTACCTCTGTGGCCCAGAAACAATGATTCATCTTGCAAAAGATACACTTTTAGACCAAGGCATAGCCGCAGAGCATGTTTTGTTTGAACTTTTCGTGGCCTCAGAAAATGCCAAAGATATTAATGTCAGTGGGATGGCATCTGTTCGTGTTCTGCTAGATGGGGAGACCCATGAGGTACAAGTGCCTAAAGAAGAATTCCTTTTAGATAGTCTTTTAGAACAGGGTATTGATGCTCCGTATTCTTGTCAGGGAGGGTCTTGTAGTAGCTGTATTTGTAAAATCACAGAGGGGAGTGCTGATATGGCGCGTAATCAGGTACTCACAGACAATGAGATCACGAACGGGTTTATACTGAGCTGTCAGGCTAAGATTACTTCAACGACTATAGCTGTAGACTTCGACAACGTTTAAATCGTCGAGAGGTAGGCTGAAATCACTCGGCTGCCTTCTTCATATCCAAGTTGATATGCCTTTTCGATTCCTGATTTATCTAAGAACCCTATCGTTTTAAGTCCTTCAGGTTGGATGTAAAAGTCACAAGCCTTTAGTTTTTCAATCGTACGCGAGTAAATCATTAGGCTGCTTACCCTGGCGGTAAGTTGAATCGCGTTTTTCAACTGATGAGGTTCAACCATGCTCAGTTCGGTGGTGTTAGATCCGATGATTCTATCCGAATAATCCGTTACCAATTCTAACGGAAAATTACTAAGGATTCCTCCGTCAGCATAGAGCTGCCTGCCTATCGTCACAGGGCTAAACACGGGGGTCAATGAGGCTGAAGCTAGTAAAGGTTTAATCAATTCCCCACTATTAAATTCTTTCAGACTACCATCTAATAAATTAGTGGCGGCCACATGCAACGGCAATTGAAGCTCTTCAAAACTGTCGTGCATTAAAAAGCCCTTTAACAGGGCGTAATAGCGCTCTGTATCAATAAGGCCTGGTTTAGTAATGCTAAAGTAATTGTACTTAAAAAGCGGTGCCTCTTTGAAGAAAGAAAGCATGTCCTCTGTCGAATTTCCATTCGCAAATAATGCTCCAACAAGAGCGCCGGCACTAGATCCAGCAACCCGATCAATTTGAATTTCGTGCTCCTGAAGCGCCTTTATAAAACCAATATGGGCCATTCCACGAACGCCTCCGCCAGAAAGAACAAGAGAGGTGTGTTTAGAATTATCGAAACTCATAAGGAGGGGTTTAAATACAAAGATAACCACAAAATGAAGCCTAAAGTCTTAACTTAGAGTTTCGAAAAAGTTAAGCTATGAGTGAGACCTACTATGATCCAAAAGACCTTAAAAACTTCAAAAAAATCACCGATTGGAGCGAGCCTCTTGGTACACGATTTTTCGAATACTACTCCAAAGTTTTTGAAGAGGGTGCTCTTTCGGCAAGGGAAAAATCATTAATCGCTTTGGCGGTAAGCCATGTGGTAAAATGCCCTTACTGCATCGATGCATATACCAAGGATGGTCTTCAAAGAGGAATCACAGAAGAAGAGATGATGGAGGCTGTGCACGCGGGCGCAGCAATTGAAAGCGGAGCAACACTGGTTCATGCGGTTCAAATGATGAATAAGCATAAAAGGCTTTCTCACTAGATGGCAAAATCATCCCTTCAACGGTCGAAGCACTTACTTTCAGACCCAAAAAATCAGCTCAAAGTTTTATCATCAGGAATGTTTTCTTCAGGCACACTGCCCACATTTTCAGACAAATTAAAAGGGCTGGATGTTTTGCTTAAAACCGATGATCTTGAAATTCTTCAGGTTAACTTAGGTTATATGTGCAACCAAACTTGCGCTCATTGCCATGTAGACGCAGGGCCAGATCGAAAGGAGATTATGTCTTCAGACACTATCGATCAAGTTATTGATGCGATTGGGCGTTTCAGGCCGAATACACTAGACTTAACCGGGGGGGCTCCTGAAATGAATCCAGAATTTCAACGATTAATACGTGCCGCTGTTTCCCTGTCTGTAAAAGACATCATTGTCAGGTCTAATCTGACCATTTTAGAGTCAAACAATCACTATAAAAACTATCCGCAATTTTTCAAAGAAAATGGTGTTCATGTTGTATCATCATTGCCTCACTATTCTATGCGAACAACTGACCGCCAGCGAGGTGAAGGGGTGTTTTCTAAATCAATTACCGCTTTAAAACGACTCAACGAATTAGGTTATGGTCATGAAAAGCATTTAAAACTTGATCTTGTATACAATCCTTCGGGTGCATTTCTTCCGGGGTCAGAAAAAGAATTAGAGGCTGATTTCAAACGCAAACTGAAAGCTGATTTCGATATTGATTTTAATGAGCTGTTTTGTATTACCAATTTACCCATTTCACGATTCTTAGAATATTTAATCGCTACAGAAAATTATGAGGAGTATATGGAGACACTGGTTGAGGCCTTCAACCCTTCAACATTGTATGGCCTTATGTGTAGAAACACCCTCTCGGTCGGATACGATGGTAGCCTTTACGATTGCGATTTCAATCAAATGTTACAAATACCAATTTCAGGAGACAAACGCTATTTAGCCGATCTCGCATCTAGCGCGTATTCAAACCGAAAAATTAATGTTCATCAACACTGCTATGGCTGCACTGCGGGCTCGGGCAGTTCATGTCAAGGGAGCATTAGTTGATTCACCCTTTCTAATATTACTTGCGGGTCAATACTCGCCATAGCTGATTCATAGCCCTTAAATGTGCGCTTGCCAAAAATTGAAGAGGGGAGAAACGGATATTTCTCTGGATCAGGTAGAAATTGATTCTCGTCGGGCTGAGCCAAGACAGAAAAACCACAGCTAGGTGCGGTCGCTCCCCAAATTGTAATGACGGGCACTCCGTAGTTCGCAGCAATATGTCCGTTAGCACTATCCATGCTAATCATAACTCCTAAAGACTGTATTTCTTGTATCTGCATCTCAAAAGAACGCGTTGCGGCATTTTCATGTGCAATTCCATCAGATACCCACTGGTCGAATTGCTGAGACTCTATCCCTTTAGCCCCAAATAATACCGTTCGGTATTTTCTGCTAAGCTGTTTTAACAGCTCAGCTGTAAGACCTATTGGGTACGTTTTATGTTTATGTGCTGCAAAAGGAGCAATTCCTACTTTCTGAAATTCAGCGCTAACCCTGTTTCTGACAATTTCATCAAGCAAAACCTTCTCTTCTAATAAAAAGCCAAGCCGGGCTATTGTTTTTAAATAAGCCTGAACTTGTGTGTCCAAAAGCTCTTTTGGTTTAGGGCCTTTCCTTGTCCATTGTCTTCGAAGTCGTCGTTGTTTAGTGCGCTGACTAATGTTAAGACCCCTCCATCTCAAAAAGAAACAGAGGATGCGACTCCTGAGGCTAAAATGTAAATCAGCAACATCAGTAATGCCTTCGGCTACAATTAATTTAGACAATTGCCAAAGACCAAAGAGGCCCCGATATTTTTGGGGATCAAAAGCAATCGTATTCAAACCACTCTCAAAAGAGAAAATCGTCAAAGGAAAAGCCTTAGAGAGCATGCTTAGTTCAACATCAGGAAAAGCTCTATTAAACGCCCTAATCATAGGGATAGTCATCGCTACATCTCCTAAAGCGGAAAAGCGTATTAGCAATAGCTTTCGGGTGCTATTATGCTCTTTTGGCCTCACGCAGCACTGGGTTTAAATCGTCGTCGTTATACATTTTCATCTGTTTATAGACCTTCATATACTTTCGTCCTGATTTAAAGTCTTCGAGCAATTGTTCGATTGCGCTCATTAGATCGGTCCGCTGCTCAAGCAGTACATCTAGCTTCTTTTGACAAGCTTGGCGGTGATTTTCGCTAGCCTCTGCGCGAATTGCCTCCTCCTGCATGTGATAAATTTTAAGCGCCAAAATAGACAATCGATCGAACGCCCAGGCAGGACTTTCTGTGTTGATTTGAGCATCTTTTATAACCTCAACATCTTTATATTCATTCAAGAAAAAAGCGTCAAGGTTTTCAACCAAATCTGTACGGTGTTGATTGCTTGCGTCTATTTTTCGCTTGAGCACTAGAGCACCTTCTGGGTTAATATGAGGATCGCGAATGATATCCTCATAGTGCCATTGAACCGTGTCAATCCAATTCTTAAGATAAAAGAGGTGTTCAATATCTCTCTTTTTATAAGGATTTGAAATGGGCTGATCAACACTATCAAACCTATGATAGTCCTCGATACTCTGTTCAAAAATCTGATACGCCTTTGTCGTTAAATTTGCTGCAATCATAACTTTTTTAGATTCGAACTAAATTTTGTTCTGTGTGTTCTTAGTTTGTACTTTTACGCTCTCAAGTAACGTATTATGTGGGCTTCATTCTTTAATTGGATTTCAATCCTGTTTTCTGACGTGCTTCTAGCACCATACGATTTATTAAGATTTACTAGCAACTGGTGGTTAGCAAATGGTGTCAATTGGCTATTTGTTATCGTTGGTTTAGTTGCAGGCGCATATTGGATGGGCGAACTTAAGAACTATCACGAGAGCGGAGAAGAAAACAAAGACAACTCTGCCCACTCGTTCTTATAGATCGAATCCAATATCCTTGCGATAATTCATCTTGTCAAATTTAACTTGACTCAAGCTGTTATAGCTTTTAGCCAACGCTTCATCTTTATCTTTTCCAAAAGAGGTTAATGCAAGTACACGACCCCCTGAAGTGAGAACTTCCCCTTCTTTTAAGGTGGTTCCCGCATGAAATACAACAGATTCTGTTACCTGCTCAAGCCCTTTGATCTTTTTGTTCTTTTCATAAGCCTCAGGATATCCTCCTGAAACGGCAATAACTGTGGCGGCGGTTTGAGGGTTGACCGAAAGTTCGACCGAGCTAAGAGCTCCTTGTGCTATAGCCTCAAATAAATCAACCACGTCACTTTCAATTCTTGGGAAAACCACCTCAGTTTCGGGGTCTCCCATTCTAACGTTATACTCAATGACATACGGCTTGCCTTTTACAACCATGAGACCAATAAAAATGATGCCTTTGTAATTGTAATTCTCTGCCTTTACCCCGTTGACAGTTGGTTTAACCACCTCCTTTTCAATTTTTTCGAATAATTGGTCGTCTACGAAGGGGACAGGAGAAATAGCTCCCATTCCGCCAGTATTAAGGCCGGTATCTCCTTCGCCAATCCTTTTATAGTCCTTAGCTAAGGGGAGAATCTTGTAACTGCCTGTATTGTCTACTAAAGTAAAGCAGCTGCATTCGATTCCGTCTAAAAACTCCTCAATAACTACTTTTTGTCCGGCTTCACCAAAACTATTGTGGGTTAAAAATTGAGCCAATTCGTTTTTTGCATCAGCTAACTTGTCTAAAATAAGCACGCCTTTACCCGCAGCTAACCCGTCTGCTTTAAGTACATAGGGAGGGTTCAATGATTCTAAGAATTTATAGCCCTCTTCAATATTTTGAGAAGTAAAGGTTTGATAGGCAGCTGTGGGTACTCCGTGTTTTTGCATGAAGGCTTTTGCAAAATCTTTTGAGCCTTCTAGCTGAGCAGCTACTGCATCTGGACCAACGACTAAAATAGCGCTTAGGCTAGGGTCGTTTTGAAAAAAATCAACGATTCCTTTAACAATCGGAACCTCGGGTCCTACAATTAGCATCGTAATGTTGTGCTCTAAGCAAGCTTGTCCTAATTCAGTAAACTGATCAACCCCAATATTCAAGTTTAAAGCTATCTCTGTGGTTCCTGCATTCCCTGGGGCTACATATAGCGCCTCGCATCTATTGCTCTCTGCTATTTTGTGTGCTATGGCGTGTTCTCGCCCTCCTGACCCGACAATTAGTACGCGATGATTCATTTTTTCTTATTCTGATGATTAAACGTTCTATGTTCTTTTCTATACCACTCCTCGGGCGCTAAACTCTTGAAGTATTCGATCGTCTTTCTTAGGCCTTCTTTTCGTTCGTGTTGAGGACTCCAGCCCAGCAGCTCCTTCGCTTTGGTAATATCCGGCTGTCTTTGGGCAGGGTCATCTGTAGGCAGTTCTTTAAAAGAAATCGGTTGTTCAGACCCCATGATCTCTTTGATCTCAGTCGCAAAGTCTAAAATGCTTATCTCGTCTGGGTTTCCTAGATTCACTGGCAAGTGATAATCAGAACGAAGTAGACGGTAAAGCCCCTCTACGAGGTCATCAACATAGCAAAAACTTCTGGTTTGTTGTCCGTCCCCAAAAACAGTTAATGGCTCGGAGCGCAAAATCTGACCTATAAAGGCAGGAATGACTCGACCGTCATTTAGCCTCATTCTAGGGCCATAAGTATTGAATATTCGTGCTATTCTAGTATCTAAGCCATGAAAGCGATGATAGGCCATGGTCATTGACTCCTGAAAACGTTTAGCCTCGTCATACACCCCTCTAGGGCCAATGGCATTAACGTTTCCAAAAT
>Ga0209555_10000124_pt1 | contig 64936 bp, 61 predicted proteins | sample SaaInl85LU_5_DNA_FD_184643 | JGI IMG/M metagenome (GOLD analysis project Ga0209555, IMG submission 184643) | Marine microbial communities from expanding oxygen minimum zones in the Saanich Inlet - ESP_85LU_5_DNA (SPAdes) (version 2) | ecosystem: Environmental > Aquatic > Marine > Intertidal...
AGCTCGCAGAGCAGATTATTGAAGTGTCTAGTGGCGGAGGTGCTATTCAGATTCAGATTAACGGGCAGGGGGACTTTCAGTCGTTTAAACTCGATCCTGAATTCCTTAAAGAAGACGCTGATTTTGTTGAAGAGACATTGTTAGCTGCGGTTCAAGAAGCAGCTGCGAAGGCAAAGGAGACAAGTGAGGAAGCCATGGGCTCAGTGACTGGCGGCATGGGTGGTTTTCCGGGATTCTAATTCGTGACTCCTGCTTACGAGTATCTGCTTAATAAGCTCAAGAAATTACCTGGGCTTGGCTATCGTTCCGCGGAGCGAATCGCCATGCATTTGCTTGTTGAGAAGACCGACGAGCTCGAGGGCTTGATTCGCTCACTGGATGCTGCGCAGAAAGTTGTCGGGCGCTGTGCGACCTGCGGTAATATGGCCGAAGGTGAGCTCTGCTCGATATGCGTCGATACGGGGCGCGATTGCTCTAAAGTGTGCGTGGTTGAGCATGTCCCTGATTTAATTGCGATTGAGCGTTCAGCAGCATGGAAAGGGCAATATCATGTTTTACATGGTAAACTCTCACCGATTCATGGTGTTGGGCCAGAAGCCTTAAACTTTGAAAGCCTGCAGCGACGTATCGAGCAGGGTGACATTCAAGAATTTGTGCTGGCTTTATCGAACGATATCGAGGGCCAGGCGACTTGTCATTACATACAAGAGGAGATTATCGGTAATCGAGAGATTCAAGTGACACGTATCGGCTTTGGACTCCCTAGCGGCGGCGGAGTGACCTATGCGGATTCAGTTACTTTGCGCAGTGCCCTAGATGGTCGCCGAGACTATGAATAGACTCTCACTTCACTAAACCAGAGTCGACCGGCTCATACTGCCAATTAAAGTAAAAGTTTGATAGCTTGGTATGCCGCCCCATTTTTCTTTTGAGCTAGGAGTCGAAGTCTATAGATCTGACGATTATACTTCGAGTATTCACCTCGCCTATAGTTATTGCGACACCTGCTAGCATTCGTTCGCGTGCGTTTTGAAATTAGAAGGCAAAAATTTCACACGCAAATGATTCATAGAGCCCTACCATGAACCTTAAAAAAATAGTTCCCGTTGTATTCAGCATCGTTGCGTCGATTGCTAGCGCAGGCAGCCAGGTTTCTTCAGCGCAATGGATTATGGCGCAAGGAGTTGAGGCAAGCTCTGTGACTCATTATCGCCTTGAGATTTCTCTGAGTGAGAAGCCAACGGCGTTCGAAGTGCAGCTGACTGCAGATTCGATTTACCGTTTCTACGTCAATGGGACTCTCATTGCCACAGGCCCTGCTTCAGGTGACCTAAAGAAATGGCGCTATGATACCCTCGATATTGCCCCACATTTACGGGTAGGGGAAAACGTTCTTGCGGCGGTTGTCTGGCACCCATCGGGTGATTGGCAAGTGCCAATGGCCTTGATGCAAGGATCGCCCGGTTTCTATCTTCGCAGTGATGCAGCTCCATCGGTAAATACTGGCGTTGCTGCGTGGAAAACCTTTATCAATCCAGCCTATGCGCCGCAGAAGCGGAATCGATTTAAAGGTTATTTTGCGCTAGGGGATTTTGAGAATTTTGACGCAAATGTCTACCCGTGGGGATGGGAGACGAATGACTTTGACGATCGCGATTGGGTGGATGCCGAATTAGGGAAGCAAGACTATCGTATGATCCCGCGACAGATTCCGATGATGGAGCATCGATCTGAGCGCCTGCAAGCCGTTCGTCGGACTGAAGGCGCGGATCTAGTAACCGATCGGTTTCTTGAAGGCCACGCGCCTTTGACGATACCAGCTCACTCAGAAGTTACCTTGCTGCTGGATCGTGGGGAGTTGAGCAATGCGTATCCAGAACTGACACTTAGCGGAGGTAAGGATGGCGTCGTTCAGATGGCATATGCGGAGTCGCTGATGCTCGCAAAAATGACCTTGCGCAAAGGGGATCGAAGCAAAATTCAAAACAAGGTTTTTGAAGGACCGCATGATCAAATTAAGTCTGATGGCGGACAGCTTCGCTCTTATCGTCCGCTTTGGTTTCGCACCTTTCGCTACATACAACTTCACATTGTTACTGATGAAGACCCTTTAACTTTGGTGGACTTGAAAACAGAGACCATTGGTTATCCATTTGAAGAAATTGCATCCTTCGATGCTGGCCAAGACGAGTTGGAGCGGATCTGGGATGTCGGTTGGAGAACACTGCGACTGTGCGCAGTCGACAACTTTTACGACTGTCCATTCTACGAGCGATTGCAATATGTCGGCGATACACGGATCGAAGCGCTCATCTCAGTTTATGTTTCAGGTGACAGTCGATTGATGCGCAAGGCAATTGATCTCTTCAGAGATTCGCAGGACGGATACGATATTACTGCGAGCCGTTACCCCAGTAGGGTCAGGCAAGAGATTCCCACTTTTTGCAATTGGTGGATCGCTATGGTGCATGATTATAAGATGCTAGAGGGCGACCGGGCGTTTATCGAAGAGATGATGCCCACGATCGAATCGATTATTTCGCGTTTTCAAGCAAATACCGATACGAAGACTGGCCTTGTTCAATTTAGTCTCGGCCGTGAATGGGATTTCGTTGATTGGGCTGGCCATCTAGCACATCTTAAGGAGCGGAGATCAAATACAACATCACCCTCTGGACTCCTTACGCTCAATCACCTCTATGCAGTTCAGCATGCTGCCGAGATTATGCGTTACATTGGTCGAGATGAACAGGCAGAGGAATACCTCGCACTCGGTGAGCGCCTCAAGCTTGCAGTTATGACGCATTGCTGGGATGAAGATAGGGGGCTTCTTACCGATGATCCGGGTCACCAGCGATTGACTGAGCATGTCAATTTGCTTGGCATCTTAACAGATACAATTCCACCTGCTAAGCAAGCCGAGGTCATGCAAAAGATTCTAGACGGACAACCGTCAATGACCCAGGCAACGATCTACTTTCGCTTCTATTACAATCGCGCTCTAGTCAAAGTTGGCATGGCGGATCGTTATCTCGACACTCTGGACATTTGGCGCGCCCAGTTGGAGTTGAATTTAAGCACTTGGGCAGAAAAACCAGAGCCATCACGATCTGATTGCCATGCTTGGGGGGCTTCCCCTAATTACGAATTCCTTGCCACAGTTGCTGGAATTACACCAACCTCACCAGGGTTCAAAAAAGTGCGTATTGCGCCAGCACTTGGCTCACTTCAGGAGATTGAGGCCCAAATGCCTACTAAGCATGGCTTGCTTCAGGTCAAGTTGAAGCGTAAGGGAACCGATGGCATAGACGCTATGGTCACGCTTCCCGCTGGGATTTCAGGTCGATTCGAATGGAACGGAAAGAGTCAGGTCATTGAGCCTGGAGAGCAAATGATCCATCTTTAAAGCACGTCGTGGATTTTTAGCTCTAATGCTCCACAAAAAAGCCCTAGGTGTTGGTTTACCTAGAGCTTTAAAAATGGCCTCCCGTAGGGGATTGGTGTCGCGTTGCTCCATCGCTTCGCGACCGTCTCCTTGAGCCGCCCCATCTCCGCTCATTGCATTCGCTCCGTCGAACCTAGGGTTCTCATCCCTTGAGGTTTGGGTATAAAAAAGCCTAAGCGATTGATAAACAACTGCTTAGGCTAAAAAAATGGCCTCCCGTAGGGGATTCGAACCCCTGTTGCCTGGATGAAAACCAGGTGTCCTAGACCGGGCTAGACGAACGGGAGGGAGGAGAAGTCACGGAAGCTATGTTTCAGTATCTATGGCGCAAGTCTTTTTTTCTAAAAAATACTAGAAAACAATGGATTCCTTCAGAAACCGTTTGCGCACACCGTGTGGAAAGCTAATGAAAAGGTATGTATTCTGAGAGTCTTCCATTTCCTCTACCTAAAACACCTTTGATGAAGGTCGAAAATATTCCGTATCCACTTGTGGCATCAGGTAAGGTGCGTGAAGTTTTTGATATGGGCGATGCATTGCTGATGGTCGCGACCGACCGTGTTTCTGCTTTTGATGTCATTATGAAAGAGGGGCTAGCAGGGAAGGGCGTATTGCTCACGCAAATCAGTTTATATTGGTTTTCACGTGCGTCTGCACTGACACAGCATCATTTGGTGGAGAACCATGCTGAACGCATTGTCGATTTAGGTAAGGAGTATCCGGAGCTACAATATCGCAGCATGATTGTTAAGAAGCTCACACCTTTGCCGATCGAAGCGGTGGTTCGTGGTTACCTTTCTGGTTCAGGTTGGAAGGCGTATCAAGCGACCGGAGCACTCTTCGAATATCCATTGCCCAATGATTTACAGAATAGCAGCCAACTGCCTAAGCCAGTCTTTACACCGACAACAAAAGCAGCAAGTGGCCATGACATGCCGATCGACTGCGCAGATGCCGCTAAGCTCATTGGCGAATCGCTATTTCAAAAAGTTCACGATCTAAGTCTCGAATTGTATAACATGGGTGTTCAGCGTGCGGATGCGGCTAGCCTCATATTGGCAGACACGAAGTTCGAATTTGGCACAGACGAAGCAGGTGAGCTCTATTTGATCGACGAAATTTTAACGCCTGATTCTTCTCGTTATTGGCCGCGTGATGGATACGCGCCGGGTGGAGCGCAGCCATCTTTCGATAAGCAATTCGTTCGAGACTACTTAGAGTCTCTTGATTGGGACAAAACACCGCCGGCACCCTCACTGCCAGAGTCTGTTCTGAAAGGCACCTTGGACCGCTATATACAAGCTTATGAGACGATTGTCGGCTAGCGACGAAGCCTCGTTATCGATCATGCTACGCGGGCTTCAGCGATTAATAATGTGGTGAATGTCTGATGCCAATTTGGATAATTGAATACTTTGCTGCGGACGATCTAAACGCGTTGTTTGTTTTTATCGCGGTAATGACGGTGCCAATCTGGGTCGGAATGATCTTTTTTGCTAAGTCGAAATGGACGCGTCGTATCGCTCAACCATTCCTCATTACTCCCTTTTATTGCGGTCTGCTCTTGTTACTCTTATGGAAAGCATACGATGCATCTATCCTGCCCGATCCAATTGTGAATGCTACCTATGAATCGGCTCGTGATTTCTCGGATCATCCCATAGCTTTTCTCATCTTGTTTTGTAATTATCAGATACTGAATTTGTTTCTTGGCACCATGATGTTTCAGCATGCCAATAAGCAAGGGTTTCACGCACCTATCGAATTATGCATTTGTTGCCTATTGGGTGCATTTGCATTGGTGCCTTATGCCGTGCGGTTACTTGTTCGAGGAGAGAGGCTCTCATGAAGTCGCTTGGTGAGTTAGCGATGACAGATGTCGCTTCGCGCCCACGTGGTCGCGGTGCTTGGAAGCTTGGAGCGTTCGTTGGTTTACTCGTTTTCCTGTATGTCATTATTCGGAATTATTTTTTCATTCGAGATGGAATGCTAGATCCTGATTTTGGGGTCATACATCGTGCGTATGAATTTAACCTCGGTGAACTCGCTTGGCTGTTATCAGTCGTCTCGATCATCTTTATCGGCTTGTCGATGACTTGGAAAAGTGTGCGACCGCAATTGCTGGCTCTGTCCGCACTATATGCATGTCTATCGATCGATCTATTTGCACTGCGTTACTATGTGACGAATGTGGAACCAGAGCATTTAGTGGCCAAACATGTGAGGTTGGAGACGCCCAAGCTGACGAAACCGATTCGTCTGCTTCATATTAGTGATATACAGGCGGGTTCGATTACGGATTATCAGCAAAAAATATTCGAAAAGATTCATGCGCTTCAGCCAGATATTATTTTAAATACTGGAGACTTTCTACAAGTGGTGCCACCGGCGACTTTTACAGGTGAATGGCAGAAGTTGTTAGAATTAATAAAGTCCGTGAGTCCGCGCTACGGAACCTATGCGGTTTTTGGGGACACAGAACGTGAATTGTATCGCTTTAAACAAGAAGAGTTGGAGCCCTTGCGTATGCTTTCATCTCGATCCGAACGTGTGGTGGTTGATGGTGGTGTGCTGAATCTGCATGGGCTGAGCCTCTATCAGTCTAGAAAAGGCGAATGGGCAATGAACTCCATCGACCGTTGGCTGAATGAAGCGCAAGCAAATGATTTTCGCATCTTGTTTGGGCATGCTCCAGATTACGCGCTTTCGGTATCGGATAAGTCGATTGATTTGTGCTTAGCAGGGCATACGCATGGAGGGCAAGTGCGCTTACCTTGGTATGGACCTTTGGTGATTGATAGTGAAATTCCGAAGGAGTGGGCGCAGGGCTTTCGCCGAGTGGGCATTCCCTACCTAAATGTCTCTGCGGGCGCGGGATCGAATCGCCACAAAGGTTTGCCGCCTATACGGTTTAACTGTCCGACAGAGATGACTTTGATCGAGCTCGTTCCTATTCGGCCACTGCGCTAAGCTTGAATATGAAAAAGGCCGTCCCCATGCAGGACGGCCTTCGTAGTTGAATGAATGATACGCTTTAAAGGATGCCTTTGGCAACGGCTGCCACATTGTCGGCAGTCATACCTAATTGCTCCATCACAGTGTTGCCAGGAGCAGAGATGCCGAAGCGATCGATGCAGACGGTCTTACCTGCAAACCCTACGTATTTACCCCAAGTTGATGAAACGCCGGCTTCAATCGCTACACGCTTAGCGCATGCGCTAGGGAGCACGCTCTCGATGTAATCTGCAGACTGACGCTCGAAACGCTCAAAGCTCGGGAGTGAAACCACACGGACACCTTCACCAAGTTGCTCCGCAGCGCCGAGTGCGTGTTGCACTTCGGAACCAGTTGCCATGATGATGAGTTTTAAATCGCCAGACTCTTTTTTCGCAATGTAGCCACCCTTGAGAGTGCCTTCGCGACGCTCTTCGACGCTAATCGCATCGTTTGCTGGAACATTTTGACGAGTTAGAATCAGTGCCGTTGGGCCATCCTTGCGAAGTGTGGCTGCAGCGAAGGCTGCAGCAGTTTCTTCAGCATCAGAAGGTCGAATGACATCGAGATTTGGAATCACGCGCAACCCGCTCACTGTTTCCACTGGTTGGTGTGTTGGGCCGTCTTCACCGACACCGACTGAGTCGTGCGTGAAGATGTAGGTGACCGGTAGTTTTGCTAAGGCTGCTAGGCGGATGGATCCGCGCATGTAGTCAGCAAATACGAGGAAAGTTGCACCACTCGCGCGGAAGATGCCATCATAGGCGATACCATTGCAGATTGCGCCCATGCCGTGTTCACGAATGCCGAACCATATGTTGCGACCAGCAAAGTTGTCTGGACCGAAATCGCCACCGTCTTTGATGTAGTTCTTCGTTGAGCCATAGAGGTCGGCAGAACCTGAAATAAGGTGTGGCACTTCTTTGGCGACTGCGTTGATCACGACTCCGCCAGATGCGCGAGTCGCTGAACCAGTGCCAGCGTCAAATGCTGGGATACGTTGTGCGAGGTCAGTCACGACTTCGTCGTTTACGCCAGCTTCAAGTTCGGCTGCGAGTTCTGCGTTGGCGGCTTTCCATGCGCTGTAGGTCGCGTCCCACTCAGCTTTGACTGTTTGGCTGCTTTTAGCGACTTCGGCAAAATGCGTGCGAACATCGTCGGATACAAAGAATGTTTCTTCTGGCAGGCCGAGACCTTTACGAGCAGACTCAGCAAATTTGGCGCCACCTTCACCGTGTCCTGCTGCAGTGCCCTCGACTTCAGGGATGCCCTTGCCGATTGTTGTTTTTGCGATAATGACCTTCGGCTTACCATTGTCGTTCGACTTGGCTGTGCTGATTGCCTCAGAAATGGCAGACAAGTCATGTCCGTCGATCGTTACAGCATCCCAACCTTGCGATTGGAAGTATGCTGCTGCATCTTCGCTTTGCGTGCGATCTGCCATGGCGTCGAGTGTGACGTCGTTGGAATCGTAGATGAGGATTAGGTTGTCGAGTTGGTTGTGCCCCGCAAATGCAACGGCCTCCTTCGCGACACCCTCCTGCAAGCAGCCATCACCATGTAGCGCGAAGACGTGATGATTGAAAATTGTGTGATCCGTAGTATTAAACTTTGCTGCGGCACGCTTTCCTGAAAGCGCGTAGCCCACTGCGTTGCCGATGCCTTGTCCGAGAGGGCCAGTCGTCGCTTCGACACCAACAGTGTCGCCAAATTCTGGGTGGCCTGGTGTTTCTGACCCAAGTTGACGGAAATTTTTCACTTCTTCTAGAGAGAGGGCATAGCCTGCCAGGTGCAGCCAAGAGTAGATGAACATAGAGCCATGGCCACCGGAGAGCACGAAACGGTCGCGATTTAACCATTTAGGTGCTGTCGGATCGTAGCGTAGGCCACCGTTTCCGAATAGAACGGCACCGATTTCGGCGCATCCGAGTGGTAGCCCTAGGTGACCTGAGCTGCATGCGTGAATGGCATCGATAGCAAGGCCACGAGCCTGTGTTGCTGCTTTTGAGAGAATCTCTGTTTGCATAGTCTGAATTCCGTTGTGGAGGGAGTTGCACCTGAAATTGGCGCGTTTGTTGATTAAAAGGGATCTAAGATGCCCGAGTTCCTATCGATGAAAAGGAAAATCCCTAATTCTACATGAATTTGCTTCATCGTAGACATTCAAATCTCGACTCAGAGGAGCGGAGCACTTTAGACCTAGTTTCATGACTCATGAAGAACTTGAAGAGGGTAAGGTCTTAAACCTTGATTTCACTAAATTGCGCAAGGTCGCTAATTGCGATACGGACGTGCTTCCCGCGATCGCTCAGGATGCTAAGACGGGTGAAGTCTTGATTGTTGGCTATGCAAATTCGCTGGCGCTAGAAACCGCTCGTGAATGCGGTATGGCTACTTTTTGGAGCACCAGCCGCAATGAACTTTGGATCAAAGGGAAGACCAGTGGTGACTTCTTGAAAATTGAAGCGATTTGCGTAAATTGTGAGCAAAATTCAATTCTATATAAAGTGACTCCTGCCGGAAAGGGCGCTTGCCACACTAAAAACCAAGAAGGTGTCGCGCGTTCGGGCTGTTACTACCGTAAAATTTTAGAGGACGGCTCTTTGGAGTTCGTCAACTCGCAGCAGATATAAATAGAAACAGCTAAGGTCGGCCCTAGATTGATTCCTGTAGCGTAAGCTACTCAGTAGCAGCTTCTACACTTTCAGCTTCGTCGGCTGCAATTGCGATGGCTTCCTCTTTACGGCTTGGCCAAGGGCTCAATACTTCGTCTGTAATTTGGCGAGCGATGCCACGAGCGATGCGAGACATGGCGTTGTATTCAGCTTGTATGTAGCCTTGCTTCTGGGCCGTTGTGGTGGCGTATGGATTGTCTGAGTAAACGCTGGTGCTTTGCTCTAGGCGACGGCTTTCAAAATAGAAATCACCTGAATTCGCATTATAAAGAGAAATTTCAGCGGTGAGCTCTAGACGAAAAGTGCGTGCAACTTCGGTATCTACACGCGAGCGTGCACCGGCTTGTCGCTCGTAATCGGTGAGTGTGACATCGAGAACAGCATCTGCCTCGGTTTCTTTATTTAAAACTCTCACCCGTCCATCGCGTATAAATGCTTCGCGGATTTGGGCGCTGATGATTGCTTGCGACTGAGGTGCGAAACTCTCATTGACTGCGGGGCGTATATAAATCGTTTCAAATGGCAAGGTGCCATGCGAGCCTAACTTATAGGAAGCGCAACCACTGAAAAGTGCGACCATGATAAGGCTGAGTCCACAGAGGAGTGTGCGTTGTGCTTTCATAGATTGAAGATATGGGAGGATAGCCTTAAATGAACTAATCTGTTAAAAGGAGTTTACGAAGAACCGATGCTCCATTGGTTGGGCGCACGCCGGCTTCGATGTCATCAATGCGTGTAGTGGCTTCTTGGGCGGCCTCAGAGTCGGGCGCTATGGTAATGGCCTCGTTGTAAAAGATTAGAGCGGCTGTATTGTTGCTACGGTAGTAGTAGTAAAAGTCACCTAGGTTTAACCGGCTTGTCGATAAGAGGTTTTCCATACTGTTCAAGTTGGACTCCACTTCACCGGTATAGCTGCTCTTCGGAAACAATACTAAGAAGTCTTCGTAGTAGCTGATCGCTTGGCGTGTGGAACCTTGGTCATATTCACTACCTGCGACTAGATTGGAGTAGGTTTCTGCAAGGTTGTAGTAGGCATCGGGTGCCAACATACTTTGTGGATAGTAGTTAATCAAACGATCTAGTGCATCGATGGCGAGTTCGGGCTCTTCTTCTTGCTGGGCAGTAAGGGCGATATTCATCAATGCGAGCGGTGCGTAGTCGCCATACGGCGCGTTGTTCACGATTAATTCAAATTCTGCCATCGCACGATCGTATTGACGAAACCCTGGGAATACCCAGAAAATGCGCCCGCGCGCACCTTCCATGTGTGCAGTTGCGCATTCAAATTGTGCACTGATGACCTGGTTGAATTGTTCGTAATTTGGGTGCTCCTGAACGACGTTCTGAAGTTCATCAAATGCTTTCTTCCAGTTGCCACGTGTCATTAAGATTCTCGCCCTAAGGAATCTTGCCTCAGCTGTGGCTACGGCTAAGGGGTATGTCTTAATGATTTTCTTAAAGGTGCGATTTGCCGAGCTTAAGTTGCCTGATTGCATCTTAAGTCGTCCAGATTGGAGCATGCTCTCAGCGGCAGCTTCATCGGAAGAACTAGCAATGCGTAGGTTCTCATGCTCTTTGTCGTCGTTGGTAACCCAATCAATTGGGTTAAGCGAAAAGTCGGCACTTAGTGTAGATGCAAGCGATAGTGAGATCGCGAAGAGATATGTTTGAATACGGCGCATGTGTTTAATTAATGCCATTTGATAAGTGAGGAAGCCCAGGTCAAGCCTGCGCCAAAAGCGACGAGTAAAATAATATCCCCAGATTTAATACGGCCAGCTTTGTAGGCCTCATCTAGAGCGATAGCTACGGATGCTGCGGATGTGTTTCCATAACGTTCTAAATTGTTATGAAATTTTTCCATTGGGATTTTCATGCGCTTCGCTAGGCTGTCGATAATGCGCATGTTGGCTTGGTGGGGAACGACGAGATCAATGTCGCTTGCTTGATGTCCAACTTTCTCCAGAATATCCGCACTGGCCTGTCCCATCACACGAACGGCTTGTTTGAAGATCTCTTTGCCGTTCATTTTTAGATAATGTTGACGTGCTTGAATGGAATCGACTGAAGCAGGAATTGCGGATCCACCAGCTGGCTGTTGCAATACAGACGGGTCTGATCCATCCGAACCGCCTATAGTGCCGAGAATGCCCACGCCCTCGATCTCTTCACGAGTTAGAATCGCTGCACCTGCACCATCGCCGAACAGCACGCAGGTCGTGCGGTCTTCGAAATCGAGTATCGGACTGGTCTTTTCTGCGCCAATCACGAGTGCCTTATTAAAATTTCCTGATTGGAGCATTGAGCTCGCAATTCCCAAGGTGTAGACGAATCCCGAGCAAGCGGCTTGCACATCGAAAGCACATACATTTGGGAGTTGAAGCTTGCTCTGAACCAAGCACGCGGTTGAAGGGAAGGGCATGTCTGGTGTCATCGTTGCGACGATGATCAAATCGATATCGTTGCGGTCGATACCAGCGGCTTGAATTGCCCGTTCGCCAGCTGCGCATGCCATATCACTGGTGGCTTCACCTTCAGCGGCAAATCGACGCTCACAAATGCCCGTTCGGGTGCGGATCCATTCGTCAGAGGTGTCGACCATTTTAGCCATATCGTCATTCGTGACGATGTTTTCGGGGACATAGGAGCCCGTTCCGAGTATAATGACCGATTGCTTTTGACTAGACATGAATAAGGGAAGGGGCTTTCGGGAATGGCTAAGTTCCAGAGAGCTTATGTGGTTTCTGTAGCATCAATCAACTCATTAGCTTGATTGATTTCACTTTGTATTGAATCAATCATGTCGTGTTTGACCAAATCACCCGCAATCCGCAGTGCATTTCCGATAGCGGTGTAGTTTGAAGACCCGTGTGATTTTAAAATATTGCCTTGTAGGCCGAGAAGCGGTGCCCCCGCATGTTGATCGGGGCTAAGGCGCACCTTCATATCCTTAAATGCAGAAGCGGAAAGGGCGGCGCCAATTTTTCGCTTTGGATTGCGTAATAGCTCCTCCTTGATGGTGCTACCTATAAAACCAAAGAGCGCTTCGCTTGATTTGAGCACAATGTTGCCAACGAAACCATCGCAGACCACGACATCAACATTGCCATCGAATAGCTGAAAGCCTTCGATCGGTCCGACATAGTTAATGATGCCTGTTAGCTTTTGAAGCTGGAGGTGCGTCTCATTTATCAGAGTGTTGCCCTTACCTTCTTCAGTGCCGATGGTGAGTAGAGCCACTCGGGGATTTTCGATGCCGAGTGCCGCCTTGGCATAATTGGAGCCTAGGACTGAGTTGTGAACGAGATTGATTGCTGTCGATTCAGGGTTGGCTCCGACATCGGTGAGCACGAAAGGTTTTTTTCGACTCGGCACAATCGTAGCTAATGCTGTTCGATCCAGACCAGGTAGTGGGCGCATACGTAGTGTGCCGCCCGCCATGAGTGCTCCTGTGTTTCCGCAACTAACGACTGCTTGTGCATCACCATCTTTTAGTAATTTGATGGCCTGCACCATCGAAGAATCTTTCTTTTGCTTGAGTGCTTGGATCGGTTTCTCGTCCATGCCGATCACTTGAGTCGCATTATGTATTTTAATACGCGCTGGATCGATGCTAAGTTTGCGCACCTTTAAAAGGCGTGTCAGTAAACGCTCTTTGCCTACAAGAATGAAGTTGCTCTGCAGCTTGAGCTCTTCGGTGGCATAAAAAAGCCCACGGATGAACTCCGTGGGGCCTAGGTCACCTCCCATAGTGTCGACTGCAATGGTGCAGTTCACCGTGCTGTCGACCATGGGAAGTTTACAATGCAATAGTGCGTGTGAACGGCGAAGCCCTAAACGTCTACGTCTAGAACTTGGCGTCCGCGATACATGCCGTTGGCAGGATTCACGCGGTGTGCACGAAAACGAGTGCCATCTTGTGGATCCTTAGCGAGTTGTGGAAGTGCGAATGTGACTGCACCACGGCGCTTAGCGCTGCGTTGCTTAGATTGTTTGCGTTTTGGCTGTCCCATAAAAATAGTGTGTTAGAAATAAAAAATGATGCGATGACTCGGAAAGTGCGCGGATTAAAGGGGCAAAAAGCAGTCCGTCAAGCACTCAATGAGGAATCATGCACATTCTTTCACGCAATTTCAAGCACGGCCTTGACCAGTTTATTGATTCCACTTTCGGCTTCTAATATATTTGTTGCGAGCATGTAAGCTGGAGTGCTGACCACTTTATTCTCGGAATCGATAACGATGTCATCGACGGGGCATTCTAGGTGTTGTGCTCCTTTGGCCTCAAGCGCTGCGGCCGCATCTGCATCGTTACCGATAGTGAGCGTTACGTGCTGTGCCCCCAAGGCGCGGGCAGCGAGCACTGGCGCAATACACATGAAACCTTGCGGCACTGCGGCATTATGCGCGCTTTGGATAAGATTTACGGTGGCAGGATCGGCATCATATTCTGCGCCATCAAAGGCATAACTAGAAAGGTTTTTAGCCACCCCAAAGCCGCCTACGTAGATGAATGCGTCGAATTGTTTTGCATTGATTGCGTCGAGCGAAAGAATTTCTCCACGAGAAATGCGTGCAGCCTCTTGCAGCACATTGCGATCCTCATCGAGCATGACTTCACCTTTACTATGGTCGATGACGTGTTTTTGGGCGATATCGGGTGCGACACAGGTAACTTCGGCACCGGATCGATTCAGCGCAAGCAAAGTGAGCACAGCTTCGTGAATTTCAGAACCATCGTATACGCCGCAACCGGAGAGAACTACTGCAACATTCTTCATACTACTGAGTAGAAAATAGTTTTTGAGGACTGCAATATTTTAGCACACAATTAAGCGAGAAAGAGCAGCACTACTATCGCTAGAGCAATGCGATACCAAGCGAAGGGGGCAAGTCCGTGTTTATTGAGAAAGCCGACAAGCCATTTTACTGCAAGTGCTGCGGAAACAGTGGCAACCAGGATACCCAATAAGATCGGCCCCATCGGGACGGTTTGCACAATTAGGGGGCCTACGCTCAAGGCCTTGTAGGCGGATGCGGCGGAGAGAGTGACCAGCCCGAGCAAAAAGCTGAACTCTGCGGCCCGCACCGGGTTGAGTCCGATTAAGTAGCCACCCACAATAGTCATCATCGAGCGACTGGTGCCGGGCCACATAGCTATGCATTGCAGGAAGCCCACGGTTAGGCATTGTTTGATTGTGAGCTCGTGCAGATCGGGGCAGTCTACGTCTTTGCTGGAGTGCTTTTTCTTGTGCCAGCGGGCAACGAAGAGCATGAGAATGCCTCCGGCGACCAGTGCTGTGATCACTGGTAATATGCCGAACAGCATCGACTCAATAATGTCGTCGAGCAAAAGCCCCAGCACTGCTGCGGGCAGGAATGCCACGATCAAGTTACGCAAGAGCATGAGCCCGTTCGGGTCTTTGCCCAGCATGCCGAGAGCAATGCTTAGTATGCGACGCCAATAAACGACCACCACCGCCAGGATAGCACCGAACTGGATAATGATCGCGTAGGCATCTGCCGCATTTGCCAGCGTGAAGGGGACTTCAGTGCCGTCATCACTTTCGACCATTACGAGATTACCGTTCTTATCAGGCAATGGAGTATCAGCGTCGAGACCGAGGATGTGGTTGGTCAAAATGAGGTGTCCGGTCGAGGAGACGGGCAAGTATTCGGTAATGCCTTCAACCAGCCCCAGCACGATCGCATCCGTGTAGGTAACAGGAGTGCTGACTTCCTTCGTATCATGCAGCTCATGATCGATAAGTTCTTGGGCAGAGCTTAACGCCTGTGTGCAAAAAATACCTAGAAAGAAAAGTAAAAATAGACGTAAGCAATGATACATAGGTCGTCGCAACTTAGTTAACCGCCACAGCAAGGGAAGACGGAAATATTTAAATTGGATTTTTGCTGGTGAAAACATGGAAGCTTTGCTTAGCGTTTATTTACAGATTATTATGCAATTATTGGAACAACTTACAGGTCAATTAAACGGGGGCGTTCATCTTGAATCGGAACAAGTCACACAAGCGGCAGCTGCCCTAAGGGATGGCGAGGTTGCGGCCTCATCAAAAGAAGCATTTTTACTGGCACTTGCTCAGAAGGGGGAGAGCGCGCAGGAAGTGGCTGCTTTTGCTGCTGCGTTTCGTGATTACGCGGTAAACCCAGATGTTGAAGAATGGGCGAGCCAGGCGATTGATGTTTGCGGGACAGGTGGAGATGGTTCTGGCACATTTAATATTTCAACTGCTGTGTCCTTCATTGTCGCTGCTGCGGGTGTCCCCGTTTTCAAGCACGGCAATCGATCGATTACATCTAAGTGTGGTAGTGCTGATCTAATGGAAGCGCTTGGTATCCGTTTGGATGCACCGCATGATGTGCTGCGAGCTTCGCTCAAAGAGTTGAATTTTTGCTTCTTTTTTGCACCCGCGTTTCATCCTGCTTTTAAAGAGATCATGCCCGTGCGCAAATCCCTCGCGGCACAAGGTAAGCGGACGATCTTCAATTTGCTCGGACCGTTGATCAACCCCGGGCGACCTGCGCATCAATTGTTGGGAGTATTCTCTAAAGATTGGGTGGCGCCATTAGCGAGCGCACTTGACACTCTGGGTTTACAGGCAGGGCTTGTCGCGCACGGCACACCCAAGGCTGGTGCGGCTCTGGATGAGTTGAGTTGCGCAGGGAGTAATTATGTCGCAGGTTTTGGGCGTTTGTCTGATACGAAGGGCGCACTGTCTACGCTCGATGCAGGTCTATCTAGCTGCGATTTCGACGAACTTGCAGGCGGCGACGTCGCCGAAAACTTAAAGACAATGGAAGCTCTTTTGAGTGGTGAGGCATCGGTCGTCCCCGCGGGCTTACGTGATAGTGTGCTGCTTAATGCGGGTGCAGCACTTTGGATTGTTGGAAAAGCGGATGATCTTCAAGGAGGTGTCACGCAAGCGCGTTCGCTGCTTGATAGTGGTGCAGTGGCATCGTGGCTAGAGCGTGTTCGCCAGTTTTATAGTTAGACGGTAAGAATTATGGGTAAATATTTTGGAACAGACGGCATCCGTGGCCAATTTGGCGGTGCGCACATTAATCCTGAGTTTGCATATCGAGTGGGCGCTGCACTGGGCCGCTATCTTCAGCAGGTAAACCCTGATACTCCGCAAACTGTCATCTTGGGGCGTGACACACGCGTGAGTGGGCAAGTTCTCAGCGATGCGCTGACTCAGGGCTTCAATTCACAAGGGGTGCATGTTCATGACTCTGGAATTGTGCCGACACCAGCGGTCGCGCTTGCGATCATTCAGCGTCAAGCTGATCTGGGGGTCGCAATCACAGCCTCGCACAACCCTTCCACGGATAATGGTATCAAGCTCTTTAATCAGCTCGGTCATAAATTAAATGATGCGACTGAAGCTGACATTGAAACCTTGATTGATGAGATGGTTTTTCCATCGGAAACTTTGCCATTGCCGCAAGCAACCGAATTCGACGGAGCCTCTCTGTATATAGATAGTGTGCGGTCGATGATGGAGCAGAACTGCTTGCGCGGCTGGTCTATTGTTTTGGACACCGCAAATGGTGCGACGGCTGAAACATCGCCAGCAGTTTTTAAACGCTGGGGTGCCGATCTACACTTACTCGGCAATAATCCAGATGGAGAGAATATTAATGCGGGTGTCGGTAGCGAATATCCGATTGCATTGGGCGAGGCGGTTCGTGCGCATAAGGCAAATATAGGGATTGCACATGATGGTGATGGCGATCGATTGGTTGTCTGCGACGAAAAGGGCGCCATTGTCGATGGCGACGTGCTCTTGGGAATCTTTGGTGTGCATGCTCTGCGAACAGGCGCTTTGTCAGAAAAAACCCTCGTATCGACGATCCAGAGTAACTTAGGTTTAGATGTAGCGATTAAGGCTGCCGGTGGCAGGGTGGATCGTGTCGATATCGGTGATCGTAATGTGGCAGAACGTATGCGTGCCAGTGGCTCCAATATTGGAGGTGAAAATTCCGGTCATATCATATTTTCAGATTTTGCGACTACTGGCGATGGCCTGCTCGCGGCGGTTAAAATAATCGACTTAATGCGGCAACTTCAGAAGCCGCTCTCTGAATTGGTCAATGAAGTGCAACTGTTCCCGCAACAAACTTTAAACCTTATCGTTGCTGAAAAGACGCCATTGGCCCAGCTTCGCACGCTAACAGACACGATCACAGCCGTGGAAGCCGATTTCGGCGAGGAAGGCCGTGTCTTAGTGCGCTATTCTGGAACAGAGCCAAAATTACGCTTGTTGGTCGAAGGTAAGCACGAAGAGGCCGTATCTACAGCCCTGAAAGCGATAGAAAGGGCTGCTAGGAATGATTTGAACGTAATTGATAGTTGACCGAATCATCTTCAATAATCAGCTATATATATTTATCCCCGAAATTATTATGGAAGAAGTTGCCTTACAAGATCTAGATACACGCCTACAGAAGCAGATTGAAAATGCTCGCAAGGCGGTCGAAAAAAATCCCACATACGCGATCGATATTATGTCAAATATCGTAGCTCGTAATCCGAATTGCTTAGACGCACGGAAAATACTACGTCAAGCTCAGCAGCGCTCTAAAAAAGGCAAGACGAAAGGTTTTGGTAAATTCCTTAGCAAGGTGACAAGTATGCCTTTCTCTATGGGAAGTGATTCAAAAATCCAGAAAGATCCTGCGAAAGCAATGGAAACTGCGGAGCAATTGCTTACATCCGATCCATTTAACCCAGTAGGCCACCGCGTCTTGGGTTCTGCGGCAGAAGCACTAGAACTGCACGAGACTGCAGCCTTTGCTTACGAGGAACTACACAAAATCGAGCCAGATGAAAGCGAAGCTGTCAAAGCTCTGATGGGTGCCTACATTGCGCTAGGGCGTAGTGATGACGCCATTCGTGTCGGCGATGCGGCGTATCGTAAGAACCCGGCTGATGACGAGATTCAAGCACTGATTAAGAAGGCGTCTGTTGAGCAATCCATCAACAAGGGTAAATGGGAGGCAGACGAAAGCTTCCGCGATAAGCTTAAAGACGAAGAAGAATCTCAAAAGCTCGAACAAGCGAGTCGCGCCAAGACTGGCGATGCAGGTCTACGCGCGCTGATCGAAGACGCGCTCAAAGCCGTCGCTGAAGAGCCATTGAACATGAACCTCTATCGCGATTTGGCGAGTAACTACCGCAAGCTCAAGGATTATGACAATGCATTGCTCTGGGTGAGCAAAGCCCGGGAGTTGGATGCAGGTCGTGCCGACGTTAACTTGGAACGTTTACATGTCACCCTTACTCGCGAGAAGATGACGACAGCGATTGAAGCAGCCGAGGCAGCCGTAGAAGCCGCTCCAGAAGATACAGCTGCAAAGGCTGAGCTTGAAAAACTTCAAGCTGAAGAGCACGCCTTCCGCCGTGAGCAAGCCGAAAGCCTGGTGCAACGATATCCAAATGAATTCGGTTATCGCTTCGAGCTCGGTGAGCTCTATCTGGAAGACGGTGAAGTCGACAAAGCGATTAAAGAACTTCAATTGGGGCAACGCGCACCTAAGGTCCGTGTGAGCGCCTTGATTCTTCTCGGTAAAGCTTACAAGCAAAAGGGCTTCTCAGACCTCGCCGCAGAGCAATTAAATACTGCTAAAGCTGAGATCCCGGGCATGACCGACCAGAAGAAGGATGTGCTTTACGAACTCGGTTCTGCATACGAGCAACAAGGCGATATGGACAAGGCTATGGTCGAGTTCAAGGCACTTTACGGTGCAGATATCAGCTACCGCGACGTTGCGCAGAAGATCGACGACTTCTACACCAAGAAGAATAGCTAGCGCTCCGCTCATTTTAATAACCAGAAGCACCGGATTAACGCCGGTGCTTCTTTGCTTTTACAAAGCTTGAAGCAACTTGCATTGACGAGGCCAAGTAGTGTCGTTTTCAGGCGAACTTGCTTACCATTAGCTTCTGTCTGCTGACTCCTGTCTCCTGAATTCTGACTCCTGTCCCCTTCATTCTAAGCTTCAACTCCCTTTTTAGGTGCATTCAGTCGAATTCCGCTTGCCTCAATCGTGAACTCGCCTAACTCATACTTTCAGTATGAAAATCGTTCTCGCTTACTCTGGAGGTCTCGACACCTCCGTCCTCGTTAGCTGGCTCAAGGAGCATTATTCCGCTGAGATTATTACCTATGCGGCCGATGTTGGCCAAGAGGAAGAACTCGACGGTCTTGCCGAAAAAGCCAAGGCTACTGGCGCTTCGGCGCACTATACACTCGACCTCGTCGACGAATTTGCCCGTGACTTCATTTACCCAATGATGCGCGCTAACGCTATCTATGAAGGCCAGTATTTCTTAGGCACATCAATCGCGCGCCCATTGATCGGCAAAGCACACGTTGAAATAGCAGAAAAAGAGGGTGCTGATGCCGTCGCTCACGGTGCCACTGGTAAAGGCAACGATCAAGTTCGCTTTGAATTGGCATACGCGGCACTTGCTCCGCAACTGCAAATCATTTCACCATGGCGCATGGATGTCTTTCGCAAGGCGTTCCCAGGGCGCACCGAAATGATCAACTACTGCCGCGAGCATAATATCGATGTCGAAGCCAGTGCTTCCAAGCCGTATTCGATGGACCGCAACTTGCTCCACATCTCTTACGAAGCAGGTATTCTAGAAGATCCTTGGTTTGACCCAACGACTGAGGACAACAAGAGCATGTATAAGCTCACAGCGGATCCGCAGGATGCACCTGATGAAGCACAATACATCGAGCTCGATTTCGAACAGGGTGATTGTGTCGCAGTCGATGGCATCGCAATGACTCCTGCGCAAGTGATGAAGCACTTAAACAAAGTTGCAGGTAAACATGGCATTGGACGTGTCGACATCATCGAAAACCGTTTCGTAGGCATGAAGAGCCGAGGTGTATATGAGACACCAGGTGGCACGATTCTCATGCAAGGCCACCGAAACATGGAATCGTTGACAATGGACCGCGAGCTCATGCACCTGCGTGATAGCTTGATCCCGCGCTACGCGCAACTTGTGTATAATGGTTTCTGGTATGCGCCAGAACGTGAGGCCCTTCAGGCCTTCATTGACGACTCGCAAAAAACAGTCACTGGCACCGTTCGCCTGAAGCTCTACAAGGGCAACATCACGACTGTTGGACGCAAGTCTCCGCTATCACTTTACGATGAAGACATCGCATCCATGGAAGGGGTCGATAGTGATTACAATCCAGATGATGCTAGCGGCTTCATTCGCTTGAATGCACTTCGCCTCCGCCGCCGCGCGATTGCTCAAGGTGGTCCAGAAATCGCCTCTGAAAGCAAAGTAAAGCGTAGCTAAGCGTTCTTTATCCAATTCTTCGTCAAAAGCCTATCGGAAGTCTCCGATAGGCTTTTTTGTGATTCATTGACGATTACTCAGACCGTCCTGTGAAATCATGACTACCGTAGTGTAGCTCTGGAGGCAAACGCTAGCCGTTATCGCGAGGTCACAGATAGCATGGCTTACTCTGTTAATAGCACCGAAACATTCAGCTGCGGCGTATACGAACGGCTGCGGCCAATTCTTCGAAAACAGCATCCGTAGCATCGAAGTCGATACACGCATCGGTAATGCTTTGTCCATACACGTTGTCGCCACTTTGCTGATAGTCTTGGCGACCGGCGACGAGATGGCTTTCGAGCATGACGCCTGCGATACCCGTTTGACCTGCCTTGATTTGTTCAGCGAGCACGTGGGCGACCTCAGACTGGCGAGTGTAGTCTTTGTTACTGTTGCCGTGGCTGCAGTCGACGATCAAGTATGGAGGGAGGTTGACGGCTTTGAGTTGTTCAAGCACGGGCTCGATATCTTTTGCTTCGAAATTGGGTCCAGTGCGATTACCCCCACGTAGAATGACGTGAGCGGAGGGGTTACCTGTGGTTTGGAAAATGGCGGTGACCCCTTGCTTAGTGACCGATGGGAACCAGTGTGGTTGTGCGGATGAACGGACCGCGTCGAGTGCGATTTGCACGTTGCCGCTGGTGCCGTTTTTGAAGCCCACGGGCATCGAGAGGCCTGAAGCGAGTTCACGGTGCACCTGGCTTTCGGTGGTGCGTGCACCAATCGCCGACCAAGCGATTGCATCGGCAATGAATTGCGGAATGATGGTGTCGAGAAACTCCGCTCCAGTCGGTAGTCCGAGTTCGCAGATGTCGACTAAGAGTTGACGCCCGATACGTAAACCTTTGTTGATCTCGAAACTGCCGTCGATATGTGGGTCGTTGATGAGGCCTTTCCAGCCGACAACAGTGCGTGGTTTCTCAAAGTAGACCCGCATAATGATTTGTAGCTCGCCTTTGTATTTTTCGGCGTAGGGCACTAAGCGCTCTGCGTATTCGATAGCTGCTTTTGTGTCGTGGATGGAGCAGGGGCCAACGACGACGATTAAACGATCATCATCACCACGCAGGATGGCTTCGCTCTCTGCACGTCCTTGATCGATGACTTTGGTGGCTTTATCGCTAAGCGGGATTTCTTCGATAAGAATCGCGGGAGCTAGAAGAGGGCGCATGCCTGCGATGCGAGTGTCGTCGTGTTGATTCAGCATAATTAAAAAAGTTTAGAAGGTGAAATGAGTTCAGGTCGTAACGTCTATTGAGGCAAGTTTGCATGACTTAGGATGTAGAGCATGAGCAAACTAAAACCGTTGAAGAAGGCGTGAAAGCACATCGGCACTAGTAGATTACCGGTTTTTTCGTAGATTCGTGCGAGGATAATACCGATGACAACTAGGGGGATGAATGTCATCAAGTTAAAGTGCATGATCGAGAAAACGATGCCGCTAAGCACTTGAGCGGCGATAAAAGTGGTTTTACTTTTTAGAAAGCGGTAAATGCAGCCGCGGAAGATAATTTCTTCCACGAATGGTGCGAGTAAGACGGCAAAGAGCACAAGGATCGTAATCGTGATTGGTTCGCCTCCGTCTTGAAAGATTTTAACTAGGTCTTGAACCGGCACTTCATTGATGACGCCAAGTGATTGTAAAGTGCCCAGCAATCGACTCCATAAATAATTAGCAATCCAGATAACAGGAAGGAACATGATGAAGAGTGACGCTGCTTCACGTAGTGCTGCTGCAAGGCTGTAAGCCTGTGTATTTAACTGGCTGGCATATAGGTTTGGGAAAAATCGTCGCGCTAGATAAAACACTCCGAGCATCGGGATTTGAAGCAAGAGCACCGCTGCGATGGCAAGCCCTGGGGTGAGTTGCTCGTCGGCAGCCTCGATCGTGTCTGTGAGTAAATGGAAACCAATTAGTTGAACACTTGAGACGATCACGATTTCAGCACAAATAAAGAGTAGGAAATCGACCCAAGGAATATTCCACGGGCGTGCCTCGGCGTCGGGAATGATCTCGTTGCGCGGGCGTTGGATACGGTGTATCCACAAAACCGCACTAGTGAGAAGAACCCCTAGTATGATGATGTATGCGGCGATTGCCGCGGCATTCAATTCTTCGAGCATTGGGGTGTCACCTACGCGGTAATCGTCGAACCGTCGAAGACTTGTTTGCCGGCTACGTAGGTCGCTTTGACTTTGCCTTTAACGGTCGCTCCATGCCATGGGCAATTGCGTGATTTGCTGAAGAATTGCTCTGCGTCCACTGTCCATGCTTCATCTGGGTCGAAGATACAGATGTCTGCGGTTGCGCCTGTGCTCAAGGTGCCAGCGTCTAGTTTGCAGATCTCGGCACCTTTATGTGTCATTAAGGCGATCACTTCGCTAAGTGTCAGACGCTTGCTGTGATAGAGTGTGCCCAGTGTGCTCGCGAGTGAGTTCTCGAGGCCGATAATCCCGAAGGGTGCATAGTCGAACTCGCAGTCTTTCTCGGTTGCGGTGTGCGGTGCGTGATCAGTGGCAATACAATCGAGAGTGCCGTCGCACAGCCCTTCAATAAGTGCCTCTCGGTCTACATCGCTTCGTAGCGGCGGGTTCATCTTAAAACCAGTATCGTAGTTGGCGAGTTTGGCGTCGGTAAATTCGATATGATGGGGGCTGGCTTCTCCGCTGACTGGCACGCCGCGGTCTTTGGCACGGCGTAGGATGTCGACTGAGGCTGCCGAGCTGACATGCTGCATGTGGATATGCGCGCCGGTAATTTCCGAGAGTATCACGTTTCGAGCCACGATGATGTCTTCCGCTGCCTTAGGCCAGCCGCGTAGTCCGAGACGTAAAGACCATTCGCCTTCGTTCATAACGGCACCTTCAGTCAGGCTTTCGTCTTGGCAATGATCCATGATCGGGAGATCGAACATTTTGGCATATTCGACCGCACGGCGCATGATCTCATTGCTCTGCACGCAGGCACCGTCGTCGGTCATCGCAACGACGCCTGCAGCCTTGAGCTGGCCGGTTGGAGCTAGGCTTTCACCTTTCATGCCTAGGGTGAGACAACCCGTCGGGTAAACGTTAATGACCGCATCGCGGCTGACTTTGTCGATGATACGTTGAATGGTTCCGGCGTTGTCACAGACCGGGCTTGTATTGGGCATACACACGACACTCGTGAAACCACCAGCTGCGGCCGCTCGTGTGCCACTGCTAATGTCCTCCTTGTGTGTTTGACCTGGGTAGCGAAAGTGCACGTGGATATCGACCAGACCAGGGGCGACGACGAGTCCCTGCGCGTCGACTTTTGTGGCGTCGGCTTGTTGTTGATCGGTTAAGCTGCCGACCAGTTTACCATCGACAGCGAACACGTCGCCTACGGCATCGCGACCATTTGCTGGGTCGATCACTCGACCATTTGTAATCCAGAGAATGTGGCTCATTTTAAGCGTTTCAAAAGTGGTGGTTCAGCGTTTCAGGTAGGCAGTTCAATCGGTATACCCTTGTGGTGGCAGTAACATAGGTGAAGCACCGCCATGCGCACGACGATTCCATTCGTGACTTGTTGTAAAATGACGGACTGCTCGGAGTCGGCGAGTTCGGAGTCGATCTCAACACCTCGATTGATTGGGCCTGGGTGCATGATAATCGCCCCGGGTTTGAGCCATTTCGCGCGCGCTTTATTGAGCCCGAACATACTCGTGTATTCACCAATCGATGGAAAGTGCGTGGACGTCTGGCGCTCGTGTTGAATGCGAAGCAGCATTACTGCGTCGGCGTTCTCTAGTGCCTTCTTTAAGTCGTGGCAGACGGTGGCACCCATGGCTTCGAAGCCTTTGGGCACCAATGTGCTCGGCCCGGCTACAGTGACCTTGGCACCGAGCTTTTGTAGGCAAATGATGTTTGAGCGTGCCACTCGGCTGAAGAGGATGTCGCCAAGAATAGTGATTTCTTTGCCATCCAGAGAACCGAACTTTTCGAGCAGTGTAAATGCATCGAGCAATGCCTGAGTTGGGTGCGCATGTGAACCATCTCCAGCATTAATCACAGGGATGTCGACGACTTCGCTCAAGTAGTGTGGGGCGCCGGATGCCGAGTGCCGCATGATGATCATATCCGCTTTAAGAGCAGCCATGTTCTGTGCTGTGTCGCGTAGGGTTTCACCCTTTGTTAAGCTGCTCGCTGCACCCGTCACCGTAATGGTGTCTGCGCTTAAGCGGCTGGCGGCGACTTCGAAGGCGAGGCGCGTGCGCGTGCTTGGCTCTAGGAAGAGGTTCACTACAGTGCGCCCATCAAGATAGGGCTGCTTATTGTCGTCTGCTTCCATTGCTTTTTTAAACGCAGTGGCAGCCGTGAAAATCGTCTCGATTTCTTCACGCGAGAGAAATTCGACGTCAATTAAGTCTTTTCGGTTCCAGGATAAACTTTGGCTCATGTGTCTGTGGGTGTGCTGTGGGACAAAAACAATCCCCAGCTCCGAAGATGGAAATGTGTCTTTCAATCGTGAAAGGGCAATGAGAAAGCGCGCAAAGTGCAATTACTAGGAGAACGTCTACCATTGAGTGGTGAATGAATAGTGAACTCCGGTGGAGTCGCCTAGGCGCACTATATAGGATTAAGCTCGCACGCCGCAAAAATGTAGAAACTCGACTAAGTAGCGCGCCGCTTCAGCAAACGAGCTCGGACCCGAAACGTGCTTTATGCCCAGCGGACACGTGCACATATTTCTTCGCAAGTTTGCGCCCCGAGGCGCGTTCTTCAGGTGAGAGTGCGCGCACGATCTTAGCAGGAGAGCCTAGCACTAGCGAACCTTCGGGCACGATAGTGCCCTTAGTGACCAGTGTGCCGGCGCCGACGATCGATTCTGCGCCGATCACTGCGCCATCGAGCACTGTGGCTTGCATGCCGATGAGGCAACCATCGCCGATTTCGCAGGCGTGTATCATCGCCGCATGACCAATTGTGACATAGGCACCGACCTTGACGCCGTAATTGTCGGCTAGGTGCACTATCGTGCCATCCTGCACATTCGAGCCTTCGCCGATTTCGATTGTGTTGATATCTCCACGCAAAACACATCCGTGCCACACACTTGAGTGGGGCGCCAGTGTGACCGCGCCGATAACGATGGCGCCTTTAGCCACATAGGTCGTTTCATCCACGGTTGGCGTTTGGTCGAGATACTTCGCTAAGGCTTCTTCAATACTCATACCTGTGTTGTAGTATTTTTATGACATGAACCAAGTATAGAAACAGCCGTCTTTATCTTAGTCCTACACTGAATCGTTCTTCTCTTTACCTGGTGAGCATTCAGACCGTTTCGAAAAAGGATAGATCGGCTCATTTACAGGGTAGCGCAGCACCGTGCTCGGTGCGCATAGACGTTTGCGAGGGCACTTTAAACTTTCGTGCGGCGTGAGGCATGTCGAATAGCACTACTCTTAAGAGAATTTGTTGGTGGGGTCGCCTCGCCGAGGCGACCGTTTGCCTGCTGCTTACGACTCGCCAAAAGATTGTGGATGGCAGTCTATAGAGTTGGATCATCCATATTCTTTAGGTATACGGTGTCTGTTGCCGCACGGTCGCCTCGGCGAGGCGACCCCACCTCTTATAATGGCTGAAAACATCCTAAAGGTGGTGCCATTCGAGACACGCCTGCGCTACCGAATCAAACAATACTAGAAATGGTATTCAGACGGAATCTAAAGAACTCAAGATTGACAGTGGCTCGGGGCTAACATTGCTTTCTCCAAGTAACTTTAGCTCAGGTGGTGGAACGGCAGACACGCCACGTTCAGGTCGTGGTGCCCGCAAGGGCGTGAGGGTTCAAATCCCTCTCTGAGTATAAGTCGCTTCGCTCCATCCTAAAAAATGAGTTGAACCGTTAATGAACGTGACGGAGGTCTGCCGTAGATGGCGAAGCAATGAACATTAATTATGAGTGCATCAGTTTTTGTCTATGATCGGCTTACAACTAAATTTTTCCGATTTTCATTCTACAATTCTAAGCCAAATTGGCGCAGTCTCTAATTAACGTTAATTGACGTCCATTAACGGTTTACAAGAATACACTCAGGCGAACTGCCGATTTAAGGTTCATAGCTTGTTTAATTTATTCAGCTGCGCGCTGACGATGTGGAGGAGGGCCGGATCCGGGTTCTCTGTCGTTGGGTGGGCCTTTTTTACCCTTTTTCTGACGTGCAGGTAAGAAACCTTCTTTTTCAAAAACGGCACTGCGTTCTTCGGGCGACATCTCAGACAGTTTTTGGCGCCAAGCTGCACGCTCTTCTGGGCTCATACTCATCCAGCGCTTACGCATGTTTTTTCGGGTTTCTTCTGGAATGGCTTTATACTTTTCGCGCATCGCCTCGATGCGTTTTGGATCCATTTGGTGCATCTTGCTGATTCGCTGGCGTAACTGTCCCTTTTCTTCGGGGGTCATCTTTTCGATCCGTTCGATGGTGAGCCGAAGGTTTGCCAGTTCTTTGCTGTCCATCTCTAAGAGGTGTTGTAGCATGCGCGATTGCGGGTCGGATGGTGGGCCTTTGGGGCGCTCTGAATTATTTGCAAGTAGGCTGCTTAGGCCGAGGCTAAAGCAGCAGAGTGCGAGACATGTTATCTTTAAGTGCGTTTTCATGATTCGATTTCGAAAGTAAGAGCGTCGAGTGTCGAGAGGAGGTCGTTGCCTTGGAAGCTTTCATCGTTGAAATCGGACAGTGCATCCAAGCCCTCTTGGAGGAGAAAGATTTCTTGAGCTTCGGCAGCGGTGAGATGAGACGTTGGACTCGTTGGAGAGCGGTCTTGGCTATTAAACTGAACGAGTGTCAGAGCAAATGCGACGGCAGCGGCGATGGGTAAGGCAAACTTAATGACCGGTGCCATACGCTTTGATTTTACAGTGTCTGCGGTCTTGTCGGTCTCGGCATCTAGTGCCTGCATAACGCGATTGGAGAAGTCTGCATTGGCTTTGATTGGGCGGCTTGCGAGCAGCGCATCAATTTTTTGATCGAGAGGATCGCGTGGGTCGGTGGTTTTCATGGTAAAAGTGTGTAAAGGCTAGGTGTGTGCCAAAAAGGTCTATTATTGAAAATCTTTTAGAGCGTCGCGCAGGTGTGTGCGTGCCCGGTGAATCCAAGTTTTAACTGCACTAAGGCTGCAATCAAAGGCAGTTGCGATCTCATCGTAGGAAAGTCCTTGTTGTTGCAACATAAGGATGGCGTTGCGCTGATTTTCTGGAAGGTCGGCAAGGGCACGATGGAAGGCTTCTTGTATTTCAGCCGTGTGGTCGATTCGGTCAGCTTGTTGTTGCATCACGAAATCGGTGGGGTCGAGTAAGTCTAGTGGGCGTCGTGCTTGCTTGCGATAGCTGTCGATCAAGCGGCGACGGGCTAGTGTGAAGATGAAAGCATTGAAGGTGCCGCGTGCTTGATAGCGGGGGGCCGAACGGTAGAGCTCTAGGAAGGTCTCTTGTGCGAGATCTTCGGCGTCGCTCCGATTACTGGTGGAACGGTAGAAAAAATTGATCAGGCGGGTCTGCCAACGCTCAACGATACTTGAAAAGGCGGCGCGATCGCCCTCTGCGATAGCTCGTAAGCACACACTATCAATATCCTCGATGTTTTCTTCAGTCGACTGGGATATTTGAGCTTCTCTATCCATGGATGGGGTATTGGTGGTTGAAGGATTCAGCCAACCCTCTGCACGGTGTGTTTTTGTAGGGGCGTTCATGTGTATATGGCTCGTATCGCGTCTAGGTAAAGAAAGTTGCGAAAAAAACACCTTTCTGCGGATTTGTGGTGGAGGATAGCGTTCCATCGCTACTACCTATTTAGACTGGCAATACATAGGGTAGGGACGGCTGCCCTCTGCCGTCCGCCAACAGTCGATACGGACGCTTGAGGGCACGCGTCCCTACCATGGAATTGCAAAATAGACCAGTATGCTGCCATTCCAGCTTAGGTTCCAAATCCGACTGTGAATAAGTGCGAACAAGTTGAATAAGTATCCATTGAGTTGTGAGTGGTGTTGTGCTCTTTTTTGGATTATTAGCTAACCCCTGATTATCGGGTATTTACGTAATTTTGATACTAATGCTTATTCACGTGTTTTTTGATTAAGTTACCATGCGGTTACTATATATAGTGTTACAATTTGAAAAAAGTCCGATATATTGTGTGGGTTTTGTTGACATCAACATTATCGCCTCACAAATTCCTATCCAACCCCTCGACCACCGTTGTTCCGAAAAGTCTACTAACTTGCTTAATTTTAATATCTTAAGACATGGCGTCAGCTAGCTCTAGTAGGGCGCTTTCAACTTTAATCATTCAACCTGTCAAACCAACCACTCAACTAAACTACATTCCATGGAAAAATTATACACAATCGGCGATAAAACCTTCGTTTTAGACGAAGCCAAGGCAGCAGAAGCTTTCAACGCTAAGAAGATCATTAACGGTAAGGATACGATGTTCTTTAACATCCTGCCGCTGAAGTATCAGTGGGCCTACGATCTTTACAAAACCATGAAGAATAACCACTGGGAGCCAGAGGACATTCCGATGCAGAAGGATGTGGAACTTTGGCGTAGTGCAGACCTTTCCGATGCAGAGCGCTGGATCATTAAGATGGCGATTGGTTATTTCTCCGCTGCAGAAGGCATTGTGGGTGACAATATTCAGCACGTTACACGCGAGCTCGTGACAGCCCCTGAGTTGAAGCTGCTCCTCGGTCGCCACGCGCACGAAGAAAATATTCATGCGGATTCCTTGGTGTATATGATCAGCTCGCTCGGTATCAACCCGCACGAGTGTGAGGCGATGTTCGAAGACATTCCTACCATTAAGCGCAAGACTGACTTCGTTGTGACCAACTCCCGGGGTCTGCGCCGTGATATGGATTTGACTACAACTGCCGACAAGCAAGCCTTCACGAAGAATCTCTTCCTCTTCGGTCAGTGCATGGAAGGCACACAGTTCTATGGCCTCTTCGGTATGGTGCTTTCGCTGTATCGCCAAAACAAGTTCCCTGGTATCGGCCAAATGTTCCGTTACACATTGCGCGACGAGTCCAACCACATCGAAGTGTTCCGTAACTTGATCATGGATCTGGTCGAAGAGAACGCAGACGTCTGGACACCTGAATTTAAAGAAGAGCTTCGCGAGCTCATGCGCGAAGCGATCACTCTTGAGAAAGATTTCATCCGCGACTGTTTGCCAGTTAATTCCGTTGGCCTTAGCGCAGATGAGTTCTGCCAATACTGCGACTACATTGCAGATCGTCGCCTAGAAGATGTCGGCCTTGCGCCACTCACACCAGGTGCTGAAAACCCGTTCCCGTGGCTTGCGGAGATGATGGACATTAAGAAGGAGCAAAACTTCTTCGAAGGTCGCGTCACCGAATACCAAAAGGCATCTGCCCTCGGTCAAGTCGACGACGACGAGCTCTAAGCCGCTCGATCCTTTTCACGGAGGTCGTCCCGCACGACCTCCGTTTCCCCGTTTCTACTACGCTCACTATCCGCACATGCCCCCAACAATAACTGACTAACTGACACATTTTATGATTAACAAAATTTCCTTTGAAGAAGATCGCGAGCTCAAGCGTTATGCTGCCACACCTAAAGAAAAGAAGCCACGTTTCGATTGGGCAGCCGTTCTCGGTGAAGACCGTTTCCACCGTTCTGAAATCAAGATCGAAGCCGAAGGTGGTGAGCGTGATTTCGACCTCGCTGAAATTGCAGACACCATCGGTGCTGCGTTGACTGATCTGCTGCTTTCTCGTGATGAGGACGATATCTTCAATGAAGTGAATCAAAAGTTTGTTGCCAAGGTCGCTGATAGTGTTGGCGCCGTATTGGCAGACCAAATTGATCAAGGTCGTTCACTCAAGCTCTCCACGCACGACATCCACTTGCTGATTGAAAAAGCGCTCATCGAGAGCGATGCGCACGATGTCGCACGCAGTCTCATGTTCGGCCGCAACAAGTCCAAGCGCACTGATGAGCGTCCGGTCGTTTCGATTCGCCTAATCCGCCGTAACGGTCAAGTCGTGCCTTGGAGTGAGTCCAAGATCGAGATCGCCGTGCGTAAGTCATTCCTTTCCCTGCATCTCGATTCTGAGCCAGCCGTCGAGATCGCTCGCGCAGTTACCGACCGCCTCAACGTTGCCGGCCAAGCTTTCATCAACATCGAAGACGTGCAAGACGCCGTTCAAGAAGAGATGATGCGCCAAGGTCACTTCAAGGTAGCCGAAGCCTACATTCTTTACCGCGCACGTCGTTCGCACGTTCGCGAAGAAGAAGGCACTGCTCCAGAGACTGACAATCAGCAAGAGTCCATGATCGTCGTCACCGAAGAAAACGGTGAAAACACATTCTGGGATGCCGTCGACCTCAAGCGTCGTATCGACTACGCCATGATTGGTCTCGATCTCAACCTCACCGCAGATGAGATCGAAAAAGAACTGCGCCGCTCACTCTACCCAGAGATGAAACGCAAGGACTTGCAAAAGACCATCATTCTCAATGCCAAGAGCATGATTGAGAAAGATGCCGACTTTGCTAAGTTCGCAGGACGTATCCTCGTGACTTACATTTACGAAGAAGTGCTCGATTGGGACATTGTTCGTGACGGTGTCGACAACCTCAAAGAAGCACACCGCCGAGGCTTCAAGCCATACCTCAAGCGCGCTATCGAGATCGACCGCGTCAACCCGAAGCTACTCGACTTCGATATCGACCGTATCGCCAAGTCTCTCGATCCATCTGCCGACCTCGACTTCGATTACCTCGGTGTGCAGACCATGTATGACCGCTACTTGATCGTCGATAAGACAGGCAAGAAGCATCGCCGACTCGAAGTGCCACAATACTTCTGGATCCGCGTTTCCATGGGTCTCTTCCATCACGAGAAGGACGACCGCGAGGGCAACGCACTGCGCCTCTACAACCTCTACAAGAGCCGTCGCTTCTGCTCCTCCACACCGACACTTTTCAACTCGGGCACACTGCACTCACAGCTCTCGTCCTGCTACCTTTATAAGGTCGACGATAGCATCGAGTCCATTATGCACCGCGGTATCGCCGACAACGCCTTCCTCTCCAAGTGGGCTGGGGGACTGGGTGGTTCTTGGACTGCCGTCCGCGGCACCGGCGGTTTCATCAAGGGCACCAACGGTGAGTCACAAGGCGTCATCCCATTCCTCAAGTTGCACAACGACCAGCTCGTTGCGGTCAACCAGGGCGGCAAGCGCCGCGGTTCCGGCTGTGCCTATCTCGAGACTTGGCACAACGACATCGACGATTTCCTCGAGCTGCGTAAAAACACCGGTGACGACCGTCGCCGCACGCACGACATGAACACCGCCAACTGGATCCCGGACTTGTTCATGAAGCGTATGGAAGCCCGTCAGGAGTGGACCCTGTTCCGTTCCAACGAAACACCCGACCTCCACGAGCTCTACGGTAAGGCCTTCGAAGATCGCTACACCGAATACGAAGCCATGGCAGAGCGCGGCGAAATCTTCGGCCAAAAGTGCCCGGCGATCGACCTTTGGAAAGCGATGCTCAAGATGATCTTCGAGACCGGTCACCCATGGATCACCTTTAAGGATCCTTGCAACGTCCGCAGCCCTCAGGACCACGCCGGTGTCATCCATAGCTCCAATCTCTGCACCGAGATCACCCTCAACACCAGCGACGAAGAAACCGCTGTCTGTAACCTCGGCTCCGTCGTGCTCGACTCCCACCTCGATAAGGATGGCAACCTCGACCACGAAAAACTCCGCGAGACGATTCAGATCGCCGTGCGCGCACTCGACAACGTCATCGATATCAACTTCTACCCAACCGAAGCCGCCAAGACCGCCAACAGCCGCCACCGCCCCATCGGTCTCGGCATCATGGGTCTGCAAAATGCCCTCTACAAAAAGGACATCGCCTTCGCATCCCAGGCAGCCGTCGACTTCAACGACGAATTCATGGAAGCCATCGCATACTACGCCTACGAAGCCTCCTCCGACCTCGCCGGCGAACACGGCACCTACAGCACTTACAAAGGCTCCAAGTGGGACCGCGGCCTCATGCCACAAGACACCCTCGACATGCTCGCCGATGAGCGTGGCGAAGAAGTCGAAGTGCCACGCGCCGGTAAGATGGACTGGAAGCCACTCCGCGAAAAGATCGCCAAAAACGGTATGCGCAACTCCAACGTCCTCGCGATCGCACCGACCGCGACAATCTCCAACATCATGGGCACCACACCCTGCATCGAGCCGACCTATAAGAACCTCTTCGTGAAGAGTAATCTCTCAGGCGACTTCATCGTGCTCAACGGACAACTCGTCCGCGACCTCAAGGCACGCGGCCTCTGGACCAAGGAAATGCTCGACCAAGTCAAATACTTCGACGGCGAGCTCGAATCCATTGAAGGCGTCCCACAAGACATCCGCGAAAAATACAAGACCGCGTTCGATATCGAGTATCAATACTTCATCGACGCAGCCGCACGCCGCCAGAAGTGGATCGACCAATCACAATCGGTTAACTTGTTCATAGCATCACCCGACATCAAGACACTGTCCCACATGTATCGCGACGCCTGGCGCAAGGGTCTCAAGACCACTTACTACCTCCGCAGCCTAGGTGCTTCCAATATCGAGAAAGCCACCACTAGCGTGAAGAAAGAAGTCCGCGGCCGCGCCGGCCAAGCCCAACCCGCCGAGGCCAAAAAGGAATACACCGAGGCCGAAGTCAAAGCCTGCTCCCTCGAAGCCATGATGAACGGCGGCGAATGCGAAGCCTGCCAGTAGGGCGAATGATCATTCGCCGATGACTGATTGTTGATGGCGAATGACTAATATTCAAAATCAAGGGCCGCTCGAAAGAGCGGCCCTTTTTGTGTAAAGATTCTGTGTATTTGAAGAATGATACGATCTTTAGCTAGAGCAACGTTGTCGTTGGATCTTTACTGCAGACGGAGGTAGGAGGAGGGAAGTGTGGCCAAATCTTTATATTTTGCGTTCGACCCCTTTTACACTCTCTTGGATGAAGAAGCGCGTAAGGACGTCGACCTTAGCTCTTCATACTTTGGTGACTAGACTGATTGCTGGTGGAAGTGCCAACGACGGAATCGTAGGTATTTAATACTATAAGCGAGAATGGTAGGGTTTCCATTCTCGCTTATTTGTGTAGATATGACTTCTTGACCCTCACCCCCCGGCGGCTACGCCGCCGAAAAGCAAATTCCTATCAGTTATAATTTGTCTGGGAAGATCTGCGTGGGGAAGATCTGCGTGCGGGGAAGATCTGCGTGCGGCTCGCTGCGCATTCAAAGAAAGTATCTCACGCAAAACGCTTTTTACAAAAGCAAACTGTAGAATCTCGCAAACCTGTCGAAGACCTTACGCAAACGGAGTCAGCAAAGCCCATAGCAACAATAAGACCTAAAAGCGAGGAGAGTGCTCCGCCTGAAGTGGAAGTGTCGCTCGTCGCCGAAACGCAGGAACCAATGGATGTGGAGCTGTCAAAAAATGCTGCTGAGCCGACTTTAATGACAGTCATTACACCTGAGCCTGAAAACACAGTTAAACCTGAGCAGGTGCAGCCTGTTGTGGAAGCGCAACGATTCAAGGAAGCGGTGGAAGATCCAGAGCCAGTTGTCCAGCAAGTAGGCACTCTACAATCTGATTCTGTAATGGTAGCAGAGGCTGCTATCAGCGATTCATTAACAGAGCCCCCTAATGAGGTGCATTTGCAAGCATCGCTTATTCTAAATGATGCGGTCACTCCAGAAGCAGTTTCGCCTAAGTTAGAGCCCGTTGATTCTGAATTTGCAGCGGTGCCTATTGTAGAGCCTGAGAATGCTCAGCCCATGCCCGCGGAAATTGAGCTTCAAGTGGAAGAACATACGATTGAGGAAACAAATGCGGAAGCGTCAGTGGCTTCGACCTCGATGCCGACAAAGTCTCTTACGCAAGATGAAGATACCTTAGACCGATTCACTACAAAACTGACAGCGGTTGCTACAGGGCCACATCCTGTATACTTCATCTCAGAAGGTGAGTTGCTTGCAAGCGTAGCGGAAATCACTGATGCTAACGCAATGGTGGACTACGTCGGCCCCAGGGAATTAGAATTATGGAAGGCCGTCGGCAATGGGGCCGCTGATGCAAATTCTGTAATGGAGTATATCGGTTCGGTCACGCTGTCTGAAAAGTCCTCCGGCTATATCCTGATGTGCAGCTGTTGATACAGCGTATGGAGGTATCGATTACTATCTTGAATTAATGCCTCAGAGCGCCGAGCTCGCTCCTCGATAAATGTGTTGCTGGGCTCGCTCCGCTTCGAAGTCTTCTAAGCTAGGGAATGTCGTGCTCAGGCAATCGATGTCTGCGGTTCAAACGAGAGCTTTTACATTGAGAGTGTTTTACTCACCTGGAAGACACTGGTAACGATACCGACTGCAATCAACGCGACGAGACAGAAGGCAAAAAGTAGGGCGCCTGTTGCGACAATATTCGTCAAAGCACTTAGGCGGGCACTGAGTTCAGCGCGAAAGCCTTTAGTGATTTCATCCATACTATGGCTCAAATTTCCAGTGTTTTCACCGACGCTTAAGATGTCGATTGCTAGGTCAGGCATGAACTCGTTGCGCTTGAAGGCTTGGGCTACAGAGAGTCCTTCGTTCACTTGGTTTCGAGCGGTTTTAAAGCGCTCGCGTAAATCCGTATTTTTAATGGTGCGTTCAGTAAGACGCAAGGTCTCTGTGGTATTGATTCCACTTTCGAGTAAGGTGCTGATCAAATTTCCGCATTGGAATAGGTCAGAGTAATAAAAAATCTTGCCGAGGAGGGGGATCTTTAACGCAAAGCGATCTGTAGCATGCAAGCCTTTGGGGTTAGATCGCCATTGCCGTAGCGCTAATGATGCGATGAAGCCTGCAATCAAAATGAATGGGCCGAACTTCAGCAGATAGTCTGATCCATCTATTAGCATACGCGCACTAAAGGTCATTTCACCACCAAGTTTTTCGAGCATGCTTTGGATTTCGGGCAGGAGCACTAGTAGGAAAATGACGACGACAATAAATGCGACAAAGCAAATAAATGCGGGATAGGCCATACTGGTGACGACTTTTTGTCGAATCGCCTGTTTCTCTTCCAAGTAATCGATGACTTTTCTTAAGATTGGCGCGAGGCTGCCCGTGGCTTCGCCTGCTTCGATTACGTAGGTAATCGATCCTGAATAATACTTCGGTTGGCGTGCCAGTGCGGAGGCAAGTGTATGCCCTTCGCTTAAGTCTCTCCAGAGTCCGTTGGCTAGTTGCTTTTGCTCTGGGTCACTTAAGCGCTGGCTCAAGATACGAATCGAGTCGCCGATTGGCAGGCCAGAGCCATGTAGCTCCATGAGGCGTTTCAAGAAATTCAATCCGACGCGTTCGCGCTTTGGGCTCTTACCTTTTGCCGCAGGTGTGTCGTTGTCACTACTGCTTGACGATTGTTTTGTTTTTAGAGCCGATAGGGCACTGAGTAATCCCTGCAATGCAGAGGGTTTCTTCGCTGCTTGTTGCTTAAGCGTGATTGGGCTTAGGCTTTGCTCTTGCAAGCGCAGCATCGCTTGACGGCGATCAGGAGCTTCAATCGTTCCTGTCGAGATTTGCCCATCTTTTTGGCGCGCTTTATAGTCAAACTCTGGCATATTATTGGATTACAGATGTGTGCTGTGTTTGGAATTGAGTCGATGTTATTTGACTAGATCAATACATTTGGAACAAAAGGATGCCCTTGCTATCTGAAGTTCGATGTATTTGTTTCAGAATAGTATTATATTATGAGATATTCATTATTTAAGTGCTCAATACCCGTATGCTTGCTGTTGATAGTGAATTCGCTCTTTGCTGATAAGAGCTTAGAGACGCTCACTTTTGACGAAGAGTCTATGAATGTGCTCATTCGGCAGACGGCAATGCCTGAGATGGGTGAGAGTCGACTAGAGACGATTTTGGCGCGCTACTATTCAGAGGGTCTTGGAGGTGTTGAGAATTGGAAGAAAATTGAAAGCCTTAAGGTTTTTGGCACGTTGAAAACAAAGACCGAGACTTTTAATTTAGCGGCATATCAAAAGAAGCCAAATCTCATTAAAATAACCCTTCGGAATGAGAACAAGCAGTTTACGCTCGGTTATAACGGAGAGAAGGCCTGGGAGCTCTTACCGGACTCGCGAGGGAAGGCTTCCGAGATGGACCTCGCAGTCGCTCGTCGCTTTATACACAGTGCCCATTTTGGTAATTATTTGCTCTATCCGTATGAGCAAGGAAAGACGGTTAGTTATGTGGATACGGTGCCCGTTGAAGGTTCGATTTGCCACCAGATTCGAGTGATTTTGGATACCAGTTATCAAGTGGATTATTTTATCGATATTAGGACCTATCTTGAAATTAAAGTGGTGAACACCGACCTCAGCGATCAATCGGTTAACTCCAGTATCTTTACCGATTACATTCGCGAATTCGATATGCCGATCGCAAAAAATATGCACAGCTATGAAAATGGTGAGTTTGTCAGTGAGCTCAATCTAGATGAGGTCAAAGTCAACTCTGGCATTATGCCTTGGATGTTTAATATGCCAAACTAGCTGTTTTTGCCACGAGGTATAATGGGCGCCTCATGCACGCTTGCGTTGGCGTATCACAAGAATGATAGCTGCGCCGGCGGCTATCATAAATATCGAGTAGAATTGCCCACGGCTGAGTCCAAGAATCAAGTCTGCATCTGGTTGCCTATAGACTTCACATATGATTCTGGTGATCCCATAGAATATCAAGAATTCACCACTCAGTTGTCCCATTGAAGGCTTTGTGCGCCAATACCGCCATTGTAGATAAAGGAATGGAAGCAAGCCTTCCAAGGCGGCCTCGTAAAGTTGTGAGGGATGCCTTGGTTCCGGTCCGTAGATGCCTGTTGTAGTATCGAATTTAGACGGGCTGTATGGGAAGATGACTGCCCATGGCACGTTTGTGACGCGCCCCCAGAGTTCACCATTAATGAAATTGGCGATTCGCCCAAAGCATAGCCCAAGCGGCCCGACTGTGACCAAGACATCGCTGAGCGCGAGTATGCTGTGCCCTTGTTTGCGGGCGAACCAGATAATGGCCAGTAACACACCTACGAATCCACCATGACTGGCCATGCCGCCATCTTGCACCCGAAATATCAGAAGTGGATCACTTAGAAAGGCGTTTAAATCGTAGAGCAACATGTAGCCTAGGCGCCCACCGCCGAGCACGCCGAGGATGATGGCAGTCATCAAGGTCGCACGCGCGTCCGAATCGATTGAGAATTTCCCCTTTTGATCGTAAATACGAAGGAGCCACCAGGCCGCAATAAAACCTAGGAGGTAGGATAGGCCGTAGTAACGAATGCCGTCTAAACCAATTGGATTGTCGGGAAATTCGATAAGGAAGGGGCTCAGGTCATGCACCCAATAGTTACTTGCTCTCTCCATCGTGCATAGGATATACTGGCGTCTATCCAGAAGGTGCAACTCACAACTTTGATTTGAGGTGGTCTTTCCGTTTGCATTCACGAAGCGCACGCTCATGCCTATGCGATATGAAATCGCCGTCGGGAGAAAAACAAAGGACTTTGAGTCGCTGGTGGAAGCCTGACTTTCCTTTGCGACCAAAGAGGTTTCCGTTTTTTTACGGTTGGGTGATCGTGGCTTTATCCACTTTAGGTATCTGTGCCAGTATGCCGGGGCAGACGGTCGGATTTAGCGTGTTTAAGTCGCGACTATCGGAAGCCTTGGGCTTGAGCTCGATGGAGTTGAGTGTGGCGTATATGCTCGGCACTTTGTTGAGCGCAGTCGGTTTAAATGCAGGTGGGCGCTATTTTGATCGAGCTGGTGCCCGTCGTTCGATCGTGATTTCGCTCATATCTTTAGGGCTTGTCCTGATTGGTTTAAGCTTCGTTGAAGTGATTTCCGCCTGGATCACATTATTCCCGCTGCTAGGAGCGACCTCCTGGCTTGCGCCGTTCTTAGTGTTGACCCTCGGTTTTGCGCTCCTGCGATTTACTGGGCAGGGTATGGTGACACTTTCATCGCGTGCGATGATGGGCAAATGGTTTGATAAACGGCGCGGTGCGGTGACTGCATGGAGCGGTGCGATACTTTCATTTAGCTTTTCGGGTGCACCGCTTGCGTTTGAAATGTTGATCCGGCGTTTCGGTTGGCAAGGCGCTTGGCAAGTTATCGGCTGCGTCTTGATCGGAGTGTTTGCTCTCTTATTTTGGGTCTTCGCGCGCGACAACCCAGAAGAGTGTGGCCTAGAGATGGACGGTGGCTATGTCGGCAAGCAGCGGCCAGATAACCCTGACTCTAAAATCTACCGTGATTATACTTTGCCCGAGGCAAGACGCACTTTTTCATTTTGGGTATTCACGTTGATGTTTGGACTCAATGGATTAGTGATCACCGCCTATACGTTTCATATTTTTGAAGTAGCCGCTGAGATGAGCGTGAGCAACGACTATGTGCTCCATCTTTTTCTACCGACGGCTACTGTATCTGTCGTTTCTGGCTTCGTTATCGCCTGGCTGACAGATCAATCGTTTATGCGCATAAAATATCTTTTATGTGTCATGGCGATCTGTTCGACGGTCGGTTTTGCGACTCTGGGAATCGGTGAATACCCAAAAATGAGTTGGTTGCACATCTTGGGGTTTGGAATATCGGGAGGCTGCTGGGGCAGTTTATCCACGATTGTTTACCCGCGCTTTTTCGGGCGCAAGCACTTGGGTGCGATCTCGGGTTTGTTTATGACTGTGATTGTCGTCTCGAGTGCGATTGGCCCCGTCTTTTTTAGTTTCACTGCCAACTATTTGGGTGGATATCGCGTTGGCTTTTTATGCATGGCTGCGTTTGCTGCATTCATTGTGGTGGCATCACTGTGTGCCGAAAATCCGCAGCGTCGAGTTGCATCAAAAAGCGAGCTGTAGGGCGATACACTTAGGTGTATTTTTTGACCAACTGAGTGAATGCCTTGAAGTGAGGGTGCTCTGCGCCGCCGAGTAAACTGTAGAAAATGGTTTCAGACGGAAGCACGTGGGCCTCCATCGATAGCAGTTGCTTCAATATTGGCTCTCTGTCTTCTGGTCGGCGTTCGCTGATACAATCAGAGAGTAGAGTGACGCCGAGGTCTTGCCCGAGTCCTTGAACGGCGGTTTGGTAAACGCAGATCGAAGTTTCGATACCCGCGACGAGCAAGTGGTCGATTTGATTGGTCTCAATCCAGCGATCAATACCCTCAGCTTCAAATGCGGAAAAGGTGCTTTTTGAATAGGCGGGAGTGTGCTTTGGCAGGCATTTGGCGATGGCTTCCGTAGTCGCACCGAGTTTTTCGGGTAATTGTTCTGTGATCGCGATGCTGCAGCCTAGTAGCGAGGCCGCTTCTGCGGTGAAGCAAGTGCGCTTGATGAGTTGCTCACGGTCAGGGATCGTGTTCAAGAAGACATCTTGGAAGTCGATAAAAAGGATGCCTAGGTGCTGTATGGGATCGGACATGATTGTTGTAGGAAACGCGTAAATGTTGAGATAGTGGACTACTAAAGGCTGAAATACCTAGATACTGGAAGGCTAAACTGGATCTGGAAGGCGGCTACTGTGTGCGTAGGCGTTATGCGCACGCACCTGCACGATTGCTTGCTCTTCAACAATGTAGGCAGTCAGGTGGCCCCCATACACACAGCCAGTGTCGATACCTATTGACTTGGGGCGCGATAAAACCTCCGGTCTGGGTGTGTGCCCATAAACGACGAATGGCTTACCAGACCAAGAGTCGGCCCAGGGGCGACCATCCGGGCAGTCGGACCGCTTGGCTGCTTGGCCGTTTTTGTCGATCACTTGTATGCTCGTGATGAGCTCCAGTGCTTGTTCCTTCCAAGGTTGATTCGGAGCGAACCCACCGTGCACAAATACGGTTCGATTGGTTTTATCGTGTATGTAGTTAGGTAAGGATTTGAGAAACTTCCAGTCGGTTTTTGTTAATTGGTCGACTGTATCGAAATCGTAATCTTTGAGGAGGCTGGTGTCTTGTCGCTGATGAGCCGTCAACAGTCGCAACTCATGATTACCCATAATGGCTTCAATTTTGTATTCACGAGCGATTTTCAGCACTCGATGACTATCTGGGCCACGATTGATGAGGTCGCCGACTTGTATCAGTCGGTCTTTTTTGCGAATATCTAGGGCTTGCAGTAACTCCTCAAACTCATCTGCGCAGCCGTGTATATCGCCAATAGCTATGGTTCGTCGCATCTGTTTGTAGTATATAAATCTAGGTAGTTAGCTCTCGCCTTACTTAGGTTTAAGGCTCCTTGCTTGCCTGCAAGATTATTTATTGTGCTATGTCATTAATGTCTAAAAATAAATGCTACAAATGAGGCTGTTGATGTGGTTTTGATTGCATCGTGTTGTGCACTACACACGCTATGGGCTTTATTACTATAGCTATGGATTGGCAGATTAAAACTATTGCTCGAAAATCTTCGTTGTCTGAGACGCCTTTTGCGCCAGGGGAGCGCGTGACGTGCGTGATCTATAAGGTGAAGGATGAAGATGAGCTTGGCCGTGCAGATCTTCTCGAAGCTGAGTTGGACGACTTTGAAATCCCAGGGAAGGTGCTCGGACGATGGACGCGAATTGTCAAAGACCCAGACGATGAAGGCATGAATGCCCGAGAGACGATGGCGTCTGCGGAAGATTTTTTCTTTTCGCTGTATGAGGCCGAAGAGCCTGAAGCCGAGGAAGTGTCAAATATGCTTAAACACTTGCTTTCTTTGATGCTTGAGCGGAAACGTGTCTTACGCATCGTGGGGCCACGTCAAACTGAGGGGCAACAGGCGTATCGTCATGTTAAAACGAAACAACAACTGACGGTGCCTGTCGTTGATATTTCTACGGAGCTGATGTTGAAAATTCAGGATACGATCGGCGATATAATGCTATAAAAATTATGAAAACTACTATTTTGAAACCTCTTTTAGCGCTGCTGGCTTGCACGCTTCTTATACTTACAGGATGTCGGGATGAAGAAGACCTCAACTTGAAAGTGCCTCGGTTGATGGTTGAAAATCGCGGCGTGAGCTACGGCAGCTTAAACGGTGAATCCGTCGTGTTGCCAATCAGTCGCACTAAGATTTCATTGCAGAAGGACCCAGTGGTTAATGAATTCGACATTGTAAATGTTGAGCTGGTTAAAGTGGAACTAGGTTTGGCATTGATGCTGCAAGTTTCGGAGCGCGGTGCGCGCGCTTTGTATCGTGCATCAGTTACCAACAATGGTGGGCGTATTGTTCTGATGGTGAATGATAACCCGATCGGTGCGCGTCGTCTGAATGGAGCAATTCCGGATGGAACTTTTTACACTTTTGTTGAGGTGCCAGACGATGAGCTTGAAGCGCTTGTTTTAGACATGAAGGCAACGATTGTCGAACTACAGTCTGAGTAATACGGACCTGGGCCTAAGCATTTTGTTGTATGCGTTTTGGGGAGAAGCGGACCTTATTATTCTTGGCTGCGCTTGGGTTGCTTAGCAGTAGTGCCACTGCAACTCTGATATGGCCGACTCCGAATCGAGCCTTTCAAGAAGGGCGTCCGATTAAGGATTTCATCCAGCCGACAGTTTCTGGTATCACCGAGTCGGGCCTGTTTGGTTGCGTTCGCAATGGTGGGCATCGTTTTCATGAGGCACTCGACCTTTTCCCAGTAGAGCGTGATCGTCGAGGTGAGGCATTGGATGATGTCTACTCAGTTCTCCCGGGGCAAGTGGTGCATGTGAGTTCGGTCGCGGGGCATAGTAGCTATGGCCGTTATGTTGTCGTCGTGCATGACGGTGAGTCACCTGCCTTCCATACGCTCTATGCGCACCTTGCAAACATCGCACCAGGCATCAAGCCCGGCGTGCGAGTCAGTTCAGGTTCGATACTTGGGCGCATGGGGCGTTCTTCTGCTGCTTACAATATTCCACGCGATCGGGCACATTTACACTTCGAGATTGGTTTTCGTTTAACCGATTCTTTTCAAGTCTACTATGACCGTCAAAAATACGGTAGCAAGAATCGCCACGGTAATTGGAATGGAATGAATATGGTGAGCATTAATCCTTTGCCTTTTTATGAAGCGATGCGAGCTGGCACGGTGCAGAATATCGGTGAGTATTTGAAGACTTTGCCAGCTGTGGCACGAATTCGTGTCCATACGTCGCAGGTGCCGAGCTTTGTGCGAAATTACCCCGCCTTGGTGGCTCGACCATACGAGGGTCAACAGCTTGTCGCATGGGATATCGCGTTTACCAAGTATGGTGTGCCCAAAGAGTGGGTTCCACGTTTTGCCGAAGAAGCGCTAGGGGGACGTCGTGGTGATGTGAGAGTGCTGAGCTATAGCCCAAAGCTCTTAGAGGGGCAGTCCTGTCGCCAAGTTTTGAATACTAATGGACGAACCCCGACGATTAGTTCCGGAACGATTAATACACTGAAGAAGCTATTCGGTTTTAAATAGGATACGCATTCAGACTCTAATTGAATGAATCATCCGGACTCAACCCAAGCCGTTCGCCAAGCAATGAGTTCGCTTTGCCCAGATGGAGTGTGTGTGCAAATCGCCATGGCCTCCGCAGCATATGAGGCGATTGGAGACGAATTCGCTCACATTGAGAAAGCTGTCGAGCATCGACGAAATGAATTTGTGACAGGGCGGCATTGTTTACGATCTGCGATGGCTGAATTGGATTATCCGGCGCAAGCTATTTTGCCTGATAGCGATGGGGTGCCGCAATTACCAGATAGCGTGCTTGGCTCAATTTCTCATTCACGTGGCTTATGTCTCGCGATCGCTGCGAAGTCTGCAGATTATTCGTATCTGGCCGTTGATGTAGAAAAAACAAATCGCCTCAGTATCGCAGCGCGAAAACGTGTGGTGCATCCTGTCGAAGCTGAATGGTGCGCAGAGAACCAATTGCGCGCGAGTGTTTTATTTTCAATGAAAGAAGCGTTCTATAAGGCGCAGTTTCCCAGCACACGACTCAGCGGTAATTTCCAAGATTTGGCACTCGTGGTCAACGATTCAACGCAGTGCGCTACGGTGCATTCTGTTTCGGATACCTTCCGTGAAGCGTTAGGCCAGTCTGTAGTATCGTTTCAATTTCGTTACTGCCTGGTGGGGGACTATGTTGTATCCTTGTGCTATTACTAAGTGGGTTTAGTATTCTGCTGATATTGTGAAAATGAATGGTTATGTTATCGTTAAGCTTAACTAATTAAACTGCATATCAGTGAGAGGTCTTGCTAATGAAGGATGAATTTGAATGTAATAATAGATTATGACGACTGAAGGACATGATTGTGTGCTGGTGATTAACTGTGGGAGCTCTTCGGTTAAGTTCGCCTTAATCGATCTCACAAGAGAGGCACCGCGCATTACTGGTTTGGTCGAGTGCGTGAATAGTCCGGTTGCGTTGCTGACTTGGAAGTTAGATGGTAAAAAGCATTCGAAGCCTTTACCAGATGCGACGCTGACTGAGGGGCTCGCGGAGGTGATTGCCGTGCTGCCTGCTGATGTTGAGCTGATTGCCGTTGGACATCGTGTTGTGCATGGTGCCGAGGAATTTTCGGGTAGTGTGATCATTAATGATCGTGTCTTAGAAAGCTTAGAGCGTTGTTCGGCATTAGCGCCTTTGCACAATCCGGTTAATATTGCTGGGATACGAGCGGCTCAAAAAGTTTTCCCTGAATTACCACAAGTTGGGGTTTTTGATACCGCATTTCACCAGACGATTCCAGAACATGCGTATCTCTATGCAGTTCCTTACGCTTGGTATCAGGAGCATGGAGTGCGTCGATACGGCTTCCATGGCACGAGTCATCGTTATGTCGCAAATGAAACTGCACGTCGTCTGAATCGGAAATCAGAAGAAACGAGTATGATCATTGCCCATCTAGGCAATGGCTGTAGCGCTTGCGCGATAGAAGCGGGCAAGAGTGTGGATACCACGATGGGTATTTCACCGTTGGAGGGTTTAGTTATGGGCACACGTAGTGGTGACGTCGATCCCGCACTGCATGAGTTTATTTCTAAAGCACTTGGTTGGTCCTTAGATCGTGTAATGACTGCATTGAATAAAGAAAGCGGGTTGCTTGGGTTGTCAGGAAAGAGCAATGATATGCGCACGCTCGTGGAGGCTGCGGCTGCTGACGACCCGCATGCAAAAATCGCGATTGAGGTCTTTGCCTATCGACTTGCGAAATCGATTATGAGCCTCACTGCGGCACTCTCTAAATTGGATGCAATCGTGTTTACAGGAGGTATCGGTGAGAATTCATGTAAAGTGCGTGCGCGGACTTTGGAGCATTTGCAGGTGCTCGGCATAGAGGTCGATTCTAGTTTAAACGCTGTCAATGGTGAGTCGAACACAGGACGTATCACGAAAGAGGGTTGTGTGCCTTGTCTGGTAGTGCCGACTAATGAAGAGCTGATGATCGCACGCGAAACCTCAACTATCCTTAAATCATGAAACATGTTTTCTTTCTAGCCGCTTCGGGGGTCGAAAGTGGCCTGACATCAATTTCTCAAGGCGTATTTCGAGCGCTTGACCGTCGTGGTATTCGAGTTGGTTTTTGTAAGCCGATCAGTCAAGAGACCTTTACTGAAGGCGAAGAAGATCCATCAATTAGTCTGGTCGCGAAAACCACAGGTTTTAGTCCCGTTGCGCCGATGCCGCTAGAAGAGGCGGAAGCATATTTACGCAGTGATCGGATGGAAGACTTGATGGAGGCGGTGGTCGACAAAGTGCGCACACATGCAGAAGAAGTTGACGTGATGGTTGTTGAAGGCCTACTGCCGACAGAAAGTCAAAGTTTCCCTAGTCGTATCAATCGAGCGGTGGCGACCGCCCTAAGCGCGGAAGTGATTCTAGTGAACGCTATGCGTGGGATCAGCACTAAGGAACTGCAAGATGAGCTTGAGACGGCTGCTTCACTTTTTGGAGGTTGGCAGAACAAGAACATTATAGGCTGTATCTTGAATAAGGTGCAATTCGAACGACCTGAAGTCTCCTCTAGCGCGATGTCTGTGCAAGGCGCGAGTGAGGAGGCTGAACCGAGTTTTAAGGGGTATATGTCTACCTCAGACTTGAAGACTCTGAAAACAAAAATTGAAAGTGAATGCCCTTTGTTTTCACGCGATGGATTTGAGCTGATCGGCTGTGTGCCATGGAATGTCGATCTCCCTTCGTTTCGAGTGAGCGATGTGGCGCGTCACCTCAATGCGAAATTTGTCAATGAAGGCGATAGTGAGACGCGACGTGTAAAGGCCGTTGCGCTGAGTGCTCGAAACCTTCAAAATATTCTGCACATTTTCAATCCTGGGCGGCTTATTGTCGCGCCCGGTGATCGTATCGATGTTTTGATGACCGCAGCCCTTGCGACGATGGATAAGATACCACTTGCGGGAATTGTGCTGACAGGGGGAATGGAATTAAGTCAGGAAATTATCGATCTATGCGATCCCGCTTTCAAGAGGGGATTGCCCGTTTTGAGTGTCGATACCGATAGCTTCGCGACCGCGACTCAACTGTCGCGTATGCGTAACTATATTCCTGGTGATGATATCGAACGGTTTAATGTGACTCTAGATTTTGTCGCACGGCACCTTGATGTAAACGTTTTACAGTCACGTGTGGAAAGTGAGCTATCGATGCGCATGTCACCAGCGGCGTTTCGCCATCAAATCTCTAAGCGCGCCCGCAAGGCTAATAAGCGCATTATATTACCCGAAGGTGATGAGCCCAGAACGATTGAAGCAGCCGTCCTATGCAAAAAACGTGGTCTCGCCACACCTGTATTGATTGGTAATCCAAGCGACGTGAGGCGCGTCGCGAGTAATATCAGTATTGACCTCGGAGATATAGAGGTGATCGATCCAGAAGCGGTGCGTGAACGCTACGTTCCTGCGCTCATGGAGATGCGAAAGCATAAAAATATGAGCGACAAGGAAGCGCGTGAAGCTCTAGAAGACACCGTTATGCTTGGCACACTGATGCTCGCGCTTGACGAGGTAGATGGACTCGTGTCCGGCGCAGTGCATTCGTCTGCAAACACCATTCGTCCTGCGTTACAGTTAATTAAGACCGCGCCAGAAGCAAAGGTGGTGTCGTCGGTGTTCTTTATGTGTTTGCCAGACCAGGTCTTGGTATATGGTGATTGCGCGGTTAATCCCGATCCTGATGCAGAAAGTCTGGCAGATATTGCAATTCAAAGTGCAGAATCGGCGACCAATTTTGGCATTCCAGCTAAGGTCGCTTTGATCAGTTATAGCACTGGGCAGTCCGGCTCTGGAGCAGGCGTAGATAAAGTGCGCGAAGCGACTCGCTTAGCTAAAGAGGCACGCCCTGAATTGCTACTTGATGGACCTTTGCAATACGATGCTGCGTCCGAGGTAGATGTCGCCGCGACGAAAGCGCCTGACAGTCCAGTTGCGGGTCAGGCAACAGTCTTTGTATTTCCAGATTTAAATACTGGAAATACCACTTACAAGGCGGTTCAGCGCGCTGCGAATGTCATTAGTATTGGGCCTATGCTGCAAGGTTTGCGCAAGCCAGTGAATGACTTGTCACGTGGTGCATGGGTGGACGATATCGTATACACGATCGCAATTACAGCGATTCAAGCAGACATCTAATCTTACACCTAGTCCCTACTTATAAAACCCGCCGCCGAGTAATTTTTCTCCATCGTAAAGAGCGAGAATCTGGCCAGCTGCAAGCGCGCGCTGGGGGGTGTCGAAAACAACTTTTGCGCAGCCTTCTTCGGTTGGCGTGTAAGTGATCTTTTGCGAGCCGTCTCGATAGCGTGGGCGTGCTTCGATTCGGCACTCACTTGTCAGTGCTTTATTGACGAAACTTAGGCCGTATACATCGACTTCACTGGTAAATAATCCAGGTGATTCTGGCTTATCAAATGCGACGAGTAGTTCATTGCGCTCCATGTTGAAGCCGGTGACCACATAAAATTCGTTGTCCGTATTTGACGGCACACCAATACCACGACGCTGTCCCATGGTGTAGCGATGGAGTCCGCGATGACGTCCTAGCTTTCGGCCATCTTCTGCATGCACGATATCACCTGGCTTATCTTCGATGTAGTGCTGCAGAAAGTTGTTGATGTTCATGTCGCCGAGAAAGCAAATCCCTTGGCTGTCTTTTTTGGTCGCATTGGGCAATTCGTGGGCAATGGCGCATTCACGGACTTCAGGCTTAGTGAGTTCCCCGACAGGAAATAGAGCCTGGCGTATTTGCTCTTGGCAGACCATTGCCAAGAAATATGTTTGGTCCTTGTTACTGTCACGTCCACTCAGTAAGTCATGTGTGTCGTCGGTATTGATAAGTTTGCGCACATAATGCCCCGTAGCGATGGCATCGAAACCATTGTTTAATGCATAGTCTTGAAAGATACCGAACTTCATCTCGCGATTGCACATGATGTCTGGATTCGGTGTGATTCCATTTTTATAGCCTTTGACGAGGTAATTGACCACGCGCTCGCTGTATTCGTTGACGAGATTGACAATCTCATAATCGATGCCGAGGTGTTTGGCTACGGCACGCGAGTCCTCGATATCTTGTTGCGCAGGACAATCAGCGAACGGCATTTCCTCATTCATCCACGTGCGTATGTAGGCACCAGATACATCGTAACCTTGCTCCTTTAAGCGAAGGGCAGCGACGGCGCTATCCACACCGCCAGATAAGGCGACGAGTATTTTCTCCATAGCTAGGAATCTAACTTTGTTTCAAGTTGCTTTAGATACTCCCAGCTAAAGAGGCCGCTACTGTGACCGTCACTGAAAGTAGGGCGCATGGCGTAGTTACCTTGAAAGTCCCAAGTGGAAATGGTCACGCCAGGAAATTCTTTGGGCCCGTCACCGCCGTATTGATTTCCCAGAATGTCGACCTCGCCAATATTCTGAGCACTGGGTGAGTGCTTACGCAAAAACTCCGCTGGGAAGTAGCTCTCGGTTCCATCGTCCCAAAAAATGCATAGGTCCGTGCCGATGAGTTGTATGTTTTTGGGTGCAGGCATTGGAAGTGAGCTATAGAAAAATAGAATGTAACGGTTACGCGGTATAAAATCCGACAGCCTGCAGTTTATCCATCAGTGCGATGGCTGGTTGAGCGCGATTCATGATGTAGAGGTGGATGCCTGGGGCACCTTTCTCTAGGAGTTCGCGTGCTTGCTGGAAGCTCCATTCCACGCCGACGGCTTCTACGGCGGCTTTATCGTCGCCAGCTGCGATGAGCTGTGCGTCGAGATCTGCGGGGATGGACGTGCCACACATTGCGCAGAAGCGGATCGCTTGGTTGCGCGATGTGATTGACATCAGGCCGGGTAATATCGGTGTGTGAATACCTGCGCGTTGGCAGTTTTCGACGAATTTAAAATAGTGCTCGTTGTCAAAAAACAACTGCGTGGTGACGAAGTCGGCACCAGAGTCGACCTTGCGCTTGAGATTCAACAGGTCGAGTTCAGCAGAGGGTGCTTCTGGGTGCTTCTCTGGATAACCAGCGACGCCCAGCACACATTCTGGATACACTTCATCGATGAGACTGACCAACTCATTTGCATAGCTCAATCCATCAGGATGCGGTGTGAAGTTCGTTTCTCCTTTGGGTGGGTCGCCGCGAAGTGCCATGATTTGGCTCAGCCCTGCTGCCTTAAATTCGGCAATGATCTGCTTTAACTCATCGCGCGAATGACCGACACAGGTGAGGTGAGGCATGACCGTGTAGCCGTAGTCTTCGCTAAGGCTACGTGCATACTTAAGTGTGCGACTGCGTGTGCTACCTCCTGCGCCATAAGTTATTGAAGCGAAGTCGGGTGAATACACACGCAAGCGCTCTGCTGTGCGCAGCAGTTGCTCGGCAGTTGCGTCCGACTTGGGAGGGAAAAATTCAATCGAAAAGAGTGGTTTGTTACACTCTAGACGATGCTTGATGGAATGATTTGTCATTTGACGGATCAAAATATAATGATATGTTGATATGTAAAGTGGTAATGTGCGTTTTACGCTGGATTCAAGGCATGTGCGCTCTATACCCAAACACAACGCTTTCTTTTTAATATTTGTATGAACGATTCCGAACAAGCAGCGCACTTTTCCAATGAAGGGGAAGTTGGCGTCGTCGAGTATCAGGATTTCATCTCCCGTAAGCCATTTCAATTTGAGTCCGGGGGGTCGATTCCTGAGCTATGCTTGCGTTATGAGACCTATGGGCGCTTGAACGAAGCAAAAGACAATGCTGTATTACTTTGCCATGCGTTGACAGGGAACCACCACGCGGCAGGCGTGCACAGTATAGATGAGCGCAAGCAAGGCTGGTGGAACTTCATGGTTGGTCCAGGCAAGCCCATTGATACCTCCAAATATTTCGTGATCTGCTCCAATGTGCTGGGTGGTTGCAGTGGCTCGACTGGCCCGGAGTCGATCAATCCAGTGACTGGCACTCGCTACAATCTTGATTTCCCAAAACTCACTGTGGGCGACATGGTTCACGCGCAGGCACTGCTGATTGATCATCTCGGAATCGATCGATTGCATTCAGTGATCGGTGGTAGTATGGGCGGGATGCAGACCTTGCAATGGACGATTGCCTACCCAGAGCGAGTGGGTAGCTACATTGCGCTAGCGTGTTGTGCGCGTCACAATGCTCAGGCAATCGCCTTTAATGATACGGGCCGCCAAGCGATCATTAGCGATCCAGGCTGGAAGAAGGGGAATTATCCTGACGGGGAGCAACCAGGTGATGGACTCTCGGTTGCTCGGATGATGGCGCACATCACCTATCTATCGGATGCTGGCATGGAGGCAAAGTTTGGTCGTAAGCGTCGTCATCGCGATGCTGATGAACACTTTGATGTCGAATTTGAAGTGGAGAGCTACCTGCGCTATCAAGGGCAGGCATTTGTCTCCCGTTTCGATGCGAATACCTATTTATATTTAACTAAGGCACTAGATCGTTTCGACATGCACGGACCTGAGGGCACTTTGGACGAAACACTCAAAGTGGTCACTGCACCAGGTCTAATGGTCGGCTTTACTTCGGATTGGTTGTATCCACCACAAGGTAATCGTGAGGTGGTCGAGGCTTTATTGCGCCTAGGCAAAGATGCCACCTACGCAGAACTTGCTATGGATGCGGGGCACGATTCATTTTTGTTACGTGCGCCTAAACTCGATAATTTGATCCGCAGCTTTCTCGCTCGCTAATCCTGATGAATCCGAACTCAAAAAAACGACAGGTTGATTTTCAAGTCATCGCTCAATGGGTGAATGAGGGCGACCGCGTGCTCGATTTGGGCTGTGGCAGGGGAGTCTTGTTGGAATACCTTATACAGAAAAAGGCGATCTACGGAGTCGGCGTGGATATCGATTTTGATAAAATCCTTAGCTGCGTGAAGCGGCGTGTGCCTGCGTATCATGGTGATGTCGGTAAATTACTTGCGCAGTTTGAAGATAACAGTTTCGACCGCGTGATTTTTAGTCGATCGGTGGAGTTGCTTGACGACCCCGACACGATTTTGACCGATGCGCTACGCGTTGGCAAACGGGTGACGGTCGGTTTTGTAAATCATGGTTATTGGAAAAACCGTTTTAGCTTTTTGCAAACGGGAAGTCGCGGAATTAACGAGGTCTACCCGAAGCCTTGGTATGAGACACTCCGTGCAAACCATTTCAGCGCCCTTGAATTTGAAAGCTACTGCAGTGCACGAAACTTCAAAATAGAAGATAAGGTGTATTTGCGTGGTGATTGGCGTAATGAATGCAAGGTTCTGCCCAATTTACTGGCAGGTTATGCGATCTACGACCTAGCGAAGTAGGGCGCTTTAATATTGTGCAATCTCGTCCAAAACTTTTTGGCGAGAATAGTTTAAGCTCGGTAGCTGTATAGTCTTCGCTAGCTCGATGGCTTCCTGAATGCGCCCCAGTTTACCCAGAACTCGCGCTCTGTGTAGATCGACGATCTCGCGGCGTAGTTCATCATCAATCGTTTTGCGCACTTCGTTCCAGTGTAGTAGCGCTGATTTCCAGTCGGGGCTGGCTTGATCATAATAAGCTTCCCCCAAGCGCATCTGGAAATCGAAATTATCAGGTGTGAGCATCGCTGCTTTGTGAAATGCCTTCACCGTTTCTCGATCTAGCGCGTCGCGTGTGAAGATTTGGTCTTTTAGAAATTCATCTCTGAATTCATATAGTAATTGCCCTAAAGAAAAATGATACAGCGCTGTCTCTGGTTCGAGTTCAACGGCCTGAAGGTAGAAGGTTAGAGCTGCTTTTCCTTTGCCTTGTTCGGCTAGGTGGGTGCCGATCTGTTGCTTCACCACTGCAAGTTTGGGGTCGAGCTCATCGGCTTTTAGGAAGGCTGTGAACGCCTGATTGGTTTGATCTGTGCGGCGTAGTAATTTGCCGTAGAGTATGAGTGCATTTACATCATCTGGATGATCTGTCAGATAGGTGCGGTAGGACTGCGTGAGCTCTTCAATCCGCCGTTGCAGGTCTGAGTCGGAATAGTGGTCTGGATCTTCAGCGATCTTTTTATAGATCGACTCTTCTTTCTGCGATATTTTCAACAAGCGCTCAGTCGATAGCGAGGATTGCGCGAGTAAGGCATTACCTAACAGCGAAAACAAAGATGCGCAGGCAATAAAATGGAGCGGAGTGCGAAAAAGAAATATCATAGCAATAGGGCGTTTATAAATCGCCATATACTATGTATCAAACTTGAAAGGAAAGTTGCGTAAAAAAGTAATTAGTGTGAAGGCGTCGCGCACTGCTTGAGTAAGCGAACGGTGTGCCCTTAGGCAGCTGCTTGCTAAAGCAGCACACACTTTCCAAGTGAAGCGTTTACAAGTGAGTGCTCAATAATTCGTCTATGCGAGCTGCGGTCGATGTGTAGGTTGTAGCCTCGACTTGTGGCTCAATTGTGCTGTCAGCCTGTGGTTGGCAGAATTGATCGCCGAGTGCGCCTAAATCGCTGCCAAATACACTGTTCGCGGCACGCATCGCGCCCCCCAGACCAACAGATCCAGTCACAGCAAGGCGTTGCACTTTTGCCTGAAAGACATCGGCCACGACTTGCGCAATCGCATCGTTTTTCGATGCGCCACCAGTCAGATAGATTACTTCGGGCTTTAGTTGCATCCAGTCAGAGCGTAGTTTCATATTCACAAATTGACCTTCCACACAGGCGCGGATAGCGGAGTCGGCTTCCTGCCAGTTCACAAAGGTTTCGGTGCCTGCTAACAAGGGTGCTTCAAGCTCGATGCGCGGGCTGATCTCTGGACTGAAAAAAGGAAGCATCACATTGCCATTGTTGGCTGGAGCCGTTGCGCTGAATGCGCTGGTAAAGGCCTCCCAATCGTAAGCAAATTTATCTTTCACCGCTTCACGTGCCAATGAGCCATTGACGAAGCATTGCAAAGACATGGAGCCGCCAGCTGGATTGCCAAAAACATGACCACAGCCATTTGGATCGGCAACGACGCTAGGCATCGCGGCAAAAAAGGTATCCGAAGTGCCGAGTGAGATAACCACTTTACCAGGTTGGCTTGCGCCCATACCCACGAGGCTACTTGGATTGTCGCCAGTAAAAACAACGACTTCGGCACCTGGGGTAAATCCATATTTTGCAACGAAATACTCAGAGATGACGCCCACTTTGCTGGAGCCTTGGCTGACCTCTGGGAGCTTGGCTTTCAGTGCGGGTGCCGTGGCGTCGAGCAGCTCGTCATCCCATTCCCAAGTCTGAATGTTCAAGAGATTCATGCCTGCACCATCACCCGTATCGATCGGTGCATCAGCCCCGCATAAGATCGAGCATAAAAAGGAACTGACTAAATGAATGCGCTCGGTTTTTTGATAGGCAGCTTCGTCATTTTTATAGAAACGGCGAATTTGTGGCCCCGTGAAACGCTCGACCGCAATCGAGCCTGACTTTTTGCAGACAATGCTATCACCGCCGACAGCAGAGGCAATTTCCGCGCACTCTTTGCGAGTTGAGGAATCCATCCAGATCGGGGAGGTGGCACGAGCCAGGCAGGGCTGAATTTGCTTTGAAAGTGGTTCTGTAGAATCGAGGGTATCGACCGCATAAAACCATTGGTCGTTGAGGTAGATTGATCCGTGCTGCTGTCCTGCTCCTGAGATGGCGGCGACTTTTGATAAGTCGCAAAGCTTACCAAGATCTTCGAGCAAAAGGTCGAGCGCATCTAACCACATTAAAGGATCAGCATGAACCACGCCGTCAGCGCTACCTTCGATAAAGCCTGAAGGGGCACTGTAGTGCGGGAGGCGTTCGCCAAAGTTGACTGCCGCTTCAGCGACGACTGTGCCTGTGTCCGTGTCGATGACGATCGTGGAGCAGCTTTGAGTGGAGGAATCAATACCGAGTGAGTAGGGCATTATTATGGGAACGTTTAACGTCCAATTTGATAGGTTCTAAATGGGGGAGGAGGCTGCAGTAAAAATGCCCTAATCATGGCTGTGAGATTGCGAGAGCAAGACCAACCAAGATTAGGGCATAGATGGGGGGGAGTGATTAAATGAATTCGTTCAAGAGATTTTCCATCATTTCTTGACGGCCACTGCCGAGAATTGGCTCTGGATTTTCGAGGGCGTATTTCTCAAGGTCTTCGAAGCTGACTTCGCCAGCCTCGACCTTCGCGCCGATGTCCTTATCGAATGTGCTGTAGCGCGCCTGCACGAAATCGCTCATTCTGCCGTCTTGGCGGATCGCATGTGCGATCTTTAGGCCACGTGCAAAGGCATCCATGCCGCCGATGTGAGCATGCATGAGGTCAATCGGCTCGTGCGACTCGCGACGACGTTTTGCGTCGAAATTCAAACCACCAGTCGTAAAGCCACCCATTTCAAGCACAACAAGCATCACTTGTGTGGTGAGGTAAATGTCGGTGGGGAATTGATCCGTGTCCCAGCCGATGAGCTCATCGCCACGATTTGCATCAATACTGCCGAGCATATTTGCATTGGTGCAGACGGTAAGTTCATGCTCCATCGTGTGCCCTGCAAGTGTGGCGTGGTTTGTTTCGATGTTGAGTTTGAAGTGATCCATCAGCCCATACTCACGAAGGAAATTCAAGCAAGCTGCTGAGTCTGAATCGTATTGGTGAGTGGAAGGCTCGCGCGGTTTTGGCTCGATGTAGAAGGGGCCGTTGAAGCCGATCTTCTTTGCGTGGTCGACGGCCATGTGCAAGAACGCGGCAAGGTGATCGAGCTCACGCTTCATGTTAGTGTTGAGTAAAGTGGCATAGCCCTCACGACCGCCCCAGAAGGTGTAGCCTAAGCCGTCGAGTTCGTTAGTGCACTCGAGTGCCTTTTTTACCTGTGCCGCTGCATACGCAAATACTTGAGCATTTGGCGACGTGGCGCCGCCTTGTGAATAGCGTGGGTGCGAGAAGAGGCACGCGGTGCCCCATAGCAGTTTAACGCCTGTCTCTTGTTGCTTGGTTTTCAGCTTGGCGACAACTGTATCTAAAGCAGCATTTGAAGCTGCGAGGTCGTTGAGCTCGGGAGCGATGTCTCGGTCGTGCCAGCAATAAAAATCAATGCCAATTTTTTCGAGAAATTCAAAAAAGACGTCGACACGGGCGAGAGCATTTTCAGTGGAGTTGCTACCGTCATCCCATGGCATTTGTGCGGTGCCACCACCAAAAGGGTCGGCGAGTTCGTTACGCATGACGTGCCAGTAGGGCGCTGCGAAACGGAGGTGGTCCTTCATTGTCTTGCCGTCAATGAGCTCGCTCGCGTTGTAGTGCTTGAAAGCCAGTGGGTTTTTTGAAGACGTTCCTTCAAATTCAATTTTGCCGCAGTCGAAATATTCCATAGTGTTGTATCAGGGTTTGTAGGTAATTAACTAGTGCACTATACGGATTTTTTTGACACACGGGAACCGTAAATTGCGTATATATTCTGTTGATTTGCGTCGAAGGTGTGATATTCATTTTGCCGATTATGGATCAGCAGATAGCAATCGTTATGACCGAGGTATTCTTACGCCGTTTGACGCCTGCATTGATGCCTTTTGTGCGTCGAGATTCGGATTTTCGAATCGTGAGTATTCATCGTCCGGTTAACGAGCTGAAGGACTTGCTCGAAACACTTCAGCCAAGTGGCTTGATTACTGAATGGTTACCTGAGGTGACGGATTCGCTCTTGGATTTACAAATACCGACGGTGATTGCTGATACTGATTTCATTTATCCAAATGCAGTCAGCATTGATGTGGACGACAAAGCGGTCGGTGCTGCGGCAGCAGAAGCTTTCAAGCAAGCGGGGTTTAGAAGCGTCGCTTGTTTGGGTAATGGCACTCCATATTCCGACCAGCGTATTGCTGGGTTTAGCGCCGAATTCCCACATGTAATTCCTGTTCATACAGAAACGGCCTTTGAAGATGCACGCTACAGTGAGCACTTTGTGGCGCCTGGAGAGGACCTATCGAATTGGCTACGCCAGCTACCAAAGCCTGTGGGTATTTTTGCCGTGCACGACCCCCTGGGGCGCTTTCTTTGTGGCGCGTGTCAACAATTGGGCATTGCCGTGCCAGAGCAGGTGGCCGTCATCGGGGCGAATAATGATGAGCTGGTGTGTGGTCTTAGTTATCCGATGCTGTCGAGTGTCTCGATTCCGTGGGATACCATTGGTGCTTTAGTGGGTGAGTCCATGCAGGCGCTGCTCGCTAAAGGGCGGACTCTCGAAGCGCCAGTCTTGGTTCCGCCAAGTGGTGTCGTGCTGCGACATTCGGCAAATCATCTTGCGGTAGAGGATGCAGTGCTCCGTCGTGCGATGTCCTACTTGTCCGAGCATCTCGAAGATATTGTGAGTGTTGGTAAGATGTGCGATGATTTGCGTATGGCACGTCGTAGTCTGGAACGAAAGTTCAAAGAATACTATCGATGCACCCCTTGGGAAATGTTGTGTCGGATGCGTGTCGATCGCGCCAAGCAGTTGCTCGCCGATACGAATCACCCCGTTTCAATTATCGCGGAACTGTGCGGTTTTAATGATCCAGAGCGTATGGCAGTGGTTTTTAAGCGTGTGACAGGGGAGCCGCCGACACACTGGAGGAAAAAATTAAGATAAGAATAGAATCGAATTTATGGCACAATAGGTAAACCTTGGGCTATCTATGAAAATCGAATCCGCTACATTCATCGCCAGTGCCGTCGACTTGGAAGCATGTCCGCCATCAAGCATGCCTGAGTTCGCCTTTGTTGGCCGATCTAATGTAGGCAAATCATCTTTAATTAATTTACTTACAAACACCAAGCAGCTTGCTAAAACATCTGGCACGCCGGGTAAAACTAAGTTGATCAATTTGTTCCGAATTAACAACAGCTGGACGTTGGTCGATCTGCCGGGGTATGGTTACGCGAAATTATCTAAGAAGCAGCAGGGCGAGTTTAATTTACACGTCAGTGAATACTTGAACGTTCGTGAAAATTTAAAGCACATTTTCCTGCTCATTGATTCACAACTGGAGCCACTCGACGGGGATCTCGCATTCGCAGAATGGCTACAGCAGTGCGAGCTGCCATACTCCATTATTTTCACCAAAACAGATCGTAGTTCGGATACGGCTGTGAAGAATCATGCGAGTCAGTTTCTGGAGGCGTGCGATGAGTGGGGGCTTCAGCCCACTAAAGTGTTTTATTGTTCAGCAAAAACAAAGCGCGGCCGCGCACCAATTGTGCAATGGATCGATGGGCAACTGCCGAAGAAAAAGAAGGATAAAAAATCGCCAACAATTAATGTCGGTTGGATGAAGAAGCGGTAGTTCAGCTTCGTCATTGTCAAGTGATGTGGGCCGTGTAGTGTTCATTCATGCCGATTGATCATCACTACCACAGAGACGAGCGAGTGATCGTTCGTTTGGCATTGATGCTTTGTGTGGTGGTCGGGGTTCTCGCAATTGTGCTCTCGCAAACGGTGGGTAATCACACTGAACCTGTATCCCCTGATGAGGTATGGTCTTATATTGAGGAGCAAGCTTCCAGGCAGGGGATCGACCCTGAATTTGTCTATGCGATCGCTTGGGCGGAAAGTAGTTTGAATGCGCGTGCACGTAGTTCTGTGGCTCGTGGTATGATGCAAATCACACGGCCTGCGTGGAGAGAGGTGAGCGATGAGTCGTATCGGCATGCTTGGGATTGGCGCACGAACGTCCGAGTCGGGATCGACTACCTAGCTTTTTGCCGTGACTACTTGAAACAGCATGGCGAATTCACCTATCCACTTCTCGCCGCGGCCTATCGTTATGGCCCGTATCATGTGAAAAAGTCCGACTTTAAGATCAGTGAAATGGAGCCGCCTGAAAACTTGATCTATGAAAGTATATTCAACGGGCACACGAATCCAGTAGAGCCGCCAGCACTTAACAGTGACTGATCGCGACTTGGCTAATGTATCCGCGAACCGAGCTCTTCGATGAGTTCAATTAAGAAGGTATTGTTGCCTCCTAGTGCTTTAGCAGCGTGGATCGCTCTTTCTGTATGCTGCTTGGCTTCCGCATGGGCTCCCTCGATTCCGTGTAAGGCGACATAAGTGCTCTTTTCAGCTGCATCATCGTTGCCGACCGGTTTCCCCATAACCTCAGCACTCGAAGTGGCATCGAGAATATCGTCAACGATTTGAAAAGTCATGCCCATGTGGTAGCCAACCTCCGTGATTTGCTCGATTTGTTGTTCACTTGGACCACAGAAGCGTAAGCCCATCGTCAGTGCCGCCGTTAATAAAGCGCCAGTTTTATTTTCATGAATGAAGGTGAGCATCTCCGCATCGATAGGCTTGCCCTCATTGTCGACGTCTTCCATTTGCCCCCCGATCAAGCGCTCGCTACCGCTGGCCTCTGAGAGGTCGGCAACTAAGTCACAAGCGAGTTCTGGGCGGTCTCGATACGCACGCGTGAGCAACTGAAAGGCAAATGTGAGTAGGGCATCGCCAGCAAGAACCGCGGTCGCTTCGTCAAACTGTGTATGGCAAGAGGCGCGCCCCCGACGTAGATCACTGTCATCAATCGAGGGCAGGTCGTCATGGATTAATGTATACGTGTGTAGACACTCGATGGCAACGGCCGCAGCCTCTGGTGAGGCATCTGATGGAAAGAGTTCGCTAGCTGCGAGGATCAGCACGGGACGTATCCGCTTGCCGCCAGCTTCCATCGAATAGCGCATCGCTTCGTGTAGTTTGACAGGGCGTGTCTGCGCGGAGGGGATGTATACGTCGATAGCGGATTCGACGCGCTGCTGATATTGACGTAATTTTTCTTTCAATGACTGATTCACTGCGATAGTTATGAAGAGTAATTTTATGAAGGGAACGCCAATTTTTGAAGAAGTTTTTATGCGCCTCATCCGTCAGCCAGGTTTTTGGCTGAAGTTGTTGATTGGGGGCTTGCTCTCATTTGTGCCAATTGTGAATATTTTCGCCTTCGGTTACTTGTATCGTTTATCCAGTCAAATACGTAGAACCGGGCAGATTTCGCTTCCAGAATGGACGGATTGGCGGGCCCTGTTTTTTGATGGTTTACGCTTCGGAGTCGTGTGGCTGAGTTACTGGTTGCTGCCCATTCTTATCATTTCATTGCTATCGGGTGCACTTGGAAGCCTGGGGCTTGTCGCCATTTCATATCTAGTGCTATCACTTACGTTTTTGATCTCTCCTGTGTTGTTCAGCTCGGCTCTGTATCGATTACAAATGCGGTCGGACTTCAAAGACCTTTTAGATGTGCCACTCATTATACGAATGACCTATATGGAATTGCCGCGATTCGTGATACCTGCGTTCGTCTTTATCGGTATTTTTGCACTTTCAGCGCCGTTATATGGGTTTGCGGTTTATTTCGGGTTCCTTATGTTGATAAGCTATACTGGACTTTGCTATCGCTCGCTTGAGCACGGGAGACCAACTAATATCTAATTATTATGTGTGCTGTTAAGAAGAAAACGGAAGAGCCATCGGTTCTGGGAATGTGTTTTTATGGAATGCTGACCGCACTTTTCGGTGCAGTCCTCGGTGCTCTCTATATGGCATCCTTTCCGGCGACTCCGCTCAATAATGCGCGTGACCTAGCGAAGTTCGAGGAAGCGCAAGAAGATGCTTATTCGAGTCCTAAGGATATTTATTACATGCAGGGGCCTAATTCGACTGTTAAAACATGGATTGATAAGCGCCAAGCTTGGGTGGATGGCAACTTGGATGCAGTCGAGTTTACCCATCGGGAAGTGAATGCATGGCTATCGGCGAAGTTCAAACCTGCAACTGCGCCAAGTGGTGAGGGGGCACCTAAAATGCTCATCTTGCCAGGGGTGCCGAATATTCATATAACTAAGTATTTAATCACCCTAAGTTTGCCCACCAGTTTCATTATCAATGGTAAGACTTACTCACGCACAGTGATCGTTACTGGTGTGTTCGACGATAGTGGTGACAGTGTCGAATTTTCGATGAAGAGTGTGCGCATCGATAGCGCGAGCGTTCCCTTGGTCGACATCATCGGGCATCGGATTGTCGACACCTTACTCAAGGCATACACGGGCTCCGATGAATTTCTCGCTATTGAGAGTGCTTGGTCTAGCGTGACGTCTGTTGAGCTCTCAGACGGTATCATCCGTTTACAGCTACAATAATCAAAGCGATGCGCTTCATTCACCGCTTAATAATTGGGGGGCTATTCTGCCCATTGATCTCTGCCGCCGCGAATTTGGTGTCCATTGAAAGCACTTACTTTGATGTGGTCGGTGTGGATAACCGCTCCGTGTCTTATGTCAGTGAGCTTGCGGAGCATATTGCGGCGCAGAGTAATCGCTATTTGCCAGAGAATGGTGTCTTCTTCCCGAACCGAGTCTTGATCGCGCTACGCCCTGAAGAGCACGTTGCGTTTGAGGGTCGCTCAGCACTCAGCCTAGGCCCTCAAGGTAGTGTGCGACTCGACTTCCGTTGGGATGAGTCGCTGGATTTGGAGCAAGCATGTTTTGCGATTACGCAGGCTTACTTGACACGTTATACAATTTATAAGTATGGCCCCAAGGCGCCTCAGGGGATGAAGGCGTGGCCAGTCCATGCGCTCGCGCTCGAAAGCCTCCATTCGATACGACCGAGCTTTTTGATCAGTCAGTTGAAGGCGTCGAAAGGAGCTGATTTCATTGATTCGAAGGCATTGTTGACACCGTCTCTAGCCGATTCATCTGAGGCTAATTTCAGCCATCACGCTTACTACTTTTTATGCGCATTACGCCAAAGCGCATTCTATCGCGATACCCTACGTTCAATCATCGAAAGTGCGCTTGCAGGTGGCGACCCTTCTGAAGGCATCACTAAGCTGTTACCTGAAGACGCATCAGCCGATGCTGTAAACAGTTTAGATGTTTGGTGGCGTGCGGAGCGCGACGAATTGGTCGCTACCGAGTATGAGCTTTTTGAAACGATGACTCAGTCGCGCATATGGCTGGAGCAGATGGTTGATTTTACTGTTTTTCGCGAAGCAGGTGGTGAACTTAAAAACCTACGTAGTCTCTGGAATTTACGTGAAAATGAAGAAATTCGCACGATACTAGAAGCGCGTATCGAGTTGATCTCATTGCGCTTAGAAATCGTGAATCCACTCTATTTCAATGCGACACGTTCACTTGGGGCGCTGTATGAAACTGTGTTGGATCCTGAAACACCCTCATATCAGTTTATGCATGCACTGGTGGCTTATCTTAGTGATTATGAAGATGCCAAAAAAATCGAGGAGACCACGCTGGATCTCCTCGATGCTAAATAAGTCTTGAGTGGCGACTAGGCTTGCTCGGCTTTGGCCAGTGCTTCTTTCACCTGAGCGGTGATGGTGGACCAGTCCTTATTGGCAATCTGTGCTTTTGTCGCGAGCCAAGAGCCACCGATCGCAAATACTTCAGGGATGGCTAGGTAGTCGTTCATGTTGTCCAAAGACACGCCGCCCGTTGGGCAAAACTGAATGCCAAGGTTGGCATACGGTGCCGCCATTGCTTTAAGTAGTTTCGTGCCACCGGCAGCGCCTGCAGGAAAGAACTTCAGTGAGCGACAACCTGCTTTGACCGCAGCTTGTATATCTGACGGGGTCATGATGCCTGGCACGAAGGGGATGCCCTTTGAGTTGAAGTAGGCGATCGTTTCAGGGTCGGTTCCTGGTGCGAGGCCAAACTTACTGCCAGAATCGATTGCTTGCTTTGCCTGATCGGGAGTCACGACCGTTCCTGCGCCAACCATCATATCCGGAAATGCGTTTGCAATGCGTTCGATAGCGAGGGGAGCAGCCGCAGTCCGAAAAGTCACCTCAATGATATTAAGGCCACCATTCAGGAGCGCTTCTGCGAGTGGTTCAGCATCGTTCGCGTCGTCAATAACGATCACGGGGATCACTGGGAACTGGTGTAAGTCTGACATAGTTCGTATGTAGAATTTGAAATTAAACGGCTGCCTAGCGATCGACACGTGCGCCACCACCAGCCTTGATTTTCTTCACTTCTTTCAGTGAGGCCATTGTGGTGTCACCCGGAGTGGTCATCGCCAACGCGCCGTGCACGCAGCCATAGTCTGCAGCTTCTTGTGGGTCGTTCTCAGAAAGGAATCCGTAGATCAAACCCGAAGCAAAACTGTCGCCACCGCCCACACGGTCCATGATTTCAAGTTCTGGGAACTGCATGGACTCGTAGAACTCGCCGTCATGCCAAACCATCGCCGCCCAGTCATTTACAGTCGCTGTTTTAACCGCGCGAAGTGTGGTTGCGGTTGCTTGGAAATTCGGGAATTCCTTAATCGCTGTGCCGATCATACTTTTGAACGCTTCGACAGGGATGTGGGAGATGTTCTCGTCCACACCTTCGACTTCAAATCCAAGGCAGGCTGTAAAGTCTTCTTCATTGCCGATCATGACGTCGACGTATCTTGCAATTTCACGGTTCACTTCTTGGCACTTAGCCAATCCACCGAAATCTTTCCAAAGGGAAGGGCGGTAGTTTAAGTCATAACTCACGATCGTGCCATGCTTCTTTGCGCATTTCACTGCTTCCAAAACCACCTCTGGAGTGCTTTCGCTCAGTGCTGCGTAGATGCCACCAGTGTGGAACCATTGCGCACCACGCTTGCCGAAGATCTCTTCCCAGTCGATGTCGCCTGGTTTGAGTTGGCTAGCAGCTGTGTTGCCGCGGTCTGGGCAACCGACGGCGCCGCGTATACCGAACCCGCGCTCGGTGAAATTCATACCATTGCGAACAGTGCGCCCGATGCCATCGTAGTCCACCCATTTGATGAATTGCGTGTCCACGCCGCCTTGGAGAATGAAATCCTCGACCAGACGTCCCACTGGATTGTCGGCAAACGCAGTCACGACTGCTGTCTTGAGACCAAAGCAACGACGAAGTCCACGAGCGACATTATATTCACCGCCGCCTTCCCAGGCAGTAAATTGACGAGCGGTATGCACACGCCCTTCACCGGGATCGAGGCGCAACATCACCTCACCGAGGGAGATGCAGCCGTATTCACAAGAGTCAGCAGATTTAATTTGGATAGCCATAGGAGTATGTTGATTGAGTTGAATATTCGAAAAACGGCAAATCTATCAAAAGTAGCCGGTAATTAAAATTGCATAAATTCTAGTTCTTTTGCAAATTTGCGCAATGGCGCGAACGAAGCATGTATTAATGGTATTGGGTAGTTATGACCAATCAGCACACGAGGGGATTGCTCGTTATGCGCGACAGCACGGTTGGCACCTAAATGTAAGCATTCTAAAAGACTTCCAATTACCAGAACATTGGCAGGGGGATGGCATTATTACTTCGCTAAATTCTAGCCGGCAACTGGAGGACTTTGTATTGAACGCCAATGTGCCTACAGTAGATCTTTCCATTTGGCGGGAAGACATTGATTTACCGCGAGTGGCGGCGGATAACGCCGCGATTGGGCGACTGGGCGCAATGCACTTTATTGAGTTGGGACATAAGAATTGCGCTTGGTTCGGGCTCGCAAGTAATCCTGCAAGCCGAGCACGCTTCAAGGCCTATCATGACTGCTTACAAGAGGTGGGCATTGACTGTATGCGGCTCGATACGGTGCGTCCTCAGGATGCGGCGTATATGACTGAGCGGTTGCTTGCGCTGCCGAAGCCCTGCGCAATCTATACGAAAAGCGATTACGATTCGGCTTGGGTGTCGAACTTGTGCTATGATGCAGGGCTCAAGGTTCCTGACGACGTCGCGATACTAGGTGCGGATGATAATTCGCTCATTTGCAACAGTCAGTCGGTGTCCTTGTCTAGCGTGCGCTACGATTTGTCAAAAATCGGCTTTGAAGGGGCAAAGATGCTGGACCAATTAATGAAAGGCGACGCTCTAAAACAGCGACTCGTGCTCATCCCGCCAACAGGTATCACGATACGCCAAAGCACGGACGCGATCGCGGTGCTGGATCCGTTTATTCGTCAGGTCTTACTGTATCTGCGTGAAAACTTCCGTAAATCGATCGGCACAAAAGATCTCGCTGAGCACTTCCGAGTCAGTCGAAGGCACTTGGAAAGTAAGTTTCGCGAGAATATGAGCAGCAGCATCCGTGAATATCTGATCGGCTTGCGCCTCAATGAAGCGAAGGCGCAATTGCAATTTACCGATGAACCTGTGGAAACCATTGCTGCGCTGACAGGCTTTTGCCATGCGCCACATTTCAGCAGCACGTTTAAAAAGCACTTCGGTATTTCACCGACAAATTACCGTAAAAAAACCTAGTCTGCACTGGATGGCTGAATCGCTATTTCAAGGAAATTTCGCCCGTTTCAGTCACTGTCGTGGAGGGCATCCATTTAGAAGTGGTGCCCAATTTGGCCTTAAGGCGATAGGTCCAAGTCTCGCGCGGTTCGTTGATCATCATCGAGATGAAACGCGCGCTGCTGATCATGCCTGCTGCGGAATTAACGGAGACCACGGTATCGCTAAAACCTTCAATCGGTGGAATGTTTCTAGCGGTGCCCGTGATTAAGTCGATACCTTCTAGATTGAGCTCATAATAGAGCCCCTTCAAATTCAAGGTTTCAGCATTCGGATTCACGATGCGTAGTTGCAAGGTAAACTGAAGCGCCGCAGTATCCGTCTCGCTCTTTGTGACACCGACGACATCAACCTTCGGCCTTTCGTAATCTCGATCCATTGTTGCGCAGCCACCGAGCAGGGCGACAACTAGGAAAAGGAATGGGCTAACAGGGTTGAATAAACTTTTCATAGTGTGGTTTCGATAAGGTAGACCGATGAGAGTGGCATTGGTTTCATTGGAGTTCAATACTTGTCATCGTCGTGGATCATG
>Ga0209555_10000125_pt1 | contig 64722 bp, 67 predicted proteins | sample SaaInl85LU_5_DNA_FD_184643 | JGI IMG/M metagenome (GOLD analysis project Ga0209555, IMG submission 184643) | Marine microbial communities from expanding oxygen minimum zones in the Saanich Inlet - ESP_85LU_5_DNA (SPAdes) (version 2) | ecosystem: Environmental > Aquatic > Marine > Intertidal...
ATTTTTTTAGGTTTTGGTTTAGATTCTAGTTCTTTTATTGTTTTTTTATTAGTATCTATTTCATTATTTAATTTATGTATTTCAGATTTTAATAGTATAATTTCATCATTTAAATCATTTATTAAATTATTTGTTTCGTCATCTAATTTAGGTCTATAAATAATATTATCACTTAAAATATTTACAGTTTTTTTTCTTTTTACCATTATTATATACTATATATATTTATATTTATATAATAATAGAATGTCTAAACGTAAAAGATCTTCAAGATCATCTAATAAATCATCTTCAAGATCATCTAATAAATCATCTTCAAGATCATCTAATAAATCATCTTCAAGATCATCTAATAAATCATCTTCAAGATCACCTAATAAATCATCTTCAAGATCACCTAATAAATCTCCCCCTACTAAAAAAAAAACTACAACTGAAAGTGCTATCTCTATATTAAGAAAAAGAGAAATAGGTATGTTACCTAGAAACAAATTAAATTTTAGTAATTATAATATGTTCAATGATACACAACTATATAGTATAGAAATAAATCAATTATATGATATTTTAAGATATAATAAAAATATTAAATTATATTTATATAATATTGATGATAATAATAATGTAAAATTAAAAAAATATAATAATTTATGTTTATATAGAGAAAATTATGCTCAAGATGATTTATTTTCTTATTATAATTCATCGGGTGAATTAATTAATGTTTCAAATATATTTCATTTATATGGAACAAATATAAATAATAAAAATGATAGCAAAACACTCTTTAATAATGGTTTAATGGACCATTTATATGTTGATAAAAAATTTACAACTTTATATTTATTTAAATATACTTATTATTATGAATATGGTCGTGAAGAACAACAACAAAAAAAAATAAAAGAAAAAAAAATATTTGGTGATTTTATAAAATATTATAAAATTAAATTAATAAAAAACAAGAGCGATGATTTTATAAATGATCCTAAATTTAAATTTTTTGACGATTTATCTGATGAAGTAGAAAAAAATTTTCGTTATGTTGAAATTGATTGTTATAATGATCCTAGCGAGGATAATGATAAATATAATAGTGATTGGAATAAAGGTTCTCTTAGTAATAATAGCAGTTATGGTGCTGGTAATATTAAATTGAAATATATTAAAAGATTAAAAAATAAAAGTTTGGAAAAATTACAAAATATAGCAAAGAATAAAAAAATAAAATATACTAAAAAATTTAAAGGTAAAACAATTGCTATAAAAAAAGAAACTTTAATAAATAAATTATGTAATCATAAATATAAAAAATAATTGAGTATATTATTATCATAATGATATAAGAAATTGAGATAATTATATAATTGTATTAATACATGTCATATAATAATATTTTAATAAAATTATATGATGAATGGATGAATAATAATGATTGGTGGTTTTCTAAAAAAGAAAGTATTGACATATATTTATCAAATAAATATATCAAATATATAGATGATATAAATCAGTATGATGTAATTAAAACAAATGATAAAAAAACAATAATCGGTTATATTATTTTATTAGATCAAATAACAAGACATAATAATAGAATAAAAAAAATAGATGTAAATTATTATACTAGTATTGCTTGTGTTGTTTCATTTCATTATTTAAATATTCTTAAACAAAATAATAACATTTCAATATCGCCATCTGTATTAACAGCTTATGATAAATGTTTTTTATATATGCCACATCGTCATATGAAAGACATTGAAATGATAATTGATATTATTGATATTTTTAAAAATTATTATTTTGAATCATATAAAACAAATAATATAGAAGATGCTAAGATATATAAATCATATCTATTTAATACTATTAAAAATAGCTATAATTTTATTTCTACAGATATTTTAAAAAAACAAATAGATGATTTCAAATTTTATTCTTATGAAAATAGTGACATTTTTACAGAATTTAAAGACATATTAGATAATTGTCCCAAAGAAGTATTAGAAACAAACCCTGATATTATAAAAGATCCATTATTACATAATTTTGATATTAATCCTTATAAAAATATTATAGTATCTTTATCTGGTGGTGTTGACAGTATGTTATGTCTTTATATTTTAAAACATTATTTATGTAATACTAATATTATTGCAGCACATATCAATTATAATAATCGTGATAAATGTGATGAAGAAGTTAAATTTCTTAAAAAATATTGTGATTGTCTAAAAATACCATTTATATATAGAAAAATAGATGAATTAAATAGACAAGAGTGTATTAATTATGGTCTACGAGAAATGTATGAATCTATAACAAAGGATATCCGGTTTGATTTTTATAAACAAATAACAGATAAATATTTTAATGATATTGATAATACATTTATTGTTCTTGGTCATAATAAAGACGATTGTTTTGAAAATATTTTAACAAATATTAATTACAAAAAGAATTATAATAATTTATCAGGTATGTCAATTCATACTAAAATAAATACCATTAATTTTTGGAGACCTCTATTAGAAATAGATAAAGAAACAATTTATAATTATGCAAAAAAATTTAATATTCCATATTTATGTGATAGTACACCTAAATGGTCTATGAGAGGTATTATTAGAGATATTGTGAAACCAGCAATGTTAGAAATTTCTCCAAATATTATTAATACCTTTTTTGATTTAAAAGATAAAATACAGGCAGATGATTATTTAATTAAAGAATATATAATTAAAGATATTAAAAATAAATTTATTAATGTTGATAAAACAATGTCTATAACTCTAAATCTAGATAATCCATTTATTAAAATGCATGATAATATTATATTATGTAAAAATATATGGTATGATATATTAAATAGTGATAATAATAAAAAAATAAGCCATAAAGCTATTTATGATTTTGTAGTTTGTATTAATAAATTTATTAATAATAAAACAAATAATAAAAAAAAATTTATATTAAGAAACGATGTATATTCTGAGATGAATATCATAGGTAATGATATTAAAATTATTATAATAAACTAAATACCAAAAATATTAGAACGATTTTCTAAATAATTTGTAGTAGGTTTTTTCATTTTAACATCATTTGGACTCCATGATATATATAACATATTATCATTTGGTTTTTGAAGAATCTGTACAAAAAGCCCATTATTTCTTAGAGAATTTACAATATACGATATACATGAATCCATATTATATAAAGGTAATCCAAATATAAAATATGGTATTTCATAAAATATATTGGTTCCTCCTAATTTAGCAGTATTTCGTATTTTATCATGACATTTAGTTAATATTGTATTATAATATTCTATTTTTTTTCTTTCTTTATTCTCTTTCATTGAATATAACTCCGTAAGTGATATGTATGAAGACATATTTTTATAAGTATATTATATTTATAATATTATTATATTTATATATATAATTTATAAATCTTTTATTAAAGAATTACCAGAATTTTTATTACTTACTACCATTTTTTTAGTATTAAGAGGAGGATTATACGTAGATTTTGTAAATCCATAATTATATATTTTAGTTACTTCATCCCCTGATAATGAATAATTATAATATTTTAGATCAGCCATTTTAATAGTATCTGCTTCAGTAGGTTTTTCAGCATATATGTTATCAGTTCCATATGAAGGATTTACATATAAAGGTGCTTTATTATTTTTAAATGTTGCTGAATATATTTTATCATTATATATTGTTTCAACATTTTTATCAGATATTAAAGCACCGTTAACATATATTTTAGATGATGCTTTATTATTAAATAAAATATTATCTGGCGCTGATACTTCTTTCATCACAATTGTAATCATAAACCATTTTTTATCTAAATCTAAATCATAAACTCCTAATAAATTACCATTTTTATTTTTCCATACTGTTTTATCAGCTAAATCACAGCTTTTTATTTTATTAATATCTTGATAAGAATCTATAGTAACTATATTATTATATTCTACAGCAATACCATCTCCTTTCGGACTTAATCTTACTAAAGGATTTTTTATCATAATAGTTTTATCAGAATCACTTGAACAATTTAATGTTTTATTAGTATTTACTAATATATCTTTATTTCCTTTTAATAATAATATAGAATCTTTATTACCTTTTAGTTTAGATTTATCTAAATATAACCAAAAATTATAAGAATATTCAGCTCCTCCTTGTTGATTTATAGACGGTGATATATCTAAATAATTATCAGCACTAATGTCAAAAGTATTAGATTTTAAATCAGAATTAGAATAAAAATCTACTATACCATTGAATATACTGGTCTCTTTTTTTAATGTATTAGAGCCTTTTAATAATTTTTCAAATTCAATAGTATAAATATTATAGGATATATATCCCATTAAAATTACTATGATTAATGCGATTATAATTTGTATTAATGATGTATCCATTATAAATATCTCTATAATTTAGATATAAAATAAAAATAAATATAAGTAAGTTAGTATAAATATATTAATTATAAGAATTTATTTTGTATACAGGATTTCTTAATCCATATGAATCTAATCCAAGTTGTGACATCATTCCATTAAAAGGACCATTCTTATATTCTCTATAAACATCATTTTTATTAATATCATGATTAAATAGAGTTATTTTACTTAATAAACCAGAAAATCCTGTTAATCCGTTATCTTTTTCATTTATATTTCCACCTGTCCATAGAGATCCACTAGAAATAAGATTTAAATCAGCAACATTTAATACTTTACCTGGATGATTCTTTTTATAATAGTCTTGATCAATTACTTTAGATAATTCACCGTCTATATATATTGTAATAGTTCCTCCATATACATCATTTACAGATACAACTACATGAACCCATCTCTGTATAGGTATATAATCTATTTCTATTCCAGTTACATTATTTCCATCATATATTAAATTATTAGCATCTGTTTCATCATTTAATTTAGTTGTATTTGAATAATTATCAACTTTTTCAGGGGAAAATCGTAAATACATTTTATTACTTACTTTATCTAATATAATATAAGGACTAGCATCTTTAATTGAATTAGCTTTTGCACCAATATGTAATATATGACGATATTTTCCAGCAAACTTATTTATATCATCTATATAAATCCAAAATCCAATTGTACTTCTTTTTCCATTTGAATTATCTAAAACTTTTGTTATTTTAAATTCAGTAAGATTATTACATAATACAGGAGTTTGTGTTCCTTCAATAACAATTTTATTTTGATTTATTACATTTTCAGATAAAAAGTAATATAGCATAAAACCTACAATAGTAGCTAAAATAAGAAGTGTTATAATACCATATAAAACTGTTGTTGAATTACCAAAATATTTATTTATATTATCTTGAACAACAGTAACACTTTCATTTATACTTTGAGTAGCATCAACTCCTTTATCTGATATTATTTCAGATGACTGATTTACTATTTTACCGACATCTTTAGAAACATCTTTTATATTATTATTTACAGAATCAAAAACAGATGAAGTAGAAGATGCTATATTATCAAAAATACTAGAATTATTATCAGATGCTTCTTTTACTTCTTTACTCATTTTATTAAGTACTATCTAATTACATAAAAGAAAATTTATATGCTGGTAAAATAAATAAATTTTTTACTTAATAGATTCATATGATAATTGCCTATTTGATATAAAGGAAAATCAGTACTATATGAATTTTTAATATATTTTTTTTGTAATGATAAATAACTTAATATTTTTGTAAAATTATCCATTGTTGATAATTCTTTTTTTTTATAATTAAGTTTTGATAAATTATATATTTGATTTGTAAAAATATCTATAGCATTTTCGCATAAATTATTATACATAAACATATCATAATATATTATTATATCCATATAATTTTTATAAAAATTATTTAATTTACTTATTGGAATTATACGATTATTTAATTCTATTATAATATTTTCATGATATCGCAATGGTATGAGCCATTGTTCTGTTAATAATATTCTATATACAACATCTTTATTATAATTCAAATTATAAAGATATTTTATATCATTTACCTTATCTATATTATCACTATCTATATTATTAATAACTTTGAAAATATTACCATTATTAGATAATTTATTACTATTTTTAATATATTTTATAATTTTATTTTTTTTCAAAATTTTTGAAATTTCTTTATCAGTTGGTATTTCTAATTCATATATTTTACAAAGTTTCTTAATATCCCCTATTTTTTTTAGTATTTCATAATTTGTTATACAAATTATAGGAGTATTCTTGTATTTATTCTCCGTTAATATAGATAATAATGTAGAATTTACTGTTCTATCTCCTGTTAAAATAGCATCAAAATTATCTATTAATATTACTTTTTTTGGTGATGAATTTGTTATTATTTGTAATAAAGATGATGTAATGCCTTTATCTATTATATCAAATAATTGTTTTGAATTATAACAATTATTTGAATCTATATTTATAATATGATAATTCAGATGTTTACATATATTCTTAATAGAATATGTTTTACCTATACATGATATTCCGGCAATAAATATACAACTTTTATTTGTTAATTTGGGTTCCGCAATGATATCGAAATTTTTAAGCCATTCTAAGATTTCTTTATATATATCATAGTTACCACACAATGATTTTAATAATGTATTATCATCTTTGTATTCCATATAATACATTATTAATATTATTTTTCTTTTATGTATAAACAATTTCAAATGAAAGTACTATAAGATAGCATAAAATAGCTATTATTGGTATAGCTATAAATATTGTAATAATAGATTTTTCTTCAGTATATCCAAATTCTTTTATTCCGCCTTCTTTATTAAACATTAATGATGGTTTTAATAAGTATATTAATAATAATATTGTTATGAAGAAAAATATAGCTATTATTTTTCTTAAAAACATTTCTATTATCTATATATATTTTATTATGAGTGTATAGATAATGTATTTAAAAAACAGGTATTTAATTTTATCAATATTATTAATATTAATAATTATATTTATTGGTTTTTTTGGACATTTATTAAATATTAATAATATAGAAACTTTTGCAACAGATGATATATTATATGTATCTGATAATATGTATAATTTTAAACAGTCTTTGAATATTGATTTAAATACTTTTAATAATGTTTTAAATAATTATAAAACAAAAAAAGAATTATTACTTAATACTACTAAATACAATAGTTTATCTTTATTAATTGATCCTTATGTTAACTATTTTTATCTTAATAATACTAATAATAATAACTATGAAAATTATAATAAGAATGGTATATTTTTATATATTACAAGTTCAATTTTAGTAACTGATACATGTGTATGGGATATAGAAAATAAGACAGTTGGATATGTTTTTCCAAGTGATTACTATTTTATTCAAGCATTTATAAAAGCATATAAGATTGATATAAATAAAGTAAATTTAGTCCAATTTTCAATAGATGATTTAATTAAGAAAGAATTACCTGAATTTGATGTTTTAATAACTTATGTTATACCTGATAGTGAATATATGGTTATTATAGAACATTTGAAGTATTTTATAAATGGTTTTAATGATGTTGATTTAGATAGATTAAAAGCTTTTTATCCTTTTTTAAAAGAAAAGAATGATTATATTGGTAATTTTTTAAGTAAAAATATGAAAGGATTTATAAGTAATGTTAAAACAATTATACCAGAGATGAATTATGTTATTATAAAAAATATACCTGTTATTTCAAATATTCAAGAAACTTTTATTACAAGACTTGAAATGCCCGAAGGATATATTGAGGGTAAAGATTATAAGAACGTAAATTCATCTAACCTTGAGCTTATATCTGAATTATATAATGATAGAAATTATGGTTGTTATGGTAATAATATAGTTAATAATAAATTTGAATGTGATTCTATGTATAATATTGACGGAACTGGTAAAAATTATTATAGTGTATGGGATAAAAAATGTAATACTGATAGTGATTGTCCTTTTTATAGTAAAAATTATTTATCAGGTGGTTGTTTAAAAGATGGATTCTGTGAATTACCAATTGGTGTTAAAAGAACAGGTTTTATGAAATATGATGACGAAGGATTAAATACTCCAATGTGTTATAATTGCGAAGATACTACTGATCTTGAATGTTGTAAAAAAAATGATGGTAAAATTATAGCATATGCTTTTCCGAATGAGTTTGATAGAAGAGTAGAAAGAGGTTTAACGCCTGTTATTGCTCCACTTAAATATATTATATAGATTATATAGTAAAGATATGGAAAAAATATTAATTGGTGGAATAAAAGTATTATCAATTATTATCATTATAATTATATTTGCTGTATTGATAAAAAATTATATATACGATTATATAAATAATAATACAATTTTAGAACCATTTGAATCTGAAAAGAAAAAAGAAGAGTTTGAAGATATTGTTCCATATAATACAAGAATATTATATAATAATCGCGGTGATTTACCATGGAATAGACATTCTATATCATCTAGTGTTCCATATGATATAACTGTAAAAGAAGAGGCTTCAAATGCTTTTTATTACGAATTTAATAATACTGATTATGAATTAAAATTAAAAGAAATATTTAAAAATAATTGTGAGGAACTTATTATAGCAACAGATGGTAATAAATGGAGCAAATGGATTGATCCTAAGATATTAAAAGAAGACAATGAAAAAGATAAGATAGAAATTGATAAAATTCTTACATATTATGATATGATATTTAATATTGTAAAAGATAAATTAAATAATAATGATATAATGGATTTACCAGGAGATATTAATAATCCTAAAAAAATTCAAATTGTCCATGATGTAATGAACCGATATAGATATAATATTGATAATAATAATTATTATATTTTTGATATTGAAATGATATTATATCGTGCTGGTAAATTACAAGGAAAACATATTAAAATAATAGCTACTACAAATGGTATTTTTGTTAATATAATAGTTGTTAAAATTATTGGCGTAATTAGCGAGGATAATATTGTATTATATCCGTATACTGGTACAGATATATTAAATAAAAAGAATATGGAGTTTGATATATTTACTCCTACTAAATATGGAAATATTGTTTCTACTGAAACAAACTATGATAATATTTTATCTGGATTAGATAAAACAATTAACAGCGAGGTTGAACAAATAATGTATGATAAATTACTTAAAGATTATAATGAAGAAGATGCTGATAAGTCAAACATTATTGTTTAAAATATACTTATATCGGAGATTTATTATAGACTATCAAATAGATTACCAGAAAAGTTACATGAATCAAAAAGATTTCCTGATCTTAAAATGCAACCCGAGTTAAAAAGACTTCCTGAACTATCAAGTTGTTTTTTATAGTATTGGGGTTAATAATGATATAATTAATAATGGTGTGGTTGATAATGATGTGGTTGATCATGATATAATTGATAATAGTGGGGTTGATAATGATGTGGTTGATAATGATGTTGCTGATAATGGTGGGATTGATAATGGTGTGGTTGATAATGGTGGGGTTGATAATGGTGGGGTTGATAATGGTGGGATTGATAATGGTGTTTTTTATAGGATCTATAATTATATTTATTATAATTTGAATAACGGTTCATTTATATTATATATATATATATTTATTTATAAATATATATATATTTTTTTATTTATATATAATTATTATTGTTAATTTTATACATCAGAAATTTCATATAAAATATTTTGAGGGGGTTCATATACTAATTCGCGGGACTGATAATGTAAGTGTGATATTACTGGTGGTTGTTGATATACTACAGAAGGAATTTGTTTTTGAATTTCCTGAGGCTGTTGGAATTGCTGAGGCTCTTGGACTTGTAGAGGCTGTTGGAATTGCTGAGGCTCTTGGGCTTGTAGAGGCTGTTGGAATTGCTGAGGCTCTTGGGCTTGTAGAGGCTGTTGGAATTGCTGAGGCTCTTGGGCTTGTAGAGGCTGTTGGAATTGCTGAGGCTCTTGAATTTCCTGAGGCTGTTGGAATTGCTGAGGCTCTTGAACTTGTAGAGGCTGTTGGAATTGCTGAGGCTCTTGAACTTGTAGAGGCTGTTGGAATTGCTGAGGATAGAAATATTCATAATATACATATTGAGGTTGTTGAATATATTGAGGTTGTTGAATATATTGAGGTTGTTGAGGATAATAATAATTCATTGATGTTATTATTAACGTCGTAAATCTTTATATAATTATTACATTATTATTGTATTTATCACAAATTCTTTTTAACATAATATATTCATTTTTATTATTAAATAATGCAGGTAATATATATATATTAATATTTTTAGATTCTAAACATATATCTATAATTTTATCAATATCATTAATAATAGTAATTGATGATTTTTTTGATATAAATTCGTCTATAATTTTTTTTTCAATTTTATAATTACATATATCATAATAAAAAAACTCTTTATTTATATTCATACTTGGATTACCTTCAACATTGTTATCTGTGTTTTCATCTTTTATACAATTATTTTTACTTACTTTGTTTACTATATTTGATAAAGTACTATTTGATTTTACCATTTCAATTAAAGATGCTTTATCAAATTTACGTTGCCCAGAATGTGTTTTATAACATTTTATTTTTTGTTGATCTCCTAGTTTTCTTAGTGTTTGAGCACACATACCTGTTAAAATAACTGCTTCCCTAATAGACACATGTTCGTTAATAATAGTATCACACATTATATTTATTAATAAAATACTATATAGATTTGTATTTTATTATTATTAATTGTTTATATCATTATGATAAGGTTTAATTATTATATTTATTGAATTATGATAACGAAAATAATATATAATTATATCTCAATATTAAAATATATAAATATATATAAGTATTTATTAATAAAAATAAAATCTCCGCTAAAAATAGGAGGAATTATGACAAGCATGGGTTTAGACCCTATTGCCTATGGGATTATTGATAATGGAAAACAAACAGCAACAATATTAGATGCTCAAAGAGCTACTTCTGATAATATTATAAATAGTACTATAAGAGATACTAGTAAACTCACCGATACTGTTGAAAAAAACGGACATTTTTATACTCAAAATTTAAATCAAATTGGTTCAACTTTAAGAGATGTTATTGAAAGACAAGGAAATGCTGGAATTATAGCTACTGAAAAAAATGGTTCTATGATTAATAATAATATTACAGATAGAGCGTCTTTATTAAATTCGACTATTGAAAAAAATGGTTCAGGATCAATTTCAGCAACAGAAAGAGTTGGAGCAGCAATCGGTGTTGCATTAGCTGATAAAACTAATAATATAACACAATCTGTTGATAGAATTTCTGGTGAACTACATACAACTATTGAAAGAACAGCGGGTGATAATAATAATACTATTGAAAGAACAGCTGCTACAAATCTATCAGCTATTGAACGTAATGCCGGACAACTTGGAGTTTCTATGGAAAGAACAGCTAATGCTAATATTTCAGCAACAGAAAGAACAACTGGTCAAATAGGTGCAGCTATAGAACGTTCAAATGCTAATATGAATTCTGTAGGTAATAATATATTAGGTAGTCTTGCAACCGGATTCAAAGAGAATTTGGTTGAAACACTTCGTGATTCCGGTGAAAATAAATTATTTGTTGCTACACAAGTTCAAGGATTAGATAAACAAATTGGTTCATATTTTCAACAAGGACAGCGCGATATCGGTAGATTAGAAAATGATTTATCTAAAGTTGAAAATAGTCTTGGGCGTGTTGCTGATAATCATTATGCTTCATCTCAAATTGAATTATTAAAAGCAACATCTATGTTAGATAAAAATACTGATCGTGTAGGTGCTGATTTAGCAAGACAAGGTGCTGAAAATTTTGCTAAAACTCAATTAGAAATGAGTAAATTAGAATTATCTATGGCTAAACAAGCCGCTGAAAACTATGCCGCGTCTCAAATTGAAGCTGCCAAAAATCGCATGGGTATAGAACAAAAAATTGTTGAAGTTGGAAATGATGTTAAAACTACATTACTTAAAGATGGTTTTGATACTAAACGTCTATTGGAACAACGTAATACAGAACATTTACGTGATAATTTAAATACAGAAAAAGTAATACATCAAATGGATCATCATTATGGACACGGACATCATTATGGACATGGTCATCATGGAGGTCATGGTCATCACGGTGGTCATGGTAGACATGGTCATTATGGATACGATTATGGTGATTATCCATATATAATAAATGATTTAAGACAAAATTATAATAATCGCGATGAAAGGCGTCGCAGAGATGATGATAATGGTAGAGGCGGTGGTGGTGATTGAATAAATAGAAATTCATTATTAGAATTTGATAATGATGAAGCATATTCTAAAATAATATTTAGTAATAGAAAAAATAACTCTATTATTCCAATAACCTCTAATATTATATATAATTCTATTACAAGTAATTTATATATAGATAATATTACAAGTAATTTATATATAGATAATATTACAAGTAATTTATATATAGATAATATTACAAGTAATTTATACAACACAACCTCTAATATTTATCATATAACTTCTAATTTGGACAATATTAGCTCCAATATATACAACATAACATCTAATATAACTATAAATGGTAACCAAAAATCATAAAAATATTATTTTTTTATAAATTATATTATTTTCATTATAAAAGAAAAAATATTTATATAAATTAGAATAGAAAAATGGATTATTTATTTAATGCACAAATACAAAGAAATAAAGATATAAAAAATGCAAAGACATATAAACAACTTCGTAAAGAAAAACTTGGTAATGTTGAAAGAATTATTTATGTAAAAGAATTTAAAAAAGTTTCTAATAATGGTCGTTCATCTCCTGTTTTTGAAAAAAAAGAATATGTAAGACATAATGGTAAATATATACAATTAGATAATTATAAAAAATTAATGAATATTAAATCTTCGTCAAGATCTTCATTAAAATCTTCATCAAGATCTTCTTTAGTTTCTGGTAAAGAATGTAAAACAGATTGTAAAAAAATAAATAAAATTTGCAATAAAACTACTGGTAGATGCAATAAAATAAAAAAAGTTTCATTAAATAATAATAAAACTTGTAAAAAAGACTGTGCTTCTATAAATAAAATTTGTAATAAAAATACAGGAAGATGTAACAAATATTAAATAAAAATTGATATTATATAAATAATATTATCATATTCATAATGACTTTATTAGAAACTATTAAAATGATTGATTATAAATTTTGCAAAGGTCTAGAATATGAAAAATTTGTTTTAGAAAAACTATATAGATATTATGATATTAAAGATGCTTATTTGTGGAAACATGTTCCTTATAATTTATTAGTTGAAGCTAATATAATAGTAAATGATGACAATTATACAATAAAACAACGTTATAAGATGCATAACAGAAATTATAATGTTCTTTTAGATACTGGTATAGATATTATTTGTAAACTTAATAATGGTGATATAATTTTAGTACAATGTAAGGCATATACAAATAGTATTGTTAGTCAAAAACATCTTAGTGGTTTTTATAGAACGTTATTAGATTCAATTATTTTTAACAATAACCATAATAGAAAATATAATATTACTGGTTTAATAGTTCATACTACCTCTATATCTGATATTATTACATCATCTTATTGTTATAATCAGCAAATTATTAGAGATTTATATATTCCTATGGAATATGAAGAAGACCAAGTTATCTCTACAAATAAACTAAAAGGCTATAAGGATATTACTCTTTATATAAATACTATTTTCTTTCTAATAAATATTGCATTATTTTTATATAAAAAATAATTACTAATATAAGTTAATAAATGATTGATATCATTCTATCTTTTATAATGGTATTTTTTTCAACTATGATTATTCTAACATTCTAACATTCTAACATAGAAACTAATAATATAAATATTATATAAAAAATGAATATTATATCATATTTATATTATATAACAAAAAATCTGATGTGGAAAAATTATTTTACTCATAAGAGTTTTTCTAATAAAATTTTATTATCTATAGATTATATTAGTTCATCATATATTTCTGAAGAAAACCATATAACTTTAAAAAATTCTATTGATTTTTTTGAAGATGATACAAATATTGGCAAAAGTATTATATATGATTGTTGTAAAATATTTAAAAAAATAATTAATTATGATAAGAATATTATCATAAAAAAATCAGATAATAATAAAGCCATATATTTTATAGTTAATAATATATTATATCAGTATTTTATAAAATCATATGAAAATGATATACTATCTGGTAGATTATATAGAATAAATATATATAATAATGAAAAACTAGATTATTTATATATTAGTAATAATATTAGATATTTAGTTCTAAAGGATAAAAAGTATATTAAATATATTATTAGCAACTAAGAATAAAATTTAGAAAAGTTCATATATTTTTAGGTAAATATCTATTATCCTCTGTTTTTACCTTTATATCTAATACCTATCGGCAAAATATCTTGGAGCATCTACTTTATAAATAGTAGCAGTAAATGTACGTCCTTTATAAATTTCTACATTAATTTTATCACCATTATATACTTCTCTGCATCCAATATCATCCTCGCAATTATTATTATCTTTTGTTATAGGTAGTCTCATCATATTATTTTTATCAGTAGCAGTATAGTAATTAAAACGATCACTGCGATTACCTATTTTTCTACTAAATAAAGGTAATACTAAAGGGTCTTTATCTGTTTCATCAGATGTTAAAATACCTATTTGCTGATAATCGGTATTGTTATATGACGGTAATTTATTAGGATATACTGGTGGCATTTTTTGTTGTTCAGGAAGAGATGGCTGTTGTTCTTTAATTACAATAACATTGTCTTTGGGTTTTTCTACAACAACATTAATATTTTTCATATAATAAACATAATAAGATACTAGCCCTATTAAAATCATTAATAATAATATTATTATTATATATAAACTATTATTTATTAGTTTTTTATACATTTATTGTACTCTATTAGGAAGAGTACATAATTTTATTTTTATAAATTTTTAAAATAGTTTAATATATTTTGCAAATTATTTAAATTATGTACTATTTTTAGAATAATTAATCAAATGTGCTATGATTCTAATGCTTCTTTAAGATCTCTTATTTATGGTGTTTTAGGTTCTGCATTATTATATAGTACTTTACCAGAATTAGCTATTTATATTCTATTTATTTGTATTATGCAAATATTTGATTATATATTTTGGATAAACCCTTATAAAAATGATATTAACTATTATTCTACTAAACTTGCTATGATATCTAATTTATTACAACCTATAGTATGGGCATTATGTATTGTATATATTGGAAAAAAGAAACTATTATCAATAGAAAAAATATTATTAATAATTTATATAATAATTATAATATTATATAGTGTATATCATTGGAATAATGTTAATTATACTCTTGTTAGAAAAGAATCATATCCCGGGCTTTATTGGGAATGGACATCAAATGATAAAATAGGAATAAATTATTGGGTTTCTTTATATATAATTATTATAGGTTTATTAGCATATAATCATATTATATTTCCTTATAATATAGGTATTATATTATTATTAATTTCATCATTTATAATATCTTATAATAATTATTATAGAGCTTCTTCTACTGGAAGAATGTGGTGCAAAAATATACCATATGCTTATTTTATTTCAGGTTTATTCATATTTATATATAGTTTATTCTAAAAAGAGTACATAATTTATTTTATTTGCAAAATATATTAAACTATTCTTAAAATTTATAAAAATAAAATTATGTACTCTTTTTAATTTGAAATAGCTGTTATAACAAATATATAAAAGAAAAATAGAAGTAATAGAATATCATATGGTAAAAATCTTACAAAATAAGCTGCTATTGTCCATGCTAAAATATAAATACTATCACTAAATAAAGCATTTATTTTAGCATTATTCCCGTAATCTATAAAAAATTTTACCCATTTATTTCTATAATTTTGCGGTAATGATACTAATATATAATAGAATATTATACCGATTATATTTTGAACTATTAAAAGAATAAAAAAGAAATATAAAAATCTTTTTTCAAATCCAATTATATCTTTAAAAAAAATTTCATGTATTCTATAAGAAATTAATATTGCTATTATAAAATAAAAAGCGTCTGTAACAATAACAGTTATTGGATTAAATTCTTTAAATCCATACCATCTTTGAAAAAATCCATTTCCACCCATATTTACATATATTTCTCTTATTGGAAATTCTATTATAAAAAAAGCCACTATCCATACAGCTATAGTTTCTAAACTAAAACGTGTTATATCAATCATTATTCTATTATAATGAATACATATATTTAATCAGCATATATAAAACCCATATCATCTCTATCTAAAATATCATCATCATTATCTTCATCTTGTCCCATAGCATACTCATTTTCACCTTCTTCTACTTCATCTCCTTCATATATTTCATCTTGTTGTTTCAATTCTTCTTCTTCTAATTCTCTAAAATGAATATCTGCTTCATTATCATTACCTATTTCATCATCCATAATTTCTTCAATATCTTCATTGTCATATTGTTGTTTTTGTAATTCAACTACCTTTTCAACACTCATTAAATTATTTTTAATACCAGCTTTTTTTAATGCTGAAATTAAATTATTTTCTTCAACAGATTTATTATTTAATATTGATAATTTAACTTGTTTGTTTCTCTCTCTCATAGTATTAATAAAAGCTGTATTTTCTTCAAAAGATAAAAATTTAGAGTTTTTTATACTATTTAAAACCTTACTATATAATTTACCAGCATTTTCCTCTATGAAATTTGTTTTAACTTCTATAATTGGTATTAAAATATTTCCTGTAGTATTTTCTGGATTACATGGTAAACATAATGCTCTTGCTACAACATATGCATTTATTCGATCAATATCAACTCTATTATCTTCTGTTTTTACTTTATTTAAAATATTTAAATCTACTAAAATTTCTCTTATAGATTCAATCGCTTTTTTTAGTAATAGATCAGTATTTTCATCATCTGTCTTATTATTTAATACTTTTATAATATTTAATAAAAGAGTTTTATAATATATCTTTGATGGTACAAATAATGTTAATAAATCTCCTGATTTTTTAGCAGTTTTTTCTAAAATTTCTATATATTTTTTAATATAGTCAAGAGCACTTCTTGTATTATTTTTAAAAGAATCTATAATATCATCAGGTAATAATGCATTTTTAGTCTTCATATTATCAAGCCATTTTATCACATCTTGAGATTCTATTTTAGTTATACTATCTATTTTTTTTATATATTTAATATAATTATCTTCTTTATCTTCTTCAATATCATATGTTTTTTTAGTATCAATTATAATAGGTATATAACGAATTAATCTATCTTTATTTGTCTCTTTACGTTTAGCAAATTGTTTTTTAAATTGTATTAAATCATTTCTAGAATTATTGACAAAATCGCTATCAGGTTTAAAATCTTTTGTAAGTTTTTGTAAACAACATCCTAATAAATATTTATGTATTTTTTTATAATTAACACCGGGCGAATATAAAAGTGCATCAATATAATCAAAAGAAATCTTATCAAATTTCTTATTTTTGTAATTTTCTATTAATTTTTCTTGTGCTATTATACCATATTCAATCTTCTTTTTAGATATTTTATCTGTATATTTCTTTTTAAGATTATCTAATAAATCACTATATCTATCATTAATTAATTCTATAATATCATTATATATAATTACATTATTATAATCATTTTTATCTTCTATATAATCTTTCATTATATTTACTAAATATGGTGCCACACCATTAACTGTCTTTTCTTTATATAAAGGTTCTCCATATAAAAACCATTTTTCAATATAAACAGGATTGAGTTTATTATTATCAATATCTAATCCATCATTAACAATTTTAGATTGTATATCCATAATCCACCATGCTATACTGCTATTTAATACATCATTTATAATGTCACTATATTCTTTATTAGCATTCTTTATAAGATTATTTATTTCAGAACCCATATTTAAATCTATCAAATGTATATTAACAGGTTTTATTTTAGCAATATTATTTATTGTTTCATAATCTATATTTATTTGTTTTTCTATAAATATACTATTTATAATATTGTATTTTGTGCTTGCTCCTCTAAAATATATATATAATTCACTTGATAATAATTCATAATCTATTTCTATACCTGCTATTTTACTTATTCTATAAAATATTGGTAATACTATTTTAAGTATTTCTATAAATCCTACATCATTTTTATAAGCAAGTGTTAGCCAATATTTCTCTAAATATTTATTAATTAATGTATTATCACTTATATCAATAGTATTTTCTCCTTCGTCTACATATTCATTATCAAATTCTAATTCTTCAAAAGTATCTATTTCCATATTTCTTAATGTAATTGGTAATCCTTCATAATCTTCTTCATTATTTCCAAGTATAATTTCTTTCATTTCATTATAAATATTTACAAAAAGCTTTTCATTAATATTATCATCATAGTTTTTAATATTATGTTTTGAATATTCAAAATCTGCTTTAATATTTTCAAAATCTTCTAGTATTTCTTTTAAATTATCTTTAATTTCTAAATATATTGCTATTGTATTAATATTTTTATCAATATTTTCAAAATCTTTAACTGCTTTAATATTTTCTATTATTTGTTCAATACTTATAGTATCATTGCTAATATTTGTAACAATATCATCAATATTATCATATAATAATTTAGGTTTTTGTAAAAGATTGCTATTTATACGTTTATCATCTAATGCTATTTTAAGACTTACTAATAAATCTCTTGTTTTATCTGTTAAATTTAATAAATTAAAAGTTTTAGAAAGTTTATCAAAAAAAGTTAGCTTATTGTTGATAATATCAATCTTCTTGTTTTTGATTGGTTTATAAACATTTTTTCTTTCTTTTTCATTTTTAATTAGCTTATTCATGTAATCATATAATATGTCAAAATCTTTTTTATTTATAAAATCCATAGAATATCCATAACGATTTAAAAAATTATTTAAATTGTTATAATCTAAATCAAATGAATCGGGAATATCATTTATAATTGTTTGTATAGATGGTCTAGTATTTTTTATTAATTTATTAATATTTGTAAATCTAGATGATGATTTTTTATTAATATTCTTATTATTAAAAAGATGCGATAAAACTTTAACATACATATAATCTGTTATAGTAGCTGTTGGAACTTTATAATAAGCAGCAATAATTGGAACATTAACATCGTCTATTGGAAAAACTGGATAATACATTTTATCATTTAATTCTAAAATTGTTTTACTAGTAGGTTTAAATTTATTATAAGATGATTTCTCATCATATTCTATAGCAAAAAAATAGTTATTTTTAGAAATATTATATCTTATAGTATTTAAATTATCTAAATCGTTGAAATTTTTTGCCTCTTCTTCTTCACTTAAAAGACTATAATCTTTTTTATCAGCATCTGCAATAAAAATATAATTAGTATAATCATCTAATTTGCCTTCTTTTTCTCTATTATTTTTTAATACATCATAAAAAAGATTAGTAAAATTATCTGATTTATTTTTATTTTTAAACATTTTATATAATTCGCTTTGTATTTCATCTTTTGAAAAAGCCATGAATGATGGGTTATCTTTTATAATTTCATCTATTGATAAGATTTCTAAATATTCAATATTATTTAATTCTTCATCTTCAATATCAAAATATTCTCCATCTATTTCTATTTTTTCAGTCATACTTTATTAATTGTTAATAAATTTAAATTACCTTATTTTCAATTACAAATTTATTCCAACTAGATTTAATAGATGTTAATTTATCTATAATTGTTTTACAATTTAATTCAAGGAAATTAATAAATGTTGATTTATTTGTTATATCTTCTAAAGTAATTCTAATAACTAAAAGAGATTTAAGGGGATGTGGACAAATATAACCAATATAAGAACATGTAATCTCATTAAATTTCTTCTTATCACGTATGTATGTTGAGTGTAAAACTGATTGAATAATATTACCAAGAGTATCATCTTCATCGTCAATAAAGAATTCATAAGTATTTTCAATCTCTTGAAATTGTTTTACTTTAATAATATCATCTTTAATAAGATTATTACGAAGAATATTTAATTTTTCAATAATAATTTCTAAAGATTTATTAATGAGATATTTAGGAGCGACATTTATATTAATATGTTCAATATCCATTAAAAATGCCGTTGGATCACCATATTGATTTTTATAATAAGCTCTCTCTTTATCTAGAATGCCTTCTTTTTTAACTGCTTCATCTGGATTTTGAATATAATGGAAATTACACAAAGAAACAGGATTAAATGAAGAATTGAAACGACCAGACTTTTTTACTAATTGTGCCTTAAAATGAAGCTGTTCTCCTGTTCTGAGTCTTGTAATAAGAATATTATCTTTGCTAACAGGATTAGGAGGAAATAATTCTTTTAGTTCTTTTTCAGTAATATCAACACCTTTTCTTTTTCCTTTAATATTTTTTGTAGTAATTGCTTCAATTTTATTACCTTCATTAATAACATTTAATTCAAGTTCAATAGAACCATCTTCATATGATTCAATTTCATCTTCTGTAAGACAAATAGGAATAAGTCCTATACGATGTGTAATAATTTCATTATGTAGAGGGCATGTATTAACAATAATATCAACAGTAGGATCAATATTATCTACTGTTTCTCCAATAATACCTGGTATAGGAATATCAGTTAAAATCGTTCTTCTAATACCATTTATAATAGAAAGATCAATATCATGAATTTCAAAAGTATGGCTATTTGAAGGATTTTTAGGATCAAATGAATAATTACGAAACATTATATCTATATAATGTAATTAATTTATATCATTTTTTTTATTTATAATGTTATATAAATTGCAAAATTTATGCATAAAAAATAAAAATTGATTATATATATTACAGATATAATCATCATATTATCAAAAAAGTATGTCTAAAACAACAAATTTTATTGAACTATTTACAAAGACGGTGGATGTCTCTAAAAATGATTATACTATTAAAGAATTAAATGCTATTGTTAAAGATGTTTATATGGAAACTTATAAAGTAAAAAAATCTAGAAAGACTAAAGTATCAGAAGATGGTATTATTAAATCAACTAAACCATTATCTCCTTATAATATCTTTATGAAAGATAGAATGGCTGAACTAAAGAGAGACCATCCTGAAATGAATGGAAAAGAAAAATTTAAAATTATAGCCGAAGAATGGAATGCTCAAAAAGCTAAATAAAACAGACTAATAAAATTATAATTTGCTGTGGATTTATATTTTTTTTAAATTAATATTAATATTTATGAATAAATATAATATATTATTATAATATAGAAAGATATGAGCGATCCTAAAATACCCCCTAATATTCCTTCTACTAGTATAGCAAAAAATCTATATGATAGAATAAATAATATATATGATAGAATAAATATTATAGAAGAATTTTTAAGGGTTTATACAGATAATATTAATATAATTAATAAAACAGAAAAATATTATAAGAATGATTATAAAACATTTATTGACTTTAAAAACTCTATTAATGGAGGTACAGCTAAAAAAGCTCCTGTTAAAAAAGTAGTAAAAAAGAAAAAATAAACATTATATAGTATAGATAATAATGAATATTCTTATTATTATGATGTCAATTGGTAATAATAAAGTCTATAAATATCGTTTTGACAGATCATTTGATAAAAATGTCAAATTACATTATATACATTGGTCTAAAAAAAATATTATAAAATATATTAAATCACATAAAATAGATGGTATAATTTTATCTGGTTCAAAATATAGAATTTTACATAAAAAAAACGCCGATATACCTAAAAAAATATTAAAATTAAATATACCTATATTAGGTATATGTTATGGATATCAATGGATTATTAAAAATACATGTGGTAAAAAATGTTTAGGATCTCTTAATAAACTATCTACACATATTACAAGTAATATTATAAAAAAACCATTTAAAATAACAAAAAAAATGTATAAATTTATTCACTATGATTATATATCAAAAATTCCTAATAATTGGGATATAGTAATAAAAAAAGAAAATCAAATATGGATGTCATATGATAAAAAGAAAAAAATAATAGGTATTCAATTTCATCCAGAAGCTGTTAAGAAAACGAGAAAAATATTTTTTAGAAATTGGATTAAATATATTTCTAAAAAGTAAAAAAATATTATTTTTGTTTTTTTGTATAATAATACTAATCATATTATGAAAGAAGGCTGTTAAGAATAGTAAAACACATAATTGTACGAGGCGACATGGTATTAATATAAGGCATGTCATTAACATTATATGTTGCGAAATATTGGATAAGAGTCTTAATATTCTTTACACTATTACACTGACATAGATAATAATATACATTAGATGGTGTAATAAGTTTGTCTGTATAAATTGTTACTTGCTGATTACGAAGTTGAGCAAGATGATACTGAATAATAGGCGAAAATTGCTTATCAAGCTCTTTATTCATTTTAAATCTTTTATAATTACTATAATAAGATGTAGTAGAAATATATAGATTAAACAGATTATCTTTAATTGTACTAATGGCAGTATGAATTAGATAAGTAGGATTGAGAGGACGCCCAATATTATCTAAAGGATATTCCATATTACTAGCGTAATGCGAAATATAATCATTAATATGATAATCAGCATTATTCTTCATATATACTATTAGCATATTGATCCAAATATTGGGATTACAGGGATCTGTCTCTTCCCTAAAATGCACTTTTTCAGTAGATATCTTATAAAGTTTTACACCATTTTCTTTATATTTTTTTGCAATAATTCCATAGCATGTAGGAATAGATACCATAAAATTATATGCTTCTGTCTTATTCTCAAATTGAACAGGATATTTTACACCTAATTCAACTAGAGCGGGGTTAAGACACGTATTGATATCATATTCTTTTAAAGAAGTACGTTCTTTTACATTAGCAATATACAAAATTTTATAATTATAACCAAATGTAGAAGTATAATCAACAATATGTTTATTTTCATGATGAATGATAATAAATTCGTAAGCCATATTAGGATCTAAATTATCTGTAAACATTTTTCTAATTTTAATAGAAATTTCATCTGGGTGCATTGATGCAATATCTTCTTCAGAAAACATATTACGATAATATTCAAATAGAATTTCATCTAGCATATTACCGTGTTTTTTTGTAGGATGAGAGAAACGTGAACTATTTGCATCTGGACAACTTGATGTACCAAATTGCCACTCATTTTCATAATTATAAACTGTAATCATTGTTCCATCATATGCTTCATAATATTTGTCTCCATCTTCAGCAATAACAGAGTATTCTTCAAAATTAACTCTTTCTGGAATTGAATTAGCATATGTCACAACAATATTGTTATTATAAGATAGATTGAAATCTAGAACAACACTACGACACTGTTCATATAGTTCTTTATGAAGATTTCCATTAATATTTTTATATGAATTATGAAGAAGCACTAGATTTGGTTTTCCTTTAAATTTTTTAATTTGCATAGATGGCCACAGATGATATTTTTTGATAACCTGAAGAAGGATATTAAAATAAGTATTATTCTCAATCATATTAGTCTCGTTTTTTTTATAGATTTCATAAACTTCTTGAATAATTTCATAAAGATTTTTTGGAAAATGAGTTTCAGTAATAGATGTCATTATAATAATTAAGTTTAAGACGAATTAATACTAATTGTATAATATATATTATTATATAATCTTATATCAATTTTTTTTTATAATAAGAAAAATAAAATTTTTAAATTATTTTTTATTTGGTTTATATTTATCAAACCATTCTTTACCTACTTTTTCTGATGCTTCTTTTACTGATAAATTATTGTTTATTATTTTTTCACGCATTTTAATCATATAATCAAAACTATCATAATCAAAATTATCAAATCTTACAGCCATATCAAAAAGCATAGGATATCTAGTAGAAAAGAATTCATATTCTTTCTTTAATTTATCTATAAGGGCATTATCTTTGACCTTTGAATATTCAATAGTAAAACGAATAGCCTTAACAGTTTTTTTAATATCTTCTGTAGAGAGTCCGTCTTTTACAAAATCTTTATCATCATTAGTCTTTTGTTTTTTAATAGTTTCATTTTCTATTTCATTCGTTCTTTTATTCATTTTCTATATACACATTTTATAATAAAAACTTTATATCTATATATATTAAGAATGCTTGATTTTGCATATATTGATAATAGCGAGATTATTAAAATACCTTCTCAAAACAATAAAGGTCTTTATTCCGGAGAAGAAGCTATAAATGATACTAAAATTATACCAAATGCTGAAAATTATTCATCTCAGTTTTTTTCTAAAAATATATTACCTTATGATGATCGTAATAGTAAAAGATATGGCAATAGCAGCTTAGGTTCTAGATAGATTCAAAAGAGTACATAATTTTATTTTTTTAAATTTTAAGAAAAGTTTAATATATTATCAATTTTTATTTCCTTAATACAAGAAAGCAGAATATGTAATACTATTAAATAATATTAAAGATACTAGATTTCTTTTAATAGTATTATTAGAAACATTTTCAATCATATTAATATGATCTTCAAATACAAATTCTATATTTTCAAATATCTCATAGTAGTATTCAATAAGTTCATTCACAATTTCATCATTACTATATTTATTAATAATAATATCAATATCATCAATTTTCATTTTTCTAATATATTCTCTTACAAATTCCCATTTTTTTAGAATATCTCCTTGATCTATATTTTTTTTTAAATATTTATTTATAAATATATCAATTTCATTATTTTCATTATTTTTACGATTATAAATAGTTTTTTTAGTAATCATATCAAATGATAAAGTATTAGAAGCTGAAAGCATTTTGTTAGTTAAATTTTTATAAAAACATTCATTTTTTATATATACATATAACGTATATATATAATATACATATGAAATATGAACAATATAATAGAATATTTTAAATCTATTTTTTTAATGAAAAGATGTCAAATATGTAAGAAAAATAAAAGAAAAATAATGAATATACCAGTATATTGTGATATTTTAACATTAGAAAACGAACATAACACAACATTAGATTATATGGATTGTTGTAAAAATTGTATATATGAATTACATAAAAAAGAGATGATTATGATATCATATAGAATGTGTATAAAAAATACAATTTTAGAAAACATAACCAAAGACGATCTTTCATTAAATAGCAAAAATAATTTATCAAAAATGCAAGATATTATCATAGAGGAAAATAAATATAAAAGATGTCTATACAATTTTACGCATCCTGCTACTATCATAGCCCCAGTGTAATAATATCTGTCTTAATTTAGGACTTATATCTTTAATAGCTAACCCTTTTCTATTTTCATTTATCATTCTTTGTAATTGTAATTTAAATCTACCTCTTTCTCCTGCAATATTTTTCCATCTTCTAATTTGTCTTAAATCGTCATCTGTTCTTCTTCCATAATAAAAATTAATATACCATTCTATCCATCCATAAGGATCAATATCCTCTTTTATCCACCCATGTTCGCACCAAAATTTATAAGATGTACCAACTTTAACCTTATATTTATTAATTTCTTTATTATATTCAACACCTTTATATTTTTCTTTAGGAATATTTTTAAGAAAAGCATATTTTTTAAAACGATTCTTAAAAATTTTACCTGATATTGGAGAATGTATTTCTCTAAAATATGAACCACCCATTATACCAATACTAAACATTTCAATAGGAGTCATATTAGGAGTAAAATCAGGATGATCTTTAAAATAAATGTTTTTTCCCATTTAATAAATAAAAATAAAATTCTTTTTTATATAAGCAAATTAAAATTTTAAATTAAATTTAGTTCTTCTAATTTCTGATATATTTTCATTTAATACATTACAAATATAATTATATGTCTCGTCTACTTGTTCCAAACTAATACCACCAGTAATTAAAACACTCCCGCTCTCAAATAAAGCACCTGTTACCTTTTTACATCCTCCAATACTCTGTCCATTATTTTTACCATAACAATGTACTGGGCATCTACATATTCCATCTTTTTTATCTGAAAATTTATTCCAAAAATATTGAAGCTTTACACCTTGATAAATACCTGGTTGAAAACTACTTTTATTATTATATTTATCTGAAATTAAAATCCTATGAACGTCTTTTCTTTTTAATTCAAATTTTTCTGTTAATTCTTCATTAGAATAAATCTTAAAATCACTATTAATCATTCTAATTTTAAAATTTTGATATTTTAAACTATTAATAATATAATCTTTATCTCTTTTTACATCATTTTCATCATCTTTTATAATAGAACTATCTATATTATAGATTTTTTTTATATTATCAATAATTTCATTTACAATAGTAACAGTATCTTTAGTATCTTTAATACCTGTTAATTGAATATTACCATTCTTAAAAATTTTAATATTAGGCATATATACGTCATTAAATTTATATATAATTGTTACTTGATTATCAAATCTATTTTTCTTCGTAGAATCTTTCTTAGATTTTCTCTTTTTTTTAGGATATAATCCTTTTGACATATCATTATCATCTTTTAAAAATTGAGCCCATATAATTTTAGTATCTTCAGTTACATCTAAATGGTTAAACAATATATTTAAATTAAGATTTATATCATTTCCAATATCAGCATTACATGTAATGGTAGATATTCTATAAGGAGTAAAATAAATCTTATTTGTTTCCATTATGAAGTACACAATTAATTATTTAATTGTAATCTTTATATCATTTTTTAAATTTATTAAGTAATAATTAAATTTAATTTTGTATCTATTGTATTTTTAGATACCTTCTTTTTTACAGGTATATTATTTGTCTGTTTTTGTTTGGTATAATTAATATTTTCAATTACGTTTTTAAGATATGATGTATTAACAATTTCATGACTTGTTGATAAAGAAATCATAGGTTGTATATTAAGTAAATATGCTTTATCATATTTAATATGACAATTTCTAAATTCTTCTATACTCATATTACCATTAAATAATTTTAATAAATATCTGGAAGGTGCGGGTCTAATATGTTCTTTATAACCATAGTTTTTTCCTAACATCTGTATAAAACTATTAATTTCCCATACCTTATCTGTTCCCGAATGTACTGAAAAATTATAAGCATTGGCACATTGAAGACTACAAAATGATCCAAATGTCATATATGTATCATTTATACTATTATATTTTGTAGGCATACCAAATATATGGTCTTTAATACTATGGCAACACCAATAACAATTATTAGTTGAATTAATATTAACACTGTATTGGTTTAATTCAAGTTGTTCTTCAGAATCTATATTACATAAATTATCTTCTTCAACTTCTAAATTATCATTTATAAAATAACACATAGGGTCATATGCTGTGGGTTCTAAATCTGGTTCAATATTATCAGATATATTATCACTGTTTTTAGAACATATATTTATATCTTCATTATTTATCTTATTAATATCATTATCTGTTAATGGTAATTGTAAAATTATATCATCATTTTCCATTGATATATCTTTTACCATAGTATTCATTAAATTTTTTTTAGATTTCTTCTCTGTTTTTTCTATTGGATTTTTAGCTTTTCGCGGCATATAAACAAATAGTATATTATATAATGTTTATTTATTTATATCAAAATAGTTTTTTAAATAATTCATATTGTTTATTAATGATTTATTCATACCAACCATGGGATCTACAGTGCTTGTTTTAAATTCAATATCTTTATTGTCTTTAGAATCTGTATTTACACATTTTGTTTTTATTTCTTTTATTTCTTGATGTAATGATCTAATTGTTTCTATTAAATAATATAATAAAAAGGCTCCTAATAATACGACTATTAATATCATTAAATCCATCATATATTCTATTTATAATTTATATAATAAAAATATTATAAATTATATCGCATTTATCATATAACCTATACCATTTTCTATATGAAATATGTTAATAGTAATTGAATATACAATAATTATATAATCAATTGTATTAGATAAAAGAGGAACATTATTTAATCTTAATTTATTATTTAAAAAATCATTATTATAATTTCTATTTATATTAACATTTAATGATGTTTTTACAGCAGACGCATTATACGATCCAGTAGGTTGTATTTTTTCTGGAAAAAGTGCAAAAGAATAACAATAAATACCCGCTCTTGGTATTTTTGAATGATGTTGATAAGGTTGAACATAACCATAAAATTCCTCACTTTTTTCTTCAATGCGTTCAATAGTATCAGCCCACCGCATTGAAGCACTTTTTAATATTTTAGCATTTTCATTATATATATAATCAGCAGTATAATTATTATGATAATTGAATTTATGATAATCATCTCTTTTTATAACCCATACTATCTCTTTTGTTTGAAGATTGTTAGTTAATGTTATCGTATTATTTGCTTGTTTACAATCAGTATAATCTCTATATATTTTTTCAGCTACATAATCTATTTCTGATAACATTAATATAGCATTCCTTTCTGTTGTATCTAAAAATATATAATTTGCCTCAATATTCAACGACATTTGCACAGAATCTCCATATGTTGATTTACAAAAATTTGCTAAAGCCATTGTATTATCATTATGAATAGAGCTATAATATACTGGGCTAACATACATTTCTAATATAGAAGAATAAACTTGGTATAATGATTCAGTATCTACTAATTCAATTACTATTTCAATTTCAGAAAATTGTAATTTAAGCAACGGTAAAGCTAAAGAAGGATTTCTTGTAAACCAAAAATTAAGTGGAGTATATATTAATTTTTCTGGTATAGAAGGGCTATCGTTTTTTGTAATATCAGCAACAGGATAATAAATATAATTAAAACGATTATTTGTTACACTAATACGAGGCTGTGGTAAAGATGGATTTATTAAATCAGGTGTATTACCTATAATTTTATTGTATGTTGAATTATCGTCTTTTAATGATAATTCATTCCATATTGTCATCCATTCTCCTGTTAAAGAATCTATAGTGACTGAATTCATTATAATATCAGCTTTTTTTATAATTACATTACCAATATTTTCTACCCATCTAAATTTATACTCATTTGTAGAATATATTGCTGGTAATTTAAAACAAAAATATAAATTACTTAAAAGATCACCATATCTGCCTATTCTACATTTATGTGTTGTAGTTCCACCTTTATTTAGAAGATGCTCTCCTTCAAATGTTAATGATATACTCTCGTTAGAAAAACGCGTATGTTTTTTATAACTATATTTAAAAAAACTAATTTGAGGATTTTGTGTAATATATTGGTCTTGCTGGCTTGATAAAACTAATTGTAATAACCCTGCTCCCATTTACTAAATATATATATTATTTATCTTATATATCTAAAAAATAATTTATTTATTTATTTGCTTTTACAAAAGCTATTAAATCTTCTTCTGATCGTGTATTTGATTCAAATACAGCCTTTTTATCTCCTGAACTCATTTCTACAACAATTACTTCAGGAATAGAATTAATACCATATTTAGCACTTTTTCCTCCATCATTTTTTATATCATATGAAATAAAATCTACATATTCTAATAATTCGGTATTTGTAGATACTTTATCCCATGTTGGTTTGAAATTGTCACAATGAGGACACCCGTCTTTATAATAATATTCTATTCTTTTTGTTTTAGCATTTGTAAATGGTTCAAAAGACATATTATAACGTTGTGACATAAATACAAATGCTAACGATGATAATATTAGTACACCCAATAAAATATACATCATCATATCACTTGATTTTGTTTTTGAACGAGAAAAACTTTTAGATTTACCGTAACTGCCTTTTTTCATTACTCTATAATATATAGAGGTTTTATTATATTTAAGTATATATGGATTTTATAAATTATAATCATAAATATATATATTATTCAATATATTTTTTTGATTTTCTTATAAAAGATAACAAACATATCAAAGATTATAAGAATATTACAGATGAAGAACTTAAGAAAATATTTACACCAACAATATATAATGAAAAAACCCTATTTACTATTTTTGATGTAATAAGATATATAAAAAATATTGTCAAAACTGAAAATATATCATCTGTTGATAAAATAATTAATGGTAGTGTTAATTTAAAATCATTTATGAATAAATATAAACGCAATGTATTAGAAGTTTATCAATATTTTTATGAAAAAAATTTATCTAAAAATAAAAATTATATAGATTGTTCTATATATGAATCTTCAATAGAATATAAACAATATGATTTTTATAGAAAAATTATTAAAGAATGGTACGAATATATTGAAATTATCAATAAAAAATATATAACACAGAACATTTATTGGTGTTAGTGATATAACTAGTATATATTTGTTATATTTTTTGTTAAATCTTTATAATAATTATTTAATTTATATGTATATTTAGTATCAATATTATATGAAAATAATACAAGATTATAAGAATTAGCAATACCAAATGTATTATTTAAATATTTAATAAAATTTTTAAATTTATTTCTGGTAATTAATACAATTCTTTTATCAACTTCGTTATAATTAATATTATTGTCTAATTTATTAACAATAAGAACAGAATAGTCTGCGTTTTCTAATATATTATATAAATTAATACTATCATTAATATTATCAGTCACTATAATTGTGCGATAAATTAATCTATCTTCGTAAATATCACATAGCTGATTTAATAATTTAATATGATTATTCATTTACGTTGATATGAATATTATATATATAATATATATATTTTATATCATTTTTTTAGTATATAAGATATTGTGATATATCTTATTATACATTATGAGCGCTAATATTATTATACCTAATACAATATTTTTAAATAAATTGAAAAATATAAAATCAAATAGTATTCCTAATGTATATTTAAATAAAGCAAAAGAATTACATATACTACCGTGTTTTAATACTATTTATAATTCAAAATTAATATGGGATAAAAAGAAAAAATATGATAAAGAAATAATTTCTAAAAATAAAATTCATATTGTAATAACAGATTTTAGTGATAAATCTAAAAATAAAAGAGAATTTATAAGTTTTTTAAATAAATTAACAGATATTAAAAAAGACGATATATATTTTAAAATAAAAAATCTTATAAAACAAAATAATGATGATGATGAATTTTTCACAATATTATATAATTTTATTATTAAAAATGATAGTAAAAATATAGACATTTATTTAAATATTTTTAATTTTTTAAACAAAGACATTGTTAGTAAAAATATAGATATTTATTGGAATAATTTTAATGAAAACAAGGATTGGATACCGCATTCATATATTTTAGAAAATGATCTTATGATTGGTAATGAAGATGATGTAATTTATAATTTATATTGCGATTATGTTAAATGGAAAAAAACAAATAATTCTATAATTAATTTATTAATATTATTAATTATTGACAAAAATAAAATAGATACTCTATTAAATAATATTTACAATTATTTAATAGATTATATTTATTTTTCAACAAAAAAATATCGCCATGTAATAGATATATTATTAGAAGATATAATTATAATTATATCACATTATAAAAATAATAATATTATTGATAAAATTAAAAATATAGATTTGTCAATTTTAGAGAATTCTTCCAAATTTTTAATATATAATATAATAGATAAAAAATAATAAATTATTATATTTCTTATAGATAGATAAACAGATAATGTCGGAAATCAATATGAGATATATTGGCAGTTTAATTATTAATTTATTAATATTTGTTTTAATTACTATAATTTATTTATATACTAACAAATTAGAAGAAATAGGATGCGATTGTTCTAATAATCCCGATAGAGTTTTCATTAAGACCTATAGTATTATATCATTAGTATTTTTACTATTTACTGCTTTTGTATCTATTGAAGTTGTAGGTAAAATGATGGGATCTGTAATAGCTATGGTATATTCATTATTAATTCTTGTATTTTATATGATATTTATCTATTATATATATACTACATTCACATATGTAAGATATTTAATTAATGAAAAATGCAAATGTTCTGAAGATATAAGTCGTGAAATTATTATGATGGGTACATTCATTGAATTAGTATTATTCTTTGTTACTATCCTTACTATGATTATAATTCCAGTATTAACAAATTCTTTCAGTTATGTAATAGAAAATATTGAAAATGTTGAAAAAGATATCAAAAGTGATATTTACAATCCCGTTTCCAGTCTTAGCAAAAGCCCTAAAAAATTAATGAAATCTTCAAAAGATATCAACAAATTTTTAAAGAAATCTTCTAAAGATCTTAAGAAATTATCTCGTTAGTTTCTTAACACATATGATATATTCTTTTCGTCTAATTGATGTTTAATATTATTTTTTAAATCATCATAAAACTTTTTAATGTGAATTCCAGCATCTTTTGTAAAAAGATCTCCTTTGAGATAAGTTTGTCTTATATCTTCATTTTTAACAGCATCATCTATAGTTTTTTCTAATTTTTCAATATTGTTTGGATCGCAAAATATATATTTATTTTTATTTATAATATTTGTCTCAGGATATTCTGAAGCCCAATAAATAGGTATTGTACCTGCTTCTAAAGCATGAATTACCTTCTCTGTAATATATCCTTCTCCATGAGAATTCTCTGGACAAATATTAAAAACAGATTGAGATATATGATCGATTTTTTCAGATGTAAGATTACCTATAATCGGATAATTATTGAATAATGTACTAGCACATATTACAGGTGCATATTTTAACATAAGATTATATAGGTATGGTCTAAAATTATTTTGAAAACTATTATTATGAGATAATAATGTTGTCAAAAATTTCTTTTCTTTTTTAACATTTTTATCATAAGATTCTTGAAGGTGTTTAAGAATATTATCCTCATCTTCTTTATAATCTAAATATTTATAATATGATACCCATAAAGGAAATCTTACGTTATTATATTTAAATCCTACAATTATATCAAAATTTTCTTTTAATACATTATCGTCATCAAATTGATGATGATAAGGGTTATATGATGTATTTTCTCCTGTAAAAAACAGTTTAATTTTGGCTTTATAATCTTTAACTAGGTTTATATTACCACCTAATACAGATACTAATAGTATATCTGGATTATCATTTACATCCACTGTTTTAACCTCTCCAAAATGGTGTCTAATAAAACTAGTGAAATAATATTCTTCTTTAAGATTTTCTTCCCAAAAAAATAAATATGCTATTGTAATCATATTTTTAATATTTAATATTAAAATATGTTTATATGATATTTATAAATTAAGAGTACGAGTATTACCTTGTTTTTTTGATTTACTGTTTCTTAATATTTTAATATCTGCTGTATCTTCAATAATAGATGTTATTTCTTCATCGCTTACTGATAATGTTTCAATATTATTATCATTATCTATATTAATATTATCATGGACAGAACTAATTATATTATTAATATCATCTAATGGTTTATTAGAAGGTTCTGAATATTGAGGTTGTTCATTTAATGAACCAAATAAATTTGATACCATATTTAATATACCACCTGATGAATTAGTTCCTTGATTACCACCCATCATCCCATTCATCATATTACCCATTGCTCCCATTGAATTCATTTGAGGAGGACCCGTATTTCCCATTACATATTGTTTAGTTGCAGCATTTTGAAATCTTTTCATTAATTCAGGATCTGATTTTAAAACTTCTTCAATATTTGGCAGAGGTTGTTCTTTAAACATTCTATTTGTTAAATGAAACATAAAAGCACTTCCCGATAAACTAATAAATAGTCTTAATTCAGGTGCCATCTTTTTACCAGATGATTTATATTTACTATGAAGTTCTTCAAAAATATCATCATAATCATTAATATTATCATGAACTTGTTCTGACCAACCATCTAATTTAATAGCAAACGGATCATATCGGGTATTTAAATATTCCGTTCCTGTTATAAATGCCATAAGCATTTTGCGTTGAAAACGAATACTAGCATCTATTTCTTTCTCTCTTATAATTCTATTATATTCTGTTCTCATATCATCTAAATCGGATTGCATATTAAATTTAAAAGGTAGTTTAAATCCTTTTGATTCTAATCTATCCATTTGATAAAGAAGTTCTCTTTTCTCATTTAATTCATCTCCTACTTTATATTTTTTCTTTTTATAAGTTTCTACAGATGATGCTTCAGATGTACCACCGCTTACATAACTACCTGTTTCATCATCTCCATTGTCAGATGACGCGTATGAACTAGCATTATCACGTCTATTATTTTTAGTATAACTTTCTTCAGATGATTCTTCTGTATATTCAGATGATACTGAAGGTGGAGCCCGAGATTTTTTTTTATTTTTATAATTTCTATCTGAACTAGAGCTACTTGCTGTGCTATCGCTGCTTACTGAACTAGCTCTAGAAGAACCGCGCGATGATAATACTTCATTACTAACTTTTTTTCTGTTAAATAGGGAGTTATCGTCATTATTTAATTTATTTATTTTTTTAGAAGGAATATTAAAGCTAAATGGTGATTTAGACGCAAAATTATCTTTATTTATTTCAATTAAATTATCATTTTTATTGTTTAAATTAAAAGTACTCATATGTATTATGTATATAAGATTGTTTTATTTGTTTATATCTTATTTTTATATGAAAAAAATACGCGTTTTAATTAGCGCAAATCTTTCTTAATAAACTTAAATTATTAAATTGGAGGTAATTCAATATCATTTTCTAGACATATATTATATATGTTAATATAGCTATTATAATTATCATTATATATGAATTCAATTAAAGTTTTTTTTATATTTTCATCAATTTGTAAATTTTTTACATATTCAATCATAACATTTTCTTCAACATGCATTTTATTCATACTGTTAATAAGGTCGTCCATTATTATATAGTTGTCTATATTTAATAATAATATCATTTTTTTATATTATAAAAGTATTATTAAATACATTTTTATTCCAAGAAGCTATTTATCATATCATATGATATATAGCTATTTTTATTTATAAGATCTTTAAGATGATTTTTAATTGTAATATCAATATTTATAGAATCAATATATATAATCATATCACTTAGGTCAGTATCAATATAAGTGTTATTCATACTTGAGATAATATCGTTAATATCGTCGCAATTCATTGTTATATTATTATTTTTTTTAATATCATTTTTTTCAATATTGTTAATAAAAACTAAACAAAACTTAAACGTCTATAAAATTACAAGGATCTAATGTAATTTCTTCTAATTTTGTCAATTTGTTTCCTTTAATATCATTACGAATATATGAGACAGTTTGCAGACATGAATCACTTAAATCATCCTTCTTTTTGTTACTATTAAAAAGCTCTAATAAAATCGGGTCTCTTTTAATATATTCTCTACAAATTTCAATGCTATTTTGTTTATTATTTTTATATTTATCTCTTCTAAAATTCTTCTTGCAATTCTCATTTTTAACAACAGAAATAGGTTGATATGTGTGATTTTTAAGTTTAAGTGAAGCATTTACAAGAACAACATTTTTAACTAATCCGTCCCAGTATTTTAATAGATTGTAGTATGAATAAATAATATGTTGAACTGTTTTCATAACACCATTAAGGTTTGATGGTTGATTTTCAATAAGAACAAAATCTATAATGTCATATCCAGCATCTCTTAAATTACCTATAATAGAGTCCATTTCCATATAAATAATTTCTGATAATTCATTAATATTTTTTACAGCTTTTTTTGTTTCAGCTAATGTAATAATTTTCCAATCAAGAATAGTAATTGTATCTTCGTATTTTAAAATACAAAGAGCAAGATTCTTAACACCGATATCAAAGCTGATATATATCATTTATTAATAATACTAACTTATATTTTTATTTATTTATATCTTGAAAAGAGTACATAATTTTATTTTTATAAATTTTTAAAATAGTTTAATATATTTTTATAAAAATAAAATTATGTACTCTTTTTAATTCATAGGGTATAAAGATTCAAAATTCTTTATAGTATTCTTGGTCTCTTTAGTCATTAAAAGAAATTTTTTAGGATGTATCTGTTCTAACATATTATGATTTAGATAAATTATCAATTCTTCTATATGATTTACATCATTTATTAAATTATCAAAATAATCCTTATAATCATTGTAATAATTTGTTAGTAATTTAGAATTATTTATAAATAGATTATATATAAGATAATTATAATCTATAGTTGCCCAACCATTATCTTTTTTAACATTTATAATTTTCTTTTTATTATCATAACGAATATTTTGATTTTCTGGATAATCATTATTAAAATGTATCAATTCAATAAGTTTAAGTATAGGAAAACAAGCTTTAAAACATTTTTCATAAATAGCTTCTTTTGTAATATAATCTAATCTTTCTTTTTCAAAATTATTAGTAATATAATAGTTATTTGTAATATTATTTATATTATTAGTAATATTAGTATTATTATTTATAGTATTATTAGTAGTATTATTATTTGTTATATTTGGAATATCATTAGCAAATGCAGCACTTTTAGGTTTACAATTGTTTCTTAATTTATGATTGCTTTTACTTTGTTTTGTTTTAAATGTAAACATACATCTTTCACATGTTAAAATATTTAATCCTTTACAAACTTTTATATGTTCATTATAAAATTTAGCAGTTAAATAGCATTTAGAACATTTTTCACATTTATATTTTATAATGTTATCATTACAATTATTTTCATTAATTTCTAAATCTTCATTAACAGATGATATAGGAAATTCTTGATTAAGTTCAAAAATTTCTATACCATGTTTATTATTACAGTGTCTTTGAAGATTATAAAACTTATCAGTTTCATACTTGCAATAAGAACATTTATGTTTTTTAGTCATAATATAACTTTATATTATAAATATATATTTATATATAAAACTACAGAAATGTACCAAATGTTTATGACAGTGTACTTTATGTTTATGACAGTGTACTTTTTGTTTTTGATAATGTACTTTTTGTTTTGAAAAGTGTTCTAAAAATAAAAATTATGGTAACATAATTATATAAAAATAATAATAATATCACCACAATTTTATTAAAATCCGCGCGTAAGCACAATGGTAATATAAAATATCAGTTAAAATGTAAAAACATTATCATATTTTTTATAAAAAAAAGAGCAAATGAGCTCCTCTTTTTTATTTTTTTTATTTATATAAATTATTTATAGTCTTTTATACCTGTTTTAATAGATATAAGTATCATCAAATGTTTATATATAATTTATTAAAGTTAAAAAATATTTATTTTAATATTACACATAATTTCTTATGTCTTATTACATAATATTTCAATATCATTTTTCGTAATATTAGAGCCTTTGCTTAATAATAAGCTAATTTCTTTAATATCATCTCTGCAACAAGGACATGATCTATTTAAAGAATCACACCATTTATAAATACAATGGGTATGAAAAGTATGTCCACATTCAAGTTTTTTAGGAAAATAAATATTTTCAAAGCAAATTGGACATTCCATATTCTATATAAATATTAGTTCTAAATAATAGTCAAAAATTTGTAATAATGCCTTATTTTAGGACATTTTTATTTAAAATAAATTTGTTCTAAAATTTGATAAAAAAAATAAAAATTGATTAATTCCTATTAAAATATCTATCACCACAATAGGTAAATACACAAGAAGGTTAATCACATCTAACAACAAACTTTCTCAAGTCAAAATGACGACTGTCTCTACTGCTGCTATCCTTGCTGCTTTCCAGAACAATCTCAATACTGATCTTGAGTACGGGCTTGCTGAGATTAAGAAGATCTTATCAGATTCTTACAAGGCGGTTAAGGCTTCTCAGGCTCCTGTTAAGGAGAAGAAGGTAAAGCTTGATGCTAATGGTGACGCAAAGCCCAAGAAGACGAGGGTAAAGCGTGATCGCGATGCTGATGGTAATATCATTAAGAAGCGTGCTCCTTCTGCTTACAACCTCTTTGTTGCCGAGAAGATGGCTATTATCCGTGCTTCTAATCCCGGAACAGACAATAAGGAGATTTTCAAGATGGCTATCGCTCTCTGGCACGAGGCAAAGGCTTCTATTGCCAAGGAGACTTCTGATGATGAGCCAAAGGCTGAGTCTGATGATGAGCCAAAGGCTGAGTCTGATGCTGAGCCAAAGGCTGAGTCTGATACCGATGCAAAGGCTGTGTCTGATGCTGAGGCAAAGGCTGAGTCTGATGCTGAGCCAAAGGCTGAGTCTGATACCGATGCAAAGGCTGTGTCTGATGATGATAATGTTCCTACAATTACTCTCAAGAAGCCGGCAAAGAAGGGCAGAAAGCCAAAGGTGTCAAACGTCGTAGCCGATGATAGCGAGTAAATATAAAACAATAAAAACAAAAACAAAAACAAAAAATAAAAATCTATAGTAATTTGCGTATCATTACTATATTTTTTTTATTAAATATAGCAATTTTATTTTTAATTATAATATTTGTTAAATTTTTCCAAAATATATCATTTTCATATTTTGAATTAATTTTATTTATCATTTTATATTTTTTATATAACCATTTATGTGTTTTTTCCATAATTTTGTCCTTTTTACCTTTATTAGCATGTGCTTTTTTTTCAGATATTAAAGAAGATATATAATTTTTTAATTCTTTAATATCACTATAATTATCTGGTATTAAATCCCATAAATTATTAAACTTTATATAATCATATGTAGGACATATTAATAGATTATCAGTATAATCAATAAAAGTTGGATTATTATCTATAATAAAAATTTTAGGTTTAATAATTGTCTTAATATTTTTTATTTTGTTTATTTTAGCACTTTTTAATATAGCAGGTAATACTTTTTCAACAGATTTATACATACCTCCGTCGCTTCCTTTAATACAATTTTCACGAGTAAATAAAGGTCTATTAAATTTAATATTGTTTTCTTTTTCAATAATAGCAATTTCTTTAAATGCCCAAGATTTTTCAGAAGCTGTATAAATAAAAAATAAACAATTTGGGTATATTGCACTCATATTATTCATAAAATATTTAAAATCTGGTCTTATTAATTTTGAACAGGATTGATAACATTCTTTTAATGATTTATTACAATCATTTATACCATTTATTTTATTTTTTATTAAAATATTTTGTATATTAAAAATTTCACACTGATAAGAACAATCTCCTATTATAGTACCGTCTAAATCTAAAATAAAAATATGAGGTATATTATCTACCATTTACTATTATAATAGATTTTTTAATCTTAACTCAGTTTTTTCATTATATTTGTCTCTTCTCTCATTAAAATATTTAAAAGCATTGTCAAAACCAATAAATATCATATTATGTATATCTTCTTCTGATAAATTAACCACAATACCATTAACTCCTATTTTGAATTTCATCCATCCTTGTAATGGTGAATTATATATAATTAATGTACATCTATCGTCTACTTTATTTAATAATACTGATTTATTTCTTGTTATATTTAATAATAAAAATATTTGTTGGATTACTATTAATAAATTGGGTTTGATATTTTTTTCAATCGTTTTTTCTTTATCGAAGTCTTTATTACTTTCTACAGCAACTGCTAATATATTTTCTCTTGGAACATCTTTAAAAACATCAATTGGTAAATTATTTGATAATCCTCCATCCAAATAATAATAACCATTAATTTTTACAGGTTGATATAATAAAGGTATTGCTATTGATGCTGAACATGCTTTGAATACAGAAACATTAGGAGTTGTATCAATTGAAAAAATTTCATTTTTACATGTATATATATTTGTCAGACTCATATATAAATTTATGCCATATTTTTTACTATATTCAATAAATGTAATATCTTCTATACCATCTCTCTCTTTAATATATTTTTTTATTTCTTCCATATAAATATATGAAGATACAACCCCGCTTTTATAAAATAAATTAATAAACTCTTTTTTACTAACAAAACCTGTTTTTTTATCATTTAAAATATTCTTAAATATTTTTTCCATATCACAAATAGGTATTTTAAAACCTAACATCATACCAATAATAGAACCCATTGAACAACAAGCTATATTTTTAATATTTTTAACCATATCTTCTAAATATAAATATTGAATTATTCCAATAAAACATAATCCTTTTAATGCACCCCCTGATAATACTAAATGTGTTATTTCCATTTTAAATATATATAAAAATTATACATTTATATATAAATATAAATATATAATAATAATATAATGAATAAATACGCTACATTATTATTATCATATATATTATTTATTAATTATGCTTATGGAGGATTATCATTAAACAAAGATGTATTAGATTATAAATTGCATCAAAAAAATAGAATAATTGTTAATGAATTAAGACAAGCATATTATAGTTCTGATAAACACTGTTCTCCTAATTATGTAAAACCTTTTCTAAAAAATGGAATGAATTATACTAATCATTCAAATACTACAAATATGACATTAAATAAAAATTCAATTAGATTTTATAATACTAGTCATCCTATCAAAAGTACTAAATCTTTTAAATATTCTAGAAATTATTAATTAACATCAATTCCATAATATTTTAATGCTTCTTTAGCACTATTGTTTTCTGCTTCTTTTTTTGTTAATCCTGTTGCTGTTGCAATAACTGTATTATTACGATCTTTTATACAATATGTAAAAATTTTAGAATTATCTTTATTAGAAATGTTTAATTCATAAAATACTGGAGCATCTTTTAATTGATGTTGCATATATGATACTAGCATATCTTTATAATTATTTTTTTTTGTAATTAATTCGCTCATATCAATATAATTTTCAATTATATAAATTATCCATTGTTCAGCCATATAAAATCCTGCACCTGACATAGGTGTTAATTTAATATGAGATGGCATTATAGGAGTGTCTTCGTCAAATTGATAATCCATATATATAGCACCAATAAATGCTTCAAAAATATCTTCCATTATTTTATAATTATCTCTGCCACCCGATTCTTCAACTTGTTTTGATATTATAGCATATTTAGGAAAACCTATTTTATCAGAAAGAAAACCTAGCATTTTTCCATTTACAAGTTTAGTTCTTATTTTAGATAAGAACCCCTCGTTTTGATCAGGAAATCTGTTATATAAATAGGATGCTACTATCATTCCTAAAAGGGCATCACCTAAAAACTCCAATCTCTCATATGACATATCTTGAAGAGGAAGACAATCTTTTGGACAATTTGTATTACTTTTTTCAAAATCATGGTTCTTCATAGTACAATAAGATTTATGAACAAATGCTACACGATATAAATTAATATTTTTAAATTTAATATCTTCTAAACCATTTTGTTTAAATATTTCAGTTAAATTATCTTCTGTTAATATTACATTTTTATTATTATAAGGTGCATTTTCAGTATCTATTTCTTTTGTTTTATTATGAATATTCTCTATCTTTTTCATGGTATAAATATATATAATATTATTACTGTCAGTTTTTATTATTATTAAAAAAACACAATATTTTTAGTAATAAAGATAAATATAATATAAAGATATTTCTATATTATTCTAATAAGTATTGTTTATTTAATATAGAAGTATTATGATTGTTAATAATCCTTTTATTCCAACAACTCTAGAAGTTAATTCTCTGGGTATAGGATTTTCTTCACTTTCTAATTTATATAATTTGAATCTTAATGTTCATGAATATTTAGTTATTGGAGAAAGAGAAAATACAACAGGGATTAGAGAAGATCAACGTTATAATATGATTGTTAATAATCAAGGAGTTGCTATTAATACAAATAGAAGTACATATAATAGTAATAATAATTTATATAATGCTGGTCTATATGTAGATAATAATATAGTTTGTTCTGGTAATATTATTGCTAAAGGACTTCAATTTGATAATATTACACTAGCGGATAATATTAATGCTAGTGCTATTAGTAATCTTATTACAACAATTAATGATAGACAGGACCTTATATATAAAAGTACTTATAAAACAAATATTACAAATATTAATGGTGTAAGTCTTTCTACAATTGATAATATATATACACCTTCTTATTTAACAATTGGTGGCAATTCTGTTACTGCTAATAATAAAAATGCTTTAAGTGTTGTTGAAACTACAAATAACACTGCTGAAAATATGCAATTTTCTATTAGAAATTCATCTGTATCTGATGATGAATTTGAATTAGGAGGAGGTAAAATAAGAATGGGTATTATTGGTGGAAATTTTAAATCACCTGCTATTATTACTACAACTGAAGGTATGTCTCTTGAATTTCATGTAGGTGTTAAAACTGCTGATATTAATAAATTATATCAGAATGGTTTAGCATTTCCAGAATATAGTCCTTCTACTATTATACCAGCAATGACAATTGATGAGAAAAAAAATGTGGGTTTTGGTCTAAATACAACAAATCTTTATAATTTTTCAAAATATGTTAAAACAGGTGATAGAATATCTACTTTTAATATTTCTGAATATGCTAAAGTAGAAATTAAAGGAACACTAGTTGCTGAAAATTTACTATTATATGATTATATTACTAATTCATATTTACATTTAAATGATTTATTTATTAGAACATCTGGTTATGCTATTGGTGCTTCACAGGTTAGAGAAGGTACATTTTATGGTAATTTATATAAATTTAGTGATAATCTAATTATTAATAGTAATCTTGATGTAGGGACAATATCTGTAAATACGGGGTCATTTAATAGTATAACTACATGTAATATTCTAGTAAATAATGCTACATTTAATGATAATGCTATATTTTCTTCAACGGCAAATATTGATATTAATAGTAAACTTATTATTAATAATGAACTATATATTTCTGATGCCAATAACTTATTTATAGATGAAAAAAGAGTTAATATTTTAGATGTAAAACCATTATATTTAAATCCTATATTACTTGAAACATGTAATATATCATATTCATCTAATAGTAATAATAGTATTCTCTTTTTTGCTTCAGAAAATGTTATTAATTTTTCAGGTTCAAATCTTATCATACCTGGTAAAATAGGTATAGGTGTAAGCAATGATGATAATATGTTAGAACAAGTAAATATAGTAAAAAAAGAAATTGAAAAATTTGAAATAGCTTTACATGATAAAAGCGATGAAGCTGAAATATCATCAGCATTTATTGGACATCTTACAAATTATAATGATAAACAATTTGATAGAGATAATAGTTTAATTATTAATACAAATAAAACATTTGAAAAATATAATAATATTTATTTTATGCCGGGTATTGATATTTTAAATAGAAGTTCTAAAAATTTAAATGAAAATATCACACTTTCTGTTAATCAAAATAAAAAAATTGGTATTAATACTACTCGTCCTTTATATGAATTAGATGTAAATGGTAGTATAATTACAAATGATATATATATTAGAAAAAATAATGGAAATGTTTATAAAACTAATAATTTTTCTTATGAACTAATCGGATTTAATACTAAAGTATATAATATGTATGATAAATATGTTAATAAGTATTGTATTAATTATTTAGAAGATACTATTAATTTTTTAAAAACGGATGATTTAAAAACTCTAAATGTAAATGGTAGTATTAATGCTAATAGTTATTATGAAAATAATATTTCTATAGAAAGTTTTAAAAATAAATCTGATAATACTGGTGTTTTCACAAATAAGATGATATCATTAGGTTGGGTAAATGAATCATCTGTTGTACCATTACAAATAAGAAATATTTCTACTAATAATTATAATAATTCAATTATTAGAATTTATAGAGGAAAAAGAGGTGGTGGTATTAATAATAATGCTACATATAGTGGTATTGATATATGTGATTATGAAATTATTCCTGGATATGATAGAAATAATTACAAATGGTATATATATAAAAATCATCTTAATCTTGCTGGAACTGCTAATGAAAATTTAGTAGGACCTTTACAAATTGGATATACTGATAATACTACTAATCCAGATCCTCTAAAGAATAAAGCTATGTCTATTTTCTATAATAACGAAGGGACATATCATATTGATATTAATAAAGAAGATGGTAATTTTAATTTTAATAAAAATGCTGCAATGTCAATATATGGTGATTTAGAAGTATACGGTAATATAAATATTATTGATACTAATAATTGTAATTATATATATAAATTAAATGGAATACAATATTCTTCTAATGCTATTACAAATATAATTAATCAATTACCAAATCTTTCAAATGGAATTAATGAAAATAATGGTAATATTGTTAATAATATTGACAAAAATGATATTGTTATAAATGCTGAAAAAATAACAATTTTACCTAATAAAACTACATTAATTGGTTATTCTGAGGATTGGTTTTTACATCATATTAATTATTTACAAACACAGAATATTGAAACACCTTTAATAGTATATCAAAAAAATAAAAATACACCTATTACTCGTTTTGCATCATCTTCTTATGAAAAATCTATAGCTACCATTGAATTAGGTACATATGATATTAATACATATAATGGTACTATAAAAAATATGGTATCTATGAATGTTAGTGGTAATTTAAATGAACATAATAATCATACATTATTAGAATTTGGTTCATATGATACTATTTATGACAAAACATATATTCCGTTTTTATCATTTTATCATAATAATTCAAATGAATTCTCTTCTTGTTATACTCATTTAGGAGGTAGTAAATATCCTTCTCGTGATGTAAATACTGGTTCTCCTATTGTTAATGATGTAGCACTTCATATTGAAGATATTTCTTTATATGGATTACAAATAACATCACACGAGAAAGCACCAATTATAAATCTTCATAAAAAAAATGGGTCAAATAGTATTTATTATATTATAAATGGGGCTGATGAATATAATAACTTTAGTATTAATACTGCTGTATCATATAATAATAGTTATGTTCCTGATAATATTACACCTATTTTAACTATAAATAGTGTTGATGAAAATGGTTTAATAAGAAAAGGTTCACGAGTTGGTTTAAATAAAACAGTGCCTATAACAGCTTTAGATATTGATAGTGTTACAAATGAATCATGTATTAAATTTACTAATAAATATGATGAATTAAAATTAGATAATTATTTTACTAATATTACTGTTGTCGCAAGCAATATGTATGCTCAACCTAAGTTAGCTTATATAGATGATAATACATATTATACTGGTATTAATTATACTATTAATAGTAATGATCTACCATTGATTGATAATAATAATAATGTAATTATAGATAATTATAAAAAAAGTTCTAACTTTATTGTAACTAAAAATATATCATTAGATAATTTTATAAATTATAAATTAAAATATAATTATAATACTGATATTACAACTACTAATATTTCAACTAATATAATATCATCTAATTATAATTTTAATTTTATTAATAATGATATTGATATTAATAATACAGTAACATATGATTTAAATCCTATTATTAATTCTTTTAATACTGATAATACTATCTATGTTCCTGAAAATTCTAAAATTAATTATAGTAATATTTATTCTTTATCTCTTAATACTTCTAATTTTACTGGTTCTATTTTATTTACAAGTAATTATAATATTAATTATAATTATAATAATTTCTATAAAGGTCCACAATATTTAAATTATAATTATGATGAATTTTTTAATATTAAAAATAAAGATAAAACTATTACTTATGATATTTTTAATTATAAATATATATTGAATGTAAATAATTATTTTGATACATATTTATATAATTCTAATTTATGTAATAAATCGAATATTGAAATTTATGAAAATATTATTTATATTGATAATATAATTTTAAATACATATACATCAAATATAATACATTATTATTCATTAAATACCATTGTAAATGCTGATTTAGAAATATTAAGAAATAAAAATATAATTATAAATACTCTTGTTACTGCTCCTATAAAATTAATTAAAGATGATTATTCTATGCTATCATTTACTTGTAATATATCTGTTATTGGTGGTATTTATAATATAAATATAAATAAAGTTACTGATTTTTTAAATGTACGTCCTGATGGATATAATTTTACTGAAAGTTTAGAAACATCTATTAATACTAGTTCTATAAATACATGTAATTATATTTTTCATGATATTTTTATTGAAAATGATATTACTTTTGATAGTATTATAAATATTCATGATAATTATGAATTATATGATTATAATTTAGCTAATTTCTATATTGGTATTAATTATTTAAATTATGAACCTCATATTATATTAGAGAATTTAATTAAATTAGATGGTTATAATGCTATAGATATTGATAATGTTCATAAAATATATAGTTATGATGGTGATTTTAGAATTAATATTTTAAGTGAAGGAAGTGAAAATAATTTAGTTGTTGTTTCTAAATTTGGTGATATGAATGTTAAAAATTCTGTAACTACAAATGATATTTATTTAGAAGGTAAGATATATGATAAACTTGGTAATGATATTATAAATATAATAAATAATTATGATTATACTAATTTATTATATTATCATGATATTCATGCTTGTAATTATTATATTGAATCTTCTAATATGAAATTTACTCCTACTGGTGATAAAGGTTTTATAATTAATAGTGGTCAAAATATTATTAATACAGATGAAACCTATAATATTTTTACAGTATATGATAATGATGAAAATAATAAATATACAAGATTTAATATTAAAAAAGAAGGTTTTGTTAGTATTAATAAAGATATCGGTGATTATGCTTTGGATGTATCAGGTATTATTCAATCAGATGACGATATTATAACTCCTAATTTACATGTTATTGGAGGAGATAATTGTATTGTAGAAATTAATACACCTATGTATCTTATTAATTATTTTAATATTTATAACAGTAATTATGCTAATTCTCTTAATATTAATCATGTAAGTAGCCATCATGATATTTTATCAATAAATGAAGATAATAATATTATATTTAATATTACAAAAGGGGGTAAAATAGGTATTAATAAGAATGCTGATGACATAATTGATTTAGATATTACTGGTAATATGCGTGTATCAGATACTATATTTTCATCAAATTTAATTATTTATGGTAATACTGTTGAATTAACTACTGTTAAATATAAAACTGAAAATTTAGAAATTATTTCTGAAGCGGTAGATGGTTCTGGTCTTACAATAAGACAAAATGGAACTGAAAATATATTAGATTTTTATAATATGAGACAACAAACTAGTATTGTAAATGATGAAACTATTATATATAATACATCAAATCATGTAATGACTGTTACAAATGCTGGTGATTTAGGTTTAGGTTTAAAAATTCCAGAATATAATTTACATGTACGTGGTGAAGTAAAATTTAATAGCAATTTATATGTTAGTGGAATTAGTGAGTTTGCAAAAGATGTTATCTTTAATGAAGGTGTAATAACAAGTGCTTCTGCTCTCACAACAGTTGGTAGCAATCTTGATGTAAGAAAAGATTTACTTATTAGAGGATCTAGTGAGTTTATAGGTGAGATTGTTACAAATAATGGTATAATAACAAAAAATAGTGATATAAGAACTGTTAATGGTAATATTTATTCAGAAAGTAATATTTCAGTATTAAATAATATGTCTATTGGCGTTAATAATAATGTTAATAATAATTATAGACTTCAAATTAATAATAGTATAACTGATATTGGTCTTGCTTATGATAAATCAAATTGTAATTTATATGTTAAAAATGATATTATAGCATCTGCTTTTTCACAACTTTCTGATGCTAATGTAAAAACTAATATTGTTGATTTAGAATATAATGATGATTTAATGAATTTACGTCCTGTATCATTTAAATGGTCTTCTAATTATTATAATCAACAAAAAATAGGAGATGAAGATGTAGGTTTAATAGCACAAGAAGTTGAAATGCATATACCTGGTTTAGTTTTTGATAATATAATGTTAGACGGCAATACATGGAAGACTGTTAATTATACTGGTTTAATACCATATATGATCAAACATATACAACATTTAAATAAACGTATTGAAACATTAGAAAATACTAATAAAAGAATAGAGATATTAGAATATAAATTAAATAATATGTAATATAATTTAAAAGTATATAAGGTATTGATTAGTTAGATTATTAAAAATGGAAGATATCTCAGTTAATCCAGAAGAAAAAACTGGAAAAGTTAATATTAAAACACAGAAGATTTTAGAAAAATTTGTTAGCAATGTTGATATTACACAAAAATATTCTCTTGATGATCTTAAAAAGATGTTATCAGAATCATATAAATCTTCTAAAGTAAAAGAAGAAGGAGAAAAAAGAGCTCTTAGCAAATATAATATTTTTATTCAAAATGAAATGGCAGGATTTAAAGAAGCGCATCCTGATAAATCAAATAAAGAAATTATGAGTCTCATTGCTGTAAAATGGAATGAAACTAAAAACGTTTAAACTTATTTTTATAAATTTTAATTTAAATTAATATTTTTTATAGAAGCTATCATATTATCAATAGTATTATCAGTATTTGAACAATAATCTTCATAATATTTGAGACTTTCTAGCCATGTAAGTGCTTTTACAGTACCTTCTTCTTCATATATATTCCAAAACTTATCTAGTAATTCTTTCTTCATTTTATATACTTAAATGTTGGTTTATATTTATATTAATTTTTTACACCTTTTACCATTTAAAATGTCCGATTTTTATATCTTATATTTTTTGTATTTTCTTACTTTATTTTTCTTAATATAATCTCTTTGTCTATTATATGTTCCATTTAATATTCTCTTATAATAGTCTTCTGGTATTGTTTTTATTGCTTCTTTTATATTATGACATTATAAAAATGTGATGATATTTATTTAATACTTTTTATAATTATGTTATCATATTTTTTTATTTTTTGTGGCATGAAAATGAAAAAATGTTCGCCAATTCAACTAAAATGTTATATGTTAGAACAGATACATCCTAAAAAATTTCTTTTAATAACTAAAGGTACCAAGAATACTATTAAAAATTTTGAATCTTTATACCCTATGAATTAAAAAGAGTACATAATTTTATTTTTATAGATTTTTAAAATAGTTTAATATATTTTGCAAAATAAATAAATTATGTACTCTTTTATAAAACTTATATACCATTAATTTCTACAACCATTCTTTTAAATAGATCTATTTTATTTTTACGTCTCATAGTAATCCATTTATTAACATCATTATAAGCATTATAATTTATATCTGGTAATAAATAATAATCATCTATTTGATATGGTGGTAAATATGTTTCCATTAATTTACCATTATTAAATAATTCTATAATTTTTAAAAGAAGAGTAGAACTTGTTATGTCAGCGGATCCAGTATCCATTACTTCAATGTTAGATGGAAATACAAAAAGTGTTAATATTTTAAACTTAGTATTACCAAATATTCTATAAATATATACATTATATAAATTATATTCATTAACATAAGCATTTATCATAAATTGTTTGTCATTTGAGTTTTTAATATATCTAGGTTTTTCTAATTTAGGATCAATTATTTTCATAATTTTCATGACATTATTTACATCATTATCTGTTAAAATATACTTGCCATTATAAGGGTCGGTAAATGGTTCTTTATTATTTGCTTTATTTATTAAATAATTATAAAGATTGGGTGTATAATAACAGTCTGTCCTCAATATCTTACCATTATTATCTTTAATTTTTAATTTAGTCATTAATTGTAATTTAGCTAAAGGATATGTTTTATTATTAAAATCGTCTTGTGAAATTATATCTGTTTCATTTATACATCTTAATAATCTACTATCATCAGTAATATTTTCATTAAATAAATCTTCTTTTATAATATCTTCTCTTGATTTATTAAGCATGGAATTAGAATTAGATGATGATATGGATTTAGATAATGATTTAGAAGAAGCCATGGATTTGGACGATGATTTAGAAGAAGCCATTGATTTTGATAATGATGCTTTTGATTTTAAATCTAAAAATCCAGTATTTATAAGTTCTTTATATAAATCTATAATATGTTTATTTTTTTCATAATTTGTTATCATATTTTTATATTCATTATCTGTATAATTTTGTTTAGGTATTTTATGAATTCCTATAAGTAGTTTTGTTTTATTTGGCATTTCCAATATTGGTCTTTTAGGAGGCGATTTAGATTGTGATAATAAAATTGATTTACTTTTATTAAAATTTTTTGACAATCTGGTATATTCTTTTGTTAATCTTGTATATTGTTTATTTGTCATATTTTGACTAGGTAATTCTAAATTAGCAATATCAATATTTTTAAATTCTTTTTTAGATAATAATTTTATTAAAGGATCTTCTATTATTTTTAATTTACTTTCAGTAATTATTTCTATTACATCTTTTCCATTATTAGTATAATCAATTATTTTAAAAACATCAACTGCTATAAGAATGGCTTCTTCAATAGTTGTATTATTAAAATCATTTTCATATAAATCATCATTAAAATTATATTTATTATTTCCATAATTGTATTTTATTAAATTAAAAAAATTAACAATATTTTTTATTTCTTTCATCTTTTCAATACCTTTAATTTTATATTCTTCTTCTAATTTTTCTAATGTATAGTTGCTAAAAATATTATATCTTATTAATTTAATAAAATAATCAACACAAGAAACCATATAATTATAACATTCGTTAATTATTTCTTCTTCATATTTATTAGGTTCTATATTTTTATAATCTATAATATAAGAAATTTTATCAAATATAATATTTTCATTTATATTTTTATTTTTATTTGCTTTAACATAATTTTTATATAATAGATATTTTTTATCCTTACCTTCATATGGAAATTTATCGTTATCTAAATTATAATAAACATATAAATAATCTACTTTATTATTAAATAATAAATGGTTTTTTGGCAATTTTTTTAAAATATTATGAGTTTTTTTACCATTCTTTCTTAATAATTGAAAAGCCTTATTATATAACATTACATAATTAGAATCTTCTTTTAAAGATAATATAATATCATTTTGTTTTGTTAACGGGTTATATGATGGGTTTTTTAACCATTTATCAAGAGATTTTATATGTTTTATTTTTTTAAGATATTTTTCCATATTTATTTTTATCTTATTACAATATATATAAGAAAAAATTAAATAAAATGGCTAATATATTTTCAATAATACTTGATGATTTTGCTTCTAAAAAATATAGAATTTTTGGGCTTTCTGCTTATGACTTTATAGGTACTTTAGTTATTGTTTTCTTTATCCATTTATATATGTGGAATAATCCTATTAATATTAGCAAAAAAGAAATTGAAGAAAGGACTATTGTTATGTATTTAGTATCTCTGGTATTTTTATTCATAACATCAATTGGTATTGGTGTTCTTTTTCATTATATGTTTAATCAAACATCACAATTTTCTTATAATTTGGGATTTAATGGAAAAAGAAATTTACCAGTTGTTATTAATTTATTATAAATATATATAAATGTTAATGTTATATTATAATATGTAATATTATGACATATTTTGGATATTGGAAATTATTTTTAGACATTTCAATTATTGTATCAATCTTTTTTTATATTCATTATCTTCCTCCTGTTCCACCTACAACATTATAAGCCATTCTATGAGGATTATTATATAATTCTATATATTCCTTATTTCTGTATATTCTATCTTGTTTTTTTTCATTTTTAATACGTCTCTGTTCAATCTTTGTTTTTATTATATTATTAAGTCTTTTGACTAGTTTAAATATTTTATTAGCCATTATATGATTGTTATGTATATAGTTCTTATTTATATATATTTGTATCAATTTTTATTTTATTAGTAGGGTTTTTAGAATATTTTTACTAATTTGAATAATTTTTTGCTATTAAATCTTCAAGGGTGTAAATGTCCAAGGATGTAAAAATACATATAAGGATTAGATGAGTTATATAGACAGGGTGAAAAAGCCCTTGTAAGTATAGCTTCGGTAGCTCAGTAGGTCTTAGAGCGAAACGCTGTTAACGTTTAGGTCACTGGTTCGATCCCAGTCCGAAGCGATATATTATTTTTATTTAGTTAAATTTTATTAAATAAGTTTAAGTAGTTTTTCCTTATCAATATTTTCATAATCAAATAAATATTCATTATACCAAGCTCCAATCAATAAAGGATTACAAAATAATACTCTTTTATTCTCACAACCAATATAATTAAATACTATTAATATTTTTTCAGGAATTACATAAAAGTATTTTTTACCTTCACAATTAAGCCAATATATATCATAATTTCAAAATATTTTTTAACAAGTTCCGTAAAATATGTAATACAATCTAATTCCAGTTCTATATTACTTATGCCAATATTTTTTTCTTTTTTACTTTAGCATTCTTTACACTAGTACATTTAGGACATATAACACCTGTTCCACGGTTTAGAAATACATTATATTATACAGTATTTTCACAACCGCATAATGTTGTATATTTAAATTGTGGATACAATTTCTTAGTATTGTTTTTATTAAATACTGATATATCATTTAAAATACTATCAAATTCTTCTTCTGTATTTAACAGATAACACCCTTTACCTATAAAAGATTGAAAGACATTTTCATATTTATAAGATGGTATTTTTATAGATTTTATCATAACATATACATAATATCTATCATTTTTTACTATATAAAGAATATATATTAAAATATATCTAAAATGGTACTTAAATTTCTTACATTTGGTAGTCATAATGGTGGTATTCATGCTAATTATATTGATGCGGCTGTAAGACTAGCAAATCAAGTAAAAGAATTAAAGTTATTTGATGAAATTATAGTATATACAGGAAATAATCTTAAAGAAGATACAGAATTTTGGAATAAACATGGTGAATTTATTCTAAATAATAGAAGAGGGTTCGGATATTGGTTATGGAAACCATATATTATAAAAAAAACAATGGAAAATATGAATGAAGGTGATATATTACTTTATTTGGATGGAGGTTGTGAATTTGAAATTGAAGAAAAGGAATGGTTAGAATATTGTATTGAAAAAGTTAAGACTGATAAAATTGTTATAACAGACACGAGAGATCAATTAGAAAATAAATGGAATAAAATGGATTTAATTGAAAAATTAAATATGAATGATGATAAATATTTAAATACTTTTCAAAATGCTGCAACAATGTCAATGTATTATATTTGTAAAGAAACTCGCGATTTAGTAAATGAATGGTATGATTTATGTTGTGATTATCATAATATAGATGATAGCCCTTCTATAAAAAAAAATTTAGAAACATTTATTGAGCATCGCCATGATCAATCTGTTTTTAGTTTGCTAATTAAAAAATATGGTATATATAGTGATGTTAAATTAGATGATAATGATGATAAGTGTATTAAAATTTATCGTAATAAAAACGGACAATCTATGTTAGAATATTATAAAAATAAAAAACAATTTACATAATCTTCATAGGGTATAGATTATAGAATTGAACACAATTATCTTTTTTATAGGGATTACTGTGTTCATAACGAGTTTTACAATATCTGCGAATAATACTATACATCTTTATTATTTATAATGATTTTATATTTATATATTTTTTATCTTTTTTAATATATTTAGCACCACGAGAGCCTAAATATACTATATATTTTTTATTCCCTATTTTATATACTTTTTTAGTTTTAATATATTTTGATTTAGTTTTCTTGCCTCCATTAAAATATGAACCAAAATATGATTGTTGTGGTGTATAAGACATTGGTATAAATGATCTAGATTGTAGTTGATGAGGTGGTGTAAATGGCATTGATTGTTGTAATGATTCATTATTATTTATTAATGTAAACATTGAATTTATTTTATTATTTAATAATATATATTTACGTACTAAAGCTTTTTTATTATTTATATCAAAATCTTTAAATTCTCTTGAAAATATTGTATTTTTTATTTTATAATAATTTTCAAAAAAAATTTTTAATTTTTGAACATTAATATTAATATTAGTAATATAATTTTTTAGATTTGAATTAGGAGTTCGTCTAATTAGATCTTGATATATATCATCCATTTAAATATAATTTATTCTATATAAATATATATATATAAATTATTATAATGAACAAAGAATTATTATTATTAGGTTGTAATTACAATCATATTAACTACAGAAGTATAGATTATACATCTTATATATCTAAAATAGCTAGATATGTTAAGAAAAAAGACATAATTCCAATAGAATTATCTGATGTAGATAATACTACATATGATAATATATTGTTAGCTCTTTATAAACTTGCTTTAAAATCATGGACGGCTAATTTAAGCTCTGTTTTAATTTATTATATAGGCGATAGTATAGATATTTCCGAGTATATATCAGGTTATAATTCAGATTATAATATTAATCAGGGTATTGTTCCTACAGATTATAATATTAGAAAAAACAACTCTGTTATTAATAGTGATTTGATATATGAAATATTAAGTCAATTTAACCCTTCCACTAAAATAATATTTATTGCCGATACATGTTTTACTAAATCCAATATTTTAAATCTTAAATACGATTGGGACATTGAAAACAAACAATTAAAAGATTTATCTAGTTTAAAATTCAATGATACTCTTAAAAACATTTTGGTAATTTCATTATGTTTAGATAAGTTATCATCAAATGATGATAATTTTTATAATATTCTAGATATTAATAAGAATATAATTTCATTAGGAGATTATATAATTAAATTACGTAATCTTTTAGATAATAAAAATGAGGAGAAAAAGACTTATGATATTTTTAATATCCTTAAAGATATTAACGGTATTATTTCAAACAAAAAAATAAACATGCGTGTATCATTATCGTCATCATATAATTTATTAAATGAAAATGAATATTTAGCTATATTAGATAAACAAGAAGATATATTATCTCTTTCTACATATGATGATTATGTAAAAAATTCATATATTGAGATTGATACATTAGATACTGAAAATAAATTACCTATATTTGTTGATGTTCCATTAGTACAATTAGAATCAAATGATAATAATGAAAAGATTCCTACTCGTCCTATTGTACCTAAAGTAATTAAAGCTAATATTGAACCCAAAGCTAATTTAAAAGTGGACATTCCTAAAGTACATTTTAATAAACCTCCTATTCTTATTGATCAACGCAATAAATTAAGGACTTCTAATAGTAATAATGAATTTATACAGCAAAATGTTCATAGCAATCGTTGCTCCCGTAGTTCTTTTATGGAATCGCCTAGAGAATTTATACAACAAAATGTTCACAGCAATCGTTGCTCTCGTAGTTCTTTTATGGAATCACCAAGAGAATTTATACAGCAAAATGTTCACAGCAATCGTTGCTCTCGTAGTTCTTTTATGGAATCACCAAGAGAATTTATACAACAAAATGTACCTATAATACCTGTATCACGTTCTATACCTATTCAAAATGTTCAACAATTACAACAATTTATACCACAACAAAGACAAATATTTGTAGAATCTCCTCGTATACAATATCAACATCCTATACAAAATATATATCCTGTTCAACAATTACAACAATATAATAATTATCCACAACAATATAATGATAATTATCAACAATCAGCACAAAATTATGTATTAAAATCTACAATTGTTCCAAAAGACACTAGAACTTATAAAAATAATTATTACGAACCTTCAAATACATATGTACAAGAGTGTTATTGTTAATTTATAAAAATTGATATAAGTTTTTATAAGTATTATTATCATATATATGTTTATTTTTTAATTCATTTATTCCTGAAAGACCTAGTGCCACTATTCTATACGATATTGAAAATCAATATGAAGAATGATATAAAGATGTTTATAATAATGATTTTATAACTATTACAATACATAAATTATTTGGAAAAGTTTAATATATATTATATTAGTTTTTATACAAAACCTTAAACAATCACCATCTATATTTTTGCTAAAATAGATAGATTATAATCAATACAAAAATATTAACAGTTTTTGCACCAAAATCATAAAAATTATTATAATCTTTATATTATAATTTTGTAAAAGACATCATAAAATCATCTTCACGTAAACTATCATTTGAATTACGAGTATCAAAATACTCTATTTTAAAAGTATTTAAAATATAATCTTTGAAATTTGAAGGAAAAATAGACAAATCTTTAAACTTTTCAATATTATCTGGTTGAATACCTTCAATAACATAAATACCATTTGGGGATAAATAATTATGTAGATACATAAAAGAGAATACTTGATGTTCTCCTTTATGCGAACCATCATCTATAATAATATCTAAAACAGTATTAATATTATTAATAACATTTTTTAAGTCTTTTTCATTATTTTGATCAGCTACGTATGTCATAATTTTATTATTATTAAGTTCAGGATGAGAATAAATATCAATACCAAAAATATTAGCATAAGGAAAATAATCTGACCAACATTTTAAACTATTGCCACTAGAATAACCATAGTTAGTAGATACTAACCCATTTTTTCCACCTATTTGTCCATTTTCTAAAGAACCAATTCCTATTTCTAATAAATTTTTAACATCATATCTTATATTTTGAAAAAGTTTTGTATATCCAGGTATATAATTATGACAACCTGTAGAAATAGATTTATCTAAACCATAATATTTTGATAAGTCATCAAGGGATTTATAATATTTATTAAGAATATTATATTCCATATTTTTTTTATTTATAAGATCACAATTATTAATAATATCAATATTTTCAGTGGTAAATATTTTTGAATAATAATCTTGATAATTGTCTAAAACATCCTTTACTTTGTAAATAATATCCTCATAATCGCACCATATTATAAGATCATTATAAGGAATTAAATGATTTAATGGAGATTTTTCAGCAACTATAATTACACCATTTTGTAAGGCTGGTAAACATCTTAGTTCTTCAAAAGTATCATGATGTGGAGTTTGATGTATATTTATAATTACTTTAGTATCTCTGTATAATTTTTCTATATTATTTTTATCAAAACAATTATTTATATTAACATTATTAAAAAGATTAAGATTTTTAATAGTTTCTAATAGTTTATGTCTTCTAGTTTCATTTACATTAATAAATGTTGTAAGAGATGATATTTTTCTATTTTCCATATTTATATATGTATTTTGATATATTGATGGTGAAATATAAATATGTTTATTTGAAAAATCATTATAGTATTCAGAAGATTTAACATTATATATATTAGGATTACTATAATCTATAATTATATCAGCATTAATATAATTATTTAAATTATCAATTCTTACTAAATATTTATCATCTGTATTATATTGAATAACACCAGTTGGTGTAGTATTTTCAATACTACGACCACCTTTTTTAACTAATGTATGTTCATAGTTTATATTAATTGTTATAGTTTTATAATTATTATTAAAATCATATATCATATTGCCTAATATTATATTAATAGATAAATCATATTTAATTATTACATATTTAATTATAGATAATATATAGAAATAATAGTCATTTACATATAAAGGTTGATCATTTATCAAAATATTTGATTTATTTTCTTTAATTATTTGCATTTATATAAATAAAAATTTAATCTTTATATAATAATACTAAAATTATATATAACATATATATAAATAATAAAATTATAATAATATTATAAAAATATTATAAAAATGAATGAAGAACAATTTCACTATAGTATAACCAGTGTTTATCTAATTATTTGCATAGTATCTTATAATTTCCGCAGTGTCGTACCTAAGATTAGTGATAGTACTATAAAAAATTATTGTAAATTTCATAATCTATTTTTAATTACATGGAATTCATATATTTTTTTAAATTTATGTTATAATGTATATGATAAAAAACTTTTATTCTTTGGTAATGATCCAAATGATACATCTAATCTTTTATTAAAAAAATTAATGTATAATTTCTGGATTTCAAAATATTATGATTATATTGATAGTATGATCATAATTGCTAAGAGTAATTATAGACAGTTGTCTTTTTTACACGTTTTCCATCATTCAAGTGTTTCTACTATAATGTATTATAATTATAAATTAATACCTTATGGAGGAGATACATGGTTTTTGCTTTTTTATAATTCTTTTATTCATGTCGTGCTTTATTATTATTATTTTATAACATCTTTTAAAAGTAATACTAAAGTATGGTGGAGTAAATATTTAACAACTTTTCAAATTATTCAATTTATATTTGGTAATATTCAACAAGCAGGCTCTATAATAGTAAGAAATGATTATCCTAAGTATATTAGAGAAGCTAATTTCCTTTATAGTAGTTATATGTTATACCTTTTTGTAAGTTTCTATATTAAAAGGTATAATAGGGTTGAAAAATTGACATAAAATATCTTTAATAAGAATATTTCTTATTTTCTTCGTAATTATGATTCATCATATCAGATATATCTTTATGTTCTCTTATTGTAATAAGTTTATTTTCTGCTAATTTTTTAAGATGTGTTGCGTATAATCTTCTAATTTCTACTGCTGAAATAGATATATCATATATTTTATAAAATGTATTCATAATAAGTTTAGATAACTGTATTTGTGTTAATTGATTATTATTAAAAGAAAGTAAGAAATCATTATTATTTTTAGTAGTTATTAAAGATTTTATAATATCGTCTAACTCATCTGGTACTGTAAATTGTTGTTGTTTTTTGTTTTTTGTAATATTGAAATAAAAAGTTTTATTATAATAATAATTATTTTTATCGGCGTAGCTAAGTTTAGATTGATTTTTTGGTTCATTAAATGAAACTAGCATCTTTCTATAATCAACTGGTCTTCTAGTAGGAAACAGAGTAAGTAAAACGAAAATAAGTTTTTCATTATCTGTTAGATGTGAATTTTCATTATATTTATCTATAATATCTTTTTTATCAAAGGATAGCGAATTCATTTTAGCAGCTATTGTATTATCAACAATTTTATTAGCACGTTCAGTATCATAAACATCTTGAAATTTAAGAATATAAGGGTATAATTGTTTTACAGGAACAGAGAAATATTTAAACCGTGTTATGACAGAATATAGAATACGAATATCGTTTTTATTATTATTTTTAACAATATCATAAATGTTTTTTTTTATAAATCCGAATTGAGTATTTATATTATTAATATCATATGTTTTTTTAGATAGTACATTATATAAGTCAGTATCATCAGTAAGTTCTGTTTTATGATAAGCTAAATAAAATTTCTTCATAGTTTTAATATATAAATTAATTGTATTTATGTTTAATTTAGATTTATTAATAGGATTAATTCTTTTTTTAATAGGCGGTAAGTATATATATTCATTATTAGGATCATTTGATTTAATAATTAAATCTTCGTCGTTAAGTTCAATATGTTTTACTTTAGAAGCATAATATTTTTTATTTTTTAATTTTTCTTTTAGTTTATATTCATCATTGTTTAGAGATTTGTGTTTAATAATATATCTTTGTTTTCTTTCTGCAGGTGTTAGAGCCATCTAATAAATAGATTAATAAAAAATTTCAATTTTTATTTGTAAAAAGAATTTTATATTTGAGTACATAATTTTATTTTTATAAATTTTTATAAGAGGTTAATATATTTTGCAAATAATTTAAATTATGTACTTTTTTAATGTTCTAAAAGTATTTATTTTAGTTTTCTGTTTCTTGTTTTTACAACCTTCTTATATTTATCATATTCTACCGACGACACACTTGTAGTTTTGTTATAATTAATTGTAACATAATCATCAATATTATCTTGTATTAAATCAATATGAGATACTACTATAATAGAATTAAAGTAAGTTAATAGGTTCTTTAGGAATGATGGTACAACTGATAAGTTAAATTTATCAAAGCTAACAAAACCTTCATCTATAAATAGTTGGTTACAATATAAGCTATTTTTATTTAAGAATAAGCACATTCTCAATGCTGTAGAAATAGTAAAATGTTGGAATCCGGAACATTGGGCGATAGAAATAATTTTTGTATCAGTATTTATTTCATCAGCAATTAACCAATTAATATGAATAATATCTTTATTAACATTAAGCATATAATCTAGTTTAAACGGTTTTGTATCAGTATGACATAGATTCTTAATAATATTATTAGTATTAGAAACAAGATTTTTTAAAATATATTTTTCATATAATTCAATGCGAAATGATTGGAAGTTAATAATAATTGTTTCTAATGTATCAATAATATCATTTAAATCATTAGATGCATTGGAAAGTAGATTATAATTATCTTTATTTTCTTTATTATACGAGTTTAATGTTGTAAATTTAACAAGTTTTTCATTAACTATTTTAATAAGTTTATCTTTTTCTTTAATTGTATCGTTTAATTCTATCTTTTGTTTAATAAATGGTTTTAATCTATTATTATCAATATAACTAATATATTTGTCATAATCTTCTATAATTTTTTTTAAGTTATAAAATTCATTAGTTCTAACAATTTTTAATTTTAAATCATAATCAACCCAATCATTATATGCTATTTTAAGAGCATTATATTTACTAATACGAGGTCTAATATTCTTATTATAATTTAGTTTGAATTCAGTATCATTAATAGATCTGATAAGGTTGCTAATATTTGCTGAAATTGTATTATAATTATTTTCCCAAGAGTTATATATATCATATGCAATAATAGTTTTATTTAGATTATGTAGATAATATGAATAACTATTAAAGTTATTGATTTTATTTATTGTCTCTTGTAATTCTTCTTGAATTATTAAATTTTCATTATTAAGATTTTCTTTATTTATAATAATATTATTTAATTCTTCAGTAATCTTATCATAATCTTCTTTATATTTATAGTAGTTTAACCATTTTATTAATATTCCATAGTTTTCAATTGCTTTATTATTTTTCTCAATATTTTTAACTAATATATTATATTCCTTATCATCATAAAGTATTTTGTTACTATTAATATCATGTTTTAATTTATTAATAATTATTTCTAACTCTTTAATACGGTTTACCCAAGGTCTTTTACAGCAAATTTCACATTTAGGGTTATATTTATAATCTTCATTATTATTAAATTGTGATAATTCTTGATTATAATTATCTAATTCTAATTCTAATTTATCTAATGTATTTTTAATATTATTATAATAAAGCAATTTATCATCTAACTCTTTTAAGTTTTTTGCAATAAGTTCCATATCAATTTTAAATAATTCTTTAGAAATTGCGGACGACACGTGTTTTATCTTTTTATTTGTAATAATTTCTGTAGGTATATTGATTGTTGTAATATTTTGTTGTTTATTAAAGGTTTCTTTAAAAGTCTCTTCTAATTTTAGTAATGTTTTCTTATTATTAGTTAAAATATTTTCTTGAGTTTGTTTAAATATAATAAGTTCTTTATACTTATCATATGATATTGAAGACGTTGTAGATGTTATATTATTATTATTATTACTATTTAAAATATACTTATTAAACATTTTAATACTTTTAAAATATTTTAGGATTTCTTTATGGCACTCGTCAATTGATAATATAGGCTTATCTACTTTTAAGGGTTTTTGAGTAATTAGATTATTTAATGTATTTTCAAGCTCTAATTTTTTTTCTTTATAATTGTTTAATTCTTTTTCTAATGTGTTAATATCTATACTATTATAGTCAGTATAATCAATATTTAAGAATTCTTTTAATTGTTCTTCTTCATTTTGTAAAATATATAATTCACATGGTTTATTAATAATAATTGTATTATTTAATTCATTTTCAATGTCAATAGTGTATTGAGAATTTAATTTTAGCAAATCTGGAACATCTTTTAATAATGATTTTAATTCATTGTATCTTTCTTTCTTAATCAACATATCATTTTCATTAAAATTACCATAAATATCTGTTATTGTTTTAATATATGGTTCATAATCCGTATTTAAAATAGTAATGTTTTTAGGATTTTTAATATCAATAGTAATTGAATTAAATAGGTTTAAAAGGTTGTTCTTTTCATTTGTTAATACATTTAATTCATTTGTTAATTCATTTAATTCTTCTTCACTAATATCATTTATCTGGTTAGAAGATACTAAATTCTGATAAACTTGTTTTTTATTTTCAAGTGTCCTATTAAAATCCCTATACTTATTAATAGTAATTTTAAATAAATTATAGAGATTATAGATATAGTCAATATTATAGGATTTATCAATAAGTTCTAAACATTTTTTAGATTCAAATTTAAGAATATCATTATCTACATTTTGTGTAATCATAGATGTTGTTAAGAAATCATCCATTGTACCAAATATTTTTTTGATTTCTTCATTACAAGCCCCTTCTTTTCTTATTTGTAACAGGTCTTTATCATTAATAAATTCATGTAAGTATGCGTGATTATGATGTAAAATATTACTATCTTTTTTCTTATTAAAATCTCTTTCAATTCTATATAATTTTCCATTTAATTCTATATCGACTATTGTTGTTGCTTTAGTTTTTTTATGATTAATCATACCAGCAGATAATGATGAATTACCTTTAATTTTCATTTTAGTATTATCACCCCAAATAGCTAATAACATAATATCATAAATTGCTGATTTTCCAGTTCCGTTTTTACCTTTAACCATAAAAGTTTTAGAATCAAGGTCATGCATATTAATCCAGTTTTTATTTTCATAACATAATAGACCTTCCCATTCTAAATACTTAATTAAGAAGACATTTTTATTGACATTTAATTCAAGAGATTTATTACAAGAAAAGATACAATTTGTAATTTCTTTATTTTTTTTAGAACATTCATCGTGTAAATCAGATGAATATTTATTAGAATTAAATAACAGACATTCTTTATTAGTAATAATATTATTTAAAATCAAATACTTATCTAATGGTAAAATTTTATTAAAATATGAGAGTATGTAATCATCGTTAGCGATATTGATAATAGTATCAGTATTATTAACAGATTGATAATCTTTTAAAAGAGTTTGTTCAGTATTTCTAGATATAATAGAATATTTAATATTATATTTATTTAACATATTATTAAGTTTTTCAAAATTGAAATTGGAGAAGGTTTTAATCTCTAAATTTTTAGGGAACATAACTAGATTATTTTTAATAACATTATCAAGTAATTGTTCATATTTACCATTTATACGAATTAAGATTTCTTCATTATCATTTTGTTTAATGTTGATATAGCCGATAGGATTATAAACATTAATGTCAGTAATATTTTGAGTATATAAATTCCAAATTAGATAGCCGTGGTCTAAAATATCTTCACCAAAGTTTTGCTGAATTAAACTACCACTATAGCCGTATATTGTATTATTATTATAAATATTAGTTTGTTTTTTATGAATATCGCCTAAAAGAGCATAGTCAAAGTCTTTAATCCATTCTAAAGGATAAGGGTTATTTTCTTCGTGAATTTCTTCACCGTTGTATAATTTAGATTTAGAGAATGTGCCGTGAAAAAGAGCAATTTTATATTTAACAGGTTCTTTAATTATTGGAAATTTTGGTAGGATTGATAATCTACCAGAATTAGAATTAAAGTCTAAAGTATCGTCAACACAAACATAAGAGAAACCGATTTCATCAATAATAAATGAGGATGAATTATTAAGAACAATAAGATTATCATTTTCAAATGTAGAAGAGAAAACAAGAGACGGTTGATTTAAATCAGATTGTATTTTATCATGATTACCATGTATAATAATAACTTTAGCAATTTTAGTAAGTTCTGTAATAAAGTTTTTGTAAAGTAGAAGACCGTAGTTACCAATATTATTTTTATTATGGAATATATCGCCAGTAATTATAATAATAAACTCGTTTTTAGATAAATTTAAGTTAGTAATATTAGTATTTATAGATATTATAGTATTATTAAAAACGTTAAGGTATTCATCATATCTAGAATATTTATAATCACCGTTTCTAATATGTAGATCAGAAAGAT
>Ga0209555_10000126_pt1 | contig 64497 bp, 17 predicted proteins | sample SaaInl85LU_5_DNA_FD_184643 | JGI IMG/M metagenome (GOLD analysis project Ga0209555, IMG submission 184643) | Marine microbial communities from expanding oxygen minimum zones in the Saanich Inlet - ESP_85LU_5_DNA (SPAdes) (version 2) | ecosystem: Environmental > Aquatic > Marine > Intertidal...
TTCGATAGGTATTTTAAATCCAAACATCATTCCAATAATAGAACCCATGGAACATGAAGCAATATTTTTAATATTTTTATCCATATTTTCTAAATATAAATACTGTATTACTCCAACAAAACACAAGGCTTTTAATGCCCCGCCAGATAATACAAGGTGAGTTATTTTCATTTTATAGTTATATAAATAATATTATTTATATATAAATATTATATTATATTATAATAAAAATGAATAAATACGCAATTCTTTTAATATCTTATATATCATATATTACTATGAATCTAAAAATAGTAGAAACAGTCCCTCTAAAAAATTCATTAGATTATAATGAAGCTCGTAAAAATAGAATAATTGTTAATAATATTAATCAAGAATATTATAGTTCTGATAATTTTTGTTCATGTAATTATGTTAAAAAAAATAATACAAAACCTTTATTAAGAAACTCTTCTTATTATGATAATCAAAATACAAATATAACTAATAATATCCTTAAAATTAAATACAGTAGATGTAATAGTATTAATTAGTATCAATACCATAATGTTTTAAAGCTTCTTTAGCACTATTGTTTTCAGCTTCTTTTTTTGTTAATCCAGTTGATGTTGCAATAACTGCATTATTACGATCTTTAACACAATATGTAAATATCTTATTATTATCTCGTGTTGTAACATTTAATTCATAAAATTTAGGAGAATCTTGTAATTGATGTTGCATATAAGATACTAACATATCCTTATAATTAGTTTTTGTTGTAATTAATTCGCACATATCAAGATAATTTTCTATAATATAAATAATCCATTGTTCAATAATATAAAAACCTGCTCCCGATAAAGGTTCTATTCTAATATGTTCTGGCATAACAGGATTATCATTATCAGATTGATAATCCATATATAAAGCACCAATAAATGCTTCAAAAATATCTTCCATAATTTTATAATTATTTCTTCCTCCAGAATCTTCTACTTGTTTTGAAATAATAGCAAATTTTGGAAAACCAATTTTTTCTGAAAGGTATCCTAACATCTTGCCATTAACTAGTTTAGTTCTAATTTTAGATAAAAACCCTTCGTTTTGATCTGGAAATCTGTTATATAAATAACTTGCTACAACCATTCCAAGTAATGCATCGCCTAAAAATTCAAGTCTTTCATAAGACATATCCTGTAGTGGTAAACAATCGGTAGGACAATTAATATTACTTTTTTCAAAATCATGATTCTTCATAGTACAATATGATTTGTGAACAAAAGCAACACGATATAGATTAATATTTTTAAATTTAATATTTTCTAAACCATTTTTTTTAAATATTTCTAATAAATTATTTTCAGTTAATATTACATTTTTATTATTATATGGTGCGTTTTCAAGGTCAATTTCTTTTGTTTTATTGTGAATATTATCAATCTTCTTCATTATTATAAATTATATTATAAACATTAATCATTTTTTATATATTTTTATAACCAAAAATAAATATAATATAAAGATATTCTTATATTATTATAATAAGTATTATTTGTTATATTATAGAGTAATATGAGTATTAATAATAGCCCATTTATTCCAACAACACTTGAAGTTAATTCACTAGGAATAGGGTTTTCATCATATTCTAATCTTTATAACTTAGATTTAAAATATGATGAATATTTGGTTGTTGGTGAAAGAGAAAGTTCTTCTACAAATAGTCTTGATAGACGATACAATATGATTGTTAATAATCAAGGGGTTGCTATTAATACAAGTAGAAGCAAATTTAATATTAATAATAATTTATACAATGCTGGTTTATATGTAGATAACAATATTGTATGCTCAGGTAATATTATTGCAAAAGGGTTACAATTTGATAATATTACACTTGGTGAAAATTTAAACGCTGAAACTCTTACAAATCTTATTAAAACAATTAATGATAGACAGGATATTTTATATAGAAGTTCATATACAACTAATATTGTAGGAACAGATGGTTCTACTGTATCAAAAGTTGATAATATTTATTTACCATCATATTTAACATTAGGTGGTGATTCTGTTACAGCAAATAATAAACATATATTGAATATTGTTGAAACACCCAATAATACTATTGAAAATATTCAAGTTTCTATTAGAAATTCTTCTACTTCTGAAGATCTAACAGAAATTAATGGAGGTAAAATGCGAATGGGAATTGTCGGTGGTAACTATATTTCACCATCAATAATTACAACAACAGAAAACATGCCTTTAGAATTTCATGTAGGGAAAAAATCATCAGATATTAATAAATTATATGAATCTGGTGAAGCATTTCCTGATTATAATAATAATCCATTATTAATACCTTCTATGACAATAGATGGTCGTAAAAATATAGGTATAGGAACAACATCAACTAGTTTTTACGATTTTACAAAATATAGAAGAACACAAAATTCAATTATTAATTATAATATATCAGAATATGCAAAAATAGAAGTAAAAGGAATAGCAGCTATTGAAAATCTACTTCTATATGATTATTTTACAAATTCTTATAAACATTTAGACGATTTATACATTAGAGCATCAGGATATTCATTAGATGCTACTCAAATTAGAGAAGGTATTTTTTATGGTGATTATTATGAATTTTTTAATAATGTTAAGATTAATAATAATTTACAAGTAGGAAATATTGTAAATGATGAAAGTTTATATTCTAAAAATATTTCTACTTGTAATATTACTATAAATAATGCTACTTTTAATGAAAGTGCTATATTTTTAGCATCTGCAAATTTAGATATTAATAGTAAACTTACTATTAATAACGAATTACATCTTACTGATGCTAATAATTTGTTTATTAATGACAAAAGAATTAATATTTTAGATATTAAACCTATCTATTTAGATCCTTCAATACTTTCAACGTGTAATATTACTAATACACCTAATACAGAAAATAGTATTCTTTTCTTTGCTACACAAGGTGTTATTGATTTTTCAGGTTCAAATCTTATAATTCCTGAAAAATTAGGCGTAGGTATTCAATCAGGCGATAGTATGTCTGAACAACTTAATATTATTAAAAGAGAAAGTGAAAAATTTGAATTAGCTTTACACGATAATACTGATGAAGACGAAACATCATCAGCATATATTGGTCATCTTATAAATTATATTGATAATGACCCTAGAAGTATTGATAGAGATAATAGTCTTATCATAAATACTAATAAAACTGCTTCCAGATATAATAATATTTATTTTATGCCGGGTATAGATATTGCTAATAGAAGTAGTAGAAACTTGGATGATAATATTACACTTGCAATAAATCAAAATAAAAAAGTTGGCATTAATACTATACGCCCATTATATGAATTGGATGTTAATGGAACAATTATAGCAAACGATATGTATATTAGAAAAAATAATACTTCTATATATAAATCAAATAATTTCAGCTATAATATTGCAAATAATAGTAAAATATATAATTTATATGACAAAGATGTCACTACCTATTGTGTTAATTATCTTGAATTTAATATTAATAATAATCCTAATTTAAAAACATTTAACGTAAATGGTAGTATTAATGCTTCTCTTTATTATGAAAATAATGTTTCTATTGAAAGTCTTAAAAATAAACCAGATGCATCAGGTATTTATACAAATAAGAATGTTTCTATTGGTTGGTTAAATGAGTCTTCTGTTGTTCCTCTACAAGTAAGAAATATGGCTGTTACCAATAATAATAATTCAATATTAAGGTTTTATAGAGGAAAAAAGGGTGGTGGATTTTTTAATGATGCCTCATATAGTGGTATTGATATATGTGATTTTGAATCTTTACCAGGAACTGATAAAAATAATTTTAAATGGTATATGTATAAACATCATCTTGATGTTGTCGGAACAAATAATGAAATTTTAGTAGGACCACTCCAATTTGGATATACCGACAATTCTATTACACCTGATATAAATAATAAAAAAGGCATGATAATGTATTATAATAATAGTGATAAATCGTATCATATAGATATTAATGCTAAAGAAACAATTTATCAATATAATAAAAATGCAGCTATGTCTATTTATGGAGATTTAGAAGTTTATGGAAATATAAACATTATTGATACAAATAATTGCAATTATACATATAAAATAAATGGTATACAATATTCTTCTAACGCTATTACAAATTTTATTAATCAAATACCATCTGTTACAGATAATTATCAAAATGATGGAACAATTACTAATAATACTGACAAAAATGATATAATTATTAATGCTGAAAAAATTACTATTATACCAAATAAAACTACACTAATTGGTTATACAGACAGTTGGTTTTTAAATTATGCTAACAATCTACAAGAACAACCAAATATTAAAACACCTTTAATTGTATATCAAAAAAATATAAATGCACCAATTACAAGATTTGCAGCAAATGGTATTGAAAAAAATGCTACAGCTTCTATTGAATTAGGAACATATGATATTACCAATAACAATAATGGTGATATTAAAAATATGGTTCAATTTAATGTTTGTGGTTATGAAAATAATACAATTTTAAATATTGGTTCTTATAATAAAGTATACGATAATACATTTGTTCCATTTATTTCCTTTTATCATAAACAAATAAATAGTTCTTCATCATGTTATACTCATCTAGGAGGAAGTAAATATCCGGCATATGATGTTGTTTCAGGTGTTTCAACAGTAGAAGATGTATGTGTTCATATTGAAGATGATTCTAAATATAGTCTTCTTATTACATCTCATGAAAAATCACCTATGATAAACTTACATAAAAAAAATGGAGTTAAAAGTGTTTATTATATTATAAATGGAGGCGATGATAATAATAATTTTACTATAAATGCAGCTGTTTCTTCTAATAATACTTATAATCCTGAAAATATTACTAGTGTTTTTACAATTAGTGGTATTGATGAAAATGGTGAAATAAGAGAAGGTGCAAGAGTTGGTTTTAATAAACAAACACCAGTTACAACTATTGATGTTAATGGTATTGTTAATGAACCATGTACTCAAATTACAAATAATTATAATGAAATAAGATTAGAAAATAATACTGATGATATTACTATTGTAAATAAGCATCTTTATTTTATTCCTAATGATATTTATAAAGAAAATAATACTTATTATTTTGGTCTAAAATATAAGATTGATCCTCAAAATATACCTTCTATAGATAATAATAACAAAATTATTATTGATAATTATAAAAATAGTCCTAATTTTATTGCTACTAGAAATATTGTATTTGATAATTTTGTTAATTATAAAATAAAATATAATTTTACAACACCTTATGAAACTTCTGATATATCATTAAAATTAATATCATCTAATACTATTACAAATAAAGAATCTGATAATATTATTATTAATAATGATATTTTTTATGAGATTAATCCAATTTTAATATCATCAAATACTGAAAATACTATATATATTCCAGAAGATCTTAAAATTAATTATCAAAAAATTGAAAGTTTGTCATTAGATACTGATAATGCTGAACGTTTTGAAAGTACTATATTTAATAGCAATTATAATATAAATTATAATTATAATAATAACTACTTAGGACCCTTGTATATTAATAGTAATTATGAACAATATTATAATTTATTTAACACAAAATTTTTAATTAATAGTGATTTAGACAATAATATAGATATTAATGTTGATAATTTAGCTAATATATATTTATACAATTCTAATTTATGTGATGCGTCTAATGTTTTTGTTACAAATACTAAAAATATTATCGGAGATGATGGTATCTATAAAAATATTTATATAAATACGAATACAAGTAATATTATACATTATTATTCTAAAAATATTATAAATAATGCTAAATTTGAAATTTTAAGAGATAATAATGTATATTTAAACACAAATATCAACGCCCCTATTAAAATTATCGATGATAATAACAGTATTTCTATATCATCTGATATTTCTCTTATTAATAATGTTTCTAATATTAATATTTATAAAAATGTTGATTTCCTTAATGAACGACCTGATGGTCTTGATGTTGTAAATAGTCTACTTACCTCTAATATTACAAGTAATGCAACTATTAGTAAATATAGTATTAATGATGATTTTACAGAATTTGGAATTACATTTCCTTGTAAAATTAATATTTTTGATAATTATAAAGTATATGTTCCAGATGATAATAAATATTATATTGGTATTAATTACTTGCGATATGAACCTCATATAGTTTTAGATAATATTATTGATTTCTCTGATGCTGGTATTGTTCCAAAAGATAACATACACAAAATATACAGTCATGATGGAGATTTTAAAATTAATATTTTTTCTGACAACGAAGAAAATAATATTTTTAAACTATCAAAATACGGCGATGCAAACTTTAAAAATTCTATTAATACTGAAAATATATATATACAAAATAAAATATATGACAAACTTGGAAATGATCTTGTAAATATTATTAACAATTTTAACACTTCAAATATATTATATTATCAAGACATACGTGCTTGTAATTATCGTCTTCAATCATGTAATATGGAATTTGCACCTACAGGAGTTAAAGGATTTGTAATTAATAATCTTCAAAATGATTTTAATGATAATTATAATATTTTTACAGTTTATGATAATGATACTATTAATAAATATACAAGATTAAATATACAAAAAGAAGGTATTATCAGTATTAATAAAGCTGTTGGTAATTATGCATTAGATGTTAATGGAACTATTAATTCAGATGAAAATGTTATTTCGCCAAATTTAGTTATTGATGGTGGTGATAGTGGTTTTACAAGTATTAATACTCCTATTTATAGTTCAAATTTTATAGATATTAATAATAGTAATTATGCAACTACTTTAAATATTAATCATCATAACGAACATATTGATATAGTATCTATTAACGAAGATGATAAACCTATTTTTAATATAAGAAAAAATGGGAAAATTGGAATAAATAAAGTTGCTGATGAAACATTTGATCTAGATGTTCGTGGTAGTGTTCGTATTTCTGATACTATATATTCGTCTAATTTAATTGTTTATGGTGATACTGTTGAATTAACAACTGTTCAATATAAAACAGAAAATTTAGTAGTTTATACAGAAGCTATTGATGGTCCTGGTCTTACAATATATCAAAATGGAACTGAAAGTATATTAGAATTATATAACAATATTGATACTAGTAATAATATTGTTGTCACAGTTTTTAATAATGGTAATGTTGGTATTGGTATAGATAATGAAACAGAATTTAATTTACATGTAAAAGATGATGTTAAATTTAACAATAATTTATTTGTTGATAGAAGTATAAGTATTGGTGATTTAGATGATGGTATAATAACAAATCATAAATTAGAAGTAACAGGCGGAAGCTCATTATTTAATAGTAATATTGGTATTGGAACAGTTGATAATAACTATAGATTAAATGTCAGTTATGGAGATGCTAAAATTTGTAGTAATCTATTTATTGACAATAATGTTGGGATTGGAACTACTTCTACTATTAACAGACTTGAAGTAACAGGTGGTGAAGTATTATTTAATAGCAATCTTAAAGTTGGTAGCAACGTAGGAATTGGAATTGATTATCTTCCCGATAGCATTAATAAATTATACGTTAACGGTAATATTATAACAACTGATATTGGAAGTATAAAATCTGGAAGCAATCTTGAAGTAGCCAATAATGTAGCCTTTGGTGGCCCAATTACAGACTACAGATTATTTGTTAACGATGGTGACAGTAAGTTTACAAGTAATGTCTTTATTGGAAATAATGTTGGGATTGGTACTGATGCTACTGATAACAGACTTGAAGTAACAGGCGGAGATGTATTATTTAATAGCAATCTTAAAGTTGGTAGCAACGTTGGAATTGGAATTGATTATCTTCCTGATAGCATTAACAAATTATATGTTAATGGCAATATTATAACAACTGATATTGGAAGCATAAAATCTGGAAGCAATCTTGAAGTTGCCAAGAATGTATCTTTTGGTGGTCCAATTACAGATTACAGATTATTTGTTAACGATGGCGACAGTAAGTTTACAAGTAATGTCTTTATTGGAAATAATGTCGGAATAGGTACTGATTCTACTGTCAATAGACTTGAAGTAACAGGAGGAAGCTCATTATTTAATAGTAATATTGGTATTGGAACTATTGATAACAAATATAGATTAAATGTAAGCTATGGAGATGCTAAGATTTGTAGTAATCTATTTATTGACAATAATGTTGGAATTGGTACTACTTCTACTGTTAACAGGCTTGAAGTAACAGGCGGTGAAGTATTATTTAATAGCAATCTTAAAGTTGGTAGCAACGTTGGAATTGGAATTGATTATCTTCCTGATAGTATTAACAAATTATATGTTAATGGAAACATTATAACAACTGATATTGGAAGTATAAAATCTGGAAGCAATCTTGAAGTTGCCAATAATGTATCTTTTGGTGGTCCAATTACAGATTACAGATTATTTGTTAACGATGGTGACAGTATGTTTACAAGTAATGTCTTTATTGGAAATAATGTCGGAATAGGTACTGATTCTACTGAAAATAGACTTGAAGTAACAGGAGGAAGCTCATTATTTAATAGTAATATTGGTATTGGAACAGTTGATAATAACTATAGATTAAATGTCAGTTATGGAGATGCTAAGATTTGTAGTAACCTATTTATTGACAATAATGTTGGGATTGGAACTACTTCTACTATTAACAGACTTGAAGTAACAGGTGGTGAAGTATTATTTAATAGCAATCTTAAAGTTGGTAGCAACGTTGGAATTGGAATTGATTATCTTCCTGATAGTATTAACAAATTATATGTTAATGGAAACATTATAACAACTGATATTGGAAGTATAAAATCTGGAAGCAATCTTGAAGTTGCCAAGAATGTATCTTTTGGTGGTCCAATTACAGATTACAGATTATTTGTTAACGATGGTGACAGTAAGTTTACAAGTAATGTCTTTATTGGAAATAATGTTGGAATAGGTACTGATGCTACTGAAAATAGACTTGAAGTAACAGGAGGAAGCTCATTATTTAATAGTAATATTGGTATTGGAACAGTTGATAATAACTATAGATTAAATGTAAGCTATGGAGATGCTAAGATTTGTAGTAATCTATTTATTGACAATAATGTTGGAATTGGTACTACTTCTACTATTAACAGACTTGAAGTAACAGGAGGAGATGTATTATTTAATAGCAATCTTAAAGTTGGTAGCAACGTAGGAATTGGAATTGATTATCTTCCTGATAGTATTAACAAATTATATGTTAATGGCAATATTATAACAACTGATATTGGAAGTATAAAATCAGGAAGCAATCTTGAAGTTGCTAATAATGTATCTTTTGGTGGTCCAATTACAGATTACAGGCTATTTGTTAACGATGGTGACAGTAAGTTTGCAAATAATGTCTTTATTGGAAATAATGTTGGAATAGGTACTGATGCTACTGAAAATAGACTTGAAGTAACAGGTGGAAGCGCATTATTTAATAGTAATATTGGTATTGGAACTGTTGATAATAATTATAGATTAAATGTCAGTTATGGAGATGCTAAGATTTGTAGTAATCTATTTATTGACAATAATGTTGGGATTGGTACTACTTCTACTGTTAACAGACTTGAAGTAACAGACGGAGATGTATTATTTAATAGCAATCTTAAAGTTGGTAGCAACGTAGGAATTGGAATTGATTATCTTCCTGATAGTATTAACAAATTATATGTTAATGGCAATATTATAACAACTGATATTGGAAGTATAAAATCTGGAAGCAATCTTGAAGTTGCCAAGAATGTATCTTTTGGTGGTCCAATTACAGATTACAGACTATTTGTTAACGATGGTGACAGTAAGTTTACAAGTAATGTATTTATTGGAAATAATGTTGGAATAGGTTCTGATGCTACTGAAAATAGACTTGAAGTAACAGGTGGGAGCGCATTATTTAATAGTAATATTGGTATTGGAACTGTTGATAATAATTATAGATTAAATGTAAGTTCAGGTAATGTTAATATAAATAATAATTTAATTGTTGATAAAATTGGAATTAATACTACATCTCCTTCTTCAAGATTAACAATTAATGATACAATTACATATTGTAGTAATATTTCTGGTATTTTTAATCATTCAATTGCTCCTTTAACTGTTAATGGATCTACAGCTATTTCTAAAAATGTTTTAGGAAATAGTTTACCAGTTATTCATTTGACAAGAGATGGTTCTGATATTGATGATGCAGGAGTAAAAGCATCTTTTAATTTATCAAAATTTGCTAATAAAAATGAAACAAATAATAATAACAACACAAGATTTGACATATCTCTTGCTAATAATAATTATGACGATGTTAATGTTATTACTATGTTAAGTGATGGTAAAGTTGGTATAGGAATATCTGAACCAAGAGCAACACTACATATTAATGGAAGTATAATTGTTGAAGACGGATTAAAATTACCATTTAGTAAACCCGAAGAATTAACATCAAATTCTTTAATGTATGTTGATTCAACCGGAAATATAAGATCAAATCCATATATTAGTATAATATCAGAAACAAGAAGTGTAGGAATTGGAATTATTAATCCTACATGTAGTTTAGATATTGCAGGTGATATTAAAAATTCTGGTTCAATAACTATTGGAAATAATCTTACAATTCAAAGTAATTTAAATGCAAATGGTAATTTAAATTCTTTTCAAAATGATGTTGTAGTTTATGGTAAATTAACAACATCAAATCTTCTTGTAAATGGAGAAACTACAATATTAAATACTACATTATATCAAACAGAACAATTACAAGTTGTTTCATCTAGTTTAGGTCCAGCATTCTATGTTAAACAAAATGGTTTATATAACGTAATGGAACTTTATGATGATGAAACATTAGCTTTTACAGTAATAAATGGTGGTAATGTAGGTATAGGAAAAACAAATCCTGAATATTCTTTAGATGTTAATGGGATAATAAATTCTCTAAATTTTAAAGGAGATGGTTATCTTTTAAATAATGTTAATTTTAGTGACAGAACTACGTCACTATTATCAGAAGGTTCTAATTTATATTATACAGTTGATAGAGTTAATAGTAATTTTGATACAAGATTAGCTATTAAAAATACTAATAACTTATCAGAAGGTACTATAAATCTATATTATACCGATGATAGAGTTAATACTGCTTTTGACACAAGATTAGCTATTAAAAATACTAATAACCTATCGGAAGGTTCTAATCTATATTATACCGATGATAGAGTTAATACTGCACTCCTTAATTATACTACTTCTAATGCTGTTTTAGGAATTGTTAGTAATCTAAATTATCAACCATATTTAACAGCAGGAACGGGTCTTATAATTGATAGAAATACTAATACAATAACAACAAATGGTATTTCAGAACAAGATATTCTTGACCTTGGATTTACTACTTCAAACGCTGTTCAAAATATTATAGAATCTTATAATTTTGGAACAAATTCAGATAATAGTGGTGAAGATAATTCATCATATATTTTATATGAAACAACAAATATAAATAATTCTTATAATATTGATTTTGTATCATATAGATATAAAATAGGTTCAGATTCATATATTAAATCTTTTGAAATAACAATATTATCAAGCACAAATAATTTATTATATTCTGTTACAATTTATAGAAATTATGATATTAATTTTAATCCTACTCCTACAATATTATTTAATACAGTTTTTTCATTTTATTCATTAAATACTATTACAACATCTGCAAATCAAATAAATTTTAATGATTTAGCTACAATATCATTTTCATTTATAGAAAATATAGAATATTTAAATATTAATATAATAAATAATTGTATAGTTACTATAGTATCAAAAAATGATAAAGGTAATAATTCTATAACAAATTATGCTACAATAAACGATGTTGTAAATCTTGGTTATACTACAAATAACGATATTATAAATTTAGGATATACAACTTCAAATGTTGTTAGAAATATTATAAATAGTTGTAATTACATTACAAATAATGTTTCTTCTCTTTTAACAGCTAACGGTGGTATAACAATTGGTAATAATGGTATTATAAATTCTTTAGGAGATATTAATATAGCTGCAAGTAAATCTTATAAAATTAATGGAGAACCATTGTCTTTTAATAATATATCTGGTATTGTATCTCAGGTTCAAATTCCTTCCGACATGTCATCTTTATCATTAACAACACAAGGAGTTACAACTCAATCATTTATATTAAATGGTATATCCCAACCTATTATTCGCTCTTACAATTTTATATATTCAGGAAATACAGCTTTTGATATTCCTACAAGAAAAACAAAAGCTATGATATATATGACAATAGAGAACTCATTTGGGACTTTTTTAGGAACAGGACTAAGTCCTAATACATATAATGGAACAGGTTTAGTATATATGTTTAATGGTAATTTAAACTATTATATTCCATATTTTACAGCACAAGGAAGTGCTAATGGTAATTGGAGGGGATGGTTGTTTAATGGAAACAATTCAAGAGTTCATGTATTAGAATATTGGTATGATTAAACTATATAACAATAATATAGAATTGTTATATAAAAATGAATTCAAACCAAGAAGAATCTTATACCCCAACCTTAATACAAACAAATATAGAAGATATTCCAGATGAAGTTAAACAAACTGTTATAAAAAATCAATTACATTATTTAAGACAGAAAAGAAATAATCTTTTAATAGAAACAGATAAATATTTTTTACCTGATTTTCCTAATATAAATGATGAAAAAATAGAAGAACTAAAAAATTATAGACAAAAATTGAGAGATTATATGAATGAATCAACAGTTCTTAATTTTGATGGTTATCATACTGAAAATATAATTCCGTTTCCAAATAAGCCATCATTTTTATTATAATATGGTAATAATCAGATTAATTAATATTTTAAGATACTAATAAAAATAACAGAATAATATATTTTTACTACATCATTTTACAATATAAAAAAATAAAATTTCACCTATCTTCTTCTTGTATAACCGTATAATGTATATAATATAAACATTATAACTATAAATACTACTAATAAATATATTACCATACTGGTAATAGAAACAGTACGACTTAAAACACACATCATACTATTATCATTTAAAGGACATCTTGCATTATTACCACTTGATGATAAAGCTCCTAAACCTCCTACACCCATAGCAGCGTAATCCATATTATTACCACTTCCTGCACCGCTTCCTTTCATTCCAGAAACTTTAAAAGCCTCTCGTAAATCGACGCCACTACTAGAATTATTATTCATTTTTATATTTTATTACTATTATAATAGATGGATAATATTTTCGTTTTCATACTAATATTATTTAGCACTATTGTAATATTATGGCATCAACATTATATGAATAAAAAATCTTCTATAAAAGAACTTAATATACAAACTGGTAATATAAATACAACCGCTGGTTCTTGTGATATAAATTCGTGCGGATCTATCGACCCTGTAAGTGATCCTAAATATAATATGCAACAAATTATAAAACAATCTATCCTTTTAGAAGAACATTTAACTAATAAAAATAAAAGATGCAGAGATTGCATCACCAAACATTTTTTACACATTATAGGTCTATCTGAAGAAGCTCAAATGCTCGCAACTAATAAAATTACTGATTATCCTATGATTAATGAATCTGTTATCTTTTATGCTGAACTTTTTGATATATGGATTAAAAATAGCGATATGAAAGATGATAAAATAATACTTTATATTACTGATAAACTTAGAGATAATAGAAAAAAACTAATAGTTATTTATTTCTTTGATGAAAAATATAAAATTAAACCACGCCCCTAATTCCTTTGATATTAGGAACTCTTTTACTATCTATAGCATGATTTAAAAGCTTTTTAATATTTTCAGTATGGTCATTCAATTCCTTTAAATTATAATCATGTAATATTGAACCCATCTCAATAGCTGTATATGAATAAGGAATTGCACTACAATATGTATTAGTATTTTGATAAATTAATACATCCGAGTATAAATCGCACTCAGCCTTTTTAAAATCATATTTAGAAATGCTACTATCATAAAACATATTCATTAGCTTCTCAGCCCCTTTTTTTGTTACTATATAAAAACCAGTACAAGGTATTATATAATTCCATCTAAAATAAAACTGCCCACTTTTATTATAAAAATCATATAATTGATAACAACAGCCAGAATTTGAAACGCAAAGTTGCGCTATATCAATATCCTCTGGAAAAGATGATATCATACTGTCATAGTCTATATCGAATGGTAAATATGTATCATCCTCTAATACCGCAAAATATTCATCCCCAGATTTTAATCCCTCCATTATAGCCTTTAAATGACTTGCTACACAAGCTAACTCATCATCGCCATACTTTTTCTTATTTGGAATTTCATAATAATTATTTATAACTGCTTCTAAATCTTGCGGTGTATACGCATTTACCCTTTCATTTTCTAATCCAGTCTTTGTAAATTGTTCTTCCATATATTTCCTCCTATTCTCGCTTTTTTCTACATTAATCCAATAATGTTTCATATTCTATTTACATTTTATTATAAATAAAATCTTTATATAAATAAAAATTGATAGTAATATTATAATATATTAATATTATAATGGATAAACATGAATCAAAAGAAAATTATAAAAGACGTACAAAGGCTTTAAAGAAAAAAGATACATATGAAAAAAATGGTAAAATATCATCTAAACATCTAAGAATTCAAGAGAACCTAAAAAATTCAAAACAAAATGATAAATACTAACAAAAACTAATTGATAAAATTAATTCTTTATTTTTTTTATGACTATATTTAAGTAGTTGATAATATATATATGATATGAATATAAATAATTTACTAGATTATTCTTGTAATATTCTGAAAAAAAATCTTGATAATTATAACCAAGATATTAGTAATAATGTTCAATTATTTTCATCAAATACATCTAATTTATTGAATAATTTGAAAAATATATCAGAAACTACAATTAATAAAACTCTTGTATATACTAATATATTTGACGTTTCATCTGTTAATATATCTAATTTAAATTTCTTTTCTGGTCTAACACAACCTATACAAACATCTTTTAATATCAGTTCTAATAATATTCTTAATTCGTCTAATAATATGGAACAATTAATAAGAGATACTTCGAATATATTAAATACTAAATATAATATTATTGATACTAATAGCTCTAATTATAATTCAAATGTTAATTTTAATATAGTAAATAGAATTCAAAATTTAAATATTAATAACCTTGTGAATGGTTCTATTAATAAATATATTGAAAATAATGTTTTTAATAATAATTTACTTATTAATGGTAATATCGTTATAAATAATGGACTTTTTACAAGTAATATAGCAAGAGCTGATGCTAAAATAATAGCAAATGAAATTATAGAAATTATAAGTTATTCATCTAATCCAGCTTTATCAATCCAACAAAATAATAATAACAATATTCTTGAAATAATAGGTTCTGGTAATAGTAAGCTTATTGTAAATAATACTGGTAATTTTGGTATAAAGACAAATCCTAATAACAGTAATTCATTAGAAATTATTGGGGATATTAATTGCTCTTCTGGATTATATTCTAATTCCTCGCCTTTTTCTTATTTTGGACTTTCTAATATACCTTTGGAATTTGCACCATCGTCACATACACATTCAATATCAGATATAACAGGATTATCGGATATTTTGAATACTAAACAAGATAAAATAAATGCTTTGTCAACTGTTGGTTCTGTTTTAACATTAGATGGCGGTATTAATTTATCATATGGTTATAAGTTTACTGAAAATAGTCAAGAAATACAATATAATACTGTAACATCAACAACTACGACAAATACTGAATGGGCTGCTAGTGAATCTATAAAACTTCCTATAAAATTACCTGTTATTATTGATAATGGAAAAACAGGTAATTTTATAGAAATTCCAAACTCATATGATATTTATTATGCTTTTACATCAACAACTGGAATAAATACTATACAATTTTTTCAGGATACTTTTTGTGATATTTTAGTAGTTGCTGGCGGTGGTGGTGGTGGTTTTGATATGGGAGGTGGTGGAGGAGGCGGAGGTGTTATATCAATTTCACAAAATATTACACCAGGTACTTATAATATAATAGTAGGAAAAGGCGGAGATGGTGCACCAGCAGCTGGAACTAATGGGCAACCAACAAAGCACCAGTATTCCATAAATGCTAAAAAAGGAGGCAATTCTTCTTTTGGTACTATTGAAGCAATTGGTGGAGGATATGGTGGTTCATCTGTATGGACACATGCTTTAGGCGGTCAAGCTGGTAGCGGTGGCTCAGGAGGTGGTTCATCCGGTTATAATGCGACAAATAACATAAATAAAGCAGGAACTGGTATAACAGGACAAGGTTTTAGAGGTGGTTACGGAGGACAATCGCATTATAGTGGTGGTGGTGGAGGTGCAGGGGAAATTGGTGGAGGACCTTCGACTGCTGCAGGAGGTGCTAAAGGTGGTGATGGAAAAATATCAAATATATTAGGAAGAGATATTTTTTGGGGTGGCGGAGGAGGGGGTGCTGGATATACAAAAGCAGGAGGAAATGGAGGAAAAGGAGGAGGAGGTGGTGGAGCTGTTGGAGTTACATTTGGAGGAGTAGGTGGATTAACATTAGGTTCACCAGGTGGTGGTGGTTCTACTAGTGCATGGGCTAATAAACCAGGTGGTGATGGAGGAATGAATACTGGTGGCGGTGGAGGTGGAGGATCTCATTATAATTCAAACAATAAAGGTGGGGACGGTGGTTCAGGAATAGTTATTATAAAAATAAAAAATTATAAAATATATAAAAATATAGAATCTCAAATCAGTAAACCAATAACTGAATATGGAGAAACTATAAATATTTATGATAATTTTTTGGAAATTAAAAACTATAATTCAAATATTATTATTAATAATGAATATAAGACAAATGTTATTAATCCTGTGAATAATGCTTTTATTTATGAATTTGGTGTTGGAATAAATACTATAACTTTTAATAATGATACATATTGTGATATTTTACTTGTTGGTGGAGGAGCTTCTGGTAGTATTGAATTAGGAACAGGTGGTATTTCAGGCAACTTAGTATATGCAAAAGATATATTAGTTCCAAGAGGTAATTATACAATAACGGTTGGTGCTGGCGGGGCTTTAGGAGCTAGGGGCGAAGACACAATAGCATTTGGTGCTACAGCAAAAGGAGGACAAGGATATAGTATTTATGAAGATATTCTTCCAAATCCTTTACCACTAATAGATCCTACAACCTATGTAACATCAACGACAGGTTCTACTCTTCAATATGTTACAGGTTCTACAGAAAATATTTATTACTCATTTACAACTGTTGGATCTGGAAATAGTATAGAATTTAATACTGATACATATTGTGAAATATTAGTCGTTGGTGGTGGTGGTGCTGGTGCTGGAAGTATTGGTGGAGGAGGTGGAGCAGGAGCAGTTGTTTATATACCTATGGTTCTTTTATCAGCTGGAACATATTCTGTAACTGTTGGAAATGGAGGTACAAGTACTAATGGAAAATCTGCAAGTGGTAGTGGGGGACAATCATCATTATCTGGCAGTTTTGGAACTATAATAGCAGAAGGTGGGGGAGGGGTGTCATATGGTCATTCAACAGGTGATGGATTAGTTGGAGGTTCTGGCGGAGGTGCTTCGGGTCCTAGCAATACACATTTAAATATTGGAGGTGCTGCTGGAACATCAAGTTCATTAGGAGGGTTATATGGTTATATATATGGAAATAGAGGTGGAAATAATACTGTTTTAAGAACAGGAGGACCAACAAACTCTGCTGGAGGAGGAGGTGCTGGTGCTCCTGCACTTGATACTAATCCTAATGGTAATGCTGGTAATGGTGGAGAAGGTATTCAAATAAATATAACAGGAAATAATAGTTATTATGGAGGAGGCGGAGGTGGAGGAGGTCATCAAGCTAGTGCTGGAACTGGTGGATTAGGCGGTGGTGGAAATGGCGCAAGAGAAAATACGAGGGGGACAAATGGAGTAGCAAATACAGGTGGAGGTGGAGGAGGTGGTGGATGGGATCGTTATTTCGGTGGAAATGGTGGTTCTGGAATAGTAATTATTCGTATTTTAACAAATATTAGTGAAAATATAATACCTAATGGTGCTAATACAAATAGATTATTAACAACAAATGAAGCTTATTACGTATTTACAAGAGCAGGTCCTTATAATAATATTAAATTTTTAAAAAATACATTATGTGATGTTTTTATGATAGGTGGTGGTGGTGGCGGAGGATATGATTTTGGTGGTGGAGGAGGTGCTGGTGCATATTATTATGGTAAAAATATTACTTTTAATAAAGATACTGTCTACAATATAACAGTTGGTGATGGTGGTGAAGGTGCAAAAAGTGGTGTAACATCCTTTAATGGCGATGATACATCTATAATAACAAATATATCATGTATTGGGACATCGCTTCAATATGTTTCTGGAAGTGATGAAATATACTATAAATTTACTACTGTAAATTATGATCATGTAATAACATTTAATAATGATACTTTATGTGATATATTGATAGTCGGAGGAGGCGGTGGAGGGGGTAAATATGTATCTGGAAATTATGAATTAGGAGGAGGTGGTGCAGGTGCTTATCTATTTGTTTCATCTGTTTTATTAAACGGAACATATAATATAACAGTAGGAGATGGTGGAGCTGTAAATAATAAAGGTTTTGATAGTATAATTAAAAAGAATGGTATAGATATTTATAGATGTGAAGGTGGTGGATTAGGAGGATATGCAGGTGCTGGTGGAAACGGAGGTTCTGGCGGAGGAGGACAATGGAATAATGGTGGTGGTACAGCTACAGATCAAACAAAAGGTAAAAATGGTGCTGCTGGGACTACAAATGGAGGGAAAAATCAAGGAGGAGGGGGGGGAGGAGCTGGTTCAAATGGTTCTGAAGCGAACGGAGGGAATGGGTTATCAAATGATATATCAGGTACTTTAACTTGGTATGCTGGTGGAGGAGGAGGTAATGGAAATAGTAATCCAGGTGGAACTGGTGGAATTGGTGGAGGCGGTACAGGTTCATCTAGTGGTTATAATGCTACATCTGGAATAAATGGGACAGGAGGAGGAGGTGGTGGCGGATACTATACAAATTCAAGAACAGGTGGCGAAGGTGGTTCAGGTATAGTAATAATCCGTATAAAAGATAGTAATATTTCATCATTATTAGTAAAAGGGGGTGGTGGTGGAGGAGATACTATAGTAAATATAGGAAAAGATGGTGGATGTGGTGGTGGCGGTAATGGTTGGGATGGTAATACTGCTGGTGCAAGAAATTATGCTGGGGGAAGTACTATAAATTCAGGAACAGTTGGTTTTGGATTTGCTGGAGGAACATCTTATAATAGATACGGGACAGACCAAACTTTGTCAGGAGGTGGAGGCGGAGGTATTGGAAGTATTGGAAGTTCAGTAGAAATAGGCTATAGAAAACCAGCAGGAAATGGTGGAAATGCCTTATCTATAAATATCAAAGGTATAGAAGAAGCATATGGAGGAGGAGGTGGTGGTGGAACAGGAAATGTATGGGGTGGAACTGCTGGATTAGGAGGTGGAGTAACTATAAATGGAACTCTTGTAAGAGTTGGAGGAAATGGAACAATCACACAAGGAGCAGCAGGAGGAGCAGGTGTAGCAAATACAGGTTCTGGAGGTGGTTCTGGTAAAGGAGGACAAGGTGGCAAAGGAGGTTCAGGATTAGTAATTATTCGTGCTATATCTTTTGAAACTATTGAAAAAACAAGTGGTAATATATATACAAATAATCTTCCAAATATTATACCTCCTTTAACAATCCCTTCAATTGGCTCTTATCCTGTGCCAATTTATGGGACATCTAATATGTATTATTCTTTTACTAATGTTGGTTCTAATAATAGTATCACATTTGATAATAATACTTTAGCTGATATATTAATTGTTGGTGGTGGAGGAAGTGGAGGTATAAGTATAGGTGGTGGTGGTGGTGCTGGTGGTGTTGTTTATATTAAAGATAAAATTATTAATGCTGGAACATATACTATTAATGTTGGAGCAGGTGGTATTGGACAAACTGGAATAACAACAAGATTTAGTGATGGAAATAATGGTTCTTCAAGTTGGATTAAATTAGCTTCTGATGCAGATGGAGTTTATACAGTAATTGATGGTATAACACTAGAAGGTAAAGGAGGAGGTAAAGGTGGTTCATATAATGATAATGTTTTAATATCACCTGGTGTTGGTGGTTCAGGTGGTGGTGTGTCTGAATCTAACTCTTTTATAGCTTTTACTGGAGGATCATCAAATCAAGGTAATACTTATTGGAATGGATTATCATATATAGCAGGTGGAAATAATGGAGTTTCAAGTATTGCAGCAAATGGAAATTATTATGGAACAGGTGGAGGTGGTATGGGTGATAGAGGATTTGATGATACATCAACATTAGTAAATGGGACACCTGGTATTCAAATACCTATAACAGGTGATTTAACATATTATGCTGCTGGTGGTGGTGCTGGAACAACTCAAACATCAGGTGCAGGATTAGGTGGTAGTTTTATAGGTGGTAATGGATGTATTAATGTAGCTGGTGCAAAAGCAGGAAATGGTGTTAATGGAACAGGTTCAGGAGGAGGAGGAGGTGGATATGATACATCTGGATTTGCTAATAATGGAACAGGTAATGGAGGTTCAGGAATAGTAATTATAAAGGTAAATAGTTCAACATTAACAAATAGAACTTTAATAAATACTTCAAATGTTTCAAAAAATTTAGTTGCATATCAAGGAGCACCGTTTTTATACAATTTTTATAACGATACAACAAACTTAGTAGTTTGGTATAAATTTGATGGAAATATGTTAGATAGTTCAGGAAATGATAATCATGCAAATTATTATTTAAATACACCACCTACATATGATACATCAATAGTAAAAACAGGAACGTCCTCGATTTCATTAACATCAACATCATCACAATATGTAAATGTTCCAGCAATAAATTATAATACATTTGATGGATTAACATTTAGTGCATGGGTATATTTTAAATCAGTAGGGTCATATGACAGAATAATTGATTTTGGAGACGGAAGCGGTATTAATAATATAATAATAGCTAAATATGGTTCAACAAATCAAATAGTTATATCTATATATAATGGCTCAACAATAAAACAATATCGGACAACAAATAATATTATTGTTTTAAATACTTGGATTCATATATGTTGGGTAATAACAAAAACAACTCCAACATGGAAATTATATGTTAATAATGTTTCTGTTGGATTAACTGTAATTTCTGGATCTGCTGTTTGGCCTTCTAGTACTACATACTATTCTTCATTTATTGGAAAATCTAATTGGACATCCGATTCTTATTTTAATGGAAATATAGATGATTTCCGTATATATAATAAAGCTATATCAGCGAATGAAGTTGCTGAACTATACTCGCAAAAAACAGGAGAAGGACTAAATTTATCAACTTTTTATAATGACAGTAGTGATATGATTGCTTGGTATAAATTCGATGATACTGATATTTCTGCTATGACAAACATAATATCTGCTGGTTCAAATTTTACTAATTCAATTTCAGATGCTTCAGCAAATGCAATTCTTTCAAACTCTGCATTTGGTTCGATGATATCAACAATTAATGGTAATGGAACAATTAATTATATTTTAAGAAATACAACTGATAAAAAAAATGGATTATCGTCTATAGAATTTTTAGGAGGTGGAGGTACTAATAATACAAACTTAACATTTTTATCATCTGCTAATTCAATAAATCTTAAATCTATTTATAAAAATAATAATAAAGGTCTTACACTTTTATTTTGGATTAAAATAAATACATTAGGTCATTATATGAAAATATTTAGTCATCAAAATTTTTACATTCAAAAAGAAGCAGTAAATACAGGCAACGGTGTTTTAAATTTATATCTTAGAACAGGGACTGGAACAACATTTGTTGCAACGCAAATTTTAAGTTCATTAACAACAGGTATTTGGGAATTATGGGTTTTTTCATTTGAATATAATACAAATACAACAACAAATTTTAAATTTTATAAAATAAATAGTAATGTTGTAGCACCTAATTATAGTGGAACTTTAAATTGGTCTGAAGATACTGCTGATTCTAAATTTTTCATAGGAGGATGGGAAAGAGGAGCTACAGATACACCATTAGGTAATACTCTAATAGACGATGTTCGTATATACAATCGTGTTTTAACATCATCGGAAATAGATATATTGTACAGACAAGTATTTATTGATGATAATATTAAGACTTTTTATAATAATACTTCAAATATGATAGTTTGGTATAAGTTTGATGGTAATTTAATAGATAGTAGTGGTAATAATAATACTTTGACTAATTCAAATTCTGTTTTTAATAATCTTGATTATGAAACAGGAAGTAATTCATTACAACTTTCCACAACATCATATGTATATATACCTTCTCCATCAAATAATTATTTCAGTCCAGATGGATCTTTTACTTATGCTTTTTGGGTTAAAATATCTTCATATACTGGACTTCAATTAGTTGTTGTTTGTAGAACACCTGGTGCAACAACCTCGGGATGGAATATTGTTGTTCCAGCAAATACAACATCGATTTATACAGAAACATATACTTCATCAGGTGGAACTCTTTCTGGTAATTTTGAATTAGGGACATCTTGGAATCATATTGCTTTTACATTAACATATACATCGGCTTCAATACAATCTTACACATTATATATTAATGGAGTACCAAGAACAACAAAAGGTCCAGGAAATATTTATACACCTTGTACAGTAGGCGCTCTATATTTTGGAAGAGATACAAATGGTTCAGGATATACAGTTAATAATACATTATATGATGATTTCAGGATGTACAATCGTGTTTTAACACCTTCTGAAATTGCTGTATTGGCTAATAATATTGGTGGTGGAGGTGGTTCTGTTGTTAATCCTGGAAGTTTTTCAACAACAATTAGTACTCTTGGAAAAGGTGGAAACGGTATAAATATACCAATCCGTAATAATTATGAATTATTCTGCAAGGGAGGTAACAGTTTTTCATTAATAAACTATACACCACAGCTTAATTACGGATATGGTGGTGATGGGTCTATGTTGTCAACATATAATAAAGGTGGTGACGGCATAGCTATTATCAAAGTTCTTCATAAACCTAAAATAATAGCATCATCACCAGTAGATAATATTGTAGAAAATGGAGCATATGTAAAACCAATTCAAATAGCTACAACAAAATATTACTATTACGCATTTACATCAACATCAGGAACAAATACTATAACATTTAATAAAAATACTGTATGTGATATTTTAGTTGTAGCAGGGGGTGGAGGTGGCGGATACCGCCACGGTGCTGGTGGTGGCGCTGGTGGTTTAATATATATGACAGGGTTAAATATTAGTACTGGAACATATAGTGTAGTAGTTGGTGAAGGAGGTAGGGGGGGTTACAATATCAGTAGTGGCAAACACGGATTTAAGGGAGTTAATTCTTCTTTTGGTACTATTGAAGCAATTGGAGGCGGTGGAGGTGTTTCACACGACCAAAATGCTGGAAGACAAGACGGTGGGTCTGGTGGTGGTGGGATATCAACAACCAGTTATGGGACTGGGGTGCCAGGTCAAGGAAATAACGGAGGTATCAGTTATCAAAGCGGACATCCCTATAATTGGGGTGGTGGAGGGGGTGCTGGTGAAGCAGGAGGTGCTTCAACATCTTCTGCGTCGGGAAAGGGTGGGGATGGAAGAGAAATATCAATAACAGGAGTTCCGACATACTACGCTGGTGGAGGCGGTGGAGGAGGTCATGGACCAGCAGGAGAACGAGGATTGGGGGGATTGGGAGGAGGTGGCGATGCTGGAAATCCATATGCGTACAGTCAACCGGGAGGAAATGGTGTTTCTGGAACTGGCGGAGGAGGAGGAGGTGCATCCACTACAAGTGGTGGTAGCGGCGAAGGAGGAGCGGGTGGTTCTGGTATTGTTATAATAAGATGGGCTATAAATGAATATGATACACAAGATCCGATAATTATTCCAGAAACAAATTATCAATATTACGCTTTTACTTCAACGACCATAACAAATACTATATCATTTCAAAATGATACTGTATGTGATGTATTAATGGTTGGTGGAGGTGGAGCTGGTTCAGCAAGTATAGGTTCTGGTGGCGGCGGTGGTGGTGTCGTTTATTCTAAAAATGTTATTATACCATCCGGAACATATTATATTAATATTGGTAATGGTGGAAAAGGAAGTAGATCAGGGTTAGGATTAAATGGTGGTAATACAACAGCATTTGGTGCTATTGCTATAGGAGGAGGAGGTGGAGGAAGAAGTCATTGGGATGGAGGAGTAACAGCAGGTGTTTCAGGAGGTTCTGGTGGTGGTGGTGGTTCGACGCCTGCACGAGCTGGAGGAAGTGTAATAGAAAATACAATAGGTACTATCTTATCAACAGGAGTATATAATACATATGGAAATGCTGGAGGCTCAGGTGGAACACAATCTACACAAATAACAGGTGGAGGTGGTGGTGGTGCTGGTGCTGTAGGAGGTAATGGTTTAGGTGCAGGAGCAGGAGGAGTTGGTACTAATGGTGGAGATGGTATATTAATTAATATAACAGGTGATAATTTTTATTGGGCAGGTGGTGGTGCTGGTGGTTCATATGGTAGATTCGGTGGAAATGGAGGAAAAGGAGGTGGTGGTGGAGGTGGTTCTTGGGATTATGATGGTGGAACAGGTGGTGATACATCGTCAATAGCATATAACCCGGGTTTATCAGGTTTGAATGGAGGACGTGGTTCTGGTGGTTCAGGTGGAAATGGTGGTGCTAATACAGGTGGTGGAGGAGGCGGAAGTGGTTATACAAATTTTAGCCCTGGAGATGGTGGTTCAGGTATAGTAATAATAAGATGGAAAAATACTAGCATATATAATACAACAGAATACACTTCAGGTGGTCTTTATTTACATGATGGCAATATTTCAACAATTACTGGTGATATTACAAGTATTGGCGGGTCTTTGGTAACAGATAATTTTACTGTAAATAAGGATATCGTAATAAATACAAATGGTTATACTGACAAGAAATGGAAGCTATATAGTAATAATGATAATCAATTTGATTTAAGTTTTGACAGATCATCAGATTATGGTAATACTTGGCTTACACAAGCTAAAATGAGAGGAAATGGTGGAACATCAGGTTACGTTAATTTTACAGGAATGCATCATTGCAAAGCATTAACACCAGATCTTTATAATGATAAATATATCGGTTATATCGTATCTTCAACAAAACAATATCAATCTATGAATTCTATTTATGATTCATCAAATATACAAAGAAATATTGATAAGAATGCTTGGGATGCTCTGCCAATTGTCGCTTTATCAACAGAAAAAGATAAAAAAGTTTTTGGTGTCATTGCAAAAATAGAAGACGAAAGTAACCAAACACGTGAAGAAGTTTCAGGTAATATTGTTAATTACTTTGAAAAGAAATCTCATGATAGACGCTTACATATTGCTGGTGTTGGTGAAGGAGGTATTTGGGTATGTGATTATTATAATACCGGGATAGAAAGTGGTGATTATATAACATCAAGTCCTATTCCAGGCGTTGGTATGAAACAAGACGATGACTTAGTCCGTAGTTATACTGTCGGAAAAGCTACGATGGACTGTGACTTTAATCCTAAATTAATATCTGTAAAAATACTTACAAAGATAGGTGACGACTACGATAAAGATTCAAATGGTGACTATATTTATAGTGATTTAATTGATGAATCAGGGAATATAATATACGAGGAAGAATATGAAATAAAATATGTTACTATCGATGGTACTGTTCTAGATATAGATACAAACGAATATAAAAATAATACTAGCAATTACCCTAATGTATATAAGATGGCTTTTATAGGATGTTCATATACATGTTCTTAGTATAGTTTTACACCTTTTAAAATTTAAAACGCCGCAAAGGTATAAAAATTTGGGTAGTACCAAGCGTGGACTTGGTATGAATTCATTTTTAATTTTTGTTTTATTAGTAATTGATTATCTCACCGTTAGGTTTCTTGTTCTGATAACAAAGTAATCAATTATAACCAAAATAATAGAACTTTCGTTCCAAACACACCATTATTTAGATTAACGACAGGTCTTATGCATGGTAGAATTGCATCACTATCATCTTATAATATTGCTTAAATCTTATATCATTTTAATAGTAAAAAATCGGCATTTTAAATGTTAAAAGGTATAATATACCTTTCATACTTGTTTTTTTACAACTTTTTATATTCTATATAAAGTTTAGTAAGATATTTTCATAACTGATAAATAATTATGTCATCATCGACATCTATTCATTATTTATCACAATACGTATCAGATACGAAAGCAATAGCTTACTACTCAAGTAATACACCTGTATACACTAGCGACACGTTATTGTCTGATATAAAAAATACAAGTAATCTTTTTAATTCAACATTAAACATACCATATATAGATTTTGTTTCAGGAAGCAATATTATTGCAAAAGAAACAGAAGCCGATTACTATTATTATGCTTTTACAAATACTTCTGCTAATGCTAGTAATCTTATAACATTTACTTCAAATGTTATATGCGATGTTCTAATAGTTGGTGGTGGAGGCGGTGGTGTTGCAGGATTAGGAGGAGGAAGTTCAGGTGGTCTTGTTTATGCGAAAGGTGTAAATATCCCTGCTGGGAAATATCCTATTACTGTTGGTGCAGGTGGTAGTAATGCTAATGGTAGTAATAGTAGTGCTTTTGGCATTACAGTATATGGTGGAATGAAACCTACTTCGTATATTGGTGCTACTAAGTATTTGGAAAATGATGTTTCATCTAATAGTATTATTATTAAAAATGTTAAATATCCTCGTCAGAATATGTCTGGAAATACAATAACTTATACTGTTGATGATTATGAAGTTATTGTAAATACTAAAAGTAGTTCAATATATCAAGGAACATGGCTCCATAGTAGAGTTTTTGATGGTGTCAAATCAGGTAATAATCAAGTATGGATATCTGCTACAAATCCTTATTTAAACGGTCAATATCCAAGTGATGGAGCTTATTATGTTAAATCAGATTACAGAGGCGAATATATAATGATAGACATGGGGGAAGATGTAATAATTAATCAGATGAAAATATGGAGAAATACTGTAGAACGCAATATACCACAAAGACATCCAAGAAATTATAGATTATATGGTTCTAATAATGCAACCGATTTTACAAGTGTACAAAGTGAAAATTGGGTACAAATATTTGACAAAGTTGATACTACAGCTGGTACTACTCCTACAAATAATCCAATAGATGATAATTTTACAAATACAATATCATATAGGTATTATGCCTTGGTTATAAATAATGTTTATGCAACATCTGGTAGTGAATATGTAGAAATATACGAATTAGAATTATTTGGTTATTCACCTCAAGAAACATTTGTTAAAAATAGCGGAGCATTAGCAGGTGGAACATCTAATTTATATTATGAAAACGTTAAATCATTAATAAGGCCATATAATAATATTACAAATGTATATGGTACAATATCACAAAATGATAATAATAATTATTATTATTCTTTTACAGATACTTCAGAAAATGCTAGAAATTCTATTCAATTTTATAACAATACTCTTTGTGATGTTCTTATAGTTGGGGGCGGTGGTAGTGGAGCGGTTGGATTAGGAGGAGGTAGTTCAGGTGGTTTAATATATTCGTCAAATGTTATTATTCCTCCAGGTAATTACCCTATTATTGTTGGTGCTGGTGGTAGTAATACAAATGGAAGCAATAGTAGTGCTTTTGGAGCAATTGCTTTTGGAGGAATGCAAGCAACAGGATTGGAAGGAGCAAGTAAATATTTGGATAATTCTTTACAATCTTTTTATAATAGCACTACTGATATGATAGCTTGGTATAAGTTTGATGGAAATGGTAATGATAGTTCTGGAAATAATAATAATTTAATATATAGTTCATTAGATCCATCAACAGGTGCTGTAATAACGGCATTAACACCATTATATAACCCCGTTGATTATAATACAAGTAGAAATTCATTTTATAATGATATTACAACAATATCATCTAGATGGGAAACTACAAATGCTATTGCATATACTCCAGATATAACAATTTCTATGTGGTTAAAAATAAATGATGAAAATGCTAATTTTTATGATGTTGTTTTACATTCATTAAGTGGTAATTTAAAATATCATTCTGGAAATGATATTGTTGGAAATACAGTTGCCGGAATTGTTTTAAATGGCGATGGGACTACATATTATTCAAGTAATACTGTTTTTACTGCTGATTCAAATTGGCATTTTCATGTTTTAACAGGTAAAAAGAATACTGATAATACTATAAATGTCGATTTATACTATGATAATGTTCTTACACAATCTTGGTTAAATAGACCTTATAGTAATACAGCAAGTAAAATATCAGTAATGGGTTATACATCATTAGGAGCTTCTATAACAACAATTAATAGTATTAATAGCAAAGGATTTGGTATGATAGGTAATATAAGTGATTTACGTATATATAACCGTGTTCTTAATGATTCTGAAATTAATGTATTATATAAACAAAAATTATATGAAAACGATATTACTTCAAGTGTACTAACAACCTATAATAAAAACAGCTTAGCATTGGGGGGAGGAAGTAATATTATACTAAATTATAATTTACAAGTAAGAAAATATCCACCAACAGCATTAACAGGAGGAAATATAACTAATTTATCAATAACACAAAAACCCATAGGTCCTCCTTCATATGGTATTGGTGATTATACTATTAGTTGGACATCTCAAAGACCTAATGATTTTTTTCCAAATTTATTATTTAATGGTGTTACTAATGATACTGGAGGACATTGGAGTGATACTGTAACATATTCATCTGGAACATATAGTGGTTCTAATAATATAAATGGTTATTATGGAGAATGGATAAAAATAATATTACCTGTTTCTATTTACATATCTTATGTTACAATTTATCCAACACCTGGGTTGGCGATAAGATCTCCTAAAAATTTCAAAATTTTTGGTTCAAATAATGGAACTACATGGACAGAAATTATTAGTGTATCAGACGCTACATATCCAAGTGATGCTTCATTTACAACATTAAACTCTCATATTGTTAATAATGCTAATAATATATCATATAGTCAATATATATTAGTTGTAAATATTATTGTTGGTAATGGAGGTTTACTTAATTTTGCAGAATTAGAATTATATGGGTACGAATCTTTAATTTTTCAATCTAGCAGCGCCGGAGGAGGAATAAATACAATAGGAAATTCAATAAATAATACAATTATTGATAATATTATGAATAATGCTCAAGCAATTTCAGGAGGAGAAGCTTTAATACCTAGACAAGTGGATAATAATGTAGAATATTATTATTATACTTTTACAGATTCTACAATAGCTGAAAAAACAATTCAATTTGCTAATGATACTATATGTGATGTTTTAATTATTGGAGGTGGAGGGTCTGGTGGAGGTAATATTGGTGGTGGTGGTGGAGCAGGCGGAGTTGTATATATTATAAATAAGACATTTAATGCAAATGTAAATTATAAAATTGTTGTAGGAGGAGGAGGTATTGGAAATGGTTCTGATAATAGAGGAAATAATGGCGGTGATAGTTATATATATACATTAAATGAATTAAATCAAATAGTAAATGAAACATTTGATGGATTTAATTTAATTGGAAGAGGAGGTGGTGGCGGTGGTACATATTATAATAATATTTCTAGAGTACAGGGAAAAAATGGAGGATCGGGAGGAGGTAGTGGTGAAAATTATTCACCTACGATTGTATATGCTACAAGTTCTTCTACACAAGGAAATACATATTATAATAAAGTATCTAATACTTATATTCCTGGTGGTTATGATGGTGTTCCTGCAACTAGTGGTAGGTGGTATGGTTCAGGTGGTGGAGGAGCATCACAGTCATATACTACAACTGGAACAAATGTAAATGGAAGAGATGGTATACAGAATGATATAACAGGAAATAATATATATTATGCTGCAGGTGGAGGTGCTGGTTATAACAATGGTGGTACTGTTGGATTAGGAGGACAAGGAGGGGGGGGTAATGGAGGTGCTAATGTATTTGCTAATTATGGATTAGACGGAACAGGTTCAGGCGGAGGTGGTAGTAGAGAAATCGCACCAAGAGTAGCAGGAAACGGTGGTTCTGGAATAGTAATAATACGATTTAAACCAGTATCATCATCAAATGGAGGTGAAGGATTTTCAGTATCTATTAGAAATCAATTTGAATTATTTGCGGGTGGTGGTGGTGCTAACGGTGGAACAAGAGTACCATCCGAAAATACAATAGGATATGGTGGAAACAGTAGTGAATTATCATTAACTCCTGGCGGAGATGGAATAGTTATTATTCGTGTTAAACCTGAATATAATTACAACATTTCAACATTTTATACATCTGGTGGTGGTGGTGGAGTTGGTTCATCTGGACAAGCATCTTTTATGCAAAATAAAGGCGGTGATGGATTTCCTGTTTCAATAAGAAATTCTTATGAATTATTTGCAGGCGGAGGTGGTGCGAATGGAAGTGTAATATATCCTTCGTCTGTTTTTTATACAGGATATGGAGGAAATAGTTCATATTCAAGAGGAGAAAAAGGAGGCGATGGTATTGTAATAGTTAGCATACCAATCTCAAAAAGTTATGGAGAAGTTTATAATATTAATACTACAAGTAATATCCCAACTGCTTCAATAGATATTTCAAGCGGTTTTATAAGTGACCCATCGTATTATTATTATGAATTTACTGATACTACAAAAACTAATTATATAACTTTTAATAATACAGCTATTTGTGATGTGCTTATAGTAGGAGGCGGTGGTAGTGGTGCGATAGGATTAGGCGGAGGTAGTTCAGGTGGATTATTATATTCATCTAATGTAATTATTCCGCCAGGAGAATATCCTATAACCGTTGGTGCTGGTGGTATTAATGGAAATGGTGGAGCTAGTACGGCATTTGGAGCTACTGTTTATGGAGGAATGAAAGCTACAACTGTAAATGGTGCGACAAAATATTTAGAAAATGAAATTACAGGAAGTTTAATATCTACCTTTAATAAAAACAGCGGAGCATTAGCAGGAGGTAATAGTAATTATAACTATAATTTTACAAATTTTTCACCTTATAATACTGTTATTACAGCAACTGGTGCAATTGCACAACAAGTAACAGGAAACCCAGGTTATTATTATTATACTTTTACATCAAATGCAAATGGTAATACTGGATCAATACAATTTACAAAAGATACTAAATGTGATATTTTAGTAGTTGGTGGCGGTGGCAGTGGAGCAATTGTATATGGTTCTAGATGGCATGGTGGAGGAGGTGGTGGAGGGGCTGTTGTAAGTTTAAAAAATGTATTAATTCAGAGTAATACAAATCTTAACATTACTGTTGGGAAAGGAGGTATTCCTAATATATCAAAAATTGGTACAGTTAATGAAACTGGGACAAATGGTGATACAACATCAATTACATCAACAAATGGAATAAATATTTTTGCTGCTGGTGGAGAAGGCGGGACAAATTCTGTTGGCGGAGGCGCAGGACAAAATGATATATCATTATCATCTACATATCCATATTCTGGAGATATATATGTTAATGCTGGTGGATATTTACCATTAAGATATCCTTCGTCTACTAGAAAACCGGATGGAAGCGGTGTATGGGCTGGGACTGCGGGTGGTGGTGGTGCTGGTGCTCCCGGCGAAACAAGAACTCCTGCTGGTACAGCTGCATTTGATCTATTTTGGGCATCTGAAAGGGGGGGGGATGGAGGTGATGGAAAATATATAGATATTATATCTGATGAAGATGCTTTAATATATGATAATAATTATTGGGGTGGTGGTGGTGGAGGTGGAAGGGGTATTATTTCGGGAGTTAGATATTTAACACCAGGAACAGGAGGTAAAGGTGGAGGCGCAACACCATTTATTACACCAGCAAAAGCAAATACTGGTGGTGGAGGTGGTGGTATTGAAGGAACAAATGATAATAATTTACTTTACGGAACAGGTGCTTCCGGTATAGTTATTATACGTGTTCCTGCTTTAATTTCTGAATATGCCCAAAATATTTTGACTATTCCATCAGGTGGTGGTGGAGTGAATACGATTGGTGATTCAGTAAATACAGTTGTAGCAATATCAGGAGGCGTTGAAATGTTACCTATGCAAGTTTTAGATAATACTGATTATTACTATTACGCTTTTACAAATACTGGTTCTGATAATTCTATTACATTTACTAAAGATACTGAATGTGATGTTTTAATAGTTGGTGGTGGTGGCGGGGGTGGTTCAGATAACGCAGGTGGTGGTGGTGCAGGTGGTTTAGTATTTTTAGAAAATATATCTTTGAGAGGTAATGTTGCAATTAATGTCGGTACTGGTGGTGCTGGTGGTATTTTTAATGGTAATCTTGCTGAATCAGGTACTGATAGTAGCATAATATTTGAAGAAACATATATAGCAAAGGGTGGTGGTGGCGGTGGTTCAGGACAGAGTAATGCTGTGTCACATAGTGGAACAGATGGTGGTTCGGGCGGTGGTTCTGCTTATGAAGGTTTTGATGGATCACCTGGAACATCAATACAAGACGAATATACATTAAATGGTGTAAGAAGAGGGTGGGGTTTTGTAGGCGGAGATGGTAAACCTGTTGCTGGTGCACAAGGTGCTGGTGGTGGAGGTGGTGGTGCAAGTGAAGCAGGTATAAATGGAAATAGTGGAAAAGGGGGGCGTGGAGGCGATGGTAAATACGAAGTTAATGGAAAAGATTTTAAGACTTTTTTTGGAATTACAGATACAAGTATTGGGGATCATAGAGACGGAAAAGTATATTTTGCTGGCGGAGGAGGAGCAGGCAATGATAATAGCACAAACTCAATTGATCTATCAGATGGTTCGGGATATAATAATAGGGGCGGTTTTGGTGGTGGAGGTGGTGGTCGTTATAATAATGGTAATACAACAGAATCAGGTGTACCAAATACAGGAGGTGGAGGTGGTGGATCTACATATTTTGAAACTGGTTATAATAATGGAGCGAGGGGAGGTTCTGGAATAGTAATAATACGATTTCGTAAAGTAATTTCTGAATCATTACAAGATGGAGGTCAAGGATTTCCAGTATCTATAAGAAGACCAAATGAGCTATTTGCAGGTGGAGGTGGTGCAAATGGAGGAAAAAGAATTAATATAGCAGGTTATACAGTTGGTTATGGTGGAAATAGTTCATCTACAACAGCAGAAGATGGAGGTGATGGTATAGTAATTGTAAGATTTCCAAAAGAAATAGAAGAAAATAGAAGCGTATTTTATTTAGACAAAATAACAGATAAAACTTCAAATATTATTAATAGTAATTTAACTCCAAATAAAGTTGTAATAACAGATAATTATGGAATAATTAATACTGCAAATAATGCATCGTTAACAGAATTTGAATATCTTTCAGGTGTCAAATATAATATTGCTAATCAATTTATTGATACATCAAATTATGCTCTTCTATTATCAAGTAATGTTAATAGTAATATTCAAATAACATCAAATGCTATTACTAAAAATCTTGTAATTATCAATTCAAATCTTATAATTACTTCTAATAGTCTTATTTCAAATTTAAATGCTTTATCACTAGAAAGATTTAATGTTGTTACAGATACAAGAAAAGTAATTGTTAATAATGTATATGATTCTGATTTAATAATTAATGGAAGTCTAACTGTTAATAGTAATTTAACTGTTGCTGGATCATCATCGGAAATATTTGCATCTGTTTTTAATACTGAAACACTAGAAATTAATACACCTATTTCTTTACCAGGACCATTATTAAAAATTAATTATACCGGAACATCTAATATGGTTGAATTATATTCTTCAAATATTATAAAATCTGTTATCACAAATAATGGGTTTTTAGGTATTGGAAATACTACACCTCAATATAGTGTAACTGTTACAAGCAATATCAACATAACTGGAAAATATAAAATAAATGGAACAAACTTAGGATATAATAATATTTCAAATATACCTTTCGAATTTAATCCATCACTACATAATCATGTAATAAATGATATTACAGATTTACAAAATCAACTAGATAATAAACAAAATAATATACCTAATTTAACTTCTTCTGGTGATACAATTACAATAAATAGCGATATCAATATAACAACAGGTAATAATTATACTATTAATAATAGTTTAATTGGAGAATCTGGGAAAGTAATTGCTATTGGTGCTGATATTTTAAATATAGCTAATACAACTTATGAATATGCTTCTTATACCAGCACTACATTAGAGAAAAGTTTTACACCTCTCATAGATATTTTTTGTGATATTTTAATTGTTGGAGGAGGAGGAGGTGGTGGTGGGAGTGGTATAAATGGTAGAGGTTCAGGTGGAGGCGGTGGGGGAGAAGTAAAATATTTAGAGCGTCATTTTATTCCTGCTAATACGCCTGTGTATATAACTGTTGGTGATGGAGGAAATGGAGGATTAGGTTCTGTTCCAACAAACGGTTCTAATGGTTTTGCTTCATATATATCTTATGGTTCAACAACTATAACAAGTTACGGAGGAGGAGGTGGTGCTAAAGGTCAAACATTAACAAATACTATTGGATTAAATGGTGCTTCTGGTGGCGGTGGTGTAGGAGATAATACAGTAAATCCTGTAACTGGTGCTGGTGGAAACTCTATTTTAAATTTAATATCAGGATTTAGTGGAGGTTTTGGAGGTGTTAGTAATCACGGCGGAGGAGGCGGAGGATATGGTGGTGTTGGTTTAAATGCGTCAAGTGTTGGAGGTGGAGATGGTGGTACTGGTATTGTTAATAGTATAACAGGTATAGAATTACAATATGCAGGAGGAGGAGGTGGTGGTGCTTTTTCAGAAACAGGAACTCTTAAAGGCGGTAGTTATTCATATCGTTCTGGTTCTGGTGGAGGATATGAATCATTAATAGATTTATCAGTTTCAACAAACGGAAATGACGCTATTGTTAATTCTGGTTCAGGAGGTGGCGGTGCAACTTCATCAGGAGCTACAACATATGCTAATGGTGGAAACGGTGGTAGCGGAATAGTAATTATTAGATGGGACGCATCTTCTTATGTGCCTAGTAAATCTTATGTATGGGATAAGATGACAACAACACAACCAATTATAAATTCATATAATTTCTATAATGAAACATCAAATTTATTAGTTTGGTATAAATTTGATCAAGCACCTTCTAGTAATTTAACATTAACAAACTATGGTATAGGTGATGGAACATCACCGTCTGTATATGATGGAAATATTGTAATGAACGGTATATCAGGAGAAACAATATCCCAAAAAAATGAATTTTATCAAGATACAAGCAATTATAATTGGAGTACTTCTATGGGTACTACAAGTGAAAATTATATATCTGTTAATAATACTCAAAGTTTACTAAGTAATATTTTGTCAAGTAATTATTCTATATCATTTTGGAAAACATCTTATGATGTATCAGTAGATTATAGTGTATATGCTCGTAATGATGCTACAATTCCGACAACAGATGATGATAATTTATTAGTAAGAATACAAACACCTTCTAGTGATAATATAATTTATTATGATAATGGTAATGCTGTGACAACACATAATAGACTTCTAAGTAATAATCATTATTATAGTTTTTTATTACCAGGTTTATATCAATATAAATATTCTGGTTATATGTCTAATAATACTAATTATTTTATAGATAAAACACCAATTGAAAAAAAAATAACATTAAATCCCAATATACCTACTTTTAGTGTTGTAAATTCTTATGAATGGATAGGATATTTTAGAGCACCAACAACAGGAGCTTATAAATTTTATACATATAGTGATGATGCATCTTTTATGTGGATAGGAAATAGTGCTATTTCTGGATATTCATTAAACAATTTACATGCTGATAATAGGAATCTTCACGGTCTAAAAACATCAAATACTCCTAATAGTGTTGCATTAATTGCAGGAATATATTATCCAATACGAATGCAATTTGGAGGTAATGCAGGTAGTAATGCATTTTCTATGTATTATAAATTAAATGGAGGTAGTAATACAGTTATGACTGGTAATATATTTTATAATAGATTAGAATATACAAATAATGATTTTATAAAATATATTGGTTATAAAAGACATTATACTTTTACAAGACAAATATTAGGTAATAATGAGATATTATCATCATATATGAATGGTAAATTATTAACAAGTTCTTCATATACTTTTGCTTTTGCTCCAACAATTGTTGGGACAACAGCAGTTGCTATAACAGGGACAACATATATGTATGCAGCATTTACAACAGTCGGTTCAGCAAATTCTATAACATTCAGTCAAGATACTTTATGTGATATTTTAGTAGTAGGTGGAGGAGGTCAAGGAGGAAGAACAGATGCAGGAGGAGGAGGTGCTGGAGGGTTAGTATTTATACCAAATTTAATATTATCATCGGGAACATATAATATTACTGTTGGTAAAGGAGGTAATGCAACACAATCAAATGCAAGTGGAACATTAGGTGAAAATGGAGCAAGTTCAACAATATCTTTTAGTGATGGGACAAATATAATAACTGCATTAGGAGGAGGAGGTGGTGGTGCTGGATATAATAATCCAAGTGATGGTAGTGCTGGTGGTTCAGGAGGTGGTGCGGGTTCTTCATCAACAGCAAGTGCGGCAGCTTTAACTTTTGGGATAGGTATTCAAAAAACTGATGTATCATTAAATGATAATAGTAAGATTTATGGTTTTGGAAATAATGGAGGAGAAAATAATGAAACATCTGGTAACAGGGGTGGTGGAGGAGGAGGAGGTGCCGGTGGTACTGGATATGACCAAACATCATCATCAAATCCTTGTGTTGGAGGTATTGGATTATCTGAAGTAACAATATCAGGTACAACATATGATTTTAAAACTGTTTTTGGATTACCAAATGATAATTCAAAAGGAGGAGAATATGTATCATTAGAAAATAAAATATATTTTGCTGGAGGAGGCGGAGGAGGGCATTATACTAGTACAACAGTTGGAGGATTAGGAGGAGGAGGCGTTGGATATAGTGGAGGAACAGCTGGAACAGCGGGTTTAAGTAATTCTGGTGGAGGAGGTGGTGGCGGTGGTGGTAGTTCATCGTTAGGTGGAAATGGTGGTTCGGGAGTTGTAATTATACGTTGGAGTACTACATCATATTCTCAACCAGTTACTATATCACCACAAGCTAAATTATATATTGGGTTAAACAAAGATGATACATATGCTTTTAAAAATAAATCTATAGGTGATTTCCGTATATATAATAAAATTATTACAACATCTGAAATGGGATATTTATATAATGTAGGATGGAAAAATACTATAACAAATATACCAAAACAAATTAATGATTATACAAATTATTATTCATTTACACAGACGGTTGGACAAATGAACGGACTTATAAAATATCCGCGTCAAGCTATGTCTGCAAATACATTAGCATATACAGATGGTTCAGGAGTTATTGTAAATCTTAAAGTTTCATCTGAACATAATACAACAGACCATTCTCGATGGAGTTCATTTAATGGACTAACAAATGATGTTGGATGGTGTAGTTCTGTTGGTAAATATACAAGTGGTGTAGGTATTGTAGAAAATGTATTCGGATACAAAGGAGAATGGTTAATGATAGATTTAGGGGAAGTTATAATGATAGATAGTTTCAAAATATATCAAAGAACAGTTTCAGCACCAAGAATGCCAAAAAAATTCAGATTTTATGCTTCAAATGATATAAATTGTTATAATAATGTAAATCATTTTAGTTGGAATTTAATTTATGATGATACTGGATCATATCCAACTTCATATGCTATAAGAAATTGTATAATTGGTAGTACAAAACCATATAGATATTTTTTTATAGTCGTGAATGAAAATTATAATGATGGATATGTACAATTTGCTGAATTAGAAATATATGGTTTCCCTGCTAATACTTTTAAAACAAATACTATAACATTTCAAGAAGATACTGTTTGTGATGTTTTAGTTATTGGAGGAGGTGGTAGTGGTGGTGTTAGATACGGAGGAGGAGGAGGTGCTGGTGCTTGTATATATATGCAAAATTATATATTTCCTTCAGGAACTTATAATATTGTTGTTGGAGATGGTGGTGCTTCTGTTAGTAATTCAGTTGCTGATATAGGTAATCACGGAGAGGACTCATATATACAAAAAGATGGCGTTGATATATTTAGAGCAATTGGTGGAGGAGGTGGTGGATACGATCGAACAAATGACATATTACCAGGTGGTTCTAGTGGAGGAACAGTTGTTTCAAATACACTTGAAAATATATCAACATTAAATGTTCCAATATCAAGTGATACTTATGGAAATAAAGGAGGTGTTGGATTAAGAAATATTTATGCTTTTTATGCCGGAGGAGGAGGTGGTGGTGCAGGTAGTAGTGGAAAAAATGCTGTTACTCATTCTACAACATCTGGTTATGGTGGTGCTGGAGGAGAAGGTAGATTAATAAATATTACGGGACGTGATTTATATTATGCAGCAGGTGGTGGTGGTGGAATTGGACCAAATGGTATTGGTGGTCAAGGTGGTTCTGGTATAGGTGGTAATGGTAGTGTATTACAAGCAACAGCATTAAATGGCTTAGCTAATACAGGTAGTGGCGGAGGAGGAAGTGGATTTGCTTCTGGAACAAATCTTAATGGAGTATCTGGTGCTGGTGGCTCCGGAATAGTTATAATAAGATGGAAAAAATTTGTCAACAGTACTCATGTAGTTAATAAAGATATTAATGTATACAATAATAATATTGTAATAGGAAAAACAAAATATTTAGATAATTTTAAACAATTTGGATTAATACGAAAATATCCTCCAATTGGTTCAACATTTACAAGTACAGGAGGAAGTTTTTCAGAACTTTCATCAACTATTGAAGGGCAATTGTATGGAAATGGAAAATATTTATCATCACAAAGTTCTAGTGGTGGTTATCTATCACAATTTTTATTTGATGGTGTTTTAGGTTCAGACACAGGTATTCATTCAGCTAATAATAGATATAGTCAGCCAAATGGTAATGTTACTACTAATGGAGCTATTTTAAATAATACTAACTACATTGGAGAATGGGTTAAAATTAAAATGCCTATTCAAATATATTTAGCCTATATTAAAATATATGCACGAAATAATATATTATCAAGAGCACCAGGTATATATCGTGTATATGGTTCAAATGATGATGAAAATTGGACTCTTTTAATTGATAATAATAAAGAAGCTATTTATGAATGTATACTAAATGATAATATATTATTTAGTAATTCTTTTAATTCAAAATTAAATCAAAGTGATAAATATTATTATTTTGCATTATGTGTTAATAAAATATTTGGAGGAGATACGAATGCTACCCAAGTAAATTTTTCAGAACTAGAATTCTATGGAAGCGAGTCATATACTAAAGTAGATATGATAAGTAATTATGATTTCTATAATGATACATCTGATATGAAAGTATGGTATAAATTAAATGATTTAATAGATAGTTCTGGAAACGGATTAGCACTTACAACTGTTGGATCAACAATTATAGATACAACCGCTGGTAATTATATGACTGGTTCAGGAGCATTAAAGGTTGTAACAACAGGAGATTATATGTATGTAAACTCTCCATCGGATTATTACTTCGCTCCTAATTCTTCATTTTCAGTATCAGCATGGATTAAATTAGGTGATACAATAGCTAAAAATTCTTTTATATTAAATTGTAGAAAAGGGAATACAGGAGGATGGGTACTTAATCGTAAAACTAATAGTAACGAAATAAATTTTGAAACAACAAATAATAGTGTATGGACATTATCAGGATATTATGATATAGGTAAAACATGGACTCATGTATCTGTAACATTTGAATATGAATCTACTACTCAACAAAACGTTTCATTATATATTAATGGTGTATTTAAAGAATGTAAATCTGGGAATATATATAATTTTGCAGTTGATGGACAATTATGTCTTGGTAATTGGGGAAATTCTACTGGTCAAGAATCATCACCAAATACATTTATAGATGATTTCAGAATGTATAATAGAATATTAACATTTGAAGAAATACATATATTATATAATGTAAAAACGCCAATATATACTTCTGTTCCTATAAGTACAATTGATTCTACTAATTTACAATTAAGATATGACTTTGATGATGATAATTTAGTACTTAATAAAGGTCTATTAGGAACATCATATAATTTAATTCAAAACAACACTCAAACAGCAAATGGTGCTGTTGATATTAATAATAGTTATTTATCTATGACACCTTCATTAGATTATTCTACTTGGACAGAAGCAACAATAGCTTTTAATGTAAAACGCACAGCTTTAAATACAGCATTTGATGTTATTACATATCAAACATCAGGTAGCGGTTTTATTATACAAAGAAGTAATACTAATAATTTTTGGGCTATTAATATGTTTGGTTCAGGAAGTATAACAACATCTGGTATTTTAGAAGACTTTGTTCCAGATAATATATGGAATCATTATGTATTTACATTTAAAAAAGAGTTTGACAAGGTAAGAACAACTATTTATAAAAACGGTAATGTAAATCCAGTATTTACAATTTTATCTGGAACATGGACAGGTTCTTCATCATCTGTTATATTATCATATACAGCAACAACAGCAACACTTAAAGGTTTTTTAGATGATTTTAGAATATATGATAAAGCATTATTACCATATGAAGCATCACAATTATATACATTAAATAAGATATCTAATAAAAATGCATCAATAAATATATCAGACTATTTAGTTGGCTGGTATAAGTTTGAAAATAATGCTCTTGATAGTAGTGCTTATGGTAATCATTTATCTGGTGGCTCTGGAACAAAGAAATTTAGTACAAATAGTGTAACAGGTCAATATTCAGCAGATTTTGATGGTTCAACAAATTATAGTATAACGTCTATTAACTTGACAGGAACAGACTTTACAATTTGCTTTTGGGCTTATAGAAGAATTACTAGTGTTACTAGTTATGTATTAGGAAATGGTAGCGGTCAAGCTTTAAGACAATCTTTACATATAGGTTTTAGAAATGATACAAAATTGTATATGGCATTTTATAGTGATGATTGTAATAGTATATCAGGGTGGAATGATTTTAATGAATGGCATCATTACTCATATACATATAATACTGAAAAAAGAGTTCGTATATTTTATAGAGATGGTATAGAAGTTTCTGTATCAGGATGTGTTGCTGGTGGCACACCAGTATTTAATACTATGTTTAATGTAGGTTCAGGAGGGTTTCAAAATGAAAGATACAACGGATTAGTAGATGATTTAAGAATATATAAATGTCTTTTGACAGCAGAAGAAATTGCTGAGATTGCTACTAAGCCAGAATCTAAAACATCATTAAATACTAGTATAACATCTTATATAGCAAATACATCAAATAGTTTGATAGTATCATCTGGAAATATTGTAACATATAATGGTGATATAAAAACAAATACTGGAAATATAAATGCTAATAATTTATTAATTAATGAGAATCTTTATATAAATTCAAGTATTTATGATTATTCTTCAAATATTATGACAAAATATCCTAGATATCCATTAACAGACAATATAGCGACTTATAGTAATAATACTACAATAGCATTATATTCATCAACAGAGTATAATTTTTATAATGATGTATCTGATATGATAGCTTGGTATAAATTTGAAAATAATTGGCTTGATAGTTCTTTAAACGGATATCATTTAACAACAGTAACAGGAACGCCAATATTAAATAAAACAATTTATAAAACTGGAACATGTGCAGGTGATTTTAATGGGGTAACATTTACACAAAGTTCTATTAATTTAAATGGTACTAGTTTTACAGTTTGTTTTTGGCTTTATAGAAGAACAACAGGAAGTACAACATATATTATGCAAGGAACTGCAAATGCTTTAAGACAAAGGTTGCATTTAGGGTATCGTTCAAGTGGTTCGATAATGTTTGCATTTTATGCTGATGATACTGATAGTAAAGGAGATTATATTGATCTAAATACTTGGGTTCATTTATCATATACATATGATTATATTACAAATAGAAGAAAAACATATAGAAACGGTGTCGAATTATATACATCCGGTTCTTATTCAGGTGGTAAACCAGCATTTGGAACAGGAACTTTTAGAATTGGAAATGGTTATAATTTTATAATGGATGATCTTAGAATATATAGAAGAACATTAAGCGAGAATGAGATAAGAATAATATGTAATAATATACCTACATCATATAAAGCTTTTGATAATACAAAAACATTATCTTATACGTCAACATGGAATAATAATGATTTATATGCTGAATTAAATATTGGAAATGGTGGTCAATATGTATATTCTCCTTCAACAAGTTTAAGTTATACTAAAATAGTTCAAAACAACGATATTATAATTTCAAATGGAACTACAACAGTAACAGTAAACTCCAAAACAATAACAATACCTGCAGGATATCAAATATGGACAGTACCTTATACAGCTACATACAAATTAATAGCCGGAGGAGCAAGAGGAATGTATAAAACGGCTATAACAGAAGATGGTAAAGGTATTGTTGTTACAAATAATATATTATTAACAGCTGGTGATAAAATTATAATATGTATAGGTAAAACTCCTACAAGCTCTGAAGGATATATGTATTCTGGTGGTGGAGGAACATTTATTTCTAAATTAACCGGAAATGGAATAAATAATGCATTTACAACAATAGAAAATCATTCATTATTACTTGTTGCTGGAGGAGGTGGTGGTGCAGGATCAGCTGCATCAAATAACACAGGTATGAATGCTGTTTTAAGTACAAATGGTACATATTCGAGAGGAATAAGTTCAGGAATTGTTGCTTCAAATGGTGGTGGAGGAGGGGCTGGTGATACAGCAGGTGGTAATGCTTCAAATGGTACAACGTATACAACAACGCTTTGTGGTGCAGGAGGAGGAGGATTTATTGGTAATGGTGGAGATGGAAAAGAGAATGTTGCTGTTACACAACCAGCTAATACAGGTGGTAAAAGTTTTATAAATGGTGGTCAAGGAGGATTAACAACAACAAATGTTGCTAATAGAAATACATCTGGTGGTTTTGGAGGCGGAGGAGGTTCATGGGGTGCTGGAGGAGGAGGTGGTGGCTATTCTGGTGGAAATGCGTCTGTTATAGTATCTTCTGTTGGTGCTGGTGGTGGTGGTGGTGGATCTTATGATATTAACGGAATATATAATATAGCAACACAATATACAACTTGGGATACAAATATACCTATTCCTCCTCAATTTTCTTCTGGATGGTCTATTGGAAATGGTTTTGTAACTGTTGCAACAAAAACAAATATTGGATGGGATTGTACATGTATAAGTGCTACTTTAAATACAGGTGTAGTAATTCAGAATGATGTAAGAGTAGGACCTACGCAAATACCTTATACAAAAATAATAAAAGAAAATGATATTGCATTATCTTCTGGAACAGAATTGACTGTAACAGTAAATGCTAAATCCATATCAATTCCAGTAGGATATCAAATATGGACGGTACCTTATACAAAAACATACAAATTTATAGTAGCTGGTGCTATGGGTGCTAATAATGCGTCGTATTCTGGTGGATATGGAGCGGTTATTTCAAATTCAGTATCTTTAGTAGAAGGTGATAAAATTATAATATGCGTTGGTAGAGTTTCATATGGTAATAGAGGTAATCTTATGTATGGTGGAGGAGGTGGAACATTTGTATCTAAATTAACAGGAAGTGGAAGCGATAGCTTATTTTCAAATGTTAATAATCATACATTATTATTTGCAGCAGGAGGCGGAGGAGGTGCGGGAAATATTGCTTCTACAACAGCAATAGGTATAAATGGTTCTATTACAACATCTGGAACAAATGCTAATGGATATAATGTTGGAGTTGCTTCATCTGGTGGAGGCGGGGGAGGAGGTGGAACAGCTGGTGGTGTTGGTACTAATGGAACAAATGCGAATGTATCTGGTAGTCAAAATGGAGGAGGTGGAGGAGGATATATATATGACGGCGGTACTAACACAGGTGCAGGAGGTGGTGGAGGTGGTGGTAAAAGTTTTTTAAATAAAGGGATAGGTGGTAATAGCGCAACAACAATTGAATATCAATATTGTAGTGGTGGTTTTGGAGGCGGAGGAGGTTCATGGAATGCTGGAGGAGGAGGTGGTGGCTATTCAGGTGGAAATGCTGCTGTATCAACTTCTAAAACAGGAGGTGGAGGAGGTGGTTCATATGATATTAATGGTGTAAATAATAATGCAACACAATATACAGCTTGGAATTTAAATACACCAGAAATACCATCACAATATTTAGCAGGTGGTTGGTGTGCAGGCGATGGTTTTGTAACTATTTCATTAGAAGATACAACAGGATTAACAAGTATTGCTAATTATGTTCCAAATTATACTGGAGAATATTTGAATATAGATATGGGAGAATATATATTACCTAAAAATCTTGTTATTACTCCTGTATCATCTGCATTAACGAAAGCACCAAAGAATTTCCGAATTTATGGGGCACAAAATATGACAAAAATTATTCATAATGGATTTCCAGCAATACCTAAAATAGTACCTGGAACAACTGATAATTATTTTGCATTTACTTCAACATCAGGTATAAATTCAATATCATTTACAGAGAATACAATTTGTGATATATTAATGGTTGGAGGTGGAGGTGCAGGTTCTGGACAACATGGGGGTGGCGGAGGTGCAGGAAGATTAATATTATTTGATCAAATAACAATTCCACCAGGTATCTATTATATTAATGTAGGTGATGGTGGAAAATGTGTTGGATTAGGAGGTGCAGGTAATAAAGGTGGAGATACGGAATTTTTACAAGGTAATACTTTGTTATGTTATGCGGAAGGAGGAGGAGGCTCTGGTAGAAGTGATGGATTACAAAATGGAGGAAGTGGTGCTGGAGGAGATGCATGGAATGGATCAGTTGCTATTGCTAATGGAACAGCTACATTTTTAAATACAAATATAATTGCTGATCCAACAATTGTTGGTGCAACAATTCAATCAATAACAATTAATGATATATCATATAAATATGCAGCTTTTACAACAGTTGGTTCTGGTAATTCAATACAATTTTCAACATCTACTATTTGTGATGTTTTTATGATTGGAGGAGGAGGAGGCGGGGGGTATAATCATGGAGGAGGAGGTGGTGCTGGTGCATATTATTTAGGAACAATTACATTTAATAATAGCCTTTATAATATTACGGTTGGTTCAAGTGGAAATGGTGGTACAAGTTCAGCACATCCTCAAAATGGCGGTGATACATTTATTCAACAAAGTTCAGTAGATGTCGTAATTAATGGATTATCATTAAGATGTAAAGGAGGAGGAGGCGCAGGAATGTGGAATGTTTATATTAATGGAACAATAGGAGGAGGAAAAGACGGAGGATGCGGGGGCGGTGGAGATGGTTGGAGTGGTAGTACAACTACAAATTTAGTTATATCAGAAGGTATAACAAATAATTATGGAACTGTTGGTTCAGGATTTGTAGGTGGTAAAGGCAGACAATTTTATTCTTTTAATAAAGAACTAGCAGGAGGTGGCGGGGGAGGTATAGGAGGAGCTGGTAATGATTCTATAGGTAGAGAAGGTGGTAATGGTGGAAATGGTTTAGTTATTAAAATAAAAGGTACTGAAGAGGTATATGGTGGAGGTGGAGGAGCTTCTGAATGGCCTAGTTATGCTGCTGCTCCAGGTGGTTTAGGAGGAGGAGCAATATTATCAGATGGAACAACTGTAATAGTTGGAGGAAGTGCTACAAGAACAGAAGGGGCTTCCGGTAGTGCAGGAACAGTAAATACAGGTTCTGGCGGAGGCGGTGGAAAAGGAGGTAGTGGTGGAGCAGGCGGAACAGGTATTGTAATAATAAGATGGAGACCTATAACAAAATATACTCAACCTATATTTTCACAATTAGGTTTAGAATATGGTAATGACGGAAGTGTTTCATCTGGTGCTCCTGGTCATGGAGGAGGTGGCGGAGGGGCTGGAACAGTAGGAACAGCAACATCAGGAGGTGCAAATGCAAATACTGGTTCAGCAGGAAATGGTGGTGATGGTTTATATATTATAAATGGTATAAATTTAAATAATAGATTTCTTCTATCTGTAAATAATTTAGGTGTTCAAGATGGTTTAACAGGTAATTATTATTTAGCAGGAGGAGGTGGAGGAGGAAAATGGGGAACACCTGTTGGTGGTGGATTGGGTGGTAAAGGAGGTGGAGGTTATGGCGGAGGTTCTGATGGTAATGGTATTTATGGAAGAGAACCAGGATATAATGGAAGAGATGCGATAGCAAATACTGGTTCTGGTGGTGGTGGAGGAGGTGATTATTCTACAAATATAGGAGGTTCTGGTGGAAGTGGATTATTTGTAATTCGTTGGAAAAAAACTTTTCAACAAAAATATTCATTTTATCCAGGAATTGGAGGTAATGGAGCAACAGGATCATATAGAGGAGGCGGAGGAGCTGGTGGAATAATAGTGAAATATGATAATATTGATATTTCACCAGGTATATCTGGTATTAATGGTCAAGGTGCTAATGGTGGAGGTGGTGGTTTTGGAGGAAAAGGATTTGGCGCAGGAGGAGGTGGAGGGGGACTCTGGTATGGTGTAAGAAATTTAGATGGAGGGTCAGGTTCAAGTGGTTTTGCATATATTTTAACACCATATGAAGAATATTTTATTAGTACAACACAAAATATAACATTATTATATGATACAGATTATATATTTATTTTTGGTATAGGAGGAGGAGGAGGTGGTGGAATTGTTACAAATAATTCAGGTGGAGGTTCAGGATATATACAACAGATTAAATTAAATAAATTTATTTCTAATGGGACAAATATCGATATTATTGTTGGAGCAGGCGGAGGCGGTGATAGTAATAGTAATAATGGTTCAAGTACTATTATTACAATAGTATTAACAAATGAAGATAATATAGTTTATACAATTGAAGGTGGTAAAAAAGGAACAACAAGTGCAAATGGAGGAGACGGTGCGGCGATAGGTGGTAGAAATTATCAAAATACGATTGCTCTACAAAAAGGAGGAATGATTAGTAGTTCTATATTAACAACTATAAATAATGCTTTTAATGATATATCATTCATCAATGATTATACATTACTTCTTGATAATACAACAACAAGTTCAATAGTACCAACAACAGCTATATCATATCCTATTATTACAACATCAGCATTTAGATATTTTATGATAGTAGTAAATTCAAATTGGGAAAATACATTAGGAACAGCAATATCAGAATTAGAAATTATTGGTAATGAAAAATATGCTTATACTAAATATCCACGACAACCTATGGCATCTAATACATTAACATATACAGATGGTTCGGGTGTTACTGTAAGTGTTACTGGTTCAACTACAATAGGAAATCAATATGATTATTCAAAGTCTTTTGATAATATAATATCTCTTGTTGGAGATGGATGGGCATCTGCAGCTACTAAATATACAGCCTCAACAGGATTAGCAATAACAACATATAGAACAGGATATGCTGGTGAATATATAATGATAGATTTAGGAGAACAAATAACTTTAAATAACATTAAAATATATCCTAGAACTGATGGAGGTTATCAATATAGAACACCAAAAGAATTTAAGATATTTGCTTCTAATTCTTCTACAAGTTATGGAACAGGAAATCAAAATACAGGATGGACTGATATATATACTGGATATAGTTCTGTATCAGGTACACAATTAACACCATATTTATATGTAATTGGAAGTACAACACCATATAGATATTATATGATTGTTGTTAATAAAATATTTATAAATAGTGTTTCTACATTAGTACAAATTGTAGAACTAGAATTATACGGAACACCTTTTAATCTTAATCCAGCAATAATTAAATTTCCTCGTGAGGATATGAGTGAAAATACAAAATTATATACAAACGGTGGAACACTAGTAAAATGTAGAGTAAGTTCTGAATTAAACTCTGGTTATTCTGGATATAGGCTTTTTGATAATAGTTCATATAGCGACCCTTCAAGATGGGTATCATTAGGTGCTGCTTATCAAACATCAGGTGCTAATCAAGGTCTTATTGCGTCTGGTGCTAGTTCCAAATATTTTAATACCGACACAGCATATTATGGTGAATATGTAATAATTGACTTGGGAGAAAAGATAATATTAAATACATACAAAATATCACCATTTAATAGTTATACAAAACGTTCTCCAAAAGATTTTAGAATATATGCAACAAATAATGATGTAGGTTATTATAATACTACAATTACTGATTGGGTTAAAATTGACGAACAAACAGATATAACTGGATGGACTGATAATACTTCAAAAGAATTCATATTAAATCCAAAGCCTATTGCTTATAGATACTATGCTATGATAGTAAATAGACTTCAAAGTGATAATGATGGGTATTTGGACATTTCAGAATGGGAACTTTATGGTCAAGAAATAAAGAATTATATACCAACTGTATCTTCTTCTAAATGGAAAGTATCTCATCAAGAGAATTTCAAAGGAGATTTAGAATTTAAATCATCAATAAATAGTGAAAATACTTGGATTACACGTTCTGCTATTTCAGCAACAGCGGCAGGAGGTTATACAAACTTTACAGGTATACATCACTGTAAAGCATCATCAAATTATTTATATGATAACAAATATATTGGAAGAATAGTATCTTCTACTAAAAAATACTCAAGTATAAATTCAGTATATGGAGATGATAATATAAAAAGAAATCTTGACAAAAAAGAATGGGATTGTCTTCCAATAGTCGAATTATCATCTAAGCAAAATGATAAGAATGTTTTCGGAATTATAACAAAAATAGAAGATAACCATAGTAAACAAAGAGAATATCAAACAGGATACATGATACATTATTATGATAAAGAGTTATTTGACAGAAGGCTTCATATAGCTGGTGTAGGCGAAGGAGGTATATGGGTATGTGATTATAATGGTGGAAATAGTAACAATAGCATTATAGAGTCAGGTGATTATATTACATCAAGTTTAATACCAGGATTTGGAATGAAACAACATGACGATTTACAACATAATTATACAGTCGCAAAGGCAACTATGGACTGTGATTTTAATCCTAAACTCCTATCAGTTAAAGTAATAGCAACTTCAAATATAATAATAGAAAAACCTGTAATACAAAATATTATTTTAGATGCTTCAAATAATGTAATAGATATAATAGATTTATCAGAAGATATTATTACATCAAATTATACATCAAATATTTCTTCTGATAAAAAATGCATATTTGATTTATATAATATTAATGAAATTTCATTTTCATCAAATACAAGTATAAATTATATATCAAATATTAATTATGATATAAATATCAATAATACATCAAATATAATATGTAATACAGATTTTTATAATTCAAGCAATTATAATATAATTTATAACAATATTGATATAGTTACCATAAACAACACAAATACTGAAAAGACATTAGAGTCAAATATTAAAAATACATTAAATGATAATGAATATTATACTGTATATAAGAAAGATGAGAATGGCGAATATGTGTATACAGATTTATTAGATGAATATGGTAATATAGTATATGAATATGAATATGAATTAAGTTATGTTAATATTGCGGGTGAGTTTATTAACAAAGATGAATATAATTCAAGTATAACAAGTAATATTCAAGTATATAAAGCAGCTTTTATAGGATGTTCATATCATAGTTCATAAAAATATATATAATAAATAGCGTTAGTATATTATTATATGGATAATTCAACAAATATAAATGAACTATCTTTATATACATCAAATATATTATCATCGAATATAAATAATTTTACGAATAATATTAGTAATATATATAATGCAAAACAATTAAAAATAGATGGTGCAATATCAAATATATTAGAAGGTACAATAACGCAAAATTCAGTTATTGTAACAAATGAATTAGGAAAAATGAGAAGTTCAATAGTTACACCAACAGAATTATTATATGTAAATAATTTACCAATACCTCAAAGAACAAAATTTCCAAGATTTCCTATGACAGGAAATACTTTAACATATCCTGATGGTTCTGGTAGAGTTGTTAATGTTACTGGTTCGTCATCATGGGATACAGGAACACATAATTATTGGAATTCATTTTCAGGAACAACAAATGATACAGGATGGGGTTCAGCAAATGCTACATATACATCTTCAACAGGATTAGCAAAAACAACATATAGAACAGGATATGTTGGTGAATATATTATGATTGATTTAGGAGAACAAATAACTTTAAATAACATTAAAATATATCCTAGAACTAATATTCCAACAAGATCTCCAAAAGAGTTTAAGATATTTGCTTCAAATTCTTCAGCAAGTTTTGGGCAAGGTAATCAAAATACTGATTGGACAGAAATATATACTGGTTATGCAAGCGGAGGCGGTACTCAAACAACAGCATATACTTATGTAATAGAAAGTACAACATCCTATAGATATTATATGATGGTAATTAATAAAATATATAATACATACATGGCGCAATTCGCTGAATTAGAGTTATACGGTGATACTTTAGGATTAATCACATCTAATATTAAATATTTATCAAATTATATAGATTTATCTTCAAATCTTTCAAAAACAACATTAACATTAACAAGTAATACTATAAATACTTATATAAATTATATTGATACATCAAGAACAGAATATATATTAAATACTTCAAATACTGTTAGTGAATTATTAAATAGTTTATCAACTGATAATATACCGGATGGTATATCTAAACGTTTTATAGTTAACAATAGTTATAACTCTAATTTAACTATAAATGGTAGATTAAATGTAACAGAATTAGCAGTATTAGGAGATACCTTTAATATAAATACAACTTCTTATAAAACAAGCAATTTAAATATAAGTACTCTTGCTGATACTAATGATGTAGCATTAAAAATAACAACAACGAATACGACACAAAATATAATACAATTAAACGAAATAAATAGTGGTTTTACAATACTGGCTAACGGTAATGTTGGTATAGGTAAAACAAATCCTGGATTTACTTTTGATGTAAACGGAGGCATAAATATAGATTCAAATGGTATTTTTACAATAAATAATAGACAATTATCATATAACGATTTAATAAATATACCATCGCAATTTAATCCAGAATCTCATCCAAATATGCATAATGTAGCAAGTATAACAAATTTCCAAGATATATTAAATACAAAACAGAATGATTTAGGGTTAATATGGAGTACATCAAAAAACAGAATAAATATATCAAATAAAAATATTAATTTAAATAGTGGATTTCATTTTAAAATTAATAATGTTAATTTTATAGATATTGTCAAAGAACCTATATTAGTAAATCCTTCATGGTCTACAACATCAAGTAATATAATTAATGGAAATGTCAATATACATAGTAGTTTAATAACTATTCCAGCATCTTCAAATATAACACCGTATATCAATAATGTAAGAGTTTATCCACCAATTGCAATAGGTAATGGTAATCCAAGTCCATTAACAACAACATTATCTGGACAATCATACGGAAATGGGACTTATAAAATTTCTTGGAGTAGTGAATATAGTGGGCATTCTCTAGGAAAACTATTTAATGGTGTAAATAGTAGTGATACTGGAGGTCATTCAGCTACTGGAACATATAGTTCATCAACAGGGATAACAACTGTTACTACAAAATTAGTATCAGGATATAACGGAGTATGGATTAGATTAAAACTACCTAACGCAATATATTTATCATATATTAAAATGTATCAAAGAAATGGATATGATACAACAAGAAGACCAAAAGATTATAAAGTATATGGAACAAATAATAATGGAACAGATTGGATCGAATTAATATCAACTGTTGATGCATCATTTACATCTTTTGTTCATACTTCTGTAGTTATTAATTATACAACAGTAGCTTTTAATGAATACGGAATAGTAATAAATAAAGTAACAGGATCTGATATTCTAAATTTTGACGAACTTCAATTTTATGGAAATGAAATGAAGACAGATTCTATATTAGTTACTCCATCAATCGAAGATAATAAAGGTATTAAATTAGCATCAGGAAATATAACAACATATTCAGGAGATATTATAGCATATAACGGTAACATAAGTACAACATTTGGGAATAATATAGTAAATAATGACTTATATTTTAATAATAGTTGGAGAATGTATGCAAATAACGACGATTTATATGATTTAAATTTTGAAAATTCTTTGGATAATGGTGCAACATGGAATTTAAGAGCGAAAATGAATGGTTTAAATAATTATACAAATACTTTATATACAAATTTTACAGGTATCCATCACTGCAAGGCAAATACTAACAAACTATATGATGATAAATATATAGGTTTTATAGTTTCAACAATAAATAAATATTCTAGTATGAATTCAAAATATAGTCCAGAAAATTTACAAAGGAATTTTGATAAGGAATCGTGGGATTTTTTACCAGTTGTTCAATTATCATCAAAAGCTTATGATAAATCTCTTTTTGGAATTATAACAAAAGTAGAAAGCGATGATCCAAATGAAAGATATGAAATCGCTGGCACAATATCATATCCGATAGAAAAGAAGGAGTATGATAGAAGATTACATATAGCAGGATGCGGAGAAGGAGGAGTATGGGTTTGTAATTATAATGGGATTTTTGAAGCAGGAGATTTTATAACAACAAGTCCTATACCTGGTATAGGAATGAAACAAGAAGACGAATTAGTATATAATTATACTGTTGGAAAAATAACGATGGATTGTAATTTTAATCCTAATATTTTAGAGAATGGCGAATATGAATATGAGATGAAACATATAAATGAATCAGGTAATATTATAAGTTTAGAAGAATATAATGACTTAGTATCAAGTAATATTAAAGTATATAGAATTGCTTTTGTAGGTTGTTCATATAATGCATCTTAATTTTTAGAATATCATAGGAACATGTAAAATAGTACATAATTTTATTTTTTTATAATTTTTAGAATGTTTAATATATTTTGTAAAATAAAAAATTATGTACTTTCCTGAAGGAAGTTTATAATAAAAGTTTTTATAAAGTCATAAAAATATAAAAAATGAAAATTATATCATAAATATAAGACTATAAATATCTACTGAATTAGAAAATAAGGATTCATTATAAAGAGTTTTAATAATTACTTCCTGAACCATGGCAATTATCATAATAAAAGCAAATGTCATTTACATATACTGAATTAGTATGTGATAGAGCTCTTAACCAACAATCATAATCTTCTGATATACCTTGAACAACTTTAAATGAACCAATAATTTGTAGAATATCTTTATGTATCACAACAGATGATGTTATAATTGAGTTATGTATTAATAAAAATTCTAGCGTCCATATATCAGGAAATCCAGAATCCATTAAATTAGAACCCTTTGATTTGTAAATGTCTTTTATACAATTATAAAAAGCTTCTTGGTTGTATTTAGAATAGGTGTTACTCTCATTATAAACACCAGAACCTATAAGACCGTCAGTAGATGACATTTTACACCCAGTAGTTTTCATAGCACTTAATTGAAGTTCAATTTTTTTAGGAAACCATATATCATCATCATCACAAAAGGCTATATAAGAACCTTTTGATACCTCTATTCCCATATTTCTAACAATACCAATACAAGATACAGATGAATAAATATTTTTATATTTAGCTCTGGTATTTTCTTTTAAATGAATTATTTTAACATCGGCTTCTTGCCAATCATATTCAATATATTCTTTTTCTGTAGAAGCATCATTAATAACTATTATTTCAATATTTTTGTAAGTTTGAGCTTTTATAGATTTAATAGCATTAAGAAGATAATTAAATCTGTTAAATGAAGGGATAATTACACTAACTAAATCCATATAGTAAATGTAAGTGTAAAATCTTTATATTAGGAATAATTAAAAATAGTACATAATTTTATTTTGTAAAAAATATATTAAACTTTCTAAAAATTATAAAAAAATAAAATTATGTACTCAAAATAATCTAATACGAATATTTCTTATTCTCTTCGTAATTATGATTCATCATATCAGATATATCTTTATGTTCTCTTATTGTAATAAGTTTATTTTCTGCTAAATTTTTAAGATGTGTTGCGTATAATCTTCTAATTTCTACAGCTGATATAGATACCTTATATATTTTATAAAAGGTATTCATTATAAGTTTAGAAAGTTGTATTTGTGTTAGTTGATTTTTATTTGATGAAAGTAAGTATTCATTATCTTCTTTTTCTGTTATTAAAGCTTTAATTATATCATCGAGCTCATCAGGAACTGTAAATTTTTGTAGTTTTTTATTTTTGGTAATATTAAAATAGAAGGTCTTATTATAGTAATAATTATTTTTATCGGCGTAGCTAAGTTTAGATTGATTTTTTGGTTCATTAAAAGATACTAGCATCTTTCTATAATCAACAGGTCTTCTTGTGGGAAATAATGTTAGCAAAACATATATTAATTTTTCATTATCAGATAAATCAGTATTTTCATTAAGTTTATCTAATATATCTTTTTTATCAAAAGACAAAGATTCCATCTTGGTTGCGACAGTATTATCAATAACTTTATTAGCACGTTCAGTATCATAAATATCTTGAAACTTAAGAATATAGGGATATAGCTGTTTTACAGTTTTTGAATAATATTTAAAGCGTGTAATAACAGAATATAATACACGTATATCATTTTTATTATTATTTTTTATAATGTCATATATATTGTCTTTTATAAATCCAAATTGTGTATTAATAATATTCATGTCATATTTTTTATTAGACAATAGATTTGATAATTCAGTATCGTCTGTAAGTTCGGTTTTATGATACGCTAGATATAATTTCTTCATAGTTTTTATGTAAAGGCTAATAGTATTTATATTAATTTTAGATTTATTAATAGGATTTAGTCTCTTTTTAATAGGTTTTAATAATACGAAATCGTGATTAGGTTCTTGTGGTTTAATAACTAAATCTTCTTCTTTTAGTTCTATATGTTTTACCTTAGAAGCATAGTATTTTTTATTTTTTAATTTTTCTTTTAGTTTATATTCATCACCATTTAGAGCTTTATGTTTCAGAATATACCTTTGTTTCCTTTCAGCAGGTGTAAGAGCCATCTAATAAATGATAGAATAATAAAATTCATTTTTTATTAAATAATAGAATCATATAAAGACAAATTATATTTTTAATATAATTAATGACATCATTATTAGGTGAGTGGAGTACAAATAATAATACAATATTAAAAATGAAAAAAGAATTTGATAGTTCTATACCGTTTCCATTTGTAGTAATACCTAATTTTTTTAAAGAAGATGTTGCAGAAGAGATATACAATTCTTTTCCAAAAGTAGAAGGCTCAGATAAAAAACAATGGATTAATGATGGATGGCACGTATATGATAATCCTATTGAAGGTAAACTAACTATGGACGACTATAAAATAATGCATAAATATGGAGAAATATTAACAAATATGTGGGATACACTTGAATCGCATGATTTTGTAAATATTATATGTAATATTACAGGTATAGAAAACCTTGAAAAAGATCCTCATAGGCATGGAGCTGGATTACATAGTCATCCTCCTAATGGAAGATTAGAAATGCATTTAGATTATTCGATTCATCCAATAACAGCAAAAGAGAGGAGAATAAATTTACTAATTTATATGAACAAAGAATGGCAGGATGATTGGAATGGAAATTTAGAATTATGGGAAGGAAATAGTGATTGTATGACAAAAGGTCCTATTCATAGTATATCACCAAAATATAATCAAGCTGTATTATTTCGTACATCAGATATAAGCTGGCACGGGATGCCCGAACCTGTAAAATGTCCTGAAGGAGAATCGCGTAAGAGTATTGCGATATATTATGTTTCTGAACATAGAAAAGATGCTACGTTAAGAAACAAGGCTTCATTTCAAGCTAGACCAAATGATTCAATAAGAAATTCTTCATCTGATTTTGAAATATATGATAAATTATGTAATATGAGAACGACAAGGAGATTGACAGATAGTGATATTAAAGAGTTATTACCATCGTGGAAATCTAGATGGTAGATTTTGAGAGTACATAATTTTATTTTTTTGAAATTTTAGAGAAAGTTAATATATTTTGTAAATTTAAAAATTATGTACTCAAATTTAAAAATAATAGAATATATATAAAAATAATTTACAGTAATAAATAAAATGAACGAAGAGATATTTCATTATAGTATTACAAGTGTTTATTTAGTAATATGTTTTGCATCTTATAATTTTCCAAATTTAGTACCAAAAATAAGTGATAGTAAAATTAAAAATTATAGTATATTTCATAACATATTTTTAATAATGTGGAATGGATATATATTTATAAACTTATGTTATAACATATATGATAAGAAGTTACTATTTTTTGGTAATGAACCAAATGATACATCAAATACTTTACTAAAAAATTTGATGTATAATTTCTGGATATCAAAGTATTACGATTATATCGATAGTATGATAATTATAGCAAAGGGCAATTATAGACAATTATCATTTTTACATGTTTTTCATCATAGTAGTGTTTCAACAATAATGTATTATAATTACAAGTTAGTACCATATGGTGGAGATATATGGTTTTTATTATTTTATAATTCATTTATTCATGTAATATTATATTATTATTATTTGATAACATCAGTAAGGAAGGGACAAAAGGTATGGTGGAGTAAATATCTAACAACATTTCAGATAATTCAGTTTGTTTTAGGAAATATCCAACAAGGAGGCTCAATAATGGTAAGAGATGATTACCCTAAATATATAAGGGAGGCTAATTTACTATATAGTAATTATATGCTTTATTTATTTGTAAGTTTTTACATGAAGAGATATAAAAGTATAGAAAAGTAGAGTATTATTTTTTTTAGTATATTTTGAAGTTATTATACATCATATTATAAATACTTTTTAGTATTTATGTGAGAGTCGCTGACGCTCCGGCGACCCTTTTTGCTACCATTTTGGTATGGTATGATATTTTATAATATATATGGAGTGATATGAAAGGTTTTTATTTTGAGATATTATGTTTATTTAGAAGAGTACATAATTTTATTTTTACAGATTTTTAAGAGAGGTTAATATATTTTGCAAATTATTTAAATTATGTACTCTTCATGGTATTTTTGGTATTCTTATTACAAATAAAAAATTGATATATGAAAATACAAATCTATATTATTACAAAAGAATGCTTAGGTATATTTTCCATCTTTCAGATCTTCATATTAGAAATGGTGATAAAAAATATTCACGTTACGATGAATACAACAACGTATTTAATGAAACTATTGCATCTTTAAATAAAAATATTACTACTATGAATTTATCTAAATCAGATTTTCTTATCATCATAACAGGTGATATTTTCCATAATAAAAATAATATCGGTAATTATGGTCTTTTACTTTACAAAAACTTCCTTTCAGAACTAATAAAAATTGGTAAAGTCATTATTATTCATGGAAATCATGATAAAATCCAGTCTGATTTAAATCAGCCATCTCTGGTATTTTCTTCTACATTTCAAAATGAAAACCTAATTGTTCTTAATGAATCTACATCATTTGTTATTGATGAAATAGGATTTTCTTATGTTTGTGTTGATGATACACTCGATTTCAATTCTAATTCAGGTAGATTAGCTGTTTTACCAAAATTTCCAGATATTAATGAGGAAGTTAGATATAAAATAGCATTATTTCATGGAACATTCTCTAAATCTAAATTATATAACGGTGACCTAATTCATGAAGAAAATAGTCCTTACCCATTAGAATGGATTAAAGACTTTGACTATGCACTATTAGGTGATATTCATAAAAGACAAACAGACGTTTATAATAAGAAAACAAAGCATGGATATAGTGGTAGTTTAATTCAGCAGAACTTTGGCGAGGATATTCTAGACCACGGGTATTTAATTTGGGATTTATACAGTTCTAAAATTACTGAGGTTAATGTTTATAATGATATCGGTTATATTAACATTAAACAAAATGACGATGAAGAAATCTTAATCCGTATTAATGGTAAATATGAAACTTTACTAGAAGATGTTATTAAAAAGCATTTTGAAGACTTTCCTAAATTTTTAGAAATCAAGTCATTCTCTAACTTTAATTTTGAAAAACTTAACACACTATTAAATAAATATAAAATTTCATATTCTATTATTTCTAGAAATACTGAACAATCTCTAATAAAAGATTATCAATCTGTTAATAATATCGATGATAGCGATAGTATTAATAATATTGCTAACGACGAATACATTCTATCATATTTTAATAAGATTTTACCAACAGATAAATATGCACTATTAGTTAATATTATTAAGAATAAAGAAAGCCTTCTATTTAATACAAATAAATATTCTTCAGATTTAAACGACGAATGTTGTAAAAGAAATAAAGATATTAACGCTTCTATCATATCTTGTAATAAATCTCTTGAATTAAATACGAATAAAGACGTCTTCTTAATTAAGTATTTAGAATGGGAAGGTCTATTATGTTATGAAAATAAGAATTGGATTAACGTGCATGATCTTGATTCTAAAACTTTTATGGTTAAAGGTAAAAACGGAACAGGTAAATCAGCAATTTATGATATATTACTATTAGCTATTTGGGGTGATAATACTAAAATGAAAGTTAAAGGAAATACATCGCTATCAGCCGGTATGATTAATCATAAAAAAGACAAAGCATATACTGTTGTTGATATTGAATTAAATGGAAAACTATATAGAATTGAAAGAGATTATGCTAAAAAAAAAGGAAGTAATACTTTACATCATAATCACGCATATATTCATGAATATATAAATGATAAAGAGCTTGTATTATTAATGAAGGAAAGTGCATGTAATGATAAGGTTAAAAAACTATTTGGTACTATGGATGATTTCTTAACAACCTCTATGATTACACAGAATGTTGATAATGATATTCTTAAATTTGAATCTAAAAAATGTTTAGAGCTTATTGATAAATCATATAATATTGACTATATTTACAATCTTTATAATCTATTTAAAATTACTATCAACAAGTATAGGGATTTTAATAGAACTATTGAGAATAAAAAACAGGTTTATCAAAAATTAGTATCTTCTAATCAAGTCAACGATATTAGCGAAGAGGAATTAAAAGAAATGACAAATGAACTAAAACTTTTAAATGATGAAAAGAAAGAACTAATAAATAAGTTTGAATCTATTACAATTGATATTAGAAATCATAAAAATATCACTATTTTAAATACTGATTATGATAGCCCTATTAAAAATATTATTGATATTTATGGTAGTTTTAACGAAGATGAAATGATTATTAAGAAAGAAAGATATAATGAATTAAAATCAATTTTAAAAGACGAAAAAGACTTATTAAACTTAAAATCTCAATACTGTATTGAGATTGAAAATGAACTTAAAAATATGATAAGTATTAATAAGCCATGTGAATTATATATTTTACAAAACGAAGAAGAACAATTAAAGGAATATTTAAGTATTGATTATACTGATTTTAATAATATTGATATCATAGAATTAGAGAAAGATTTAAATAATTATAAAAACCAAAAGGCAGAGTTGGAAAATAAGCTTATTGAATTAGTATCACAAAAACCTTTAAAAATTGATAAACCATCCGTATCAAAAGCTAAATGCCTTGAAGAAATTATCAAGTATTTTAAAACTATCAAAAGCTTTGATAAGTATATCTCAACTAATAAAAAGACTAATATAACAAATGAAGATGGTATTGATATAGTATCATATAATACATATAAAGAACTTATTGTATTTAGACAATTGCAAGAAATTAAGATAAGTGATAATAAGAATACCTTATTGAAATTAGAAGAGACTTTTAAAGAATGTTTTAATAAACAACAATCGATTACAACAATTAATAAGCCTACTGAAATTATTAAAAATAAAAAAATAAAGCTTACATCCGCTTCTATTTCAAAAGAATTATTTAAGATTGATATGGAAGTTGTAGCAAATAATTTAAAAGAGCTAGATGATAAATTAATGTACTATAATAATATTAAAAAAACTATCGACGATTTAGAATTATCATATTCTAATTATAATCAAGAATTATCACAATTCAATAATAATGATGATTATAAGTATAATCCAGAATGTGAAGTTTGTTGTAAAAGACCTTGGGTGAATCGTATCAAAGAATTAGAAATAATTATTAATAAATTAAATGATGATATTATTACTAATAAAGCTCTTTATGACGTATCAGCTTATAATATATTAATTAAAAATATTGAGAAAAATAATGATGTAATTGAAAATCATAGTACTCTTGTAAAGTGGTTAGACTATTATAATTATAAAGAGGCTTATGATAAGATTAGTAACGAATTAAATAGCATAATTACCAATAAAGAGACACTTAACAAGGAAACATTAACACTTCAAGAAGAATTAATTAGTGTTAATAATAAAATTAATAACTTTAACAATAAAGCGTATTATCTATATGACCTTAATAATACTATAATTGCTTATGATAAATATCAAGATTGGGAGGATAGTTATAATACAATTTCAGCAAATATTAGAGATTTTAATAAGACAATTAATGATTGTGATTTTAAACTAAATTACAATAAAAATATTAAACCTCGTATTAATAAATATAATACTCTTAAAAAAGCATATGAAGAATGGAACATATATGATTTAAAATTAAAAATTGTTAGAACAGAAGAATTATATAAGTTAAAAACAATTATAGACGATTATGATAAGTATAAGAGCTATTTAGATAATAATAATTTAAAACCACTTATTAAACAAAAGTTAGAATTAAATGAGACTATTAAAGAAAAAGATAAGTTTATTAATAGTGTTAATGATAAGCTTGTAAAGTTTTCAACATTAAACTCATATAACAAAGATAATAAGGATAATTATAAATTGTTATTAGAAGCAAGTAATGATTTAAATGATATTATAGATACATTAGATACTATTATTATTAACTTTCAATCATTTCGTATTGAATTATATGAAAAACACATTTTAAAGAATCTTGTTTCTAATACCAATAGTATTATTAAAAATCTATGTCATTCTGATACTAAACCTTTTAAATTAGATTATATGCTTAACGTATCAAAAGATATTATTCATATTAATTGGTTAATTGCTGATGAATCAAATAATGATACTAAAATAATTTCTATTACTCAATCGTCAGGATTCCAACATTTCACTATTTCAACAGCTCTTAGAATGTGTTTATTCTTAAATAAGAATAATTTATATTGTAATCAACTGTTTATCGACGAAGGTTTTGTTAGCTTTGATAAATTTAACTTATCAATTGTACCATCATTCTTAAAAAATCTATTATCTTACTTTAATTCAATTATAGTAGTATCACATATTGATTTAATTCAAGATAATATTGATGACTATGTTTCAATTAATTATAATAAATCTAATAGCACATCATCAATTGAATATGAAAAATATAAGAAGATAGTAAAAAAGAGAAATAGGAAAATAGTTTAGTATTATATATACTTAGAGGAATCAATAATAATACAGATTGTTCTATCTTTCAAGTCATTAAAGATGTTGTTATCTTCTTTGTCAGTATCATTTAGAATATCTAAATTGTGATTATAATCAATAATAAGATTTAGGAACTCTGAGAGCTTAGGTAAAATACTTTTATTATTTTTATCAATATTGCATAGTTCAATTTCATTATTGTCAATAATAATTCTAAAATTGAAAGCTATGTCTTTTGTAGCTTTAGGGATAATATCTTTATCTAACTTATTGCACCAATCACCTTTTTCATTTTTTACTAAACAGAACTTAGACTTGTTGCTAGTTTTTTTAATGTTTTTATTTTGAAGGTCGTTGTAGATAAGTCTGCCAAAGTCTTCGATCATTAAAGGTAAGTTATTTTTGTTAGGAATAATAACATCGTTAGATAGGGTTTGCATGTTATAATTTTGATAAGCTAGTGGATGGACATTAGGGTTGCTTTGAAATATGTAGGTGTTGTTAATATTAGTAATGTTATTATTAGTAATATTAGTAATATTGTTAATAACAGAAGGAGTAGTATCATGTATTTTTAATTCAGCTTTACAAGTTTTGAAATGCCTACATTTGCTAGAAACTGATGAAAATACTTTGTTACATTTTTGACACTGAGCTGGATTAATAATACCTTTACAATTTTTTTGATGTCTTTTTAAATTAGATTTTGTTGAAAAGATTTTATCACATTTGTCGCATTTGTCCTTGTGTTCAAACACTTCATTATTTTCAATATTATTATGTTTAATTCCAGAATGTAGATTAACGTTATTCTTTTTATCAGATATGTAATCACAATAATTGCATTTATACATTTTACACATATATATAATATAATATATATCTTTATATTATAATCTTTAATTTGTACAATATATTGATTATTTTGTATATTTTAAAGATTATTATGTATTAATAAAAGATTTTTATGTAAGATTTATGATTTTTTATATTTTATATAATTTATATATTTATTATATTTATTATAGGAATTATATTATCATTATAGTAATAATTTAAAATATAATTTATGTATATTAAAAAGATTAAAATAATTTAAAATGTATAATAAAAAGATTAAAAATATATGATTTATGTAGTATAAAAGGATTATTTATGTATTTTATCAATATATATACATATAGTATAATATCATAATGATAAGTAAATCTTTAATAAAAAAAGAAAAAAAATAAAAAAATTAGCTTACTATACTGATAATAATATTTACAATAAAATAAATATTTACTTACCGTCTCCAATTTCTATTAAGGGGGGGGAAAATAATGTAAAAAGAATTTGTAAAAGTTTGAAAAGTTTATAGAATAAAATAAAAATTTAGTTATATATAAAAAAGTACATAATTTAAAATAAATAAAAAATAAATAAAGAATTCTTAAAAATATAAAAAATAAAAATTATGTACTATTTTGGTGTTCTAAGTAAAGATTTAGAAAGTATTTGTAAGGATTATGTAAGAAAAGTTTAAAGAATACTAAGTAAGAGTCGCTGACGCTCCGGCGACCCTTATGAGATGAGAATGGTGTATCAAAGTATATATAAGTATCTATGAAAAGATAATGATAGTATAACAAGAGGTTAAAATGATAAATATTTAGGTAGTTATAAAAAAGTACATAATTAATAATAAATAAAAAATAAAGAAAGTATTTTTAAAAAATATAAAAAATAAAAATTATGTACTTTTCTGATAAGATTTAGAAAGTATTTGTAAGGATTGTGTAAGGAATATGTAATGAATGTGTAAGGAATACGTAAGGAATATGTAAGGAATTTGTAAGGAATATGTAAGGAATTTGTAAGGAAATATATAAGGAATACTAAGTGAGAGTCGCTGACGCTCCGGCGACCTCTATTTGAGGTATTTTTGTATATTCTTACCTC